>JAEEGL012259039.1_pt1 | contig 12419 bp, 13 predicted proteins | sample 9134231 | NCBI WGS metagenome assembly JAEEGL01 (sample SAMN16246548, study PRJNA631951) | gut metagenome | biome: gut microbiome; feature: rumen; material: fiber-attached | host: Bos | place: Iran: Karaj | collected 2018-10 | reverse complement strand
ATATCGCAGATTCAGACAATTGATATACAAACTGTCGTTGACGATGACGGCCAATGCTTTTTTCTTCAGGATTTTATCGATAGCCTTATCGCCTGTTTTCATCGTGTAGTTGCTTCCTCCAGCCCAAATCTGCTGTCCTTTGCTTCGTCCGATACACTTGATTTGGCTTACCGTGTCCCATCGGCCATTAAGAAGGTCATCGTAGGAGAGGCAATAACGGTCTTGACCGCATAGATTAAAAGATGTCAGTAACGTTGCGGCAAAAATCAGAATCCGCAGGAATTTTTGTTTCATTTTTTAGGTTTTGAGTTGATTTGTAGTTATGCGCCTACAAAATCCAAAGTATTTCGCTTGATGACGAGCGGATAGCGTTCGGGATGGCGCAGGCTGTCGATTTCGAGGTCAACGTCGAGGTCTGGCCATTCGATGGCTTCCGGTCCGCACATCCTGACATTCAGGACACTGCGGATGGGAGCGTCCTGCATCCACGGAATGCGGTTGTACGACAAAAAATAGTCGTGTCCTTGCACACTGAGCATAATGCCCTGAGCATTAATCATCAATACGCTTGCCGATGTGCTGGCGGAATTGTTCTGAGAAGTTGTCTGCATATTTTTCAACAATTTTCTTGATTTCGTTCAATCTGTGTTCTGCAATGCCGGAGTTTTTGGCCGATGTCCTTATGCCCGCTTCCGTTGAAGGAACGTCGAGACCACCACGGCCAGGCCGATGCCCATCGGATAGAACAGCCACGGCACGACGCTCACGGGGCTGAACGGCTCGCCCGTCAGATTGGCCACAAGGCTGGAGGCCAGCAGCAGTTGCACGCCGTAGGGCAGGAGCCCCTGGGTGAAACACGATACCGTGTCGAGAATCGAAGCCGCGCGTGGAGCCGTGATGCCGTAATGGTGGGCGATGGGGCGTGCGATGGGGCCGGCGGTGAGGATGGCAACCGTATTATTGGCCGTACAGATATTCACCAGACAGACCAACGCCGCGAGACTCAATTCCGCACCGCGCCGCGAACGGATGCCGCGCGTGACGTAGCGCATGAGCAGTTCGATACCTCCATTGGCCCTGATCAGTTCCAGCAGACCGGCCGCCAGCATCGCCATGAGCATCAGTTCGCCCATGCCGATCATGCCCGTGCCCACTTGGTCCATCCAGCCGAACAGCGTGAACGTGCCGCGCCACAGGCCGATGCCGCCCGTCAGCACGATGCCCAGCACGAGCACCAGCATCACGTCCATGCCGCACAGGGCGGCGACGATGACGGCGACGTAGGGCACAACCAGCAGAATGTCAAGCTTGTGCGGCTGTTGCAGCACCTGTGCGTCGCGTCCCAGGAAATAATAGATTATGATCATGGACAATGCCACCGGCAGCACCAGCCGCAGGTTCGCGCGGAACTTGGAGCGCATGGGGCAGCCCTGTGTCTGGGTGGCGGCGATGGTCGTGTCGCTGATGAACGACAGGTTGTCGCCGAAATAGGCGCCGCCCACGACGACGGCCACCATGAGCGGCAGCTGGACGTCGGTCTTGAGTGCGATGCCGACGGCAATCGGGACGAGTTGGATGATTGTTCCGCACGATGTTCCGATGGCCAATGACACGAAACACGCCGCCAGGAAGATGCCCGGCAGCAGCAGCGACGGCGGCAGCACGTGGAGCGTCATGTCAACCGTAGCCTCGATGCAGCCCATCTGCTTGGCACAGAAGGCGAAAGCCCCCGCCAGCACATAGATCCACACCATGAGCAGCACGGTGGGATGGCCCGCGCCGCGCGAGAAGAGCGTGAGCCGCTCCTGCATCTTTCCTCGGGTGATGGCCAATGCGTATATCGAGGCCAGCAGGAAAGCGACCAGTGTGATGGAAGAATGGGAAAAGTCGTTGCCCAGGACGCACAACCCGACGTACGAGAGCAGGAAAACCGGTAGGGGGGAAAGGTGGAATAATTTCATCTGTATCAATCGGAACGGATTATTTCTTTTTGTCTCATTGGCCAATGGCTCACTCCTCCATCACGGCGATGAGCAGGTCGTAGGTCTGCTCGTGGAAGCGGTCGAAGCATTCGTTCATGCGCTGGTTGAGCAGGTCGGCGGCATCGGCCGTGAAGAGCCCGAAGGTCGAGAAGTCGTCATCGGCCGTGAAGTTGAGCTTCAAGTCGTGCCAGAGGAAACGGAAGAAGGCCTTGGCGGCCTGTTTGTCGCGGATGGGCTGGGTGCACTGGCCGGCGTCGAGAATCTGTCGTGAAAGAGTTTCGTCCATTTTGTTTGAATTGATATTTGTGTGCGGCAAAGATAGTGACAAAAATCGCATTGGCCAAAGAAATCAATTTCATTTCTTGCGGTTTTTGGAAAAATATCCTAATTTCGCGGGCTGAAAATGAAAAGATTCTGGAACTTTGTGCGCAACTGGACACTTCCGTTGGCGATGCTGGCCGGCGTCGCGGAGTATTTCGTGTTCGTCGCGCTGCCGTTTTCGGCCGATGTGCACCGCGTGACCTACACGGTGGTGGCGCATCACGTGCAGCCGGTGCTGCTCTTCTTCATGCTGTTCCTGGCCTTCATCAAGGTGAGTCCGAAGGAGATGCGTCCGCGCTGGTGGCAGCTGTGGGTGCTGCTGGTGCAGACGGGGCTGTTTGTCGCGAGCTCGGCATTGGCCATGATCATGCCCGATGAGGGGACGCGCGTCCTGTGTGAAGGGGCGATGCTGAGCCTGATCTGTCCGACGGCGACGGCCTCGGCGGTGGTGACGGGCAAGCTGGGCGGCTCGGTGTCGGGGACGGTGACCTATCTGATGATGTGCAACCTGATGGTGAGCCTGGTGGCACCGCTGGTGCTGCCGCTGGTCGAGCCGTCGGACATCTCGTTCGTCGAGGCTTTTCTGGCTATTTTGGCCAAGGTCTTTCCGCTGCTCATCTGTCCGCTGGCGCTGGCCTGGGCGGTGCGATTCCTGCTGCCTGCGCTGCATCGCACACTGTTGAAATACAAGGATTTGTCGTTCTATGTGTGGGCGGTGTCGTTGTCATTGGCCATAGCCGTCACGGTGAGGAGCATCGTGCACAGTTCGGTGAGCGCGTGGTATCTGGTGGGACTGGCCGCCATCTCGTGCGTGTGCTGCCTGTTGCAGTTCTGGCTGGGCAGGCGCATTGGCCAACGATATTCCGATGTCGATAAGATTACGGCTGGGCAGGCGCTGGGGCAGAAGAATACGGTCTTCGTCATCTGGATGGGGCAGGTGTTCCTGAATCCGGTGACGTCGGTCGTGGGCGGTTTCTATTCCGTGTGGCACAATACGGTGAACTCGTGGCAGCTGTATAAGGCGCGGAAGAGGGGCTTGGATTGAGGCCAAATCGCTTCCTGCGGGCTTTGAAAACGGGCAGATTCGACAGAATTTGTCCGTTTTGTTTGTCCATGTCGGCAAAAATGACTATCTTCGCGCGCTCTTTAATAATCACTTTTGCTAATTTTCAATTCGTATGCACCTATCTCCCGCACTCGAAAAACGATATACCCGCGAGCAGCATTCGGCGCGCGAGGCACAGCGTCTGGCCGAGTTCATCGCTTGGGGTCCGATGATTTTCCAGGTTTCGCGGCTGATGCTGAAGTTCGGCATCCTTGAACTGCTGCGCAACAGCGACGAGGGCATGACCCGCGCCGAAATCGTCCAGCAGACCCAGTTGAGCGACTACGCGGCCAAAATCCTGCTCGAAGGTTCGCTCTGCATCGGCACCGTCCTGGTCAACACCGAGACGGAACGCTACTCGCTGTCGAAGACCGGCTGGTTCCTCTTGACCGACCCCGCTACGCGAGTAAACGTCGATTTCAACCACGATGTGAACTACGAAGGACTGTTCCGCCTCGAGGAGGCTCTGCGCGAAGGCCGTCCGGCCGGACTGGAGCATTTCGGAGCGTGGCCGACGGTCTATGAGGGCTTGTCGTCGCTCCCCGAACAGGTGCAGAAGAGCTGGTTCGGCTTCGACCATTTCTACAGTGATTCGGCATTCCCATCGGCCCTGAACATCGTGTTCGGTTATCGGCCGATGACCCTGCTCGACGTGGGCGGCAACACGGGCAAGTGGGCGATGCAATGCGTCGGCCATGACCCCGATGTCGAGGTCACGATTGTCGATTTGCCGCAGCAGTTGGCCATGATGCGCCGCCAGACGCAGGGCAAGCCCGGTGCAGAACGCATCAGCGGCTATGGGATGAACCTGCTTGACCCATTGGCCGACTTCCCGACCGACCGCCACTACGACATCATCTGGATGAGCCAGTTCCTCGACTGTTTCAGCATGGAGGAAATCACCTCGATCCTGAGCCGTGCCGCCCGGATTATGGACGACGACAGCCGCCTCTGCATCATGGAGACGCTGTGGGACCGCCAGAAGTACGAGCCGGCTGCGCTGTGCCTCACCATGACGAGCGTCTATTTCACCGACATCGCCAACGGTAACAGCAAGATGTACAACACCGAAGACATGACCGCCTGTGTCGAGGCTGCCGGATTGCGCGTCGAGACCATCCACGATGGCGTGGGCGAGCAGGGTCACAGCATTATGGTTTGTCGCCGATGAGCCTGGAACACAACGATTGGCACGGCCAGACCGATGGAATGCCGTGGATGCAGCGCACGCTCATCAAGTGGCTCTCGGTGGTCGATCAGCGCGTCATCTACGGCGTGATGGCGGTGGTCATCTGCTTCTACATGCTGTTCTGCCATCGCGGCTACATCGCCATGTACCACTTCTTCCGCCGATGCCGTGGCGAACGTCCACTACGCGCTTTCTGTCACGTCTATGCCAACCATTTCCGCTTCGGACAGGTCGTCATTGACCGTTTTGCAGCCTTTGGTGGCCGACGTTTCAAGTTCGTGTTCGACAATCGCGCCGCCTACGAGTCGCTCTGCCGCGAGACCGACGGATTCGTGCAGGTGAGCTGTCACATGGGCAACTACGAAATGGCCGGCTACATGCTCCGGCAGGAGCAGAAATGGCTCTATCCGCTGGTGTTCCGCGACGAGAAGGAGGTCATCATGCTCAACCGCCAGCGTCTGTTCCGGGCCAACCATATCGAGATGGTGCCCGTCATGGCCGACATGAGCCACATCTTCACGCTCAACAACGCATTGCGCGACGGCAATATCGTCTCGATGCCGGCCGACCGCGTGTTCGGTTCGACCAAGGCATTGGCCGTAAACTTCATGGGCGGTGTGGCCGATTTGCCGATCGGTCCGTTCCAGATGGCTGTGACGCGCGACGTGCGCCTCGTGCCGATCTTCGTCATGAAGGAGCGTTGGGACACCTACCGCATCATCTCGCGCATCTTCGATCCAGACGCTACGCTGCCCAAACGCGAGCGGATGCAGCAGCTGACAAAGCAGTTCGCCGACATGATGGCCGAAGTCATTGGCCGTTATCCCACCCAGTGGTTCAACTATTTTGAGTTTGTGAAGAAATGAAAATGACAATATGATGGAATTTTATCATGGTATGATTGAAGAAAATTAGTGTTTTTATCAATTATATTTGTATAAATTCGGATGTTTGCAGCCATAAACAAAGCAAATTGTATGGACAAGGAACTTTTAAGAAAAGTTATACTTGAATATCAAGACGTAATTACTCAGATACAGCTGGTTGAACGGCCATTTGTATTTGAGGAGCAGGGCAATTACGTCTTTGTCGGTGTCCGTCAGGCTGGAAAATCATATTTGTTATATCAGCAGGCAAAGCTTTTGCTTGGAATCGGACACAATGTCGAAGAGATTCTCTATGTGAACTTCGATGACGAACGGGTCAGCGATATGCAAAAAGATGAGCTCGACTTGATTTTACAGGCTCATCGGACGTTGTCAGAGTGTCAGCCCATCTTGTTCCTTGATGAAATACAGAATATTGATGGTTGGGAACATTTTGCCCGCCGCCTTGTCAATCAGAAGTATAGGGTCTATATCACGGGAAGCAATGCCAAGATGTTGAGTCGGGACATTGCCACAGTGTTGGGCGGCAGATTCTGGTTGCAGAATGTCTTCACATATTCATTTCAGGAGTATCTTGTGGCCAATGGTATTCAATTAGGCAAAAATTGGCAGAGTTCCAGACAGAGTGCTGCTGTTGACAGGGCATTTAATGCGTATTTTTATTTCGGTGGCTTTCCGGAACTAACGTCCGTCGTTGATAAGCGTGCATGGTTGAACAGTATTTTCAAGAAGATTCTGTTCAGCGATGTAATTGTCCGTAATGGCATTCGGAATGAAGAGGCACTGCGTATGACCGTCCGTCGTCTGGCTGATTGCGTCAAGCAACCCACATCGTACAATCGAATCTGCAATCTTGTGAAATCGACGGGTGTCAGTTCCAATGTGCAGAGTGTTATTGATTTCGTAAAATATCTTCGGGAGAGTTGTCTCATCTTTTCTCTTGAAAACTACGCGTCGAAATTCGTTGAGAAAGAAACCGTCAAAAAGCATTATTTCATTGATAATGGTTTGCTCAACATTTTCCTTTCAGATCCGGAAACTTCGCTGTTGGAGAACCTGTGTGCAATCCATCTTTACAAGAAATATGGTGAAGAGGTCTATTTCTACAATAAGGAAATAGAGGTCGATTTTTATGTACCAGAGGCACGTCTGGCAATCCAGTCTTGCTTCAAGTTGGGTGAAGCCGAGACTACCAAACGTGAAGTGCAGGCACTGGAAAAACTTGACAAGTTATACGATCTCCAACAGCTCATGGTCATTTCCCGCGATACAGAGCAGACATTTACGCTGAAAAATGGGAAGTCGGTCAATGTCGTTCCAATCTGGAAATGGCTTCTGGAAGATTGAGGTCGCTTCGCTTGTAAGGTTGTAAGGGTTGGTAATCCCCCTCAAAACCTCATAACCTTAAAACCTCAAAACCTAAGAAAGAATATTTTCCCAAATGTGTTATTAAATGTATTGTGTTATGGAAGAAGCAGTTATGGAAAAAGTCAGCATCGAGGAACTCCTGCCGCAGGCGCGGCCGTTCATCATGGTCGATGAGCTGACAGAGTATGAGCCGGAGGAGGCCGAGACCTCCTTCACCGTGCGCGAAGACAGTCCGTTGGTGTGCGACGGCGTCTTGAGCACCGGCGGCTTGGTCGAGAACATTGCGCAGACAAGCGCCGCCCGCATCGGCTACTACTACAAGTACGTGTTGCGGCAGCCCGTCAAGGTGGGCTTCATCGGAGCCATGCGCAGTTTCCAGGTGAAACGCCATCCGCGTGTGGGCGAGACCATCCGCACACGCATCCACGTCATCGCCGAGGCTTTCGGCATGGTCGCCTTCGCCGCCACAGTCCACGATGCCGACGGTGTCCAGATTGCCCGCGCCGAGATGAAGACGGCTGAGTAGGACCCACCCCCGACCCCTCCACAAGGGAGGGGAGTAGATACTCTGGCGGTGGCGAGCTGAGTCTAAAAATGTCCAAAATAAATGGTACATTGTAAATGTCAAAATGGTAAATATCATTGCCGATAACATCCTTTCGCCGCTGGGCGAGACCACTGCGGACAACCTGCGGGCTGTGCGCGATGGCCGCAGCGCACTACGCGAACATCGGCTGGAGGGTGTGCCCGAGCCGTGCGTGGCATCGCTTTTTGAGCCGCCCATTCCGTTCGAGGAGGGGCTGGAACGCACCATTCGTGCGTCGTTGGCCGATGCCGCAAGCCGTGGCATTGTGGTCGATGCAGCCTCGTCGGACGTGATTTTCATCGTGTCGAGCACGAAGGGCAACGTGGCGCAGTTTGAGCGCATCGGGGCATCGGCCGAAAAGGTGGCACGCAGATTCGGCAACCAGAACCGTCCGATTGTCGTGTCCAATGCCTGCATCAGCGGACTGTCGGCTCAGATTCTGGCTATGCGGCTGCTGCGCGCAGGTCTGTCCCGCACCGCCATCGTGGCTGGAATGGACGTGCAGGGCAAGTTCATCGTGAGCGGATTCCAGTCGTTCAAGGCACTTTCGCCCGAGCCGTGCCGTCCGTTCGACGGCGACCGCTGCGGTCTGAACCTCGGCGAGGCGGCCGCCAGCATGATTCTGTCGAGCGATGAATCATTGGCCGCAAACGCGCTCTGGACGATGGCCGATGGGGCAGTGCGCAACGATGCTGTCCACATCTCCAACCCGTCGCGTACGGGCGAGGGCAGCCTCCGCGCCATCGGTCGGTTGTGTGTTTCGGCCGATGCATTGGCCTGCATCAGCGCACACGGCACGGCTACGCTCTTCAACGACGAGATGGAGGCAGCCGCCATCGACCGCGCTGGTTTGGCCAATGTGCCGACGTTCAGCTTGAAGGGCTACTACGGCCACACGATGGGCGCGGCCGGCATCCTGGAGACCATCATCACGCTCCATGCCGTGCAGGAGGGCTGGATTCCCGCCACGCGCGGATATGCCGAGGCCGGAACGTCGCACGAAATCCGCGTAACGGCCAATGAGGAGGCTGCAAATCCGCGTAGCGAGGTGCTGAAACTGCTTTCGGGCTTCGGCGGATGCAATGCAGCGGTGAGGTTTAAGAGACCGACAAGCCTCACGACCCCCTCCCGACCTCCCCGAGGGGAGGAGACTGTAATGTTACCATCGGCGGGGACAGACTCCCTCCCTCGGGAGGGTCGGGGTGGGGTCGCAGGGCAGTGTGTGCTTACGCCGGCCGATGCGCCTGACGGGCTGACCGCACTCTATCGCAGCGAGGTAGGCGATTACCCAAAGTTCTACAAGATGGATCCGCTGTGCAAGCTCGGTCTGTTGGCCACGGAACGGCTGCTGAATGCCGAGAATCCTGACCGCCGTGCATCATTGGCCGACATCACACCGAGCGACGACCGCGCCGTGGTCATATTTACGCGCTGTGGGTCATTGGCCGACGACCGCGCCTACAACGAGACCATCTGCGATGCGGCGAACTATTTCCCGTCGCCGTCGGTGTTCGTCTATACGTTGGCCAACATCGTGACGGGCGAAATCGCTATCCGCAACCGCTACATGGGCGAGACGTCGTGCTACATCCTGGAGGAAAAGGACTGGCCGCTGATGGAACAGATCATCGCCACGACGTTCCAGGACAAGGGAATCCGCTCCGTCATCGGCGGCTGGCTCGACATCGAGGACGAAAAGCACTTTGAGGCGGAACTGAAAATCTGGAGCAAGTGACCAGAGACCCCCACGACCCCCTCCCGACCTCCCCGAGGGGAGGTGACTGTCGCCGCCGATGGTAACTTCTCCATCTCCTCCCCTCGGGGAGGCTGGGAGGGGGTAAAATAGACAACATTCAATCAAAAATTAAAAACTATGGAAACTTTAAAACTGAAGGAACAAATCATTGATGCCCTCAATCTGGAGGACCTCAAACCTGAAGACATCGACGACAATGCGCCACTTTTCGGCGAAGGTCTCGGCCTTGATTCAATCGACGCACTGGAGTTCATCGTCCTGCTCGAAAAATACTACGGCATCAAGTTGTCCAATCCGGCAGAAGGCAAGGAAATCTTTAAGTCGGTGGCCTGCATGGCCGACTACATCGAGAAGCATCGGACGAAATAAGACTAGACCCACCCCCTTTGCCCCCTCCCGTTAGATAGGGAGGGGGAGTAAATACATTGGAGGGTCAGGTCATCGGCCGAAAAAAAGATAAAGGAGTTGGCCAATGGAACAAACGTCCCTTTCACTTCCTTTTCACTTCCTTTAAATACCTTTCAGAGAATGTCAAGCATCGTCATCACCGGCATGGGCGTCGTCTCGGCCATCGGCATCGGCAAAGAGGAAAACCTCGACAGTCTGCGGTCGATGCGCGGCGGCGTGGCACCTGTGCACTATCTGGCGACCGAACATCGCGAGTGCATGGTCGGCGAGGTCAAACTCACGAACGACGAGATGCGCGTGCGATTGGGCATTGCGGCCAATGAAGCCAGTGTTCGCACCTCGCTGTTGGGCATGTTGGCCTTGGACGAGGCGTTGGCCGATGCCGGATTGACGGCCGATGACCTTCGGCAGACAGCCTTCGTGAACGGCACGACGGTGGGCGGCATGGACATGTCGGAGCAGCATTACCTCGACTTCTTGTCGGCGGCCGATGCCACATCGCTCAAGCATGACGGTGCGGTCAATCCCATCGACTATATCCGCACGCACGACTGCGGCGCCTCGACCGACCTGATTGCCGACCATTTCGGCCGATTCGCCCTCACGACCACGCTTTCGACCGCCTGTTCATCGGCCGCAAATGCCTTCATTCTGGGTGCGCGGATGATTGCCGGCGGCGAATTCAACCGCGTAGTGGTGGGCGGTGCTGAAAGCCTGTCGAAGTTCCACCTGAACGGCTTCAACACGCTGATGATTCTCGACCAGAAGCCTTGTCGGCCAATGGATGCCACGCGTGCGGGACTGAATCTGGGCGAGGGTGCGGCCTATCTGGTGCTGGAAAGTGAGGCATCGGCCAATGCCCGAGGTGCGCACATCGTGGGCAGATTGGCGGGCTACGGCAATGCGTGCGATGCGTTCCACCAGACGGCATCGTCGGCCGATGGGGAAGGTGCCTTCCGTGCCATGCAGCAGGCGTTGCAGCGTGCGGGAATCGAGCCATCGGCCATCGACTACGTGAATTGTCACGGCACGGGTACGCCAAACAACGACCCGAGCGAACTGGAGGCGATGCATCGGCTGTTCGGCGACAGGTTGCCGTCGTTCAGTTCGACGAAAGGCTTCACGGGTCACACCACATCGGCATCGGGCAGCATCGAGGCGGTCTTCTGTCTGCTGGCCATGCAGCACTGTTTCGTGCCGGCCAACCTCAACTTCTCTGCGCCGATCGAGCCGTGGGCAGTCCCCATCGGCCAAACCACCGAGAAGCCGTTGCGCTACGTGCTCTGCAATGCGTTCGGATTCGGCGGGAATGATACGGCAATCGTTTTGGAAGCCGGACCCCAGCCTGCGACCCCCTCCCGTCCTCCCCGAGGGGAGGAGAAAATCCCCGCATCGGCCAAAAAATAAGAGATTGGGCAGACCCCTCCCCTCGGGGAGGACGGGAGGGGGTCGCCTTAATGTTTGATTATGAAAATCTACGTTCAAGCAGCCAATCAGATTTCCATCCAGCAGCCGCTCTGTGAGAGTTGGCTGACGGAGCCTGTCGAACACCGCGAACCGTTCGTGCGTGCCATCGACCCCGACTTCCGCGACTATGTGTCGCCGGTTGAAGGCCGTCGCATGGGCAAACTGATGAAAAGGGCATTGGCCACATCGCTCAAGACGTTGCGCGAATGCGGAATCGACCAGCCGGATGCCATCGTGACGGGCACAGGATTGGGCAGCGTGGAGAGCACCGAGGCGTTCCTGCTCGACCTCTGCCAGAACGGCGAACAGCTCCTGAAGCCGACCCATTTCATGCAATCGACGCACAACACCATCGGCTCGCTCGTGGCCATCCAGACCAAGACGCACGGCTACAATGCGACCTACAGCCACGGTACAATCAGTTTCGAGAGTGCTTTGGCCGATGCTTATCTGCAACTGCGCGCGGGCGACATCGGCAACGCGCTGGTGCTGGGTCAGGACGTGACGACCGAACGCTATTTCCACCTGCTCGAACTCATCGACTATGTGGGCAACGGCATGGACGGCGCGTGCGGCGAGGCATCGGTGGCGGCTATGCTTATGGCCGATGCATCGGACGAAAAGACCCTGTGCGAACTGGTCGGCGTGAAGCTGCTGCATCGGCCGACGACCGACGACTGGCAACGTGCGCTGGAGCAGCTCGGCGTCCTGTCCGATGGGGCATTGGCCGACGACATTGTGGTGATGAGCGGTGAGAACGGCCATCCGAAAAATGATGAACTTTATGGCCAATGGCTCAGCCGTTTCGCACCGAAAAACCGCGTAGTGAGCTACAAACGATGGTTCGGCGAGTGTTTTTCGGCCTCGGCGCTCGGATTCTACGCCGCTGCGCACTGGATTCACGCCGACCGCGCACGCTACGTGATTTTGTTGAACATCGGTCGCGAAGGTTCGTCGGCCATAACCCTCTTGAAACGATGAAGCTGCTTTTGCTCTGCCTCCTTCAGTCGATGCTGCTGGCCGTCGGACAGGTCTTCCTGAAGCTGGCCACGCACGAACTGCAGCCTTTCGGGTGGCATTGGCCGTTCTGGCGCAGCGTGCTGCTGAATGTGCCATTGGCCATGATGGGCTTGTGCTACGGCGCGGCCGGCCTCCTGTGGCTGTGGATCGTGAAGCACTATCCGCTCAGCCAGGCCTATCCGCTCACGAGCCTGAGTTTCGTGTTCGGCATCCTGTTGGCCATCATCCTGCTGGGCGAACGCGTCTCGGTGTGGGGCTGGCTCGGCGTGGCCTGCATCGTGGCCGGCTGTATGCTGATTACGTTGAAATAAATTGATGATTATGAGTGCT
>JAEEGL011800945.1_pt1 | contig 12419 bp, 9 predicted proteins | sample 9134231 | NCBI WGS metagenome assembly JAEEGL01 (sample SAMN16246548, study PRJNA631951) | gut metagenome | biome: gut microbiome; feature: rumen; material: fiber-attached | host: Bos | place: Iran: Karaj | collected 2018-10 | reverse complement strand
GCAGATAAAATTACTAAATTTGTTTCAGCTTTAAAGGAAAAACTGGGTCCTAGGGTTGGAGATGATTCCAAGGAGCATTACGAAAAAATGATGGCTGCTTATGATAAGTATTTAGAGGCTGTTGACATGTACAAAAAAGTAGTTCCAAAGAGTGCCGGAGAAGAAAGAGCGCAGCAAATGTATGAGGCTCAGAAAAAGCTTATAGAAGCACAAAAGGCTATGAAAAGTCTTTAAATATTGTTAACTAAAGGATTGTCGTGTTTGATTTTCTTCAGTCGTAGTATAAATGGAATTGTTTTGACAAATTGTTTTTTGATGATTTTTTGGCACCTGGTAGTTTTGTTTGCGTGCCGAGCTTTGCCGAACACATTTTTTGATTGTACTCGCTTTCTTTATAGGCATCGCAAATGGGAACGTGACGGAAAATTTTATGTCAGATGGCTAAAGATAAAAAAGTGGAAAGATTATCTTCCTCAGTATGTAGCGACGGATGGTTTTTCTAAGCGTGAGCTAAAAACACTTAAAAAAATTGATAGAGAATATGTTGGCTTATTTGTTACGGAGACATGTAGGGCCGAATGGAATCATTATATTTGTTCTTTTTATTTTGTTATATCTATTTTCATTAATACGTGGCCGTATTCATTGATTTTTTCCATTATTCCAATTATTGTGAATGTGCCATTTCTTTTGATTCAACGTTACAATAGATTAAGGCTTCTTAAATTTGGTAAAAAATTGTAATGGTTTAAACTCGTAGTATTTTTAGTATTGATTAGTAAAATTATTAGTGAGGAATATACTATTGATTTTTTGAAAAAACCTGGTATAATGATTTTCAGTGGAGAGGTGTCCGAGCTGGCTTAAGGAGCACGATTGGAAATCGTGTAAGTCGTTAAAGCGGCTTCGGGGGTTCGAATCCCCCTCTCTCCGCCAGGAATATTGGTTGGTATATAGAAAATCCATCTATTTTAAAATAGATGGATTTATTTTTGTTACAATAATTAAAGATAAAGTCAAGGGACGTAGATCAATTGTAAAATAGGTATGCTGCTCGTAGCCTTCCGAGTTTTTTTGATGGTTTTTTATTTTATTATTTCGTAAATTCTATTTGGATTTGAAATCTGTATGTCCTTCTTTGCCATACTTTTTGGAAATAGGATCTTCAAATACAAAATTTTCAAGTGGCTGAAGTGTTAATACCATATAGCCTCCAAATATTATAAATAATCCGACGGTTCCCAAATATTCGTATATAAATTTCATTGGTGGTAGATTTATGAAATGCCTAAAGACTAGCTGGCTGAGAAATATGGAAATGTAAAAAATTGATATGTCGGTGAAAAGAATGGTTCGTTTTAAAATGGCTTTGTATGTGTAAAAAGCAACTGGTATACCTATAATTATCGTCAATAAACTGAGCGTTTTTGCGGGGAAATAGTTTGGGTTTTGGCCGTATATAAAACCATCATATAATCCCCAAAGTAAACTAGGCGTTAGAGCAATTTTGATATGTTCCCAAGTTGATTCATTAACTGCTGCAAATATGGCTATAAATTTATTATGTCCGCTTATTTCATACATAAAATGCGCTGAGGTCCCTATAATAGAGATTATAATAATAGCATACCACAAATTGTACCGCCTCCCTTACATACCATTTATATGACTATACTAAGAATACATATGTATTGTTAATGTATTAGTTGTGCGCTATTTAAAAATTATTATGTATGTAAAGCCTGAGTTTATTCGTATAAACACTGATTTTTAAAAATCAGCGTTTATGAGTTGAATTGTTTTGGTGCGCATCTGCTGCTGGTATATTCGAGGGCTCGTGTAGAAGTGTGCAACGAAAAATTTATTATTAATCATTTATTCTGTTAGCTTTATGATTGTGAATTTAGTTACTGTATTTTTTGGATTGGGATAAATTTTGTTATCTGACTTTTGCGCATGGGCCCATTTCAATTGTATATTTTATTACTAAATAGGATTTTATAACGAAATAAATTTCCGATGCAAGTGTTAAGTTTATTGTAAATATATTTTTGTTGCTATTAAAATTTTCACGCCATAGTTTTTTACGGTATTCAGAAAACCATGCGTTAAACGCATGGTTCAATAATAGTTGGAGCAGTTGGATAGATATAAAGGCGTCCTTTGCGGTATAGTAGAAGTTGTGGTTGGGAGGCTGAAGCGAAATAACCTAGGTAGATTATTAAAATGAGTTGGAATGATGTAAACAGTAAAATTTATTTGGTGCGCGGATTTTTATTGCACACTAATTTATTTGAATTATTTTACTCATTAAGTCGTAAATATAGTTTGAACCGCGAGAAACAACTATTCCACTCAAAATGTTGCCAAGGTAGGGAATGCGAGAGTTAAAATTAAGGTATTTTGGAATATCAATGTCGTAAGCGATAGAAATAATAATTCCAAAAATTATACTCAAAAACATCTCATAGCAAAATTCTCCGTTTATGAAAAACTGATTTATATATGTTATGGTTGCTTCTATTAAGATAGCCAATGGCAATATTGGTGCGCTTTTTTCTTGCAATTTTGGTCACCTCTTATTTGGGTATTTTTAAAGTTTGCCCTGGATAAATTGTATCCGAGTTTAAAGAGTTTAACGTTTTGATTTTTTTATAATTTGAGCCATTTCCCATGTATATTTGTGCAAGGTTCCATAGGGTGTCTCCCTTTTTAACAGTATAGGTAAAATAATTTGGGCTATATGAATTATTAATTTTTCCAAATCCATTTAAATTTCTGGATTTAATAATTTCGGGATAATTTCTGTAGGAAACGTCAAGATCAACATTGCCATTTACACCGTTTATAACCCCTTGATCAGATTTTTGCCAAATTCCGCAAGAAACACTTGGCGCAGTGACGTTCCATTGTGCAAGCCATAAGTCATATTTTGGCAGTAGTTCTTCCTTTATAAGATAGTTATTTAGCCAGCTAAGGTTGCAGTAAAACATGGCATAATATCCAGATTTTTCAATTTCCGAGCAAAATGCTTTTACAATATTAGTTCTTTGTTGATTAGATAACTTTAGCATTTCACGGTCTTCGATATCAAAGCAAATTGGGTATTCAAATTGCATATCTTTAATATTTTCTAAGCAAAACTGGGCTTCGTATTTTGCATCATCTATTGAAGCGGCGTAAGAATAGTGGTAGACACCTATGGGAATTCCGGCGGATTTTGCGTTTTCATAATTTTCACGGAATTTTTTGTCTATTTGATTGGGTGATTTCTTACCCCAACCTTCGCGAATTATTGCAAATTTTACACCGCTTTGTTTGGCTTGATTCCAGTTAATATTTCCCTGCCATCTTGATATATCTATTCCTTCGTTTTTCATAGTTATTCCCCCTTAATATATAGCCCAAAAACTGTATTTTTTGCTGTTTTTTATTCAAGTTTGATTTTACATTTGATGATTTTTATGATATAATGTAATAGATAATAAATTTGTATTGTAGGTTGATTCAATGAGCTTAATTAAAAAGATTATTTCGCTTAGTTTGACATTTTTTATGTTTTTCAGTGTTGCTCACGCGAGCCCTTCCAAGCCTGCCCGTGAGGTAAATCCTTGCGGAGATTCTACGACTAAAAAAGTAATTGGAGGCGTTTCCGTTGGCATTGCGTCTTTAGGATTTGTGGCGTGTTACTTGTATATGCGCAACTCTAAATTGCCTGTTTTGATTATTGGTGGCGATAAGTCTGTTAGAGATCGACTAATTTCGAGTATATATGCTTCGGATGCATCGAGTAATGGTTCGGTCGCTGCGTGTTTGGTAAACAAGCTTTGTTTTGGAGGCAATTATTTTTTTGGTTTAGATAAAAGAGTGGCTAGTATTGATAATTGGTCGATATCGCAGTGCGATTCGGGGGATCGTAATGCTATAAATTTGGCGTCAAGGGCTTCAGTGGTTGTAGCAATTGTTAACAACATGGATAGTGTAGATAGGTTATTAGATATTTTTAAATCTGTACCCAATAGATTTGGTTGTGCGATTTTAACGATTGTCACAGCAAATTCGGGTGTATCAACACGGGATATTAAAAATAAAGAAGAAAAGTGGCGCGATTGCTGTCGGTATGAGGAACATAATTTTCTTACTAGCGATTATGTTGTATTGTGGAATCGTGATACCGGTGCTTGTGAGGTTGTGTACAATCCCGCTCTTAATTTTGTGAATGAAATCCAGGTGCGTGAGATATATGAGCAGACGGCTTTGCCTAATGAAAAGTATTCGGATTGCAGAGATGCTATCAATAGGGCTGCATGGGATATATATATTGGAAATGAGCAGGTTGATGAAAGGTATGCACAGGCGTGGAAACTACTTAAGAAATAGCCTATTGTTAGAATAACGAATATTAAAAACACCGATATCTATTAAAATGATATCGGTGTTTTTATAAAATGTTAGATTTAGATATTATTTAAAGGATTGGAATCAGCGGCGGTTTTAATTTGGTTATTGGAAATATGTGTATATATTTCTGTAGTGCCAAGATTTTCGTGTCCTAAAATTTCTTTTAATATTCTTATATCCGTATTTCCATATTGGTACATAAGGGTTGCGGCGGTATGGCGGAGTTTATGCACTGAATAACCAAGTCCATCTAGTCCGGCAAGTTTTAGGTATTTGTTTGTTAGTAACTGTACTGTCTTTATGCTGATGCGATTATTTTGTCTGCTTATAAAGAGTGCGTTTTTGTCTTTCACCATATCGGTGTAGCGTACTTTCTTATAATCTGCAATTGCCTTTTTGCAAGTGTCGTTCAAATATACTATGCGTTCCTTGTTGCCTTTGCCGATAACCCTTAATGTCCCTTCGGGCCTTATATCATTTAAATTTATTCCGACGAGTTCCGAAAGACGTATTCCGCAATTTAGAAATATTGTTATAATGCAATAGTCTCTTTCTTTAAACTTTCCGCCGTATAGATTAACAGCATTCAACAGTGTTTTACTTTGTTCCAAAGTTAAAAATTTTGGCAAACGTTTTCCAAGTTTTGGTGTCTCAAGCTCTTGTGCGGGATTTATTTCGAGTTCCTGAGTTTTATTTGTGAGGTACTTAAAAAACATTCTAAGACTTGAACATTTTCTGCTGCGAGCGGCGTTGCTGTTTTTTCGTTCTTGAGTTAAATAATGCATGTATTCGAATATATCAATTAGAGTAATGGTTTTAATTAGGTTTATATCTACGTCGTCAATTTTGATATCTTCAAAATCTATATCTTTTGGCACTAGGTTTCTTTTTAATTTTATATACCTAAAAAAGGTCCGGAGGTCCATAAAATATTCTTCAACTGTTTTTGGGGATTTCCCTTTGACGGTTTGGAGATACCCCAAAAATTTTTTTAAAACAATAGGAGATTCGTTAAAAAAATCGTTTTTCATTAATATATTTGACCTCCTATAAAAGTTTAAAAGATATTCGGAAAAAAGTAACCGAATATCTCTAATTTATGGAGCTGATAACCGGACTTGAACCGGTGACCTCTTCCTTACCAAGGAAGTGCTCTACCTGCTGAGCTATATCAGCACAATTTGAAAAATCATTTTTGGCAGGGGTAGAAGGACTCGAACCCTCGACACGCGGTTTTGGAGACCGCTGCTCTACCAACTGAGCTATACCCCTAAAGAATCATATCAAACACGACAATGTAATTATATTATTTTTGTTTTTTAAAGTCAATAATTTGTAGAAATAAAAAATTATTCCCACAATAAACTTTTTGTGAGAATAATTTATCGGTAAGGTAGGTTAATCTATATTTTTGATGCCGGAAATATAATTTACAACATCTCCTACAGTATTTATAGAGCCAATTACGTCATCGGAAGCTTCGATATCGAATTCATCCTCGACAGTTGCCAATAAGTCGGCCAAATCTAAGGAATCTGCATCCAAATCATTAAATAGATTGGTTTCCATTGTTATAGAATCTTGATTTTCTATATCAAATTGTTCGCTTAAGATAGATTTTATTTTTTCAAATATCATTTTAAAAAATCCTCCAATAAAATCAAATATATGTATTTTCAAAGTATAAATTTATCGTGACCTATATATGATATTTTGTAATTGTTTTATTGTCAATAGAAGGTTAAAAAATACTTTAACCTAAAAAAATATGTTTTTATATATAGTATTAAAGATGTATAGATAAGTTTCTTGATTATTCCCACTCTATTGTTGCGGGAGGTTTTGAGGTTATATCATAAACAACCCTGTTAACGCCCTTGACTTCGTTTACGATTCTTGTTGAGATTTTACCCAAAAGGTCATAGGGTAGGGGAGTAAAGGTTGCAGTCATGAAGTCTGATGTGTTTACAGCTCGCAAAGCTACAGTATAATCATAGCTTCTGCCGTCGCCCATGACGCCAACGCTTTTAAGATTTGTAAGGACAGCAAAATATTGGTCGGGCAAAACATCAAGATTTGAATTTAGAATTTCTTCTCGGAATATTGCATCTGCGTCTTGAATTATTTTAATTTTTTCTTTTGTGATGTCGCCGATTATTCTTATTGCAAGACCCGGACCCGGAAAAGGCTGGCGATTAACAAGTTTTTCCGAAATTCCCAGTTCTTTCCCCGCAATTCTCACTTCGTCTTTAAATAAATCACGGAGCGGTTCGATAATTCCGGAAAATTTTATGTTTGTCGGAAGTCCACCAACATTGTGATGGCTTTTAATTACTTCTGCGTTTTCCGTGCCGCTTTCGATAACGTCAGGACAGATAGTTACTAGGCAGAGATAAACAACTTCTCCGATGTTAAGAGCTTCTTCTTCAATTACTCTTATAATTTCCTCACCAATACATTTTCTTTTTGTCTCGGGGTCGGAAATGTTTTTTAGTTTATTTAAAAATCTATCTTCGGCATCAACTCTTATGATGTTCATATTAAACTTATCTTTGAAAGTAGTTTCTACCTGGTCTGCTTCGTTTTTTCTGAGTAATCCGTGGTCTACAAATATGCAAGTAAGTTGCGCCCCGATTGCTTTATGTAGGATTGTGGCCGCAACGGAGGAATCAACTCCGCCCGATAAAGCGCATATTACTTTTTTGTTGCCTATTTTATTTTTAAGTTCTTTTATTTTGTTTTCAATGAATGAGTCTATCTTCCAGGTTCCTCTACATTTACAAATGTCATAAAGGAAAGTTTTAAGTAGTATTTTACCCTCAACCGAATGATTAACCTCAGGGTGGAATTGTACTCCGAAAAGATTTTTTTCGGTGTTTTCCATGCAAGAGGCAGGACAATCACGACTTGCACCAGTTATAACGAACCCATCTGGAATTTTGGAAATATAATCTGTGTGGCTCATCCACCAAACACTTTTTTCGGAAAGATTTTTTGTAAGCAAAGAACCTCTTTTTGATTTAAAAGTTACTTCCGTGTTGCCGTATTCGCTTGTTGTAGTTTTGTCTACTTTTCCGCCCAAAATATATGCCATTAGCTGTGCGCCGTAGCATATGCCTAGAATCGGAATGTTTAACTCAAAAATTTCTTTATCGCATGTCGGAGCATTGTTTAAATATACGCTGTTTGGCCCACCGGAAAATATTATTCCTTTGTAATTTTCTGATTTTATTTTGGAAATGTCGGTTTTGTAGCTTTTTACCTCGCAATAAACATTTAGTTCACGAACTCTTCTTGCTATAAGTTGGCTATACTGACCACCAAAATCCAAAATCAATATTTTTTCGCCTGATAAATTGGAGTAAGAATCGTTTATGATAAGCACTTCCTGTCTTTTCGTTTAAGTTACATTTTTATTCTACCGTTACCGACTTGGCTAAATTCCTTGGTTTATCAATATCGCAACCTCTTAATTTTGCCACATGGTAAGAAAGTAGCTGTAAAGGTATGACGGATAGCGATGGGGTGGTTGAGTCGTAAGATTTTGGGACGTATATAACATTGTCTGCAACTTGCGATATTTTTTCGGATTTATCCACGGTTGTAATTGCCAAAACCTTTGCACCTCTGGAGCGGACTTCCCGGATATTGCTTACGGTTTTGTCAAAAATTTCGTCTAAAGTTGCAACTGCTATAACTAATGTTTCGTCATCAATAAGAGAAATTGTTCCGTGTTTTAATTCTCCTGCGGCGTAGGCTTCTGAGTGAATGTAGGAAATTTCTTTCAGTTTAAGCGAGCCTTCCATACAGACGGAGTAGTCTACATTTCTTCCTATGAAGAATATTTTTTCGGTTTGATAATACTTTTTGGCGATTTTTTCAATTTGTTCTTTTTTATCAAGGATTTCAGAAATTTTTTGAGGTAAAGCTTCGATGCTTTCAATGAATTCGTGATATTCTTCATCGCCGATTGCATTTAAAATTTTTCCAACATATAACGCAAATAAATAGATAAGAGAAAGCTGGGTGCTGTATGCTTTTGTGGTTGCAACGGCAATTTCGGGACCTGCCCAAGTATAGAGTACGTCATCAGATTCGTTTGCTATGGAGCTTCCGACCACATTTACTATTGAAAGAACCCTTGCGCCTAAAGACTTAGCCTCTCTGAGGGCTGCCAAGCTATCTGCGGTTTCGCCTGACTGACTTATTATTATTACTAAGGTATTGTTATCGATAATAGGGGAACGATACCTAAATTCAGAAGCCAAGTCAATTTCTACAGGTTTTTTTGTCAGTTTTTCTATGAAATATTTTGCAACGCATCCTACGTGATACGCCGAGCCACAAGCAACTATACAAATTTTGCCTAGGTTTTCCAAATATTCTTTTGTAAAGCTTATATCATCGAGCTTTATTTCATGATTTTTAAGTCTTGGGGATATAGTTGCCGAAATCACGTCAGGTTGCTCCATGATTTCTTTCATCATAAAGTGTTCGTAATTGTTTTTTTCGGCGGCATCTACGCTCCAATCGACCGTCGTGATAGCTTTTTCTGCGGGATTGCCTTCAAAATCAAATAAGTCAATGCTATTTGCGGTTAAAACGGCAATTTGTTTTTCTTTTAACCTGCAAATTTTTCTTGTTTTGGAGAGTACGGCGGGGATATCGGAAGCTATGTAATTTTCATTTTCGCCGATTCCGACTATAAGTGGACTATCTTTTTTAACGGCAAAGAGTGTATCGGGGTAATCTGAACAAACTATTCCGAAAGCAAATGAACCCTGCATCATGCCAACTGCCTTTTTTATAGTTTCAAACATATCCCCTTCGTAAAGTGAGCCCAAAAGCTGAGCTGCAACTTCTGTGTCAGTTTCCGAACTAAATTTAACCCCTTTTTTAATGAGATTGTTTTTTAAATCTATATAGTTTTCGATTATTCCGTTATGAACCAGCGCTATTTTACCGGAATTGCTTATGTGCGGATGGGCGTTAATATCAGAGGGATTCCCATGAGTTGCCCACCTGGTATGACCTATTCCCAGGTGTACGTTTTCTTTTTTTTCGGAATCTAAAATATCTTCCAAAACTTTTAATCTGCCCTGTTTTTTCGTGATTTTTATTTTTCCGTTGTCATACAAAGCAACCCCCGAGGAATCGTATCCTCTGTATTCGAGTTTAGATAAACCTTGAATTAAAAATGGTATAGCATTACTTTTTCCAATATATCCTACTATGCCGCACATATTTTTATACACTCCCTGAGTTATATTGAATTGAACTTAGATGATTTAATTATACAGGTATTTATTTTATCTGTAAATTATATTATCTCTTGAAGGTCCGTTTGACACCATTTTGATAGGAATACCGATATAATTTTCAGCAAATTCTATATAGTTTTTGCATTCTTTTGGTAGGTCGGAATAATTCTTTACATTCGATATATCACATTTCCAGCCGGGCAAGGTTTCATAAACGGGATTTGCGTCTTTAAGTTTATACGGTGCCGGGAAATTTTGAGTTACTTTTTCGTCTATTTCGTATCCTGTACATACTTTGATTTCATCTAAATATCCAAGTGTGTCAAGAACGGTAAAAGCAATAGATGTTGCTCCTTGCACTCGGCAACCATAACGAGTGGCTACCAAATCTAGCCAGCCCATTCTGCGGGGTCTACCCGTTGTTGCGCCGTATTCACCGCAGTCGCCGCCGCGGCGCCTCAATTCATCGGCTTCGTCTCCAAATATTTCACTTACAAATTCTCCCGCACCCACTGCGCTTGAATATGCTTTTACGACAGTTATTATTTCTTTTATTTCATAAGGTGGAATTCCTGCACCCACTGCTCCGTAACCTGCTATGGTATTTGACGACGTGACCATTGGGTATATGCCAAAATCTAAATCTTTAAGGGCTCCAAGTTGACCTTCAAGTAAAATGTTTTTGCCACTTTTTACAGCTTCGTATATAAAACTTGTGCTGTCGCCAACAAATGGTTTTAAAACTTTCTTGTAGTGCATTAGTTTTTCAAAAATCTCATCTACCGTAAGGGTTGGTTTTTTGTAAAGATATTTGAGTAATGTATTTTTGATAGAAAGTATATTTTCTAATTTTTCACGTAATTCTTGCTCATCGCCGAATAATTGACCTGTTTGAATTCCAATTTTTGACGCTTTATCGGAATAAAAAGGTGCAATTCCCGATTTTGTCGAACCAAATTTTTTGGAAAACAATCTTTCTTCTTCGTATATATCAAAAAGTTTGTGATAAGGCATAACTATTTGAGTTCTGTCAGAGATTAAAAGATTTGGCGTAGGTATATTTGCATCCTTTAACATTTTAAGTTCTTGCTCTAAGTTTTCTACGCTCAAAGCCACTCCGTTACCTATCACATTGGTTATATTTTGATAGAACACTCCCGAGGGAAGTTGATGCAGCGCAAACTTGCCATAATTATTTATTATCGTATGGCCGGCGTTGCTTCCGCCTTGGAATCTTATTACGATATCCGACTGACTTGCCAGACAATCGGTTATTTTTCCTTTTCCTTCATCGCCCCAGTTGGCGCCAACTATTGCTTTTATCATATTATCACTCCAAAATTTTTTAGCTTTTAAACACTTACTTGATTATCTTCAAAAACGTCAGTGCACACCGTGTTCTTTTCAAGAAATGGCAAAACGATATTTGTTATATATTCTTCGGTTTGTTTAGGTGCACGACCGATATAATTTTTAGGATTTTTGATTTTTTCAATTTGCGCTTTTGAAAGATTAAAATCACTATCCTCAAGAATTCTTTCAAGTAGATTGTTTTCTTTTCCGAATTGTTTGATAGATACCGACTCTTCCATGGAATATTTTCTGATTTTCTCATGGAGTTCTTGGCGATTTCCACCTGATTTTACAGCTTCCATTAAAATAGTCTCGGTTGCCATGAATTGTAGTTCGTTTTTTAAATGATTTTCGATTACTTTTTCGTTGACTACCAGTCCGCCCGCTACGTTAATATATATGCCAAGTATACCGTCTGATGCCAAGAACGATTCCGATATTGAAAGACGTCTGTTTGCGGAATCGTCAAGCGTACGTTCAAACCATTGAGCAGAGGCGGTAAGCGGTGCATTTAAAGAATTTGTTACTACAAATCTTGCAAGCGCAGCAATACGTTCACACCGCATGGGATTTCGCTTGTATGGCATTGCAGATGAGCCTATTTGATTTTTTTCAAACGGTTCTTCGATTTCTTTAAGGTGCTGAAGAAGTCTAATATCGTTAGAAAACTTCGCTGCACTTTGTGCCACAAAACATAAGGCATTTAGCACTAAACTATCGAGCTTTCTTGTATATGTTTGACCGGAAACTTCAAAGCACTTAAAGTCTCCCATTTTTTGAGCTATTTTTTCTTCCAGTTTTTTAACTTTTTCATGGTCATTATCAAAGAGAGCCAAAAAGCTTGCTTGAGTGCCGGTTGTACCCTTGCAGCCGAGAAGCTTTAAGGAATCTCGGACGTAATCTATATAATCTACGTCCATCATTAAGTCTTGAATCCAGAGAGTCGCTCTTTTACCGATAGTTGTCGGTTGTGCAGGCTGAAAATGCGTAAAAGATAGGGTAGGAGTATCTTTATATTTAATCGCAAATTTAGAGAGCAAATCAATTACTTTTACAACTTTTGCTTTTATAATATCCAGTGCCTGATGCATGATTATAATATCAGTGTTATCGCCAACAAAACAGGAAGTTGCCCCCAAATGAATAATCGGAACGGCTTTTGGACATTGTTTTCCGAATGCATAAACGTGCGACATTACATCATGCCGAACTTCTTTTTCTTTTTTCTCGGCGTCCTTATAATTTATATTTTGGATATTATTTTTCATTTCTTCTATTTGCTCATTGGAGATATTTAGCCCAAGCTCTTTTTCGGATTCTGCCAAAGCAACCCATAATTTTCTCCAAAGAGTGAATTTATTATCTTCCGAAAATATAAAATTCATTTCTTTGCTTGCGTATCTT
>JAEEGL011262998.1_pt1 | contig 12419 bp, 10 predicted proteins | sample 9134231 | NCBI WGS metagenome assembly JAEEGL01 (sample SAMN16246548, study PRJNA631951) | gut metagenome | biome: gut microbiome; feature: rumen; material: fiber-attached | host: Bos | place: Iran: Karaj | collected 2018-10 | reverse complement strand
CATGCTCTCCCAACTCTTCCTCGTCGATGTCGAGCACACGCGCAAAGTCGCTCAGGAGCGTCTTGCCGTCGAACAACCAGGTGTTCTTATTGATGCGGTTACAGAATTTTTCCTCGGTGTCATACTCGTCGTTGATATCGCCCACGATTTCCTCGAGCACGTCCTCGAGTGTCGCGATGCCTTGGGTGCAGCCATACTCATCAACGATGATGGCCATGTGCATTTTTTTCATACGGAAGTCCTCCAGCAAGTCGTTGAGCATGCGCGTCTCGGGTACAAAGTAGGCGGGACGCATCAGCGTCTGCCACTTGAAGGTATTGTCACGATTGCCGATGTAGGGCAGCAAGTCCTTGGCATACAGGATGCCCTTGATGTTGTCGGGAGTCTCCTCATAGACCGGCATGCGCGAATAACCCGTATCAATTACCTTACGCACTACCTCGTCGAACGTGTCTTCCTGGTCAATGTCCACCACGTCAACACGGGGACGCATGATATCGCTCACCGTCTTGTCACCGAACGAGAGAATGCCCTCGAGCAGTTCTTTCTCGTCAGGGTTATTCACCTCACTGACTTCCAGTGCGCGCGTCAAGTCATCGACCGACAGCTCTTCGGTCTGGCTAGGCACCACCTTGTTAACCAGGCTTGTACTGCGCACCAGCAGTGCCGTCAACGGCGAGAACAGCTTGACGGCAGCCTTGAGCGGCGCCGATGCCATGGCCGCGAACTTGACATTGAAGTTGGTGGCATACAGTTTGGGTATCACCTCGCCGAAGAGGAGAATCAAGAACGTGAGGATAACGGTCTGCACGATGAAGTTGACCACCGTGCTATGGAAATTGAAAATCTGATTCATCGCGTAGTTCAACACGATGGCTATCATGATATTTACCAGATTATTGCCCACCAGGATGGTGGCAAGCAGTTTTTCGGGCATGGCGAGCAACTCGGCCACGCGCTCACGGCGGTGGCTATCCTCGATGTCGTCCACATCATCGGGACGCAACGAGAAATAGGCAATCTCGCTGCCCGAATTAAATGCCGATAGGAATAGACCTAAAACGGCGACTATGATGGCGATAATACTGCCCGATGTGGGCATGTTGAACGTGATGATTGGCTGCTGGGCACTTGCGTCGCACAGCAGCGTAAGTAGGCACGATAAAGGGTCAGGGTCCAAAATACAAGTTTTTTGTTGAATAATGGGACAAAGATACACCAATTTTATAATCTACACAACAACTCACAGAAAATTACTGCATCGGCTCAACGGTGTAGCCGGCTTGACGCAGTAACTGCAATAGCCCCTTCTCTCCAGGCAAGTGTCCTGCACCAACGCAAACCAGGCAGGCCCGCTCGGGCATCATCACCTTGAGTTTCTCGGCCCACATGCGGTTGCGGCTGTAGATCAGGGCATCCATGACTTCTTCGCTATCACCGCCGATGCTGGTATCGGTCATGATGGACATCAGTTTGTTCAGGTCCTGAGCCATATAGGCATCGCACAATGCCACGGACTGCGACTGGAAAAACTCGTCCTGCTTGCAGGTTTCAAGCAAGCCAATGGCTTGTTCTTTCAGCGGGCTGTTGAAGAGCAGGTCGATCTGTTCCTGAACAGACTCGAGCCCGGCCGAAGGACGTCCCGCCTCGTTGGCACGTTCCTGCACCTTCACGTCAATCAGCGCATTGGCATTGAAGTTAGGGAAGTATTTGATGGCTTGCATGGCCTGCATCTGAGTGCTGATGGCGTTAGGCTTGAGCGTCTTCATCTGGCTGAGTTTCACGCCCATAGTGCCAAAGTACTTATTGAAGACCTGCTCCACGATGCGGTATTCGTCGGGGGTATAAAGTTTGTCGAGTGCACTGTCGGGCGGAGCAATCATAGCCTGGGCCATACGGGCCTGGATCTCAGGAGACATGAGGCTGTCTTTCTCGATTTCGCCCACCACGATGTCACATCCCTCGATGGCCTCGTCCATGCCTGCAATCTGGTCAATCATCGACGATGGAGCCATGTGATGCGTGCCAAAGATGTAACTCGGCCTTCCCAGTCCATTACCGCTCACTTTCCACAATAGTTGGGCTTGACCGGCAAGGGCCAGCATTGTCACTGCAAAAATCAGAGATATTCGTTTGATCATAGTAGTTCGCTTTATTGGTTTTTTATCGTGAACAAAATTAGCAATTATTTTGCAATAAACGGTTCATTTTTTGCAAAATCCCCTATTATGATGAGGAATTTCCTGAAATATGACTAATTCATGTGATTGCACACCCCTTGAAATCGTTCTAATTTTGCAATGTGAAAAAGTGAATTAGTTATTAGTTGATTATCTATCATCAAGAATAGATATCGATAGAGAGAAACAGATAGTAAGTAAACAGATAAAATGCCGCACCGATGTGATATCGATGCGGCTTTTAGTTTAACGAGAATTCAATGAAATATAAATTGCTGATTCTCAGCTCCCCCTCTTGGATAAGAGGGGGCCGGGGGGCGTCGATGACACCGAAAGCAGTCGCCGTAACATCAACGCCCCTGCCCTTTGGGCACCCCCTCTAATCTTAGAGGGGGAATTGCTAACGCTTTGAATATCAGCAAACAACTTCGTCTGAATCAAGACAGTTTACTGTTACCAGTTTTTATTTTTTGTCCTTTTCTTCGAGCCAGACGGGTTCTTCTACCTTGAGGACTTTACCGCTGCCGTCAAGGCCCTTGGCCTGCATCTCATAATACTCCTGGGTATAGCCAGGCTGGTTGGGCGAAGCCGGCGTGCCGTAGGGGTTGCGCAGGAACTTGCCGTCCTTCTCCTTCTTGACATTGCCATCAAGGTACTTCACAAAGAGGTACTCACCCAGTTTCCTGTAGCGGGCGGTGGCCTCCTGGCCGGCGTTGACCGAATATTCCGTCAACAGGCGGATGGCGGCAGCGCGGTCGGTGGTGAGCAGCGACGTGGCCTCAGCTTCGATGATGGACTGACGCTTAGCAAAGGTATCCTCGATGTCACCCTGCACCTTGCGGATGTCGCCAATCATCTGGGAATAACGTGCGTAGGCCTGGTTAGCCACCCAGTTGTTAACCCAGAAGGCGCAATCCCAATCCAGGGTGTACATGTCGGCCTTGCCTTGGCGATAGCTCTCGGGCACCTTGGTGATACAGCAGTACATGGGCACAAAGACTGCGGTGTTGGCATCATCGACACCGAACCAGAAGCAACCGCCCACCTCATCGGGCATCCATGAGCGCATCTGTGCAGCAAATACCCAACCTGTCTGCTGGGTAGCGATGGCACGCTCCTGACTGTATTTCACGCCATCCACCTCAAAGTCCATGGGACGCCAGCGATAAGGCACGCCATAGGCTGTGGTAGCACCGGGATCCTTGGTCATGTCAAACGGGGTTCCCTCGAAGTGGTCGCGCATCATCTCCTGCATGTCGCGAACGCTGACCTTGCGGTCGGGCTTTACATAAAGGGGCATGACGTCGGCATCGACCCTGGTCTTACCATAGATAAAGGGCAGATAAGCGTCCATACCCTTGTGGAAACGGTTGAAGTAACTCCACACACGGGCATCACAGCCGCGCAGGGCACCAGCATCAAACTTCTGATAAACAGGTGCAAAGGCGAAGTCGGCATCCTTGCCACTGAACAGGCCTTTCTTCTTGGCGAACGAAATCACGTCCTTGCTGTACATGACATTCTTCTTGTCCTTCATGTCAAACTTCCAGATGCGGGGATTGTTGGCATGGCCGGCAATGCAGTCATCGGGAATGCGGATGGCTACCCACACTGCACCGATTTCGCCGGGGCCCTTACCAATCATATCCATAATCCAGATCTCGTTGGGGTCGCCAATCGAGAATGACTCGCCTTCACTGGCATAACCGTACTTAGCCACCAGCTCGGTCATCCACTTGATGGCCTCGCGAGCGGTCTTGGAACGCTGCAGGGCAATGTACATCAAGCTACCATAGTCGATAATTGAGTTGCCAGTGGTGTCCCACAACTCTTCACGTCCACCCCAGGTGCTCTCGGCGATGGTCACCTGGTGCTCGTTCATATTACCCACGACGGCATAGGTGTGAGCCACCTCGGGGATGGCACCCAGGCGCTTGCCGCTGTCCCAGTCGATGATTTCGCGCATCGAGCCGGGCGCATGGTCGGCGGCAGGCAGATACTGCAGGTCACCGAACAGCGTGTGGCTGTCGGCGGCATAGGTGATGATGGTAGAACCATCGGCACTGGCATTCTTGCCCACGAGCAGGTTGGTGCAGGCGTCGGCTACGCTCCATCCGGCGAGGGCCAACAGGGCAACCGATAACAATTGGATTGACAGATGTTTCATTTTCTCTTGTTTGTTTAGTGATGTTATAAAGTTATGATGATTATTTGGTTATTTTCAATTTCCCACCGGGATGTCATAGCCCGTGAGGCGGAAGGCCACCTGGAACGGTGTCGCCGACTTGCGCGGCTGCGGTCCCGCATAGTAGTAAAACAGGCGTTGCACGTCAAACGACTTGACGCTCACGAGTTTGGTCTCGCCAGGCTTTAGGCTCACGGGGACTGTGACCGTGCGCTGCGTGAGCATCTCGCCCTGCATGGTCGTGTATCGCAGTAACAGGCGGACAGCACTCATGCGATGCCGTGTGTTGTTGGTGATGAAGAAGGATTCCTTGTTGTCGCTGGCCCGCTTGCTATAGCCCTTCAGGGTCACGGCTTTGGGGTCGACCTGGAGCAGGCTATCGGGCAAGAGGCTGTCGGTGGACTCCACGACGGCAATCGGCACCTCGGTGCTGCGCAGGTTCTTGCGCGTGGTTCGCGTGCGGGCATCGGCATCCATCGCCACCGTCGACAGGAGTATCACTACCGCAAGAAGGAGGGGCGGGAAGGTTAAAATATGTTTAATCTTCGTTCTCATCACAGGTAACGCACTCTGTTAAAGGGACTTTTGTCCGAGCCTTCGGGATATACTTTGCGGAAGCCGATCGGCGTGGACTCCCCCACTCTCTCGGGGATAATGCTCACGCCATTGAACAGCGTGGGCAGGAAACGGGCGATGTTGACACGCACCTTGACCTTCCAGTGAGGCGGGTCAAAGGTGAGTGTCGTGGCAGCCGCATTCAACGTTGCGACACACTCCAGCGGCTTGATCAGGGTGACCTTGTCGCGCTGGCTGTAGAGCCACAACTGGTACTTGTTGTCCAGGGCCGTACGGGCAATATAGCCGATGACGGTGCCAGGCATCACGTTAATGTCCTGCGACTCCAGCAGGATGATGCGGTAGCCGATGTTGTGCTCGCCACGATAACGCTCGATGCCCAGGGTCATTTCCTCGTTAGGATAATACCAGATACCCTCGAGGGGCTGCATGTCGGTCTCGTCGAGGCGCACCCTCATCGAGTCCACGTCAAGTCCCGCCAGAATGACCGAGCGCTTGGGCACGCCATTGCCAGCCACTACCACGAGGGGCAGTAGCATCAGGAACAGCAATATGCAAGCCAGGCGACGGGTCATTTGGGGAATCTATCAATTGACGGTCGCGAAGCGGTAAATAATACCCAGGCTGAGGATTTCCTTGAACTGCCAGTAATTCCAGTCATCGTCACGGGCGCGCGAGCGGTCAAAGCGCAGGTGAGTGAACAACTGGGTGGTCAGGTACTTACCGATGGACAGGTCGAGCGTGTTCTCCCAGTCGCCCTGCACATACTGGTAGTTGGTGAACATATACAACCTGGAAGTGAGCATCACATTGGGATTGAAGCGCCACAACAGCTTGGCCTCGAAGTTGCTACCGAAGGCGCTCTTGCAATGATGCCCGGCATCGATGCCGAATCGTGTCGGGTCAATGTCGGTGATGTTGCGGCAATACTTCAAGTTATAGGATAGCGGCGCGATGGCCAGCGTGAACATGCGGTCATCGGCTTTCTTGTAGCTGTAGGTCATACCGAGACCGAGGTTCAACTCGGCGGGCGAGAGGAAGGCCGCGGTCATCGTGCGGGTGTTGGTCTTGTAGTTGTTCAGGAACTGGGTCGTGAACTGCAGCATGGCACTGTAATACCAGTTCTTGATCGCCTTGTAACCTAACTGTGAGGTAAACAGGAAGTTATCCTCGTTGATGAGGTACTTGCGGATGCTGTCGCCATGAGTCGTTGAGATACCCAACTTATAGGACAAGGCATTGTTGAACAACCAGTTGGGGTGAAGGTCCTGGTTAAGGTTGCAGTTCCAGTTGATGTTGCCGAGCAGCGCCAAGTTATTTTCACCGCCCTGATACCAGTTACCGCTGATATAGGCCTGGGTGAACTGCAGCGATGCGTTGAACACGTGCAGCCAGTGATGAACGGGAGGTGCCGGCGCTTCGGGAGGCGTGACGTCCTCGACAACCACCTGAGGGGGAGCAATGGTGAGCATACCCTGACGAGGGTTAGCGTCGATGACACCCTCGGGCGGTGGAGCGGGCAGACGATTGGCGTTATAGGCGACGAGCTGCGGATTGTCAATCATGGCACGCTGACGGATGGCGCGTGAGCGGTCCGCATTGTCCATGGCCTCCTGCAGCCAGCCGTCACCGGCATCGAGGGCATACAATTCGCCGTTTTGGGCCGGTTTCATCGACTTTTCGGCACTATAGTTGTCATACACGAGCGGAGCGTAGAGCATGTCGGGCTCCACGGCGGGTTTCTCGCTATTCTGGGCAATGGCTGGTGTACTCATCGCCAGCATCAGTGCCAGAGTCATACAGGCTTGGAGTGTCATTCTTTTCATTGGTCAGTATTCTTTAGAGGTTAAACTTCAGTTCTATCTGATGGGACTCAAGCGTCATAAAGTTTCTCCTTGCGGGCAGGACGCTGCTCTTGTTGCTGCTTGTCCCGCTTCTCTTTGTCGGCCTTCTGCTTGGTTTGCACTTTTTGGTGTTTGCGTTCGTGGTTGGGCTGCTTGGTCTTGTTCTCGGCAAAGCTCTTGATCATGTCCTCCACGATTTCGCGGTTGCCATACAGGTAATTGACGGTAATCTCGACAATGAGGTTCTGGTGCTTGCTCACCAGGTCGGCGATAATGGCGCGCGAGCCGTCGGGCATGGTGCCGTCGATACTGTAGGTCTTCTTGAAACCCTTGACCTTCAACTTGCCGTTGTGCAGGTCATACATATTGAAGCCCAGGGCCTTGCGTTGCAGGTTCTCGGTGAGCAGTTTCTTCTCGTCGCCCTTGTCCTGGCTATACAACTGCACGGTCATGACCATGTCTTCCCACTGGATTTCAAAGCGGGTGGGCGTGTTATAGAGCACAAAGCCGTCATCGGGGGTCTCAAACGACAAGTCATACCGGCTCCAGTTATAAACTGTGGCGCTGGCATCCACGCTGCCGGCCATGAGTAGGAGCAGGAGCGCGGCTAGGGGGGCTATGAGTCTTTTCATATTCATTATCAAGATAATCAATGTTTGTACTTCTGTTGCTGTTCCACCTCGTCAAGATAGCGCTGCCACTCCTTCTTGGTGCCGCGATACACGTTCAGGTCCACCTTGCCTTTCACGCCATTGACCTCGCCCTCGTGGCTGAACTGCTGGATGCAATGGGGCACGTTAGGCAACAGGTCGGGGCTGGTAAACGAGCAGAGCCACAGGTCGTTATCGCCCAACATACCTTTGTAATACTTTTTATAGCCGTCAAAGTTGGTGTATATCATTACCAGGTAGCCATGCTGCTTGAGGATAGAAATCATATCCATGACGCGGTGCAGGGCTGTCTCGCGGTCGATAGTGGCACCATTGCCCCAGTCGTCCTCCAGGTCGATGACCAGAGGCAGGTCGAAAACCTTGCCCTGGACGGCGCCCAGGAAATTACTGGCCTGCTCTTGACCGCTGCGGTTCTTGCGGAAGAAGTGGTAGGCGCCGACTTTCAGGCCAGCGTCTCGTGCCTGCTGGTAATTGTGGTTAAAGGCGGCGTCCCTGTAAGTCTTGCCCTCGCTGGCCTTGATGAAGACAAACTGGTAATCGTCGGCCGCCACGGCGTCAAAGTCGATCTCGCCGTTGTGCTTGGAGATGTCGATGCCCGCCACGGGATAGCGGTAGCGGTCCACGGTCACCGAGTGGGGTAACACATAGTGCCACACGACATAGGCACCCATGAGCACAACAAGTGCAGCCGCCCCAATCAGGAGCAGCCACTTGATGTAGTCAGGTCGTGTAGGCACTTGTCGTTTACCCATAGGCAATCAGGGTGTTAGAACAACGGGAAGTTATTGGGGGTATTAACCCACTTGAGCTCAAACTCCTCCTGAGTCGAGGTGAAGAAGAGCACAGCCTGGATAATCGACACAATCTGCGTGACAACGGCCAGGACACCGCAAGACAGCAGGCTGGCAATGAGGAATACGACACCGGCGTTGGTCTTGTTGAGGTAGAAATAGTGCAGGCCCACGCAGCCCAGGAACAGGGCCAACAGGCCAGCGATACCGCGGCTCTTGCCCGACGGGCCGTTATTGAATACGCTGTCGATGGCGTTCGAGGCCTGGTTGCCGAACTGCTGCCACTGGGTCTGTTGCTGATCGCTATAGGATACATTGGTCTCAGCGCCGCAATAGGGGCACTTCACGCGATTAACCTTCTCTTGAGTGCTATACTGCTTTCCGCACTCGGGACACTGATGAATATACATAGTCTATTATAGGTTTAATAGTTAATAATTTTATCTATTAGACGCATGATGTACCCAAAAGGTTGCAATTTTCATTCCAAATTTACTAAAACCTCACGCTAAGCCGCTAAGTCGCTAAGTTTTTTATCGGCCTACGGCCGAGAAATTAAACAAAATTATTAATAAAATTCAACACGTATTTTGTTAAATTTTTAATTGAATTTTTGCTTAATTTCTCGCCCGCAAGGGCGATATACTTTAGCGGCGCTTGTTGCCAGAGCGTTGTTGCTTCTGAAGAGCCTGCTGCTGCTTCTGGGCTTCTTCCAGGCGCTGCATCCACTTGGATTTCTTCTTAGGCTTGGCAGCGTTGGCGGCCATGGTCGCACGCACCTTCTCCTCGGTGACGAAGAATCGGCAGCAATAGGTCTGGATGATCGTAATCAGCGTGAAGATGAAGTAGTAGTAGCTCAAGCCCGAGGCATAGTTGTTAAAGAAGAACAAGAACATCAAGGGCATCAGGTACATCATCCACTTCATACCCGGCATCGACTGCGACGACGGCTGCGACTTGGTGGTCAAGTAAGTATAGATGATGTTGGTCGCCGTCATCAACAAGCAGAAGAGACTCAAGTGGTTACCGAACAGGCTCGACAGGATGGGGATGTTACCGCTCCACTCCAGAATCTTGTCAGGAGCACTCAAGTCCTTGGCCCACAGGAACGACTGACCTCTCAGCTCGATACACGAGGGGAAGAAGGTGAACATCGCAATCAGGATGGGCATCTGCAGCAACATGGGCAGACAGCCGCCCATCGGGTTGGCACCCGCCTGACGGTAGAGTTCCATCGTCTTCTGCTGCTTCTTCAAGGCATCCTCCTGGTTGGGATACTTCTCGTTGATCTTGGCGATATCAGGCGCCAGGATGCGCATCTTGGCCTGAGAGATATAGGTCTTGAAGGTGAGCGGAGCCAGGATGAGCTTGATGAGGATGGTCAGCACAAGGATAATCAAGCCATAGTTGGTCATGAACTTGCCCAGCCAGTGGAACACGGGAATGATGACACCCGTGTTGATCCAGCGGAAGAACTTCCAGCCCAGCGGGATGAGGTGCGTGAGCTTCAAGTCCTCTTTGGGCGAGAACTTGTCATAGCTCGAGAGCATGTAGTAGCGGTTCGGGCCCATGTAGAAGTAGAAAGACGCAGGCACGTCCTTGCCGCTTGAGTAGGGCACCAACGTGTGGATATTGACGTCCTTCAGGTAAGTGTCATAGTCCTTTGAATCCTTGTCGATGACCTGGCTGTTGAGCTTGGCCGAATTCATCACGCTGTCGCTGATGAGCACAGTCGAGAAGAACTGGTTCTTGGCGCTCACCCATTTGAGGTTTTCCTTGACTTCCTTCTCGTCATTGCTACTCTCGCTGGTATATTTCACATCACCACCCTTGCCGGCAAACTTGTAATAGATACCGCTGTTGCGTTCCTCAAACTGCTTGCCGAACTCGTGACGCGAGATTTTCTGGTGCCAGTCCAGGTCCACGAGGTTGATGTTCAGCGGGATGATGCGCGTCATGTGCTGCTGCACCATCTCCATGCGCACCATGTAGCTGCCCGGAACCAGGGTGTATTTCAGTCCCCACTGGGCGCCGCCCTCGAGCTCCAGGTTCATCACCACGGTGCTGTCGTTGAGTTTCTTGGGGGTGAAATAGAAGTTCTTGGTCTCGAAGCGCTGCGTGTTGTTGCTCAGCGTGAAGCTGTAGTCGTTGTCGCCCTTGTCAAACAGGACCACTTGAGGCGTCTTCCACGTCTTGTAGCCCTTGAGGATAGCACGGGCGATAATGCCGCCCTTGGTGCTCAACTCCACCTTGAGGGAGTCGTTCTCGAGGGTGACAAGTTCCTCGGTGCCGGTCAGTGAGGCGGCAAAGGAGCCGTTCTTGGCATACACGTCGAGTGCACGCTGCACCGCCTGCACGGCGAGGTTGTGCACCGCGGGATTCTGGCTCGTGGCGGACGTGACTTCGTCCCACTGCACGGTAGTGTCGGCAACGGAGACCGTACCCGAGATCTTGCCGTCCCGCAATGAGAGGACTACGCCTTCGTTGTTGATTACTGCGCCCTCGGCGGGCATGTTCTCGAGCACGCTCTGCAGATGAGCGAGTTCGCTGGTGCTCAAGGTGTCCACGTCACCGGCGGCGATGTCCCGTTGCGCCTCAGCTTTCTCTACCGCGGCGATCGAGTCCAACTGTCGCTGACGCTCGGCCATTTCGGCCTCACTGGGCTGCTGCAGCCACATGAAGCCGAAAATCACGACTCCCATCAGCAACATTCCAATCAAAGTGTTCTTATCCATTATTACATTAAAGTTGTTAGTTTTCAGTTTTAAGTTTTAAGTATGGTTTGTTTCGCCTGGAATGAGGCACCACACTTAAAAGGGAATTAGCGAGTTAGACAGCGCATTGAGCATCTTATCAATTTCGCCAATCAAATATTTCGCTTTGACAGTCCGCGATTGTTCCAGATAATTAACCCGTTCACATATTTCCAGTTGGGTAGATAATTCACGGAGCGAGCCACGAGCAACTGAGAGAAACCTGATGAACTCCTTCATGGAGTCACGTCCTTGCCCTTCTGCAATATTCGAAGGAATCGAGATGGCGGCACGACGCATCTGGTCTGATAAAACAAATGTCTCTTCATGTGGCAATAATTTGACAATCGAATAAATCTCAACTGTCAAGTCCATTGCTTTCTGCCAGACCTTCAATTCTCTAAAATCGCTTGATTTCATTGTTCTTGTTATGAGTTTTAAGTTGCGCGTCGTAAATTTTAAGGCGAAAGTAATTGTACTTAAAACTAAAAACTTACAACTTACAACTCCATCATCACGAATCCTTCGTGATGATGGCATCAATAAAGGACATGAAGAGGGGGTGGGGGTTGAGGACCGTGCTCGAGTACTCGGGGTGGTACTGCGTGCCGATGTACCAGCGGTGGTCCGTCAGTTCCACGACCTCGGCCAGGCCACTCTCCGGGTTTACACCAGCAATTGTCATGCCAGCCTTCTCAAAGCGTTCGCGGTACTCATCGTTGAACTCGAAGCGGTGGCGGTGGCGTTCCTCGATATCGGTCTTGCCATAGGCCTCGGCTACCTTGGTGCCCGGCTTCACGCGGCAGGCATAGCCACCCAGGCGCATCGTGCCACCCAGGTTGGTCACCGTCTTCTGGTCCTCCATCAGGTCGATGACATTGTGGGTCGTCGCAGCGTCCATCTCGGTGCTGTTGGCGTCGGCCAGCCCCAGCACGTTGCGGGCAAACTCAATCACCATGCACTGCATGCCCAGGCAGATGCCGAACGTAGGCACATCGTGCTCACGGCACCACTTCAGGGCCACGAACTTGCCCTCGATGCCACGCTGGCCGAAGCCAGGAGCCACGACGATGCCGTCATGGCCGGCAAGCAGCTGCTCGACGTTGCACTCGGTGATGTGCTCGCTGTTGATATAGTCGAGTTTGAGGCGGCGGTCATGATAGGCGCAGGCGTGAAGCAGGCTCTCGTCGATGCTCTTGTAGGCATCCTGCAGGGAGACATACTTGCCCACAAGGCCGATGCGCACCTCCTGCTTGGCACCCTTGAGCTTAGCCAGGAAGTCGTTCCACTTGTCCAGGTCGGGCTCACCGTCACTCTTCAGGCCCGTTTTCTCCAGGATGATGTTGTCCAGACGCTGCTCATGCATCTTCAGCGGCACCTCATAGATGGTGGGCACGTCCAGCGACTGCACCACAGCGT
>JAEEGL016678202.1_pt1 | contig 12420 bp, 8 predicted proteins | sample 9134231 | NCBI WGS metagenome assembly JAEEGL01 (sample SAMN16246548, study PRJNA631951) | gut metagenome | biome: gut microbiome; feature: rumen; material: fiber-attached | host: Bos | place: Iran: Karaj | collected 2018-10 | reverse complement strand
TATATAGTTAGTACCTTCTTTAAGATATTTAGTGATGTTATATCTTCGATAATAGTAGCGTTTATCATAATCAGAAAAAGAAGGATTATTAATTTCTTTACTCACTAACCGACCATTGATATATAGATAAAAGAATCCTAGTCCACATATTGCGATAGTGGTGTTTTTCTTTTCTTTTAATTCAAAAGACGATAAAAGATAAGCGGATTCAATCTCTTTAGGAACCGTTACCCATTTAAAATCATTCAATGATTTTTTTAGCATAACTCTATTATACTAGGCATCGATTAATGTGGTTTAAAATATTGTAATTAGATAGAGATTTTTTTATTTAAAGAAGTTTTTTCTTTGACTAATTTATCAGTTCTTTTAGCGTTTTGGTATTTCAAAAACTGGCTGTTAATGCTTGTTGAAGTAAAAGATTTGATAATAGTGCGATGATTATTTCCATCTCATCGGGATTACTTTCCGCAGTTAAGATAGTGATAGCTACTAATGCTTCATTAGAAATAATCTGTTTGCCCATCTTCTAAACAAGACACCTCTTTGAGATTTAACTCTATATCCCACGGAGATAACCATATCTAAGTTACATAACTTAATGATACGTTTGATGGCTCTTCCGCCCTCGATTTGAACTTGTGCGCTTTCCGCACATGTTGAACTTTTTCTAGTTCATTGTCTTTGTAAATAGAACTGATGTGTCTGACAATTCTTGTTCTATCAACATTTAACAATTTTGCCATTTCCTCTTGCGTTAACCATACGGTTTCATTTTCTGAATCGGCACGCACATCCAATTCAAAATCATTATCAAAAATTAAATTTTGAGATACAGGGACATGTTTTCTCATCAGGGACATCATTCATAAGCCAGAGGGACATTTTTATTAAAATTGGCTACCTTTGGCAATTTGATAATTATCCTTGATATTTCAAGGATTTTTTTATTATTTTTACGTTTCTTTTGTTATAATGTTAGATATCTATATGAAAAAAGTTTATCTTCTAGCTTTAATTATGATTCTCTGCTCTTGCTCTGGCAAAACAGGTCCTTCCAGCAGTGGGTCTGAATCAAAAGAAGAATTCATGAGCCTTTTTAATGATTCTTCTCGTATATATTTTGATTCACTCGATATTCAGGAGTCATGTCCTTTAAAAACTTTTCATCATAAGAATTTTGGAGAAATACCTTATGTCTTATTAAATGAGTATTGTGAGATATTTGATAAAACTGACATCGATGAAAAAGAGAAATATGAAATCGCTGATGGAAAATTCATCGTTTCCGGAAAAGAAAAAGGGACATTTGTTTTTGATGCCGAAAGTGATACAGTCGTAACATCTAGCGATTGCATGTATCTTTTTTACAAAAAGAGAAAAATTAATAACAACATCCCTTTTGATGTTTATCGCTGGGACAATTCTTTAAATTTTGTCAAAGATAGCCCTAAAACTAAATTTCTAAAAGAAGGTACTTCTAGAGTTTACGATTGTAAGAAATATAATTTTGATATCGTTTATGAAAACGGCAAATATTATGCTCCTTTTAGCCTTTTGACATATATATTCTTTGGATATTTAAACACTTCTTTTATTTATAATGGTAAAAACTTTTTTGATGTTGATTACCTCACTGGTGAAAAACCCGCAATAACATCGTATTGTTATTCTTCAAAAGGTGATTTTTTATTAGATCGTAGCCTTGGAAAACTAGGGGCCCAATTATTTAAAAAAGTAGAACCAAAAGAAGCTAATGAAACATATCGGTTTGAAAGCGTGATTGAGAGTAGCCAACAATTAACCGTTTTCTCATTAACTAATGATGGTAAAGGAACCCTCAAAACATATGATAGTAGTGGACAGATTATCGACGAAGGTGCGATTGTCAAAGCCGATTATCAATTAAATGAACAAAAAACCGAATTAGAGATGAAATATTATTCCGTTTTAGATATGGAAGATACCGAACCTATTTCTGATATTACCACTTTAAGAATTAACCTCGATGAAACTTATTTTGAAAAGAAAACCAGAAGTCAAAGCGTCGCGGATTTCACCTATCAAGAACTAAGGTTTTCTTTCTATGAATTATATGGCAATACTAAGAATACTTTCTTGAAAGATTTTGATAATTTTATCAAAGATAAAGATTATAAAGATAAATTATTATCTTTGAATGTTTCTGAATATGATGATGCGATGTCAAAATTATTGCTTAACGACGTCGATGATGGCCACACCACGATTCAATATCCCTCTATTTATGATAATCCCACATTCTATAATGCGAACTACTATACACAAAAGCATGAAGGACCGAGGAGATCTCATGTGTCTGAAACAAAGATAAACAATATGACAAGAAGAAGTGAAAATGGCGTTTCTGAAGGCCTTCAAATTGTCAATAAAACCGCTTTTATTACTTTTGATAATTTCACCTTAAATAGAGACATAAAACCTTACGGCGAATATAAGGATAGTGATCCTAGCGATTATGCTTCCTCAGATATGGATTTATTTGCTTCCTCATTTAATAAAATCGAAGAAAATGCAAATGTTGAGAATGTCGTTATCGACTTGAGCTGTAATGGTGGTGGTAAGGTAGCTTCTCTAGCTTATCTACTCAGCTATTTCACCAAAGACCCCTCTATCGTCATCAACTTCCAATTGAATGACGCTATTATCGATTTCCATTTTGAAGTTGATTTAAATCAAGATGGCGTTTATGCCGGTGATGAAGACACCTTTGCAGGAAAATATAGTTTCTATGTTTTAACTAGTAATGCATCCTTCTCTTGCGCTAATCATTTTGCGACATTGTGCCGCAATTTAGATTTTGGCAAGGTCATCGGTCAAAAGAGTGCTGGTGGTTCATGCGTCATTTCTACTTTGAGTAATTCATCTGGTTATATTTATCATTCCTCTAGTGAATATACCTCTCTTCTTTTAGATAACGGCAATTACGTTACAAACGATTACGGAGTTATTCCCGATATCACAATAGATCCAACTCGTTTCTATGATCGTACCTACATCGATAGTATTTTGTAGAGTCAATCATAGATTTCCCATATAATATTCATGGCTATTAATAAGGAGGCTTATTTATGAATAAACAAATCAAGATTGTTGGTTTACTTATGCTTGTCGGTTGCATGATTAGCTGTTCAAATAATCCGAACAAATCCGATAGTAGTGAAGAACAACAGAGTTATGAAAACCGTATACAAATTATGGATTTCACCATTTTCGATTTAACTAGTGGTATCACTAGTCCTAATGATCCGAGATATTTAGATGATTCCAAACCCATCGATTACTATCGTAAAGAAGAAATTAGAATGTATTATCTCGATAAAATCGATGATGTTTACTATCTAAATTTAGAGAACTTTGCAAAAGTATATAAAGATGATTTATCAGAAGGCATCACTTCTAATGTCACTGAAGAAAACGGCATCGCGACTTGGACGTTGACCAAAGACAATAAACAAGTCTACAAATTAGCGGTTGATGGAAATAAGAAAACTATCTCCGTCGATTCCGAAATGGAAGAAGAGCTCGTCAAACCGATATATGTCGGTAAAACCGGCGTTAATGATTACGCTCAAGTGACAATCGATTATGTTCCTGGTCATGAAAACAAGACTAGAGTTTTCAGCTTTGCAAAATATAATTTTGACATCTTCAAAGTAGGCGATACATATTGTTATCCCTTCGCTTTATTAGCCGCGGAAACAAGTAAAATTATGGATCGTAGTTTCTTATTCTTAAGTGCTTATAAAGAACTCGTTAAATACGGCACTAAAGGTCAATTACAGGACACTTCCTTCAAAATGGATGGTAAAGAAGTCATTGCCGATAATTATATCAGAGGAGCTTTTAATCAGTTATATAAGAGCCAGGAAGATGAAACCATTAATGTCGCTCCTAAAACATTAACTGTTTTTAATAAAAAATTATTCTATTTCATAATGGATAACTATTATGGCCTCGCTAAAGAAAAAGGTATCAAATCCATGACTGATTATTTTGAAAACTTTGAAGGCACCAAATCCTTTGAGGCTGAAAATGGCATTGAAAGAGGTACGGCTTATAATCGCGCGATTCAAATGCTCAACGATTTACATACTTCTTATGAATATAGCCATTATTTTTCGGAATCCGTTGGTACACAAGGCACGGGTTTCTATTCTCAAACTCTCTATAAAGATAGAATGGCTCTCCAACTCTATTTATCTTCTTTAAGAGGGGCCGCGATTGACAAATACAACAAATCTAGAGGCCTTAGTGGTGATGATGAAGTTACTATCAAAAATGTGAGATATTCAGAAAATAACAAATATGCCTATTTCAGTTTCGATAACTTTGAAACATTCAATTACTATGGTGATGGTGCTGTTCCAGAAAAAACTTTGTTGGACGATTCATTCTATTTATTCGTCAAAAACCTCAATGAAATCAAAGCTAAAGGCGTGAAGAAAATCATTATCGATGATTCCTGTAATGGTGGCGGATATGTCACACTTATGGGCAAATTGCTGGCTTTATTGAGTAAAGATAACAAATCTGAGATGTTCTTACGTGATGATGTCACCGACGCTATCCAGAAGATTACCACTCGAGTCGACTCCAATAGAGACGGTGTCTATGATGTTAATGACTGCTTTGGTGCGGACGATGTCACTTTCTATATCGTGACTAGCAAATTCTCATTCTCTTGTGGAAATGCTTTCCCATTCTATGCTCAGGCCAATAATTTATCGAAGATTATCGGACAGTCAACTGGCGGTGGTGAATGCTGTGTTTTTGGATTTAGTTTCCCCAGTGGCCAAGCATTAGGTTATTCTTCTCCATACCATCTTGGATACTATAACACCACCAATAATAAGTATTATGGTGATGAAGCTGGCGCAACCCCAACTTATAGCATTGATAGTTCTTGGTATGAACTATTCGATGTCGATGTCCTCGGTCAAAGAATTGACTTAGCGGAAAATCATTAATTTTTAATAAAGTACTGCCTGATATTTCCTCGGACAGTACTTTTTTATTGGCCTCATCGATATAGTTAACAACTTAAAAATATTTGAAAAATACTTTTTATTGGTTAGAATAAAGTATCAAGTAATTGGAGTTTTCCTATGGAAGAAATATTGCAGCAAATAGGTTCATATATATCCACACATGGTTTCAAACTCTTATTAGCCATCTGTATCGTGGTGGTGAGTTTTGTTATCGCCTGGTTCATCGGATTTTTAATTAAAAAGATTTTCTCAAAGACTCGTATCGATGGCGCGATGATTACCTTCGTCGTTTCTATTTTAAGAATTATCATCGTTATTCTCGGTGTCTTAGTGGCCGCTTCAATCTTAGAGATGTCAACTTCTAGTTTAATCGTCTCATTAGGTTCCGTCGCCTTAGCTGTTGGCTTAGCTTTAAAGGATTCATTTGCGAACCTCGCTAACGGATTATTAATTATTATTAATAAACCATTCCGTAGGGGTGACTTTGTCTCCATCAATGGTGTGGAAGGCAAGATTCATAATATTAAATTATTAACCGTGGAATTAATTACTTTTGATAACGTCAAAATCGTCTTACCAAATAGCACTGTTCTTAATGGTAACATCATTAACTATTCATCCTTAGCCATTAGACGTGTGGATATGGATTTCACCGTTGCTTATGGCTCAGATATGGATAAAGTGGAAGAGATTTTAAGAAAGATTGCCCAAGAGCATCCTCAAGTCCTAAAATCCATGAAAATTAACATCTATATGAAATCTCATGATGATTCTGCAATCACATATTCTGTGAAAGTATGGGCTAATAATGGTGATTATTTCGCCATCAAGCATTCATTCCCTAGATTAGTCTATGATGCTTTTGAAAAAGAAGGCATTACCATCCCCTTCAAACAAGTGGATGTTCATTTCGATCAACCTCTTCCTATCGATACTAAAAAGAAATAGTTATGATAAAACAATTGCTCCTCTCTCTTTTATCGATGCTTTTCATGGCTCCCGCTTCTTTAAATGGAGTCACAAATGTTTTGGCTGAAAACAATATTATTGAAAATAATCTTGATCCTGACAATGAAGATGTTTTACATGGATATACATATGATATTGAACAAGAAAGTTCCACAACACGTTATGTTTTCCATAGCGATGAGCTAGGACCCGGAGTTAATAAATATTTCTCCGCTCCAGCGGGATATAAATATTTCTTAGAATTCGATGAAGAAAAAGCTACTGAAGTTGTCGATCAAATGGTTTTCTTTGGCGACAAACTTATGATGACGTATGTCGTTGTCAAATATACTCTTAATGGTGCAGAAGTCGATTTAGCTGATGCCTATTTCCCATGCGATGGCACCAAAGAAGGCCAGATATCTAATCTGGTCCATGTTCTCGATGGCGCTAAATTCCTAGATGTTATCGAAATTGACTTTGATGCAGTGGTGGTGCCTTTCATAGATGTTCATATCGGGACAGGCATAGTTTTAAGATTCTTTGGCAAGCCATTAGAGATTCATCCATTTGGTGAATTTGATTTTGTAAGCATCTCCGGTTATTATCTGTTTTCTGATGATTTTAGACCGATGTTCAATTTCCACGCTAAAGTGCTCGACGGTTTCTTTAATGAGAATCCAAATTATAATCCGTATGGATATAAGACAGATGAAACCATGCCTATTTATGATGACGTAATGGGAGAAAATGCTTATCGATGTAAATATGAATTACAATTATTGGCTTACGATTCCATTCCTTTAGGCAATATTGATCCTCGTTATGATGGCACGAATGCCGGTTTAAGCATTTCTTTACCTGATGAACCGATGTATGTCAAAGTAAGACTTCAATTCGTCGCTAACGGGGAAAGATATACATTCTATTCCAGAACATTAACTATTGAAGATTCGGATGTCTATGTCCACATCGATGAGTATGATATAAGAACTAGTGTTCCTCGTGGGACAGAACATTACTTCGATATCTATTCTGACAAGATATTATTTGGTGATTTCGAAGAAATTAAAGTTATCTTAAACGCGGTTCCTGATCGTCTAATCGATGATGAACTTGGATATGAATTATATGGCGATAAAACTCTTCCAGAAGTAGGGGAAGAAGGCAAATTCTACTATGAACCTTCTTTAGAAGAAAAAGAACTTTATAATGCTGGTAATTATGAAGAACTTGAAAGTATGTCCGCTCAAGGAACATATAAGCTATGGGATACCAAGACCGAAAGTTACAAGCCATATAAAGGTTTAGATATTATTAATAATCATTTCAATCGAGACCAACTTGAAGGCATAACTGAAAGCCAGTTTAAGAGTTTATTTAAGGGCAATGATAGTTTCCCATATGCTGGACGTTGGAGATTTGAAATCGATATTCATATTGCTTGTAACGTTCCGAATGCCAAAGAACTAGATGGCTTTGAATTTCAGACCTCATCGCAAACCATTGATGTTATTAATACTGATGGTTTAGGCAATCATATTGAAGTAAATGTCCCTGATTCCTTCAACCTCATCAGAGGAGCGGGCGAAATAGATATTAGACCTCATATTACTGGTGACTTTGATAGTTCATCATTCTATTATGATTGGACTATGTCCAAAACTGGTATCGTGGAAATTGAAGAAGAATTCCGCGGCAAAATTTTAATCAATCCTATCAATACTGGTATCGTGACTTTAAAAGTTACTTGTGAATCAGAATACTTTAATAAATTAACCAAGGAAATTAACATTCGTGTTTTAGATAATGTCTATGGTGTAGCCAAAATGGTAGTACCAGATGGTTTCCATTACGCAAATGAAGATTTAACTGTTTCTATTGATGTCAGAGGTTTCACCAAGTTCTTGAATCTCGATATCAATTGGAGTGTCACCAATAAGAAAGGTGAAGCAGTGGATTCAGAGAAATATGTCGATAATGGTGATGCCACACTCACATTACTTAAACCAGAAAGCAATGATTATACAATCAAAGCTACCTATGAAGATATTGAATTAGACGCCATCACTTTAGAAGTGAGAAAGATTAATATAAATGCTTTCTTATCTCAACATATCTGGTGGATAGTTTTAATGACCGCTGGATTAGTGGTTTTAGCCTTTTTATTCAGCAAACTCACTAAAGCGGGTAAAACTACCGTCCAACATATTGAAAGAGTTTATGGTGTCTTCTGTGCTTGTTTATCCAATGATGAATTAAGCAAATCTGAATTAAAACGTATTCGTCGAGAAATATTAAGATGCTTACGCCGCTGCGAAGATCAGAATATCGAAGCCTTTAATCAATATGAGAAATCTATTAGATATCTCCGTAAATCATTAAACGATACCAAGGAACTTTATATTCAATTTGATAAGATGAGTGCGGAAGAGAAAAGTGTTTATACTGAACGCTTAGATAAAGACTTATCCAAAGCCTTAAATGTCGCGAAAGAGATTGAATATGCAAAACAATTAGTCGATGACTATCATCTCAAAGCTAATCATCATAATTTCGAAACAAATAATGAAGATGAGCCTAAGAAATAAAGACTTGATTAATGAAGGGTAGGCATTGCCTACCTTTTCCTTTTATTTATAAATATGACATAGTTAATTTGCTATTTAAATATGCTACTTCGCCAGCGCCAGAAGAACATGAAGTCATTGAACTAAAAGTTGATCGCCCATTCTATACGATTAAAGGATGATTTCCCATTATTTGTAAATAAAGTGAATGGCCCATCTAAATAAAAAGCCCATCCAATCATTTTTGCTGAGTATATCTTGTGCTCTTATTAAAATAAGGATAGATTGGAGAAATATATGCTAGCTTATTATTTAACATTCTCTTACCCAGATGGCTACAGTGGAGAAGATAATTTTGAGTAGGGGTATGAAGCAAAGCCTAAGGGTATGAAGCCACAGGTTTTGTATTAAAATAGTTCTACAATGCCAAAATCGTATAAATGTGTCGATACATTTCGGCACTTTTTTATAACTAGAATTACATTGCTTTCATCATTGACAAACTAATCTTAGCTAATAAACGACAAATCTTTTTAATGTCTTCTTTTACTTTTTTCTTACTCCTATTAGTTTTTAATTGTTCAGCGTAGTAAATACATGAATTATATAATCCTTCAAAGAAGAAGATCGCTATATAATCGCTAGGAATATCATAGCCTTCAGAATTTACTGTTTCAGACGTATATGCTTTGTAATTGTTAAATAAAGCAGTTTTAAATATCTCTAGAGGAAGAGTTTCACCTTTATAAGTGAGATTAGCAATTTGATTATAATGTTTTCCTGCCCAGTTATAAGTAGCCACTAAAGCTTGATATTCAATTTCTTCTACATCTTTCTCTTTTCTTAATATCTTAGCGTAATCCTCGTTATATTCTGTATTGATTAAATCAATAGAGGCTTCCGCTAATAAAGCTTCTTTATTTTTATAGTATTTATAAAAAGTCATTTTTGTTTTATTTGCTACAGCGCATATCTCGTTAATTGTGATATCGTGGTAGTTCTTATTTTCTAATAATTCAAATAAAGCGTTTGCGAATTCTTTTTTAGTTTTAACTCTGTTTCCCATATCTATACATCTTTCTACTTTTATATTATAAAACAAATAAGTTTACTTTAAATATGTAAAAGTATAGTTTTGTATCTTTTTTATTGAATATATTATTTTGATTTATTACTTTATTAGTGAGTATAACTCACAAATTTATTTATGCTATGCGCGTAAATAATTAAAACCAGGAGGTGTCCATATGAATAGACACATACAAAAATTATCAATTACTCTTATCTCGTTAACGATGGTCCTATCTGGATGCGGCAAGGCCGATCCTGATAACCACTCATGGGTCATTGATAATCAGGCTATTGAAAATGCTATACCGCTAAATTCGTTGATTGTCTCACACGAGCGCGATTTAGTTGTGCGTCTTGAAGCAGAAGGAGTGACATTTAATTCCAACTTCACAAAAGATGCGATTCTTATTCGTGATATGGGATTAGAGTTACCTAATCAAAAAGGGGATAACACTTTAACATATGATGAAATCAAGGCTGTTTCTCTTTCCGATTACTCTGCTAATGTTGTTTCCTCTGGTAGTGCCATTGAAATTACTATTCCTAAAAATCTAAAAGAATCCTCATTTGGAGCGATTATTGCCCCTTACGCTACTGATAAAAGAGTTATGGCTTATGCCACTTTTTCTGGCTCTGAATCCGTAATTAAATTAAGTGAAGGTAAATTTGAGCAAATTGGTTCAGATTATGTTAGTGGCTATGATGCCAATCATACATTTGTATTTAAATATGAAAACCTCTCATTAAGCAAAGATCTCGATGTAGAAGATATTTCACTTCTTGGTGCTTTTGAAAATTGGGTTGTTAAAGACATTCATACTGATACAGAAGGCGTTATCATTTTAGATACTTATGGCTTACCTGGTAAAGATAGTGGGGCAATCGTTTTTGATAACAGCACCTTCGTTGAAGATAGAGGAGGAGCCTTCTCTTATCGTGTTTTATATCCAAGTGCTGCTTTAGTAGAGAATTCTGTTCGATTTGATGAGGATGATAAAACGTTCTCTTTCGATGTTGTATTAATCGACTGTGAAGTTAAAAAAGATTTCTCACTTAAAGATGTGACATTAATCGATGGATTTACTATTAATGAAGCATATTATGTCGCGGAAACAAAAACCGTTTCATATGTCTTAGATGCAGAGGAATTTGCTTCTTTAACTGAAGTTATCGCTGAACTTGAACAACTTACAATCTCAATTGGTGGTGAATTTAACCAAGAAGTAGCCTTTGATTTCCATGAACCAGAAGTGTTCGCGATTGCGTCTAATGAAAATAAAAAAGTTAGTATTGACCTTTATTCACTTGATGGAGAACTCACTTTAGATAAGTCCGCTCTTACAATTGATGCAGAATTCTCTGCTGATGAAGACGAAGAAGAATTACTTCCTTTAGATGAGGCTACTCTTACTAAAGTTGGAAAAGGATATCGATTAACTTGGGAAAAAGAAATTGATTACCCAGTTTATGGAACACTCACTATTGATTCTGTTGATGTTTCTTATCCTAATGGAAATAAATTTACAGTTGTAGGTTCTAGTATCGACTTTGGATGTGATTATTATCAAGTTGATTCCGAACAAAATAGATTATTAAAATCTGCAATCTATAGATACGTCACCCCAACTAGCTTAGCGAGTATGGATGATATATATGTTCAATATGCATATGACTCTTCCCTTGAAGATAAATCAACAGCGGTTAGCGCTGTTAATGCTGCTGTTCAAACAGTGTTAACTGTTCTTACTGTTGCTTTTGAACTTGCTGCTTCAGAACTTAGCAAGCTTGCCTGTGGTGGTATTATTGGTGTGCTTTTAGGTGCATTAGGTCTTGCTGGTGCCGCTGCTGCTCTTGATCCAACCGCGGCCATGTTACAAGAAATTCTTAATGTTGTTTCGGGAATTAATGAAACTGTAAAAAGAATGGAAAAGACTTTGTCTGAAGTTTCCTATAAGACCGATATGGTACTTTTAAGAGAAAGACTTAATTCTGATGAAAATAAACTCATCGCATTACGTGCGCGTCAATTAGAATTCCAATCTGAAGATGCAAAAGTTACACAATATGAAAAGAGAATACTTACAGTTGCTAACCGTTATCTCACCTCTATTTTTGATGGAAACAGCAATAAAAAAGCAAAAACTTATGAAGCACCTTATGACTATAACGTTGTTGTTGTAGAAGGTAAAAATAAAAAGGGAGAACTTGAAAAAACATCAACAATTTTACTTGATGATGATAGCTTTGATGAAACATTTGATGAAGGAACTATAGTCTCATCATACGCTTTCTCTTTTGGAAGCAAAAATAATTTAAAAAATACTTTCAAAGATAATACACTTCCAAAATATAAAAATAAGAAAACAGTCGATAAGGTCGTAGGAGAAGCCGCGATTAGCGATATTAAAGACGCAATTACAAACAATGTTATCACCTTCTCCACAAACGAATGGAGTGGTAGCCAAATTCCTGATGTTAGTGACGATGCAAAACTTGAAGCAGTTGCAAAAGATATCTATCGTGCTTTATATCTTTTTGCCGAACGTGAATCATTACGTGACGTTGATGGCGAATCCTTTGTTCTTCAAGCTGTTGATTATATGCAACGTTTCTCTGGCACTGGAAGTTATACTAGACCTGCTGCTGATATTGACTACGAGATGCTCAAACTTACATATGGTTTCCAGTCCGAAGCAGAAGAAAAGATCCATAATTACCGTATCAGCGCTGCTGATCGTTTGCTTAAAATTTATACCCTAGCGACAACAATCTGCGCAATTGATCCAGATATTTCTTCTTAT
>JAEEGL013708399.1_pt1 | contig 12420 bp, 8 predicted proteins | sample 9134231 | NCBI WGS metagenome assembly JAEEGL01 (sample SAMN16246548, study PRJNA631951) | gut metagenome | biome: gut microbiome; feature: rumen; material: fiber-attached | host: Bos | place: Iran: Karaj | collected 2018-10 | reverse complement strand
CTGCACACCACCGAAGGAACGGTTGGCCAGATATCCGCCATATTCACGGGCAAAGGGAACACCCTGGGCCACGCACTGGTCGATAATGGCGGCGCTAACCTCTGCCAGACGATACACGTTGGCCTCACGGCTGCGGTAGTCACCACCTTTCACGGTATCGAAGAACAGACGGGACACGGAGTCATTGTCGTTCTGGTAGTTCTTGGCAGCATTGATACCACCCTGTGCAGCAATGGAGTGTGCACGACGGGGGGAGTCGCTGATGCAGAAAATCTTGACGTTGTAGCCCATTTCGCCCAGAGAGGCAGCGGCCGATGCACCGCCAAGACCGGTACCTACCACAATCACTTCCAGCTTGCGCTTGTTGTTGGGAGAAACCACCCGGATGGAGCTTTTACGCTTGGACCATTTATCCTTGAGCGGTCCTTCCGGAATCTTGGAAATTAATTTAGGATCTGACATATAAATATTAATAGGTAATTATTGTCTGGATTTTGCAAAGATAAGCATTTTTACGGAATAAGTTAGGACATTTTATAACTTATAGGGTAAACAGGGCACTTTATCGGGTTTTCCAAGGGATGCCCACATGATATTTCCTTCGAAAGTAATGGCACAGGAAGTAATGTCCCGAAGGATGGGCTTTCCCGAGCAGGATATGTTCTTCACAAGAAAATTATGATCCCATTCTTCAATGGGTACATAACTGGAAGCCAGAATTTTATGGGCTTTTATATACCTGTCAACGCCTTTTCTGTCTTCCATCCGGCCGGTCATGGTAAAATTGGTAACCACCCGGTATCCCAGAGGTTCACGGTTTACATCAAACTTGACCCAGCTGTGATTGTTAACTTCATAATAAGCAGCGCCTCCCTGATTGTCAATAACACCAAAGTTGGCTTCCACATACATGGGACGGGACAAAGTATCCAGAAAATGCTCGAAATCCTCCAGGGTGGCACAAATCTCCAGAGCCCTGTACATGAGAATACCTTCCCGGTCCATCTTCTCATTAGGAATATCGTCATCCTTCAGATCATACGTAGCCGTATTCATGATGGCAAACCCCGTCTCATTCTCTCCGGCCCAGGCCTCACGGGTTCCCTTGGGAACATTCGCTAAAGGATTGGTGCGCCAGTCGGCATTCACCAGGCACATCATCCGGTACTTTTCTCCGGTAAAATACTCAACAGCCACCTCCTGACAGCTGGAATCCCGGTGCTTGAACATCACAGCCTTCCCGTCTTTGGTATACTTACCACTGATAATTACAGAGGTACAGGCAAAAGCAGGAACGCTTAAAAGCAAAAACAGCAGAACGCTAAAATAATGAGCCGCTTTCATCTAATGAATATTTACGTTGGTTCATATAAGCTTCCATACCCAGGTGGGAATAGGCCAGATCGGTAGCAACGCGGCCTCTCTGGGTACGGACTATAAATCCCTCCTTGATAAGGAAAGGTTCGTAAACTTCTTCCAGGGTTCCGGCGTCTTCACTTACGGAAGTAGCCAGGGTGCCGATACCCACCGGACCACCCTTGAAAGTAAGGATCAAAGTTCTAAGAATCTTGTTGTCAATGGCATCCAGGCCGCGTTTGTCAATCTTGAGCTTGTTAAGCGCAAAGCGGGTAATCTCCAGATTGATGCGTCCGTCTCCCAGAACCTGGGCAAAATCGCGGACACGCTTAAGAAGCGCATTGGCAATACGCGCCGTACCGCGGCTGCGGAGAGCAATCTCATAAGCGGCATCGTCGTCAATTTCCAAGGCCAGGATACGGGCCGATCTCAAGACAATCTTCTTAAGATCCTCCGTATCATAATATTCCAGGGCACAGTTGATGCCGAAGCGGTCCCTCAGCGGCGCCGTGAGCAAGCCGCTTCGCGTAGTAGCTCCCACCAGCGTGAAAGGATTCAGGGAAATGCGCACGGAACGGGCACCTGGACCCTTATCAATCATAATATCAATCACATAGTCCTCCATGGCGGAATACAGATATTCCTCCACCTCAGGAGAAAGCCGATGGATTTCATCGATAAAGAGCACATCCCCCGTCTCCAGGGAAGTGAGAAGACCCGCCAGGTCTCCGGGCTTGTCCAGCACCGGGCCGGAAGTCACCTTCATGTTGACTCCCATCTCATTGGCTATGATATGGGCCAGCGTAGTCTTACCCAGACCGGGAGGGCCATGGAACAGGACATGATCCAGGGCTTCGCCACGAAGCTTGGCAGCCTTTATATAGATTCCAAGATTGGATACAATCTCCTTTTGACCGGTAAAATCGTCCAACCCCTGCGGGCGGATAATTCCGTCAAATTCATTATCTTTGCGCTCTATTGTATCATGAGGATCGAATTCGTTCATAGCGGACCAGATTCAATTCAGATACAAATATAGTTTTTTTATTTTTAAGAAAGTTGTTTTTGTTACGGTTGTTAAAAAGTTGATAACTTTTACAAGTAATTAAAAACCAATTTCTTAAGAGTAAATTAAGTTGTTGAAAAAAGCTGGAAAACCTGTAGAGAAATTGTGAATGGCCGTGGCGCCCTTTTTATTCCACCGTAAAAAATGAGTTATTAACAGGGTTATCAACAGCTTTTCAACAGGGAAAATATAGGAAATGTTGATAAGTCAAAAATCCTCCGCCCTGCTGCAAAATAAACTTCAAAATGGTTCTGAAGTATTTTGCAGTGGGCTGTTTTTGTCTGCCCGCTGGGCCGTTGTCTCCCAGGTTGCTTCCAATAATATCCAGTTAATAGTACTCCCTACCCGCGAATCGGCCGAATATTGCAGCGCAGACCTTTATAATATGACGGAAGGTGACTGCGTCTTTTTCCTTCCCGAATCCGGAAAAAGCGTAGAGAGAAGCAATTATAAATCTTCTCTTGGGGTCCAGCGCACGGCAGCCATAGGAAAATTGCTTCAGAAGGCCGATGACAGACTCTTCATAGTAACATACCCCGAAGCCCTGGAAGAGAAGGTACCTTCCCAGAAAAAACTGGAAGGCGCCCTCTTTACCATCAAGACAGGGGAAAATCTGGCCTACGAAGCCCTTCGTTCCCGTCTTCAGGAAGAAGGTTTCGAGAAAGTGGATTTTGTATCGGCCCCCGGACAATTTTCAGTAAGGGGTGCTGTGATTGACATTTTCTCCTATTCCCTGGAAAAACCCTACCGCATTACCTTCTTCGGCAACGAGGTAGATAAAATCAACACCTTCGACTGCAACACCCAGCTTTCCATAGAAAAACTGGAAAGGGCCGATATTTACCCCGACATCGCCGCCAGGGAGGCCGATGAAGAAGAAGGTGTCTCTCTCATCAGCCTTTTCCCTTCCGACTGCACCGTCTGGCTGGATTCTTCGGATATGTACAGGGAAAGGCCTTTCTTCCAGGAATTATCGGCCTTCCAAAGGGTTTATCTGGATATTCCGCTCAAAAGGCAGGATGTAGAGTCCGTGGCTTTCCACATTGCTCCGCAGCCGGTTTTCAACAAAAACTTCGAACTTCTGATTTCGGACATCCGTTCCCGGATAGACAACAGTTATAAGGTATATATCTTCGGGGAAAAGGAAAGCCAGCTGGAGCGTCTTCGTTCCATCATGATGCAGGACGAGCATGCTGCTATGCCCGAATTCGTGAAAGGAAAGAACATCCATTCCGGATTCATAGACCATGACGACAAGGTTTGCTGGTATTCGGATCACGAAATCTTTGACCGTTTCCATCGCGTACGGCTTAGAAGGACGGTAGATAAATCCGAGCAGCTTACCCTCAATGACCTGAATTCCTTCAATTTGGGAGATTATGTGGTCCATATAGACCATGGTGTAGGCGTTTTCGGGGGTCTGGTCAAAATGAAGGACGACTATGGCCGGGTACGCGAAGTAGTTAAACTTATTTACAGCGGGGGAGACGTAGTATTTGTCTCCGTACATTCCCTGCACAAGATTTCCCGTTTCCGTTCCAAGGAAGGGGAGGCTCCTCGCATTAACAAACTGGGTTCCAAGACCTGGAGCAACCTCAAGAGCGCCGCCAAATCCCGCGTCAAGGACATTGCCAAGGAACTTATCCAACTGTATGCCAAGCGCCGCGCCTCCACGGGCTTTGCCTTTTCGGCCGATACGTATCTTCAGGAAGAGTTGGAATCTTCCTTTATGTATGAGGATACTCCGGATCAGGAGAGGGCTACCAAGGCGGTGAAGGAGGATATGGAGGATAACTGCCCCATGGACCGCCTTATCTGCGGAGATGTGGGCTTCGGAAAGACGGAAATCGCCATCCGGGCGGCTTTCAAGGCCGTTTCGGATTCCAAGCAGGTGGCGGTTCTGGTTCCTACCACCATCCTTTCCCTGCAGCATTACGAGACTTTCAAGGCCCGCTTGGCCAACCTGCCCTGTACGGTGGAATACGTAAGCCGCCTGCGCACGGCCAAGCAGATCACCGACATCAAAAAACGCCTCAAAGAGGGGAGTATAGATATTCTCATCGGCACGCATAAAATACTGGGTGGAGGCTTTGAATTCAAGGATCTGGGGCTCCTGATCATTGACGAAGAGCAGAAATTCGGCGTATCGGCCAAAGAAAAACTGCGCCAGTTCAAGAATTCCGTAGATACCCTTACCCTTACGGCTACCCCCATTCCCCGTACGCTTCAGTTCTCGCTGCTGGGTGCGCGCGACCTTTCCATTATCCAGACTCCCCCGCCCAACCGCATCCCTATCCAGACGGAAATCATCCTGTTCAATGAGGATGAAATCAAGAGCATCATCAATTATGAACTCAATCGCGGCGGGCAAATCTTCTTCCTACATAATAAGGTAGAGGAACTTCCGGCCATTGAAGATATCCTGCACCGGCTGGTTCCGGATATGAAGATTTGTGTGGCGCACGGACAGATGGAAGCCAAGGACCTGGAAGACCGTATGCTGGCTTTTATGAGGGGAGATTACGATCTGCTGCTCTGTACCACCATTGTTGAAAACGGCCTGGACATTCCCAACGCCAATACCATTATTGTAAATCAGGCCCAGAATATCGGCCTGAGCGATCTGCATCAGCTCCGTGGCCGTGTGGGCCGGTCTAATAAGAAGGCTTTCTGCTATCTCATTGTGCCGCCGCTTATTTCCATTACGGACGATGCCCGCCGGCGCCTGAGGGCCATTGAAGAATTCTCGGACCTGGGCAGCGGCTTCAACATTGCCATGCAGGATCTGGATATCCGCGGTGCCGGTAATCTTCTGGGGGCCGAACAGAGCGGCTTCATCTCCGATATGGGATATGAAACTTACCAGAAGATTCTGTCCGAAGCCATGGAGGAACTGGGGATGGAAACCCAGGTTGCGCAACGTTCCGGTCACGAAAAATACGTGGATGACTGCACCATAGAAACCGACCAGCCCGCCCTTATCCCGGACGATTACATTGATATTACGGCCGAAAAAATCCGCCTCTACAAGATGCTGGATGCCCTTACCGACGAGCGGGAGATAGACCGGCTGGGCCAGCAGGTGTCCGACCGTTTCGGCCCGCTTCCCCTGGAGGTGCAAAACCTTCTCTTCGTGGTCAAAATCAGGAACTTGGGAACCCAGATGGGCTTCGAGAAGATCATCATCAAAAACGGCATGCAGATTATGTTCTTCGTGAACAATCCCATGTCGCCGTACTATAAGTCCAAGCGTTTTGAAACCATCCTGGCCCGCGTGAATGAACATCCGGCCGATTTCAAGTTCAACCAGGACGGCGGCAAGCTGCGCACCGTTTCCCGCGGGGTGAATACCCTTTCATCGGCCCTTCATATTTTGAAAAAACTCCAATAATTGGTAAATTTGCGGGCTATGTCCAACCTGCTCATAGAAATAGGAAATACCGCCCTCAAGGCCGCCTGGGCCCAGGAAACCACCCTTGGAAAGACTTTCCGTTATCAGGGGGAAAAATACCTGGACTTCATTCTTTCCCTTACCCGGAAGGAAAAACCGGCCGTGATGGTGATTTCTTCCGTGTATCCTTTCACAGGGGCCGAAATTGAGTTGTTGGAAAAAGAGTGCGACAAACTGCTTCTTCTGGACCAGAATCACCGGGAGATGCTGCTGTCGCACGGATTGCCCTCTTACCTGTCCTATGACCGCGCCGCCGCCATTGTGGCCGCCCGCCATCTGTTTAGCGGAAAAGGCTGTACCATAGTGGATTTCGGCACCATCCTTTCGGTAGATTTTACCTCTCCCGAGGGGCTCTATACGGGCGGAAACCTGTCTCTGGGTTTCCGGACCCGCTTCAAGGCCTTGAGCCGCTATTCCCGTTCCCTTCCGCTGGTGGACACCCCCGAAAATCCGGACCTCGTGGGCCTTTCCGAGAAGGCTTCCATGGAGAGCGGAGTGGTTTCAGGCATCATATTTGAAATGGAGGGCTACCTGAACCTTCATCCGGAAAACGTGGTTGTCTTCACCGGAGGTGACGCGAATTATTTTGCAAAACGGATGAAAAGTTCGATATTTGTAATTTGTAACCTCGTTTTGATGGGGTTGGCATTAATGGCTGAAGAGTATGTTCGCAAGACTGAGAAATAGTTTGTTTGCACTGGCTTTGCTGGTGTTTTCTGCCGGCTCCCTGGGAGCCCAGACAGACGGAACCTATGGCGGGTTCTCCCCTTATTCCGTCTTCGGTCTGGGGCAGATGCACCAGGGTGGTACTTCCTGGAACCGCGGTATGGGCGGGGTAGGAATAGCCGCCCGCAACCACCGCTTCATCAATATTCTCAATCCGGCTTCCATGACGGCCCGCGACTCCCTCTCTTTCATGGCCGATATGGGCCTCGGCGGCCGTATTTCCCTTTTTCAGGAAGGTTCCAAACGGGCTTTAAACACCACCTTCAACATCGACGACGTGGCCATGTCCTTCCCCATGTGGCGCAACACGGCCTTCATGGTTGGTGTTACTCCGGTGAGCGACGTTGGATACAATATTTCGTACCGGGACATGGATGTCTACACCCAGGAGAGCAAGTTCACTTCCATAGGAAACGGAGGTACCTATCAGCTGTTTGCAGCTGCCGCCGCCACTTTCTGGAACCGCCTGTCCGTGGGTGCCCAGTTCAATTACGTATTCGGCAACATCAGCAAGAAATCCTCCGTTGTGTACGGGGACGATTCCTATCGCACCAGCGTATACGGTGACTCCCTGCAGGTAAACAGTTTCACCGGAAAATTCGGCATTCAGTACGAGCAGCCCCTTTCCGGCCAGTATGTCTTGACCGCAGGTGCTACTTACAAGCTTTCTTCCCGCATCCTGGGCCACAGCGTCCATTATTATGAGCTGGGCAGTTATGAGCGTCACCGCGAAGCTTCCGAACTCAAGGACAAGGGTCTCCGCATGGGAGACGAACTGGGAGTGGGTGTGAGTTTCCGCCACGGAGACGATTTCCTGGTAGAAGTGGACTACACCCGTACAGACTGGAGCAGGAGCAAGCTGGATCAAGTGAGCGGTTTCTCCAATGTGGGTGACGTGGTATTTGCCCAGTCCGTGGGACAGTCTTTCCGCGTGGGTGGAGAATTCACCCCCAACCGCAATGACATCCGGACGGGCTTTGTCCATTTCCTCCGCCGCTGCACTTTCCGGGGAGGAGCCTATTTTGACCAGTCTTACTATACAGTAGACGGCGCCCATGTTAATTCCGTAGGGGTAACGTTGGGTATGACCATGCCCGTTTTCCGTTGGTACAACGGCCTCAGCATAGGTTTGGAACTGGGTCGCAGAGGTCTTGCCACCTCTCAGGTTAAAGAGAATTATTTTGGTTTTAACCTCGGATTCAATATCTTTGACATCTGGTTCCAGAAACGAGCCTACGAATAGTGTGGCATAATGCTTGTAAAATGAAATAATTCAAAATTCTTAAGATATGAAAAAACTAGCTCTGATGATCTTCGCCGCCCTGGCTTTCATGGGTCAGAACGCCTTTGCCCAGACCTCCCGTTTCGGTCACGGTAAAGACAGCGCGGACTGCGTTCTGTATCTCTCCTACTACCAGGAGTACTACAAGCAGAAGAATTACGACTCGGCCCTGCCCAACTGGCGTAAGGCCTATGCCGTATGCCCTCCTACGGCCTCTCAGAACATGTTCATTCACGGCACCACCCTCATGACGCGTCTGTACAACCAGACCAAGGATGCTGCCGCCAAGAGCGCTATCGTAGATACCATCCTCACCCTTCAGGATCAGCGTATGGCCGCTTATCCCAAGAACCGTGCTTCCATCCTGAACAACAAGGGTCAGCACATCATCAACTACCGCAGTGCCGACGCCGCCTACACCTATAAGAACCTGGGTGAGATTGTGGACGAACTGGGTCCTCAGGCCAACGGTCCCCTGCAGGTGAACCTGCTTCAGGCCGCCATCGCCATGTATCGTGAGAACCAGCTCACCGCCGACGACGTGATTGCCACCTACGACAAGGTAACCGCCAACGTAGAGAATGCATCGGCCAAGAACGACGCCGAGAAGGAAGACAACCTCAAGGTGAAGGCCACCATCGAGTCCATCTTCGCCGACAGCAAGGTGGCTTCCTGCGAAAACCTCCTTGCCATCTTCGGTCCCCGTTTCGAGGCCGATCCCAACAACCTGACCCTGGTTTCCAACATCGTGAAGCTCATGAACTCCGCCGAGGACTGCGCCTCCAACGACCTGTACCTCAAGGCTGTGACCTCCATGTATAACCTGGATCCTTCCTACCGCAGCGCCTACGGTCTGTACCGTCTGAACGCCGCCCGTGACAACGTCGCCGACGCTTGCCGCTATTTGGAAGAGGCCATCGCTTCCGACGAGTCCGACGCCGCCTCCGACGCTCAGTACTATTATGAGCTGGCTGCCTTCGCCTATAAGAACAACATGCGCAGCAAGGCCAGCGAGGCCGCCAAGAAGGCCATCGATATGGACTACGGCTATGCCGGTAAGGCCTACATGATCCTGGGTAACCTCTGGGCATCGGCCTCCTGCTCCGGTGAAGTGGACAAATACGCCCGCTACTGGGCTGCTACGGACTACTATCAGAAGGCCCGCAGCGCAGATCCCAGCATTGCCGACGACGCCAACGCCTCCATCTCTTCCGTGAGCCGTTACTATCCGGAAGCTTCCGAGATATTCATGTACGACCTCAGCGCAGGTCAGTCCTACACCGTCAACTGCGGCGGCCTGTCCGCCTTCACCACGGTGCGTGTCAGCGGCCGCTAGTGAGATCCCGTCACATATTTACGATGATAGCAAGCGCTCTGGCGCTTGCTTTCGTCGTATATTCCTGCAAGGGTAATTTGTCGGAAGCCGAGAAACTGGACCTGAGCCGGATTCCTCTGCAGACCGTGGATGACATGTTCTTCGTGCAGTCGGAGAATGGTCGCCTGAAAATGCGTGTAGAGTCCCCCAGAATGGAGGTTTACGAACACGACACCGTAGCGTACGACCTTTTCCCCAAGGGCATCCGCGTGTTTGGTTATTCCGAGGAAGGCATGCTGGAAACCACTATCGTTTCCCAGAAAGCCCGGCACGATAAATCGGCCGGAAAGGAGCTTTGGTCGGCCTTCGGCAAGGTGGTGGTGAAGAATATTATGAAGCAGGAGACCATGGAAACCGATACCCTTTACTGGGATCAGGCAGCCAAGGAAATCTGGACCGACTGCTACGTCAAGATGACTTCTCCCTCGGGACATATGCAGGGATATGGCATGCGATCGGACGAAATGGCCCGCAACGCCATACTGCTCAAACCTTTCGACAATGAGTTCATAATTGACAATGACAGCACCAAGGTTGTCATCGACTCGGTGAATTTTATCGGCCCTTTGTTAAAAAAATAGTGGTATTTAGAAGAAAATTAGTAACTTTGCAGCCCTTAAGCTATAAAAATCGAAAATATTAAAAAACTAATAATAAAATGGCAGCTCTTGAGACCATCAGAACTAAGTTTGGCATTGGTGCATCCCTCATCATTGCCTTCGGTCTTTTACTCTTCCTTGTAAACCCGTCCGACATCATCCAGACTGTACAGTCCACTTCTTCCAAGAACGATGTCGGCAAAATCAATGGGAAAGCTATCTCTTATCTTCAGTTTGACAGCGAGACCCGTCAGCTGGACGAGGTGCGTAAGATGATTACCGGCACTTCTTCCACCTCTGACGAGGATCAGACCAACCTCCGCAACATGACCTGGCAGAGCCTTGTAGACCGCTACCTGGTTGTTCCCACCATCGAGAGCGCAGGTATCCGCGTTGGTCAGCAGGAGCAGGAGAACATGTTCGTGGGTGACAACCCCTCCCCGATCGCTTCCAGCTTCTACGGCTTCTATGACGAGGACGGCAACTATTCCGTCGATCGCGTGCGCGAACTTGTAGAAGGTGCAGAGACCTCCGAGACTTACCGCATGATCCGCGACTATCTGTTCGATGCCGCCCGCACCAACCGCTTCAACGAGAAGTACATCTCCCTGTTCAACGCCGGCACTTATGTGAATGCCCTGGAGCGCAAGCGCGCCATTGAGGAGAACAACGCCACCGCCAACGTGAGCTTTGTCATGTCTCCCAACATGTACTATCCGGAGGATTCCACCGTTGTGGTGAGCAAGGCCGATGTCGAGAAGTTCTACAACGACCACAAGGAGAGCTTCCGTCAGGTTGCCAACCGCGACATCCGCTATGCCGTGTTTGAGCTCAACGCTTCCCAGCAGGATATCGCCAATTCCAACGCCAAGTTCGTCGGCCTGTATGACGATTTCGCCACCACCGACAACATGCGCAACTTCCTTCAGAAGAACTCTGACCGCAAGTGGGACGATGCCTGGTACAAGGCTGGTGAACTCCGCAGCGTCAACTCCGATATCGATACTTTCGTATCCGAGAACAATGCCGGTGTTTCCCCGGTTTATCAGTCCGGCACCACTTTCTACGCCGCCCGCATCATGGACAGCGCCAACATCCCGGATTCCGTGTATGTCCGTCACATCATGCTGGTGGGCAATGATGCCAAGCACCTGGCCGACAGCCTGGTGAACGTGGTGAACAAGAACAACTTCTCCACCCTGGCCAACCTCTATTCCGCCGACAAGGGCAACGCCCAGGACGGTGAGATGGGTAATATCGGCTGGATGTCCAAGAACATCATGATCAAGGGTTTCGAGCCCGTTCTGGAAGCCAAGGTGGGCGTTCCTTTCGTCCTCAATACCCAGTATGGTTCCCATGTGGTTGAGGTGACCAAGGCCACCAAGCCCGTCGCCAAGAAGAAGGTCGCTATCTTCGAGAAGGAAACCACCATCTCCAAGGAAACCGAGCGCGCCATCTCCGAGCAGGCTCGCCTGCTGGCCGTCCGTTCCCAGGGCAAGCTGGACAACTTCAAGACCATCTGCGACACCACCGGTATCTATGCCCGCAGCCTCAACATCACCGAGGCTACCGAGAACTACGGTGCCATCTCCCACGCCAAGGAAGTGACCCGCTGGGCCTTCAACAACAAGCCCGGAAAGGCTTCTGACGTGATTCCCGTGGACAACAAGTATTACTTCGTGGTAGCTGTAGAAAAAGCCCACAAGGAAGGCATCGCCTCCCTCAACGAGGTTTATTCGGATATCCGCTCCCAGGTCTATCGTGAGAAATATGCCCAGAAGCACGCTGCCGACGTAGCCGCCCAGGTAGAGGGTCTCTCCTCTCTGGAAGCCATCGCCGAGAAGCTGAACGCCACCGTGTCCAACCTCTCCGACGTTACCTTCTCCACCACATCGGCCCCTACCACCGAGCCCGCTTTCGTGGGTGCTGTGGCTTCTGCCAAGGAGGGTGCCATTACGGGTCCTGTCGCCGGCATCATGGGCACTTACGTGTTCCAGGTGAACGGCCGCGATATGGGTTCCTATTTCACCGAGGACGACGCCAAGGCCGCTCAGACCCGCTTCGTCAACTACTACGACCAGATGCTCATGGCCGTCATGGCGGACAAGGCCGTCAAGGACAACCGCGCCCGTTTCTATTAATAGAAAGGACAATCCATAAAGTCATGCCCGGCCCCCTGACCGGGCATCTTTTTTAGAAAAGAACAATCTATGTCACTGAAATGCGGAATCGTAGGTCTTCCCAATGTGGGCAAGTCTACTTTGTTTAACTGCGTAAGCTCCGGAAAGGCCCAGAGCGCCAATTTCCCCTTCTGCACCATTGACCCCAATGTGGGTTCCACCAACGTCCCCGACAAGCGCCTGGAGGTGCTTACGGAGATTTGCCAGCCCAAACGCACCATTCCCGCCACGGTGGAAATCGTGGACATTGCCGGTCTGGTAAAGGGTGCTTCCAAAGGGGAAGGCCTTGGTAACCAGTTTCTGGCCAACATCCGTGAGACCGACGCCATCCTGCACGTGCTCCGCTGCTTTGACGACGGCAATATAGTGCACGTGGACGGTTCTG
>JAEEGL012918646.1_pt1 | contig 12420 bp, 8 predicted proteins | sample 9134231 | NCBI WGS metagenome assembly JAEEGL01 (sample SAMN16246548, study PRJNA631951) | gut metagenome | biome: gut microbiome; feature: rumen; material: fiber-attached | host: Bos | place: Iran: Karaj | collected 2018-10 | reverse complement strand
CTGCTAGGGCAACCGGAAATACGACCTATGAAAAGGCTCTTTCCCTTCATGATCTTCTCTGCGATACCGTTGAGTACTATGGATGTGAAGGTGGAATATGGGGCGGACAGTCAGCGTATGAGGCAATTGTAAAAAAGATGGCTGTCTGTAACGGTTATGCATCTGCATATAAACTTTTGTGTGATCTAAAGGGAATCCCATGCCATATCGTCTACGGACAGGGTGTAAATAACGGAAAGTCTGAGAGGCATGCCTGGAATGTAGTACAGCTGGACGATGGACAGTGGTATGAAGTTGATCCTACATGGGATGACAATACCGGATCGCACGATTATTTTTGCCAGACAACCACTGCCTTTGCAAACTACACAGGGTCGTCCGGGGCAAGGAATCAGCATATAAGACGGACAGATGCAGATGATCCTAGAACATCACTGGCACCGGTTGCAGAGGGGGAAAAATATATTTATGTCCCGATTACGGGAGTTAAGATAAGTATCAAGGATAACTTATATGTAGGAGACAGAGTCGCACTTACTGCAGATATAACTCCTGCTAACGCTACAAACAAAAAACTTATATGGACTTCTTCCAATCCCGATGTCGCGGCAGTAGAGGGGACCGGGACACTTGTCTGCAAGAAGGAGGGAGGCTTTGTACTGCGCGTAAAGCCTGCTGACGGATCTTTAGTACGCTATGGACTAAGTACTTATGTCAGTTCATCCCCGGATGGCAGTTATTACATCGTTGATAATTCTGATAGTGCTTTTGATCAGACAGCTCCGGAGCAGACAGAAACTGCCCGGCCAGATACAAGTCAGGCAACCCCTGCGCAGACAGCCCCAGCCCAGACAAATACAGGTCAGACACCCCCTGCACAGACACCCCCTGCACAGACACCCCCTGCACAGACACCCTCTACGCAGACGGTATCTAATGATACAGGCGCTGCAGGCAATAAACCTGCCGGCAAGTCTTCAGTTCGTGTGAAAAGCATAAAGATAACCGGTGAAAAGACTCTGCGCGCTGGCAGCAGTATAAAGCTGACAGCAAGCGTATCGCCAAAGAAGGCGACAAAGAAAACACTTAAGTGGTCATCTTCAAAAAAGTCAGTGGCTACGGTAAACAGTTCCGGAAAGGTCACTGCCAGGAAGGCGGGAACAGTTATAATAAAAGCAACTGCCACCGACGGATCTAAGGTCTATGGAAGTTACAGGATAACCGTGACAAAAAAGAATGCCGATCCTGCAGCATCCAAGCTTGTAAAGAAGACATCTTCGGTCAAACTAAAGGCTCAGGGAAATAAAAAAGTAAAGGTTTCCTGGAAACAGCAGAGCGGCGCTATCAGATATGAAATACAGATAGCAGCTGACAGCAGGTTTAAGAAAAGTCTTGTCAGCACGACAGCTAAAAAGGGAAAGGCAGGCATAACTGTCCAACATAAAAAGAAAGGCAAGACTTATATAAGAGTAAGAGCTGTTGATAAGTACGGCTATGTCGGAAAGTGGAGCGATATAAAAAACATAAAGGTAAAATAAAATCTTCTACATGACGTGGTAACCTTTGGGGTGCCACGTCATTTTTGCTATCTGAAAATATATCATGGTAGTCCTTATCTGATTGATTTTTTAACGATGGAGCGTCATAATTAAAGATAATGATAAATATTCAGGAGACGGTCCAATAATATGCTTTTTATAAAGAGTGAAGAATTAAAGCCGGGTATGCGTCTTGCAAAGCCTATATACAGCAAAAAAGGAGTTCTTTTATATGATCGCGCGGCTGTGCTGAAAGATATACAGAGCATTGAGAATATTAAGAGCTTCGGTCTTATCGGGCTTTTTGTTCTTGAACCCGCAGAACCTGTTCCTCCAATGACCCAGGAAGACCTCGACTTTGAGAGGTTCCAGACTGTGATGTACAACGAGATCATGGAGGAACTGGCTGTTATTGTCAAGAAACGCAAACAGAGCAGATGCCCGAATATTTGTGCGCAGATAATCAAGAACTACGGGAATCTGAGGAAGAAGATCACATTCCAGCAGAGTCTTAGGAGCACTGAGGACTATATTTACAAGCATTCGCTTAACGTTGCGATCCTTGCGGCGATCATCACACATACCATGAATGTTCCTCTCTCTGACCAGAACGATGCGGTCACGGCAGCCGTCATTCACGACATAGGCAAGCTCACTCTGCCTCCTGAACTGCAGTCCAAGCAAAAGACCACTGCAGAAGACAGGAAGATCATTGATCAGCATGAGATGGCAGGATATCAGATAATTGAGGACGCGTTTTCTTTCCAGCCGTCTATCAAGAGAGCCTGCAATCTGGCGCGCAAGACTCTTTTTGATTATTGGAATGACACGCCGATCTCACAGCAGAAGATGACAATAGCCGCCAAGGTTCTTATTGTGGCTGGTATTTTTGATAAAGAAACATCGGTCAGACTTGACTCGACGCCGGTTTCAGAAGTGGCAGTCATCCGGAGGATGATGGAGAGAAGCGATGTCTTTGATCCCAAGGTGGTCAAGGCGCTTACAGATTCTTTGAATATCCTTATGCCGGGGGTGAGTGTTGAGCTCAACACCGGAGAGAAGGCGCTGGTTCTTCGCACCAATGAAGATGATTTCCTTCGTCCGATGGTTCTTAGCTTCAGGGATAATTCAATAATTGATCTGTCAAACCGCAGGGCCTACAACGATATTGAGATAGTTGATATCATGAAGACCATGGACAACAGGTATGCAATGGACACTGCCAAAGTAAAGGCTCTGGGCATTGAAGTCGACGAACCTGTTTATGTATGAAAAAAGATTAAGGGGAAAAAACATGTCTAAACTTCAGGAAATCTTACAGGAAGCCAAGGAAAACGGAGCATCTGATGTGCATATCACTGTCGGACTGCCGCCCAAGATGAGGCTTCACGGCAAACTGATCGCCATGGATAAGTACGGTAAAATGCTGCCTCCGGACACTCTGGCAATTGCAGATGAGATAATGAGTGACAAACAGAAGGAGAGGCTTGAGGCCAACGGCCAGCATGATATGTCCTTTTCCATACCCGGAATAGGAAGATACAGGCTCAATGTATTCAAACAAAGAGGTTCGATAGCAATGGCGTTCAGAGTCGTTGCAACCGACATACCTTCTGCCGAAAGCCTCGGAATTCCCGATACGGTTGTTGATCTCTACAGGAAAAAGAGAGGACTGGTCCTTGTTACAGGACCGACCGGAAGCGGAAAGTCCACCACGCTTGCATCGATTATAGGAACCATTAACAACAACAGGGAAGCCCATGTAATAACCCTTGAGGATCCCATTGAGTTCACATATCAGCACAGGATGTCAATCGTCAATCAGAGGGAGATCGGTACTGATTCAAACAGCTACGCAGCGGCTCTGAGGGCGGCCCTTCGTGAGGATCCCGATGTTATTCTTGTGGGAGAGATGAGAGATCTTGAGACCATAAGCACGGCTATTACTGCCGCTGAGACAGGTCATCTGGTTCTCTCTACGGTACATACTATCGGAGCATCCAACACAGTTGACCGACTTATTGACGTATTTCCGTCGCACCAGCAACAGCAGATAAGGATACAGCTTGCTGGAGTTTTGGAGGCTATCATCTCGCAGCAGCTTATCCCGGCATCCGACGGCGTATCTAGAGTTGCAGCTTTCGAGGTGCTTCATATCAACAGCGCGGTACGAAACCTTATCCGTGAGGGAAAGTCCCATCAGCTGATCACTTATATGCAGACCTACAGAAAGCAGGGCATGATAACCATGGATGACGCTATCCTTGACCTGTACAGATCCCAGAAGATCACAAGGGAAGTTGCACTGCAGTTTGCACAGGACCCGGATGTTATGCAGAACAAAATGCTCAGATAAAAAATATCATTCAAATAATAATCTTAAGAAAATCTTAAAGATTTCTTCGACTGACCTGTTGTATAATGAGCAGGTCAGTTTTTGTTTAATAGGAATTGCTTTGCAAATTCCTATTAAACAAAAAACGCTCCGCTAAGGATGCGCACGAGCGCGAGATGAATATGTTGCATAAATGCAACCGCGCTCGGCGCGAGAATGCCACAAGCGGCATTCTTAATAGGAATTGCTTTGCAAATTCCTATTAAACAAAAAACGCTCCACTAAGGATGCGCACGAGCGCAAGCGGCATTCTTTTATTCAGGTTTATTCCCGCATATGCGGGGTCCGAGCTGCCATGCAGATTCTTTCTGCTTTTGTCGGGCAGCAGATTCAAAATACTAGGAAATGAGGAATAAAAATGTTTAGTTCAGTGACGTCGGGAGCCGTCAGTGGCATTACTTCGTACCTTATGCAGGTTGAAGTGGATGTTTCGGATGGTCTTCCATCATTTAACATGGTAGGCTTCATGAGCGGTGAAGTAAGGGAAGCCGGCGACAGGGTGAAGGTAGCACTCAAAAATGTTGGCTCGAGGATACCGCCTGCAAAGATCACTATAAATCTTTCACCTGTCGATATCAGGAAAACCGGCGTCGTCATAGACTTGCCCGTGGCTGTGGGGATAATGGCTGCTGCAGGAGAAATTGATGGCGAGGTATTAAAGGACACAGTTGTTCTCGGGGAGCTTGGACTTGACGGCGATGTCAAATCCGTTAAGGGAATCCTCCCGATAGTGACAAAGGCAAAGGAACTCGGCTATAAGAGAGTTCTTCTTCCAAAGACTAATGCAAGGGAAGGCGCGGTGATAGAGGGGATAAGGATAATCGGCGTATCATCGCTGCAGGAGGTGGTAATGTATCTTTCTGCTGATGAGAGCGGGAGGGATAACCTGATAAGACCTACCCATATCGATGTGAAAAAGCTTTTTGAGGAGGCTGAGAGAGCTGAGGAAACCATTGATTTTGCGGATATAAACGGTCAGGCTGCTGTGAAAAGAGCTGCAGAGATAGCAGCTGCAGGATTCCATCATATCCTGCTGATAGGTCCTCCCGGTGCGGGAAAGAGCATGGTGGCAAAAAGGCTTCCCACAATACTTCCACCCCTTACGCTTGATGAGAGCCTGGAAGTATCGACAATCTATTCGGTGGCGGGAATGCTGGGAGAGAACGAGGCTCTTGTTACAAAAAGACCGTTCATGAGTACCCATCACCTTGTCACGGAGACAGCGCTTGTGGGAGGGGGAAATGTCCCAAGACCCGGTGTGATATCCCTGGCACACAGGGGAGTCCTGTTTCTTGATGAGATGCCTGAGTTTCCCAAGAACAAACTGGATCTTTTGCGTCAGCCCCTTGAGGATCGCAAGATCCACATAGTCAGGAACCGGGGAACCTACACTTACCCTGCAGACTTTCAGCTTGTCGGAGCGCTCAATCCCTGTCCCTGCGGCTACTACCCTGACAGGAATAAATGCAGATGCACGCCGCACGAGATAAAGAGATACCTTGGGCATATATCGGGACCGATCCTTGACAGGATTGATATCTGCGTCGAGGCGCCAAGAGTCGATATAGCGGATCTGTCGACAGGCAGATGCAGCGCAAATGAGACGAGCAGAAGCATCAGGGACAGGGTAATGAAGGCCAGAAAGATACAACAGGAACGGTTTATCGGAACAGAACTTAAGTTCAATTCGGAGATGAGTCCCAAGGATATTGAAAAGTACTGCAGACTGGACCGGAGAGAAGAGACATATCTGGAAAATGTCTTTTGCAAAATGGAGCTCAGCGCCAGGGCGTACCACAAGATACTTAAGGTTTCAAGGACAATTGCGGATCTTGACGGGGCGGAGCAGATACGTCAGATCCATTTGATGGAGGCGGTCGGATACAGGATTACCGATGGAAAATACTGGAGACAGATGGAGGAATAAATTATGCAGCTTAACGAAAATGACTATGCAATGTGGCTCTACAATGTGCCAACGATCGGAAATACAAACGCAGAGAGGCTTCTTTCGGGAGAGCTGACCTGCAGAGATATATATGAGATGAGTCCAAAAGAACTCTCAAAGCTTCTTACGAAAAAGCAGGTTCTTAGTGTTGAGAGAACAAGAGCTATCTGGGACTTTGGCCTTGAGAGAAAAAAGCTGGAGGACAGGGGGATAAGGTTTATCCCTAGGATTGATGAAGAGTTTCCGGAGAAACTTAAGGATATCCCCAATGCTCCTTTTGCCATTTATGTAAAAGGAAGGCTTCCTGACCCTAAGGTGCCGTGCGTTGCGGTAATAGGGGCGAGGATGTGCTCTGAGTATGGGAGATTTATGGCGAGACAGTTCGGACAGGGACTTGCCATGTCCGGTGTCCAGGTCATAAGCGGGATGGCAAGAGGCGTGGACGGTATCGCGCAGGGGGCGGCACTTCAGGCAGGAGGAACATCATTTGCGGTCCTCGGCTGCGGAGTGGACGTTTGTTACCCGGAGGAAAATATTAAGATATATGATCAGCTTCTAGAGAATGGAGGGATAATTTCTGAGTTCCCGCCCGGAACACAGCCTCTTGCTAATTTCTTCCCGATGAGGAACAGGATAATAAGCGCGCTTTCAGATGTGGTTCTCGTAGTGGAGGCGAGGCAGAGGTCCGGAACTTCCATCACTGTGGACACGGCGCTTGAGCAGGGCAGGGAGGTAATGGCAATACCCGGAAGGACTACTGACAGACTGAGTGATGGCTGTAATCATCTGATCAGTCAGGGGGCAGGGGTTGCAACCTGTGTTGAAGATGTGCTGGAGCGGCTCTGGACAATAACCAGCAGAATCCATGTGGGAAACAGCGTACTAAAGGCTCAGGTAGAGTATGACAGGGATATATGTCAGGATGATATGGCAGAAGAGACAGCCGTCGAAGATGGTGAGGAAGACAAAGAGCTGACTCTTCAGGATGAGATCCTTGGAATACTCGATATTATTCCGGTGTCAGCTTCCTACATCATGGAGGAGCTCTACAGGAGGGGGAAAAATATCACAATCCCGGCCTTGCTGACTGAACTGATGGATCTTACCGGAGCCGGAAAGGTTGCTCAGAACGGCACATATTACAGGAAAGTAGGCTGATGCTACCGATTGCGCAAAACGTTACCGACAACGTTACCGGAAACGTTACCGCAACAAAAAGTCAATGTGAATTTTGTATAAAAAATAGGCGATAATATCGGATAAAATGCTTAATTGACAAAAACATGCACAAAAGGTAAACTTTTTACGTGAGCAACCGATTGCGCAATTTGCGCAACATAAAGGTTATTGAATTTAAAACGGAGGAAAACAAATGAAAAAGAAACTGGTATCTGTATTATTGACAGCTGCTATGAGCGCAACTCTTCTTGCCGGATGCGGCGAGGGCGCAGCTGAGACTGTAGCTGATACAGCTACAGACGTTGCACAGACTGCTACAGAGGTGGCTGATACTGCACAGGAAGTTGTTGAAGAGGCTGCAGAAGAGATCACAGACTACGGCTCAGGAGACATCAAGATCTGGGTGGCTGACAATGTAGTTGACTTTACCAATGAACAGATCAAGGTATTCCAGGATGCGCACCCTGAGTTCTCAGGATACACATTTACTGTAGAGGCAGTAGGTGAGGGTGATGCAGCCGGCAATATGATCACAGACGTTGAGGCTGGTGCAGACATCTATGCATTTGCTCAGGATCAGATCGCAAGACTTGTTACAGCAGGAGCGCTTGAGGTCGTTGAGGACTCCAACGCAGAGGCAGTTAAGGCTGAGAATGATGCCGGTGCTGTTGGCGCAGCTACTGTTGGTGGAACGCTTTACGCATATCCTATTACATCCGACAACGGATATTTCCTTTACTATGACAAGAGCGTTGTAACAGATCCATCAACACTTGAGGGTATCATTGCTGACTGCGAGGCAGCAGGCAAGAACTTCTACTTTGAGATCAACTCAGGATGGTATCAGACAGCATTCTTCTTCGGCGCTGGCGCTGAACTTACATATGAGACAGATGATGCCGGCAACTTCACAAAGTGCAATTCAACCTATGCATCTGATGCCGGTGTTGTAGCTCTTAAGAAGATCGCTGAGATCGCATCTTCCAAGTCCTTCCAGAACGGCTCAGCAATCTCAAATGCTACCAACTGCGCAGCAATCGTAGATGGTACATGGGATGCTCAGGCAGCCAAGGATATGTTTGGTGACAACTACGCATGTGCTAAGCTTCCAACATTCCAGGGCGCTGACGGCAAGACATATCAGATGAGCGGCTTCGGCGGATTCAAGCTCCTTGGTGTTAAGCCTCAGGAAGACGATGGCAAGCTTGCAGTTTGTGATGCGCTTGCAGCATTCCTTTCAAGTGAGGAAGTTCAGCTTGCAAGATACAATGCAGTAGGCTGGGGTCCTTCAAACATGAAGGCTCAGCAGTCAGATGCGGTTAAGGCTGACGAGGCCCTTTCAGCTCTTGCTGAGCAGCTTCAGTACACAATTCCTCAGGGACAGTACCCCGGAGATTACTGGTCACTTGCAACATCACTCGGTGATTCTGTTATCTCAGGTGAGATCAAGGCTGATGCTTCTGATGATGACTTCATGAAGGCTCTTACAGATTTCCAGACAACATGTGAAGGATACGCACAGTGATATAGGAATTGATCTAGGTATTTGATCATTATATGGCCCGGAATTTTACTTTTCCGGGCCATTTTTAACAAATAATGTTTTTTTTGATAGAAGGAGGCAAAGGTATGGCAGCGCAAAGCGCAGATAATACAAAAAAGAGTGCGGTGTCAACGTTCTTTAATACTTTGGGAAAGGGCTTTAAGGACATTGGAGTAACATTTGTTGAAGGAGATATAAAGACTAAACTGTCTTATATCATTTTTGGACTGGGACCGATCCTCAGAGGGCAGATACTTACAGGGGTCGCTCTGCTGCTCTGTGAGTGCCTGTTTATCTGGTTCATGGCGAGCTTTGGCTGGCAGTATCTTTCCAAGTTTTCGACACTTGGAACAATCGCTACCAAGAAGGTTGGACGTAAGACTGTATATGGTGACAACAGCTTCCTGATACTTCTGTTTGGTGTGCTGTGTATCTTTGCAATAATCGCAATCATTGCGGTCTGGTATATGAACATAAGGGAGAATCGCAAGGAAGAGCTTCTTTTGAAGAATGGCAAAAGACTTCCTTCAAACAAAGAGGTTTTCCTTTCGCTGTTTGACAAGAATTTTGACAAGACACTACTTGCACTTCCGGTAACAGGCGTCTTTGTATTCACGGTTCTTCCAATCGTATTCATGATCCTGGTGGCTTTTACCAATTATGACAAGAACCATCAGTCACCGACAAATCTTTTTACCTGGGTGGGACTTGAGAACTTTAAGAATATCGTCTCATTCTCGGGAGCCGGAATAGGCTCAACTTTTATACAGGTCCTTTTGTGGACACTTGTATGGGCATTTCTTGCCACATTTACCAACTATTTCCTTGGACTTGCGGTTGCGATGCTGATCAATAAAAAGGGTATTAAGTTCAAGAAACTCTGGAGAACGATCCTTGTTCTTACCATTGCTGTTCCGCAGTTCGTTTCGCTTCTTTACGTTATGAAGATGTTCGCCAATGACGGACTTATCAACGGATATCTTATCAAATGGGGGATAATCAAGACATACATTCCCTTCTGGACGGATCCGATGCTTGCAAGGATAACTATTATCATTGTAAATATCTGGATCGGTATTCCGTACATGATGCTGATTGCAACGGGACTTCTCATGAACATCCCCGAGGACCTCTACGAGAGCGCCAGGATCGACGGCGCCAATCCATGGCAGATGTTCAGGAGCATAACCCTTCCGTATATGCTTTTTGTTACAGGTCCTTTCCTTCTTACTCAGTTTACGGGAAACCTGAACAACTTCAATGTTATTTATCTTCTTACACAGGGCAAACCTCAGTCCGTCAATCTTGCGGAGAAGGCCGGAAACACAGATCTTCTTATCACCTGGCTCTACAAGATGACGGTCAACGACACCAATTACAGGATGGCAGCAGTTATAGGTATCATGGTATTTGTAGTCACAGCGGTGATCTCACTCGTTGTCTACAACATGCTTCCATCAGTTAGAGATGAGGAGGGCTTCCAATAATGAAATCATACAAGACAAAAAGAACCATCAGCAATGCGCTGGGGTATATCGTACTTATTATCATAAGCATTATATGGCTGTTCCCGTTCGTGGGACTCGTACTTCAGAGCTTTCGCTCTTATGCCACAGAGTACGGCGGAATGGTGGACTACCTTGTGCCCAAGCACTTTTCTCTTGATAATTACAAGTTCCTCTTTGATGCAGGACAGACCAACTATATCCTTTGGTACAAAAACACGATCACGATTGCGTTCTTTGTAACTCTTCTTCAGACAATAGTTATTCTGTGTGTCAGCTATGCACTCTCGAGGATGAGGTTTACCGGAAGGACATTCCTTATGAGATTCTGGCTGATCCTCGGCATGTTCCCGGGATTCCTTACCATGATCTGTCTGTACTTCCTTTTGAAGCAGTTCGGCCTTACACAGGCGGGTGCTATCCCCGGACTTATTCTCGTGTCGGTGGCGAGCTCAGGCATGGGCTACTACGTCTGCAAGGGATACTTTGATACGATCCCCAAGGCTCTGGACGAAGCGGCGAGGATCGATGGCGCAACAAGGGCGAGGATATTTTTTACAATGATAATCCCGATGTCCAAGCCGATCATTATCTACACTGCACTGGTTGCTTTCATGGCGCCTTGGTGTGATTATGTGTTTGCGTCTTATGTGGCATTTGGGCATGACTCGAGCTACAACGTGGCAGTCGGTATGACCAGGTGGGTATGGACCAATGACTATCAGGGATATTTCACAAGATTCTGCGCAGGAGGAGTACTGGTTGCAATCCCTGTTACACTTCTTTTCATGTTCCTGCAGAAGTACTATGTTGAAGGTGTTACCGGAGGTGCTGTAAAAGGCTGATGACAGACAGGATTACAATTGATGACATTGCCAGAGACCTTGGTATTTCCAAGACTACCGTTTCCCGGGCGATTTCGGGGAAGGGCAGAGTCAGCGATGAGACCAAAAACAGGGTGATGGAGTATATCAATAAGCACAATTACAGGCCCAACATGATGGCGAGGGCGCTGGCACAGCAAAAGACCTATAACATAGGTGTGGTGTGGCCGGGCGACTATAATGCCGTGGATCTGCCTTTTTTTCAGAGGTGTATGATCGGCATGAGTGAGATTACGGCGTCCTGCGGTTATGACATCCTGGTGACGCTGGTTATCGGGGATGATGTTTCGGGACTTAAGCGCATCATTGCCAATCACAAGGTGGACGGGATCATCCTGACGAGGACGCTTGTCGATGACAAGCATGCGAGGTATTTAAGGGAGAGCGGGATTCCCTTTGTGACGGTTGGCCGAACTGACGAGAATGACATTATCTATGTTGACAATGACAATTTCTCGGCATGCAGGGAACTCACTTCGATCCTTATCGCCAAGGGCATGAAAAAACTTGCGCTGATCGGCGGCTCAACGGAGCACATCATTACGAGAACCAGACATGACGGCTTCGTCGCAGCCTTCAAGGATGCGGGGCTGACTCCGGATCCGACTCTTATCTACCTGAATATTGAGTCTAAGTCAAGGGCAGGCAATATATTAAAGGATCTTATCAAAAGAGATATAGACGGCGTGATCTGCATGGATGACAATCTGGCGGGCGAAATTATGCTAAGGTGCAGGGACAGGCACATTCGCATTCCCGATGACATCAGACTTGCCTCTTTTTACAACAGTTCTCTGCTGGAGGGCGCTGTCCCGCCTGTGACGAGTCTGAACTTTGATGACAAGAACCTGGGAGCGGTGGCTGCCAAGACGCTTCTTGACATGATAGACGGCGAAGAGGTTACAAGCAAGGTCCTTCACAACTACGAAGTAATACTTAAAGAAAGTACAAAGTATCAAAAGGAGTATTATTAATGATTATAAATTCTGACTCTCACATCACATACGACCCAGTGAGCATAATTGTCGATGGAAAAAGATGGTTTCCGATGATGGGAGAGATGCATTTTTCCAGATATCCAAGGAAGTACTGGGAAGAAGAACTTGCCAAGATGAAGGCGGGCGGGATCAATATAGTTTCTCTCTACGTCATTTGGATCCATCATGAGGAGATACAGGGTGAGTATGACTTTACAGAAGACCGCAACCTTCATGATTTCATGCAGAAGGTAAAGGAGAGCGGCCTAAAGTGCATACTGAGGATCGGACCCTGGGCTCACGGCGAGGCAAGAAACGGGGGCTTCCCTGACTGGCTTTTAAAGGATGCCGAGGAAAAGGGGTATGAGACAAGGTGTGATGCGCCTCTTTATCTTGAACATGTAAGGCGGTTTTATGAAAAGACCTATGAGCAGGTGAAGGGATTCTTTTT
>JAEEGL012591046.1_pt1 | contig 12420 bp, 12 predicted proteins | sample 9134231 | NCBI WGS metagenome assembly JAEEGL01 (sample SAMN16246548, study PRJNA631951) | gut metagenome | biome: gut microbiome; feature: rumen; material: fiber-attached | host: Bos | place: Iran: Karaj | collected 2018-10 | reverse complement strand
ATATTAAGCAACGATTTCTTTAATTACCACTTTAGTGTAAGCTTGTCTGTGACCTTGCTTTTTGTGGTAATTCTTTTTAGAATTGTAATGATAAACGATAATCTTTTTAGCTTTACCTTGTTTTTCTACAGTACCAATAACTTTTGCACCTTCAACTAAAGGTTGACCAACTTTGTCACCAACTAATAATACTTGGTCAAAAACAACTTCTTGTTCAACTTCAGCATCTAGTTTTTCAACATAAATTGTATCGCCAACAGCGGCACGGTATTGTTTACCACCTGTTACAAAAATTGCGTACATGAACATACCTCCTTCATAAAATTTAAGACACGCCATGAAGGTAGTCGTTTGACTTTTAGAAACCTCTTTTGTGCGGTTGCCATATCGCAACGTACATATTATACTATAACTCGCTAATATTTGCAAGTGATATGAAAAATTATTTTTAGTAGCCTTCTAGAAGCGTTTGAATGGGTATTTGACCATCTAAAATAAAATCAAACGCTATAAATTGGGTTCATTAGAAAAATGAAGATGAAATTAATCATCTTCATTTTGTTCATTATTTAGCAAGTTTTTCTTTGATTGCGGCTTGAGCAGCAGCAAGTCTTGCAACTGGTACTCTGAATGGTGAGCAAGAAACATAGTCTAAACCAGCCTTATGATAGAATTCGATTGATTTAGCTTCACCACCAGTTTCACAACATACACCAATATGAAGGTGTTTATTAGTGCTACGGCCAAGTTTAACAGCCATATCAACTAATTTACCAACACCATTTTGGTCAAGAGTCTTGAATGGATCTTCTTCGAAAATCTTATTGCTGTAGTAGTCTGGTAAGAATTTAGTTACGTCATCACGAGAGAAACCAAATGTCATTTGTGTTAAGTCATTAGTACCGAATGAGAAGAATTCAGCTTCTTGAGCAATTTCATCAGCTAATAATGCAGCACGAGGGATTTCAATCATTGTACCAACATGGTATTTTAGATTTAAGCCTGATTCAGCAATTAGTTTATCAGCTGTTGCGCAGATAATGTTCTTAACGAACTTAAGTTCTTTAACTTCAAGTACTAGTGGTACCATGATTTCTGGTTTAACAAGTTTACCAGTCTTCTTAGATACATTAATAGCAGCTTTAATGATAGCAGTAGTTTGCATCTTGCAGATTTCAGGATATGTAACAGCAAGACGGCATCCACGGTGACCCATCATAGGGTTTGCTTCATGTAGTTCACCAATACGATCTTTAACTTGTTCAACAGTTTTGCCGATAGCATTTGCAAGTTCTTCGATTAATGATTCTTCTTGAGGTAAGAATTCATGTAGTGGAGGGTCAAGTAAACGTACATTTACATTTAAGCCTTCCATAATTTCATATAAATCTTCGAAGTCTTTTTGTTGCATTGGTTCAAGTTCAGCAAGTGCAGCTTCTCTTTGTTCTTTTGTATCAGCTAAAATCATCTTTCTCATTGAGAAAATACGATCTTTATCAAAGAACATATGTTCAGTACGACATAGACCAATACCTTGTGCACCAAATTCACGTGCTTGTTTAGCATCTCTTGGAGTATCGGCGTTTGTACGAACTTTAAGAGTTCTATTTTCGTCAACCCACTTCATTAGACGTCCAAAGTATCCAGAAGTTAAATCAGGCATAACTGTTTTAATAGTGCCTAAGTAAACTTTACCAGTTGAACCATCAAGTGAGAATACATCTTGATCAGTATAAACTTTACCATTAATAGTAACAGTTCTCTTTTCTTCATCAATTACAGCTTCTGAGCATCCACAAACGCAGCATTTACCCATGCCACGAGCAACTACAGCAGCATGGCTTGTCATACCACCACGCATCGTAAGTACAGCTTCAGCAGCAACCATACCAACGATATCTTCAGGAGAAGTTTCAGCACGAACTAAAACAACTTTTTCACCATTAGCATGACGTTCTTCAGCTTCTTCAGCAGTGAAGGCAAGTTTACCAGTACCAGCACCAGGACCAGCCGCAAGGCCCGTTGCGATTGGAGTAGCTTTTGCTAAATCATCTTTATCGAATGCAGGTAATAATAATTTATCAAATGACATTGCATCAATTCTTAATACAGCTTCTTTTTCATCGATTAATCCTTCATCTACTAAATCACAAGCGATTTTTAATGCAGCAGCAGGAGTTCTCTTACCATTACGTGTTTGTAAGAAATATAATTTACCATCTTCAACAGTAAATTCCATATCTTGCATATCACGATAATGTTTTTCCATAAGCTTGATTGTATCCATAAATTGCTTGTATACATCAGGCATTCTCTTTTGTAATTCATCAATATGAAGAGGGGTTCTAATTCCGGCAACAACATCTTCACCTTGAGCGTTTGGTAAATATTCGGCAGAAACAACTTTTTCTCCAGTTCCAGGGTTTCTTGAGAAAGCAACACCAGTACCAGATGTTTCACCTTTATTACCGAAAGCCATAGATTGAACATTTACAGCAGTACCCCAAGAATAAGGGATATTATTCATCATACGATAAACGTTAGCACGAGGGTTATCCCATGATCTAAATACAGCTGTAACAGCTTCCATTAATTGTACATATGGATCACTTGGGAAATCTTCTTTAAATGTTTCTTTATAATATTGTTTATATTTCTTAACTAATTCTTTTAATTCATCAGCTTTAACTTCTGTATCAAGTTTATAGCCTTTTTCTTCTTTTAATTCTTCTAACATCTTATCCATCGCTGTTCTTGGATGACCTTTAGCGATATTAGTGAACATTAGGATGAAACGACGATAGCTGTCGTATGCAAATCTTTCATTGCTTGTTTCTTTGGCAAGAACTTCAACTGTTGTATCGTTTAAACCTAAATTTAGAATTGTGTCCATCATACCTGGCATTGAAACGCGGGCACCAGAACGAACTGAAACAAGTAATGGATTCTTATTTCCTCCAAAATTCTTTCCTGTTTCCTTTTCTACTACTTTGATGGCATCTTTAACATCTTTAACTAAAAATTCAGGTAATTTCTTTCCTGATTCATAGTAAAGATTACATGCTTCAGTAGTAATTGTAAATCCTTGAGGAATTGGAACACCGATATGTGTCATTTCCGCAAGACCGGCACCTTTACCTCCTAATAATTCCTTACCTAATCCGTAAGCTTCTTTAAAATGGAAAACGTATTGTTTAGACATTATTATCCCCCTTATTATTCGTCTTCGTTATATTCATTTTTATCATAATCTTCTAGAAAGGAGTGCTTTGTTTCTCCTTGAGTCCATCCGAGAACGCAATTTAGGTTGACATTCTCAGCACTACTAAAGATATTCTTGTCAATCTCTTTGTAGTCTTTTTTTAATTCTTTGATCATTTCTTTGATTTGACGTCGTTTTGACGATATCTCACCACTTGCGACTGCGCACCCACAGTTCATCGCGTGGATACCACAAAAATCCATATAGTTGATAATGTCCTTTTCGTGAATATAAGCCATTGGTCTGATTAATTCCATTCCAGGATGATTAGTGGATTTGAGTTTTGGTGGCATAGTTTTGAATGTACCACTATAAAAAATATTTAATAGTGTTGTTTCAATGATATCGTTAAAATGATGTCCCAAAGCTATTTTATTGCATCCTTGTTCCTTTGCAAAGTCATAAAGAAATCCTCTACGCATCTTTGCACATAAGTAACAAGGTTGACCTTTTCCGTATTCATAAGCAACTCTAAAGATATCTGAATTTTTAATAATGATTGGAATTCCTAATATTTCCGCATTCTTTTTCAAAGTTTCTAAATTGATTTCGTTGAATCCGGGATTCATTACTAAGAATTTCATATCAAAATCTATTTTGCCATGACGTTTCATTTCTTGAAATAACTTTGCGAGAACAAAACTATCTTTACCCCCACTCATGCAAATGCCAATACAGTCACCTTTTTGAACTAAATCATAGTCGTTAACTGCTTTGACAAATGGACGATAGAGTTTAGCACGATATCTTTTGATAATCGCTCTTTCCATCTCAATAATATTCATATGGTGTTTTTATTTTTTCTTTCTTTTTACAGTTCTCTTTTTAGTATTACCTTTTTCTTCATATGTGAATATGAAATAGAATCCAGTCATGATTAAACCTAAAACTGCAAAGGCAATTAAACAGTGCCACCATAAATATTTTCCAACAATCCAAGAATTGAATGTTTTAACACCATCAATTCTAATATTCTTAATTGTATCTCCCGCATTAGAAGTAGTTAAGAAACCATCTTTAAATTCAATATCTGAAATTTTGTTTGAATCAAGTGTGAAACCATCAATCTTTTCTTTGATAATACTATCACTTAATGTATAGTTGAATTTAGTTCCTTTATCATCAACAGTTAATACGGCATCAACTTTAACATATCCACCATCGGCGAATAAATCTCTATTATCGTTGTAATAATTTTCATCGCCACCTACAATTGTGGAATAATCATAAAGAGCAAGGAAATTAACACGGAATACTTCACCATCTTTTTGCTTTGTAGGATTAGATGAATAATCAAATAAAGAAATTGATGCTGATGAACTGAATTTTGAACCAATTAATTTTTCATCGTTATATAGTTTAATTGGAATAGTTCCATCGATTTCATTTCCAGAACTATCAACTTTTGGTGAAATTAAAGCTTCTGAATTGTCATATTCTTCATTAGGATAGAAATTAATGATTAGATATGGATAATCTGAACTATCAACAGTTGATTTGCCAGGAACACTTTGTTCACCAAAACGTTCTCTTAATAATTCATAATTAACATCATAAATAAAGATTTCATAACGATAATGTCCAAATTCTTGTTCATATGAAGAATTTACATACCAAAATTGATTTTGATAAATATCCATTTTGAAATATTCAGTTTCTTTATGATAAATTGGATCTTCACGATATTTGTAATTTGATAATAATCTTGCTAATTCAATTTTGCTTTTTGTGTTTTCAAGAGGTGTTTCGTTATTAGCGAAGTCTACAAACTCTTCAACAACATAAGATCGGTACTCAGTTGAGATTGTTGTTGCGTTCTTCCCATCTGGAGCAAGCCAAACCTTAAAATCATATAGCCCTAATAATAAAGTTCCTACTAAAGTTACCAAAATCGAAATAGATAACACTATTATTTTTCTCATAAATACATATCTCCTTGATAACATTGTTATTATATCATTATTAAATAGATTAAGCAATAACAAAGTGTTATTGCTTTACTTAATCTTTACTTTTCATCTTTGAATATATGTAATTCTTCATTCGGAAAAGTAACAATATATATGGTAAATATCGTTAAAATGATTAAATTTCTAAAGAAATCATAATATGTTTCAAAATCAAATACACCATTTAGACTAAAAGATACAATAATCATTGCACATTGAATGATTCCTAAAACTAAGCACGGTATCTTTAGTGTATGTGGCTTATTTCTTAAAAACTGGATAGCACAAGCTGTCATAAATAACGAATAAATGACTTGAATGCCGAGGCCAACAATATCTAGTTTCATGTATTCACCACTTGCAAGACCAATCGACATCATTACTATTCCCATCAAAACCATTGCGATTTCATATAGAATAATAATAAATAGCGAAAATACTTTTTGATCAAATAAAATGGTAATTGTGACCGGCAAGAAAAGAATCACATAGAATATTGCTAGAGCAAGGCCCTTATTATCGTCTCGCTTAAATATGTTTATTGCAAGAAGAACCCAAAAAGCTATAAACAATATTATCAATATAATTTTCTTTAAAATAGTTAACTTTTTTCCTTTAAAATTCATATATTCAACCTTTTTCTTTATATATTTTATCAAATAATGAATGTTTTTTCAAGGCTAAAAATTTAGAAATAAAATATTTTATAAAATTTTTTTGAATTTTTCTTGCATTTTCTTGAATTTAGTGTATAATATAGGTGTAAGGAGGAAAAACACATGGAAATTCAATGGCTTTCTAACAGTTTTAAGGGTGTTGTAACGCTTTATGAAACAAATATAACCCTTAACACAGTAGCATCTTCAAATTTTGAAAATGCTTATGCCACAATGATTGGATATAGTAAGAAAGATAATGCGCTTGTGATTAAATATCTGAATAAAGAGGAAGCAACAAGTGGCGTTTATAATAAAAACGACTTACATGCTATATCAATCAAACCTAGTTATGGCAGAATCAACGGAAAAAATATCATTCGTAGCATTGCAACTTTCTATCCGTTAGATTTTTCCAAGAAAAATATGTACAAATTTAATAGTACATGGGATGTAACATCTAAATCATTAATTGTTGATTTAAATTCGGAGGTGAATGGATGAACCCTTATTATGTTTGCATAATCGCTTGGATAGTTATTATTGTTGCCGCAATAGTAATTGAGGTCAGTACAATTGCTCTTACTTCAGTTTGGTTTGCTGTTGGAGGAATTGTAGCTTTACTTCTTGCTATTTTCAATGTTGAATTTGTATGGCAATTACTTACCTTTGTTGGTGTTTCGACTATTTCATTGTTAGCAACTCGACCAATCGCGAAGAAGATGAATACAAAAGACGTTATTCATACGAATGCGGATAAGTTAATTAATATGATCGGCGTAGTTACCAAAGAAATACCTGTAAGTGAGGTTGGCGAAATCAGAGTTAATTCAGAACTATGGCGTGCAAAGTCATTAGAAGCTGAAGACATTGAAGTTGGCGAAAAAGTTATTGTTAATAACTTAGATGGAAACAAACTAATTGTTTCACGTATTAAGAAAAATGATGAAATTGAAATTTTATAAATAAGGAGAAAAAAATGAATTTAGTATTTTTAATGAGTACTGGCGGAATTATCGCCATCGTCGTTGTTGTTTTATTTCTTTTATTACTTGTTGCATCAAGCGTTCGCGTTGTTTCACAATCAAATGCCTATGTAATTGAAAGTTTAGGTAGATATCATACTACATGGGGAACTGGTATTCATATCTTGATTCCATTTTTATATCGTATTGCTAAGAAAGTTTCTTTAAAAGAACAAGTTATGGACTTTGATCCACAACCAGTTATCACAAAAGATAACGTTACAATGCAAATCGATACAGTTGTATTCTTTACAATTACTGACCCTAAAGCATTCTGTTATGGTGTTGATAACCCTGTAACTGCAATTGAAAAATTAACTGCTACTACTTTACGTAACATCATTGGTGAAATTGAATTAGACTCAACTCTTACAAGTCGTGATTTAATTAACTCAAAGATGAGATCAATTCTTGATGATGCAACTGACCCTTGGGGAATCAAAGTTAATCGTGTAGAATTAAAGAATATTCTTCCTCCAAAAGATATTCGTGATGCGATGGAAAAACAAATGAGAGCCGAACGTGAACGTCGTGAAGCTATTCTACAAGCTGAAGGTGTTAAGCAGGCTCAAATTCTTAAAGCAGAAGGTGAAAAACAAGCTGCTATTCTTCATGCCGAAGCAAATCGTGAAAAATTAATCGCTGAAGCTGAAGGTCAAAAAGAAGCACAAATTCTTGAAGCCGAAGGTAAAGCAAAAGCTATTCTTGCCGTTCAAGAAGCAACTGCTGAAGGTATTAAATTAATTAATCAAGCAAAACCTGATGAAGGTGTTCTTACTCTTAAAGCTTATGAAGCATTAGCTCAAATGGCTAATGGTCAAGCTACAAAGATTATCGTTCCTTCTGATTTACAAGGTGTTGCCTCTTTAGCAACAACTGTTAAAGAAATTGTTTCTGACAAGAAAGCAAAATAATTAATTAAAAATAACCGGTAGACAACTACCGGTTTTATTTTTGTTTTATTAATTCAAATCATCTAATTAGGAAATATTGTTTTAAAAATATTATGACCTTTTTTATTTTCCTAAACAGAAATTAGTGAATAAATTGTTGATTAGTTCTTCTGGATTTCCTTCGCCAATGAGTTCTCCAAGTAATCTCCAAGCGCCAGTAATATCAATATTAATTAAGTCAACTGGATATCCTGCATCTATTCCTTTGATACTATCAAGAACTGATTTATAGGCTTCTTTAATTATTGATATTTGTCTAGCGTTACCTACATATGTTGCGTCAATTTGATTTATTTCTTCAATATTACATATGTGTTTTATTTCTTTTACGATAATTTCTGCTGCTTTCTTATCTAATAAAGATACTTCAATTGCGTCACCATTAAAATCTATTTTTCTTTCTAAGTCAGTCTTGTTTATAACAACAAGTCTTTTTTTATCTTTAGTTAGTTCTAATAATTCTTTATCTGTTTCATTTAATTTCTTACTATTATCTAAAAGAAGAATAACAAGTTCCGCATCTTTTAAAGCTTTCTTAGTCTTTTCAACACCGATTCTTTCAACTTCATCAATTGTTTCTCTAATACCGGCAGTATCTACTAAATTAAGTAAAACTCCTCCAACATTGATTTTACCTTCAACGATATCACGAGTAGTTCCAGCAATGTTTGTAACAATCGCTTTTTCTTCATGAAGAAGAGCATTTAATAAACTTGATTTTCCAACATTAGGTTGACCAATAATAACTGTTTTAATACCATCACGAATAATAGAAGAGGTTTTTGCTCTTTCAATGATTTCTTCTAGATTCAATTTTACTTCTTTTAATATTGGATCTAAATAATCATTAGTGATTACTTGTTCATCTTCATATTCTGGATAATCAATATTAACTTCAATTTTCGCGATACAGTTGATTAGTTTTTCGCGTAATGCGATGATCATATCACGCACATCACCCCTCAAGGCGATATTTGCACATTTCAAACTATAATCAGTTTGAGCATTAATAACATCCATTACTGCTTCTGCTTGAGTCAAGTCGATTCTTCCATTTAAGAATGCTCTTTTTGTGAATTCTCCAGGATCCGCAATTCTTGCCCCATTGTCAACCATAAGTTCTAATATCTTGTTGGCAAGAAAAATACTGCCATGACAATTAATTTCGACAACATCTTCACGTGTATAAGTCTTTGGAGCTTTCAAAACACTAACCATTACTTCATCGACATATTCATCGCCATCATAGATTTTTCCATAATTAATTGTATGACTATCAACTTTCATTAAATCTTTACCGCGAAAGACTTTACTAACAATTGATATCGCATCATCGCCACTTAAACGAATAATTGATATAGCACCTTGTCCTAAAGCTGTTGATATTGCCACAATTGTGTCCATCTTTATTCCTCACTTAAATAATATATTTTAAAATGACCTTCTTCAATACGTTCACATAAGAAAATTGGATATGTATAGTCCGATACAATAATATCATTCCCAGTTGTATAGAAAGAATCATAATTAACATCTATCTTTTCTTTCTTCAATGCTCTGGATATTAAATCAGTACAATAATATCTGTTTATACTTGGAAACATTAATAAATAATTATATTTCTTACCTTCTAATGTTTTTAGATATGTACATATGTTCTCTTTCGTTTCGTTCGTGATGTTTTTAATTCTTAATCCAAGAATTATTTGCGCATCATTTCCATATCTAACTTCAGTATATACCCATCTTTGTTCAGATAGGCGTACACCGTTAAAGTCTTCTTCATTACCAACACATTCCATAACCATTGATCCATCATCTTCCATGTTGATTGTGCCGTGACCAATAAAGAAATACTTCGCTCCAATTTCTGCAATATCTCGAAGAATTGCTGTTTGATACATTCTTAAAGGATTCCTTGTTGTTAGGATGATATCGGTTTTCGATCCAATATAATAACTACTAGTTTCAGAATCGTCAAATATGAAGGTTTCCGCATCTTCGTAATCAAATGCTTTCTTAACCTTATAAATATCTACTTGTTGCTCGTGGATATTTATTGTTTTATCATATATTCCTCTTTCTTTAAAACCATTTAAAAGAGTGTTAACTACTCCTCTTTCAAATAAACCATTAACGATAAACAGTAAAAGCCAGATAAATAAGGTAAAAAATACCGAAACCAATACCTTGACTGTTATAATCCTAATTCTATATAATTTGTATTTCATCTTGTTTCCCATAATTTATATTATTATAGCATATGTCCTATTTTTTTAAAAGTTTTTATTTGTTTACATTTTACTTTTTTATGTTATAATATTGTTAGATAGTTATCTATTTTAGGAGGTGTTACATATGAACAGCGTTAAATCTCTTGGAGATTTACAAATTTCATCTATCTCAAATGATTTCTTAATAGATTTTATTTCAAACTCTATTTCTCTTGACACTACATTAGTATCAAAAGAAGATGTAAAAAACATCCTAGACGGAAATACTGAAGGAATGAACGAAAGAGTTATCCTTTTAGTTAATAATTATTTAGATGGTTTCCTTTTTGGTGTTGCTTTAGCTACTAAGAATGAGCTATTCACTGAAAACGATCTAAAAGATATCCACGAAAAAATAGTAAATGGTTTTTCAAATGGTGGTTTATATAGAAATGTAGATATCTCCATCAAAGGTTCAAATCATACACCACCAAGTTTTATCAAGGTTTACGACCGAATGAAGAAGTATTTTGATACAATCAATTCAAGTGAATTTGATGTATACTACAAAATCGCTTTTAGCCATCTACAATTAATGAAGGTTCATCCATTCCTAGATGGAAATGGAAGACTTGCAAGAATTGTTTTAAATTGCATGTTATTACATTATGGTTTAAAACCAGTTATTATTCGTTATGAAGATAAAGATCATTATTTTGAATTGCTAGAAGAATTCAAAGTTAATAAAAATATAGATCCTTTTATAGATTTTATAAAAGAGCAACAATAAAAAGCATCTTTCGATGCTTTTTTTATTTTGGTTCAATTATTAATACACGTTCTTGGCCTTCGCCTTCAGAATGAGTAGTAACATCTTTCCATGTAGATAATTTGTTGTGAACGATTTTTCTTTCATAAGCGTTTAAATCGGTGATAGTAATTGGAGTTTTAGTCTTCGCAACTTGTTTGCCCCAATCAACTGCCATATATTCAAGGTTTTTCTCACGACGTTTTTTATATCCGCCAACATCTACAAGAACGATTTTCTTGTTTTCTTCATCATAATATCTATTAACTACAGTTGAAACAAGTGTTTGTAATGCGATAAGGTTTCTAGAGTTCTTACCGATTAGATATCCATTAAAGTCGCCTGCATCAACGTTGAATTCAACATTATTGCCACGAACTTTCTTTTCTACAAATCCTTCAACTTCGTTACTTGCGAGAATCATTTTAATATAATTTCTTCCCGCTTCAATTCCATCAGTAACAACAGTTACTTTAACTTCTATTTTTGAACCAATTCCTAAGAAACCTTTGCTTTCTTTAACAACTTCAAAATTTAAATCTTCTAAAGAAAGTTCGAAATCTTTAACGGCTTGGCTTTGAGCATCTTCTAAAGACTTAACTTCATATACTTTTTCCATATTTTACCTCTTGTTGCTGGCGATAAAATCTCTTTCGCCATATTTTTCTTTTAACTTAGCTAAACGTTTAGCGCTTAACTTACCACTAATAATAGTTTGAATAGCTGTGTAAATATTACCAATTAACCAATAGAAACCTAAAGCGGCAGAGTTTTGAATGATAAAGATAACCATGATTACTGGCATAGAGTAAAGCATAATCTTCATCATTAATTCTGATTGCTTTTGTTGTTGGTTAGGTTGACTACGACGATATTCTGGAACATTACCTTCCATAGTTCTCTTTTGTTTCTTTGTACGCCATTGAGAATAGATTTGAGTACCTAATTGAGTAGCCGCAACAAGGAAAGCGATTAGGAAGATTCCCCACATTTGCCATCCTCCTCCTGATTTATCTTTTAATAAATCGATTCCGAAGATTGTTGTACGATAATTATCTGCGTTGATAATTAAATCGCCAACTATTTCGTGAGCTGTACCTTTCTTATCGATCATAACGTTTCCATATGTTTGTAAGAAGCTTACTGCTGAATATGGAATTCTTCTTAAAGTCTCATAGAAAGCTAAGAATATTGGCATTTGAACAAGAGGCATTAAGCAACTTGCGAAAGAAACTTTGTATTTCTTATAAAGTTGCATTGTTTCCATGCTCATTCTTTGTTGACTTTCTTTATCTGTTTTACCTTTATATTTTTCTTGAATCTTAGCTTGTTCAGGAGCTAATAGTTGCATCTTAAGAGACATATCGTTTGTCTTACCATAAATTGGCCATGCTGCTGAACGAATTGCGATTGTCGCAATGATAATAACTAATGCATAATTGTTATTAACTAAATATTGCCCAATAAAATACATAAACCAAGCCATCGGATAAACTAACCAGTCAAGGCTACCACCGACGCCATACATTCCTTTTACGATTGGGAAGAAGAACT
>JAEEGL012064150.1_pt1 | contig 12420 bp, 9 predicted proteins | sample 9134231 | NCBI WGS metagenome assembly JAEEGL01 (sample SAMN16246548, study PRJNA631951) | gut metagenome | biome: gut microbiome; feature: rumen; material: fiber-attached | host: Bos | place: Iran: Karaj | collected 2018-10 | reverse complement strand
TCGCACTCGCTGAAGGAACGACCAGCACCCGAAGCATCCTGTTCGACCGCTCCGGGCGGATCGTGAGCATGGCGCAGCACGAATTTACGCAGATTTATCCCCAGCCCGGCTGGGTCGAGCACGATCCGCTGGAAATCTACGCGAATCAGTACGCAACGATGACGGAATGCATCGCAAAAACGGGGATCGCGCCGGAAGAGATCGCGGCGATCGGCATCACGAACCAGCGCGAAACGACGGTCGTCTGGGAGAAAGAGACCGGAAAGCCGGTCTGCAACGCGATCGTCTGGCAATGCCGCAGAACGGCGGAAATCTGCGAATGGCTCGAAAAAGAGGGCTATTCCGACCTGATCGCAAAGAAAACAGGCCTTCGGCCGGACGCCTATTTCAGCGGAACGAAGATCAAATGGATCCTCGATCATATCCCCGGCGCGCGGGAGAAAGCCGAGCGCGGCGAGCTGCTGTTCGGTACGATCGACTCCTGGCTGATCTGGAAGCTGACGGACGGAATGGTCCACGTGACCGACCGCACCAACGCTTCGCGGACGATGCTCTATAACCTCGAAACCGATTCCTGGGATCCCGAGCTGCTCGAGCTGCTCGGCATTCCGGCTTCGATGCTCCCGCAGATCCGCTCGAGCGGCGAAGTATACGCGCAGATCGCGATCATGGGCGCCAACGTTCCGATCGCGGGCATCGCCGGCGACCAGCAGGCGGCGCTTTTCGGCCAGGGCTGCTTTATGCCCGGCGAGATCAAAACGACTTACGGGACCGGATGCTTCCTTCTGGCGCATACGGGGAACGAACCCGTTGTCAGCCGCAGCGGCCTGCTCACGACCGTTGCCGCAACGACGAAGGAACAGCCGCGGGAATTCGCGCTTGAGGGCAGCGTTTTCGTAGGCGGCGCGGTGATCCAGTGGGTGCGCGACGAGCTCGGCCTGATCTCCGAATCGAGCGACAGCGAATATTTCGCGAAAAAGGTCCCCGACAGCGCCGGCGTCTATATCGTTCCGGCGTTCTCCGGCCTCGGCGCTCCTTACTGGAAGATGCACGCGCGCGGGATGATCACCGGCCTGACGCGCGGCGCGGGACGCAACCATATCATCCGGGCGGCGCTCGAATCGATCGCCTATCAGACGGGCGATCTGATCGAAGCGATGCGCGAGGAAACCGGACGCGCGATCGAAACGATGAAGGCGGACGGCGGCGCGAGCGCCAACGCGTTTTTGATGCAGTTCCAGGCGGATATTTCCGCCGTGGAGGTCGTTCGCCCGAAGATGATGGAATCGACGGCGGCGGGCGCGGCGTTCCTGGCCGGCCTGGCGGTCGGCTTCTATCGCAGCCGCGAGGAGATCCTCTCGGTGATCGAAGAGGGCGCGCGCTTTACCCCGAACATGGAAGAAACGGAACGGATTCGCCTGCTCGACGGCTGGAAAAAGGCCGTAAAAGCATGCGTTGCATTAGAAATTTGAGGAGGCAGTTATGGAATACGAAGTTTTTGACAAAAAAGTGTTATCATCCGACGGAATCCATCGGCTTGCCGGAAAAGTCTATCTGCCGAAAGGCGAACCGGTCGGCTATTTCCACGCCGTCCACGGCATGACCGAACACATCGGGCGCTACGATAAGCTCCTGCGCGAAATGGCCTCGGCGGGATATCTCGCGTTCGGCTACGATAACCTCGGCCACGGCAACACCGTCAACGACGAAACGGAGTTCGGCTATATCGCCCCGAAGGACGGCTGGAAGCTCCTCTGCCAGGACGTCGGCGTTTTTGCAAAGGCGATCCGGGAGGAATATCCCTACGAGATCCCGTATGTCCTGTTCGGCCACAGCATGGGCTCCTTTATCGTCCGCGTAGCTGCGGCGCTCTTTGAAAAGCCGGACAAGCTGATCGTGATGGGGACCGGCGGCCCGAACCCCGCGGCCGGAGCGGGCGGCGCCATCTGCAGCGTTCTCAAAAAGGTCCACGGCGAAAAATCGTATTCTCCGTTCCTTGAAAAAATGGCGTTCGGCGCCTACAACAAGCGGTTCGCCGAAGAAAAAGACGTTTACGCCTGGCTGACGAAGGACCTCGAGATCCGCAAAACCTACGGGCTCGATCCGTTCTGCACCTTCCATTTTACCGTCAGCGCGCTGAAGGATCTCGTTACGCTCAATACCACGGCCAACAGCAAAAAATGCTTTGATCAGACCGACCGCGAGATGCCGATCCTGCTGCTCTCCGGCCAGTACGACCCCGTCGGCGACGACGGCAAGGGCGTCGCAAAGGTCTACAAGGAGCTCAAGGACCGCGGCGCGGACGTCGAGATGATCATCTACGAAAACTGCCGCCATGAAATCCTCAACGACGATTCCTATCCGCGCGTTGTCGAGGCGATCAAGGAATTCTGCGCAAAATAACGAACTTTTCCCAACAGAAAACCGTCCGCCGCCCGTTTTTTGCGGGCGGCGGAGCCTGAAACCGAAGGGACGCTATGAAAATCCGCACGATTATCCCTCGGGACGCAGAGGCGGACGACCGGAATTCTCCGCGCCGTTTTTTGTTTGATACGAACGAAGCGAAGCTGCGAGCGGTCGCTGCGGTTTCGTAACGGAGCACGGGATCGGACCGTTTCAGAAAGTTCTACCGATCTTCTACAGCTGCCCGGTTGTACGCCGGATCTTCTGCAGTTTATAATATAGTTGCCGGGAGGGATTCCTCAAAACGGCAATTCTACTGCAGGAGGTACGGTCATGAAAATGCGTACAAAAATGCTGACGGCAACGGCAATGGGAATCGCGCTTTTTGCGGCGCTCTCGCTCTGTTTGCAGGTGCCTGTCTTCGAAAATTATTATCTCTGCCTCGGGTATGTTGTAATGGCGGTCTGCTGCTATTGCTTCGGGGCCGTTAGCGGATGCCTCGCCGGTTCGCTGGGCGTGGTTCTGCTCTGCGTGATCAACAACGGCCTGCGCGGGATGCCCGGCTGGGCGCTCGGGAATCTCGTGATCGGCGCGGTGCTGGGGCTGACCTTCGGGAAAACGAAGCGGCTGAGTAATCGTCCTGTGGCCTTGTGCCTGAACGCGCTTGCGGTAGTGCTGTCGGTTGCGATCGGCATCCTCGGCGTAAAATCGCTGACGGAATGTATCCTTTATACGCAGCCTTTCTTCGTCCGTGCGGCCAAGAACACAGCCGCCGCGATTGCGGACGTCTTTATGCTCCTTGTGAGTCTGCCGATCTGCATGTTCCTCGATCCGGTGATCGAACGAATCTTTTCGGAAGAAAGAAGAAAAACATGAACGATTATTCCTTTGGCAATTATCTGTATGAAAAAAGGAAACTGTGCGGTTATTCACAGACGCAGCTCGCGCAGTTCCTCGGTGTAACGAATAAAGCGGTTTCGAAATGGGAAAACGGCCGCGCGAAACCGACCGTCGATACATTGCGGAAACTCGCCGCCGTATTGGGGACGGATATTGAAGATCTGCTTCGGAAACGGGACGAAAAACCGCAGGCAAGCATCACGAAAATCGTCATTACCGGCGGTCCGTGCGCCGGAAAAACGACCGGGATGAGCTGGATCCAGAACGCCTTTACCAAACGGGGCTATCAGGTCCTGTTCGTTCCGGAAACGGCGACGGAACTGATCTCCGGCGGCGTTGCGCCCTGGATTTGCGGCAGCAATTACGATTTTCAGACGGCGCTGCTCGAGCTGCAGCTTAAGAAAGAGGAAATCTTTGAAAAAACGGCGCGCACAATGGCAGCCGAGAAAATCCTGATCGTCTGCGACCGCGGGGCGATGGACAACCTCGCTTATATGACGGAGGCGGAATTCCGGGCGGCGCTGCATACGCTTTCGCTTGATCGGGTAAAGCTTCGCGACGAATACGACGGCGTTTTTCATCTCGTAACCGCGGCGGACGGCGCGGAAGCGTTTTACACCCTCAGCAACAATCAGGCGCGAACGGAAACGCCGGAGCAGGCTCGCACACTGGACCGGAAGCTGATCGCGGCTTGGACGGGGCATCCGCATTTCCGCGTGATCGGAAACGACGGCGATTTCGAATCGAAAATGCGCCGCCTGATCGCGGAAATATCTGCTCTGCTCGGCGAGCCTGAGCCTTTCGAAATCGAGCGGAAACTTCTGATCGAATTCCCCGATCTCAAATGGCTTGAAAGTCTTCCGAACTGCCATAAGGTCGATATCATCCAAACGTATCTCAAAGCGCCTGCCGGCGCTGAACGCAGAGTGCGCCAGCGCGGGGAAAACGGCAGCTATCTCTATTACGAAACGATCAAAAAGCCGGCTGTCGGCGGTTTGAAACGCGTTGAAATCGAGCGGAGACTCACCCAGAAGGAATATCTGATGTTGTTAATGGAGGCAGATCCCGATCTGCGCCCGATCCGCAAGACGCGCTATCTGCTGACGTGGGAAAAACAGTATTTCGAGATCGACCTCTATCCGTTCTGGAACGATCGGGCGATCGTCGAAATCGAGCTCAACGACGAAAAAGCCGCCATCCGGTTCCCGAAGAAGCTTCGTGTTCTAAAGGAAGTCACGGAGGATCCCGCCTATAAGAACGCGGCGCTTGCGGCGCGAAAATAATCCCTGCAAAAAAGCGCTCCCGAATGAATTCGGGAGCGCTTTTGTTTTTTATGATCAGGAGCTCTCTTCGGCAGGGATCGGATCGGGCTCGAGGTCGACGCTTTTGAATTTCCGGCGCACCGCGAAGAGGTAGTAGAGGAAGACGAAGAGCGCGGCGCAGCCCCAGCCGACGGGGAAGCCGAAATAGATATTGTGGATATCGTAATGGTAATGCATGCTGACCGCGAGGAAAATTTGGCGGCATACGATCATGCCGGAGATCGAGCAGAACATGACCGCGAGCGATTTCCCGAAGCCGCGGACCGCGTTGGCGAAGACCTGATTGACCGATTGGACGTAGTAGAAGGGGAGCATCGTCGTCATCATGGCGACGCCGTAGAAGATCGCTTCGCTGTCGCTCGTGAAGATCCGGATGAAGAAATCGGCGTTGAAATAGATCGTACTGCCGACAACGAGCACGAAGACGGCGCAGATCAGAAGACAGACCCGGATCCCGCGGTAGGCGCGGCGAAATTTCTTTGCGCCGTAGTTCTGGCCGACGAAGGTCGCGGCCGCAAGGCCGACGGATTGGGCGACCATTCCGGCGAAGCGGTCGATTTTCTTCGCGGCGCCGATCCCGGCCATCGCCGCGGAACCGAACTGGTTGATGTAGCGCTGGACGAAGAGATTCGAAATCGAGGTCAGGCTTGCCTGAACGGCGGCCGGAAGGCCGAGATACATGACCTTGAGCAGCAGATCCTTTTTGATCCGCAGATCGCACAGCTCGAGCTTGTATACGTCGTCGGTCCGGATCATCTTCGCCGTAACGAGCACAACGGAGAGAAGCTGGGAGACGATCGTCGCGATCGCGGTCCCGATCACGCCGAGGCCGAACGCCAGAACGAGCAGAAGATCGAGGACGATATTCGTTGCGCTCGAAACGATCAGGAACAGAAACGGGCTGCGGGAATCGCCGACCGCGCGCAGCACGCCGGAGGCGACGTTGTACATCGCGGTGAAGAGAACGCCGATAAAATAGATGCGCAGGTAGCTTTCAGCTTCGGCGTAGACGTCGTCGGGGCAATCAACGATTTTAAGCAAGGCCGGCGTCAGGATGATTCCGACGACCGTCATGACCGTTCCGAGGATCGCCGCGAAGGTCAGCGCGGTATGGATGCTGTCGTGGAGGTTTTTCTGATCTTTCGCGCCGAAATAACGGGAGAAAAGCACCCCGGCGCCGGTTGAAAGACCGGTGAAAAAGCCGATGATCAGATGGGAGATATCGCTTGAGGAGGAGACCGCCGCGAGCGCCGTCGTTCCCACCGCGTTGCCGACGACGATCGAATCCACGCTGTTGTAGAGGTTCTGGACGATCTGACCGACGAGGATCGGCAGCGCAAAAAGAATGATTTGCCGCAGGATATTGCCCTGCGTCAGGTTTACGCTTGATTTTCTCAAATGGCAGCCCTCATTTTTTGTGGAATTCGAATCATCCGTATTTTTAGAATACCATTTTTTGCTGCCGTAAGGATTGGAAAATTCTGCTTTATTATAGGACAATTCCGATACGTTTTTCGCGTGAAAAAAAGCCGCGGCGGAAAAAGGGAAGGATTGATAAAAAAAGAACCGGAACAAAAGCGTTCTTTGGGTAAACTCATGAAAATAAATTGGATGCGCCGGTTTTGTTGACACTTTTTCGGATTTATGGTACGATAAATACGGAAGATTCAAGCGACTTTTGCGACTGACGGATCAAGTGGAGCACCACAAAGGAACAAAAGCGCGAACAAGCCGACCGTCTGGGCGCACTTAACTTTTTGAGGCTAAGTGTGTCCTTTTTTATGTTTATAGGGAGGTCTTTCTATGAAAAAAGTTGGCATCGTCATGGGAAGCGACAGCGATCTGCCGATCGTTGAAAAAGCCATCGACGTATTAAAGGCATTTTCGATCCCCTTTGAGGTGCACGTGTATTCCGCGCACCGTACGCCCGCCGAAGCGAAGGACTTCGCCGCCGGCGCGCGGGAAAACGGCTTCGGCGTTCTGATCGCCGCTGCCGGTATGGCGGCGCACCTTGCCGGAGCGATCGCCGCGAACACGACCCTTCCCGTGATCGGGATCCCCTGCAAATCTTCGAATTTAGACGGTATTGACGCCCTGCTATCCACCGTACAGATGCCTTCCGGAATTCCGGTTGCGACGGTTGCGATCAACGCTGGCGCCAATGCCGCTTTGCTTTCTGCGGAGATTCTGGCGCTTTCCGATGAAGCGCTCGCCGCAAAGCTTGCCGAAAAAAGAAAAGCGGACGCCGAAAAGGTCCTGTTAAAGGATCGGGCGATCGCCGAAAAATACAACGCGAAATAAACTTTGGAGGATGAACAAGATGGAAAAAAAGGAACTTCTCTACGAAGGAAAAGCCAAGAAAGTATTTGCCACCGAAGACGAAAACTACGTGATCGTTTCCTATAAGGACGATGCAACGGCGTTCGACGGCCTGAAAAAGGGTACGATCCTCGGAAAAGGCGTCGTCAACAACCGGATGTCCAATTATCTGATGCAGCTTCTCGAGAAGAACGGCGTCCCGACGCACTTCGTCGAGGAGATCGACTACCGCGACACGCTCGTCAAAAAGGTCGAGATCGTTCCGCTCGAGGTCATCATCCGCAATATTTCCGCCGGCTCCTTCGCAAAGCACTACGGTGTGGAAGAAGGCATCGTTTTCGATGAGCCGACGATTGAATTCTCCTATAAAAACGACGATCTCCACGATCCGCTCCTCAATTCCTACCATGCGCTGGCGCTGAAACTCGCCACGAAGGAAGAGATCGCGCGCATCAAGGAGCTGGCGTTCTCCGTCAACCGCATCCTCAAAGAGTATTTCCTCTCCCTCGGCGTAAAGCTCGTCGATTTCAAGCTCGAGTTCGGCCGCCTTTCCGACGGTACGATCGTCCTTGCCGACGAAATCTCGCCGGATACCTGCCGCTTCTGGGACGCCAAAACCAACGAAAAGCTCGATAAGGACCGTTTCCGCCGTGACCTTGGCGGCGTTGAGGACGCATACCGCGAAATGCTTCACCGCGTATTCGGAGAATAAGGAGGCTTTATGGGAGGCTTTTTCGGAGCTGTTACGAAAGACAGCGCCATTTCAGACGTTTTCTTCGGAACCGACTATCATTCCCACCTCGGCACGCGCCGCGGCGGAATGGCGGCCTATGATCCGACGATCGGTCTGCAGCGCGATATCCATAATATCGAAAATTCCCCGTTCCGTACGAAATTCGAGCGCGTTTTCGAGGAAATGTCCGGCCCGAGCGCGATCGGCTGCATCAGCGATACCGATCCCCAGCCGATGCTCGTGCGCTCCCATCTCGGGACCTACGCGATCGCAACGATCGGCGTGATCCGCAACGCGGAGGAGCTCTACGACCGGATCCTGACCGAAACCCGCGGCCATTTCGACGCGATGACGGGCGGACGGGTCAATTCAACGGAGCTGGCCGCTTCGCTGATCAATCAGAAGGACAGTTTCGCCGACGGGATCCGCTATGCCCACGAGGTGATCGACGGTTCTCTGTCGGTCCTGATCCTCAAGGACGGCGGGAACCTGATCGCCGCGCGCGACCGGATGGGGCGGCTACCCGTTCTGATCGGAAAGCGCGAAGACGCGTACTGCGTCTCGTTTGAATCATTTGCCTTTTTGAAGCTCGGCTATCTTCAGGAAAAGGAGCTCGGCCCGGGGGAGATCGTGGAACTGACCGCTGACGGTTACCGGGTGCTCCAGCCGCCGGGCGATCAGATGAAGATCTGCTCGTTCCTCTGGACTTATTACGGCTACCCGACCTCGAATTACGAGGGCGTCAACGTTGAGGCGATGCGCTACCGCAACGGCGAGATCATGGCGCAGAACGATATCGACCGCGGAAATCTGCCGCAGATCGACTACGTCTGCGGCGTGCCGGATTCCGGAACGCCCCACGCGATCGGCTATTCCACCCGCAGCGGGATCCCGTTTTCGCGCCCGTTCATCAAATATACGCCGACCTGGCCGCGCAGCTTTATGCCGGCGAACCAGAACGACCGCAACCAGGTTGCGAAAATGAAGCAGATCCCCGTACACGAGCTGATCCAGAACCGGAACCTGCTGTTCGTCGACGATTCGATCGTCCGCGGAACGCAGCTGCGGGAGACGGTCGAATTCCTCTATGAAAACGGCGCAAAATCCGTCCATATGCGTTCGGCCTGCCCGCCGATCATGTACGGCTGCAAATACCTCAATTTCTCCCGCGCCACGAGCGACCTCGAGCTGCTTGCAAGAAGAGTGATCCTCGAGCTCGAAGGGGAAGAGGGCTTCGAGCATCTCGATGAATACAGCGATTCCGAAACCGAACGCGGCCGGGCGATGCGCCGTGCGATCTGCGAACGCTTCCATTTTGCGACGCTCGAATATCAGACGCTCGAAGGCGTGGTCCAATCGATCGGTCTGCCGAAATGCCAGCTCTGCACCTACTGCTGGAACGGAGAAGAATAACGAAGGCACGGCGCTCTTTTTCGGAGCCGCTTTGGCAGACGGAGCGCAAAAGCAACTACGGCAAGCTGAATCTTGCCTGAATTTTTGGGAGTATAACATGAACGAACTTTCAAGATCGGAAAGCTACGCGGCCGCCGGCGTGGATATCACGGCGGGCTACAAAGCCGTTGAGCTGATGAAACAGCATATCATGAGAACCGTGACGCCGGGGGTCGTTTCCGATATCGGCGGCTTCGGCGGGCTGTTTGAGCTCGATACCGAGGGGATGAAAAAGCCGGTGCTCGTCAGCGGGACCGACGGCGTGGGCACCAAGCTCAAGATCGCCATGCTTCTTGATAAGCACGACACCATCGGCATCGACTGCGTTGCGATGTGCGTCAACGACGTGATCTGCTGCGGCGCGAAGCCGCTGTTCTTCCTCGATTATATCGCCTGCGGCAAAAACGTGCCGGAAAAGATCGCAGCCATCGTGGCCGGCGTGGCGGAAGGCTGCGTGCAGGCCGGCTGCGCGCTGATCGGCGGCGAGACCGCGGAGCATCCCGGCATGATGGCACAGGATGATTACGATCTCGCCGGTTACTGCACCGGGATCGTCGACAAGGAGAAAATCATCGATCAGAATAAAATGCAGGCGGGCGACGTTGTAATCGCGCTGCCCTCGAGCGGCGTCCATTCCAACGGCTTTTCGCTTGTGCGCAAGGTTTTCGACGTGGAGAACGCCGATCTGAAAGCGCCCAGGGAAGAGCTCGGCGGCGCTTCGCTCGGCGAAACGCTCCTGACGCCTACAAAGATCTACGTCAAGCCGGTTCTGCGCCTGCTCAAGGAGATCGCGGTCCGCGGAATCTCTCATATCACGGGCGGCGGTTTCTACGAGAATATCCCGCGCTGCATCCCGGACGGGCTCTGCGCCGAGATCGAAAAGAGCGCGGTCCGGATCCTGCCGATTTTCGGTTTGATCGCGAAAACGGGGAATATTTCCGAGCACGATCTGTTCAATACGTTCAACATGGGCGTCGGGATGAGCGTCGTCGTCGCCGCGCAAGACGCCGATCGCGCGCTTGAAATCCTCAGAGCCGAAGGCGAAGACGCATACGTAATCGGAAAAATCGTTGCGGCAGACGAAAAGATCCGGCTGATCTGAATAAGCGGGAGAAAAATATGACTGAGAAAACGAAAATCGCGGTTCTCGTTTCCGGCGGCGGAACGAATCTCCAGGCGCTGATCGACGCGCAGCAGAACGGCGCGCTTAAAAGCGGCGAGATCGTCCTCGTCGTTTCGAACAGAACCTCCGCCTACGCGCTCGAACGCGCGAAAAAAGCGGGGATAGAAACAGCGGTCCTCCTGCGGCGCGAATACGGCGAACGGTTCGAAGACCGGCTGATCGAGATCCTGCGCGAAAAGAAGATCGAGCTGATCATCATGGCCGGGTTCCTTTCCATTCTGGATGAAAAGATTACCCGTGCTTTTCCGCGCCGGATCATCAACGTCCATCCGTCGCTGATCCCCTCCTTCTGCGGCAAGGGCTACTACGGACTGCGCGTTCACGAGGAGGCGCTGTGCTACGGCGTAAAGGTGACGGGCGCTACCGTTCACTACGTCAACGAAATTACCGACGGCGGCGAAATCATTTCGCAGAAAGCGGTGGAAATCCAGACGGGCGATACGCCCGAGATCCTGCAGGAGCGCGTGATGCGCCAGGCCGAATGGATCCTGCTGCCGGCCGCCGCCGAAAAAGTCAGCAAAGAAATCATGGAGAGGAAGGAAGCGAGGAAAGCCATGGATATCTATAAAATCAATACCCCGGAAGAGCTGATTGCCGGCAATTCCTACGTCGGCCGCGGCATCGTCGTCGGCAAAACGCAGGACGGCAAAAAAGCCGCCGCCGCCTATTTCATCATGGGCAGAAGCGAAAACAGCCGCAACCGCATTTTCGTTGAAAAGAACGGCGAGGTTTTCACCCAGCCGTACGACGAAACGAAAGTCAAGGATCCTTCGCTGATCATTTACGCGGCGATCCGCTCCTTCGAAAACGATCTGATCGTCACCAACGGCAACCAGACCGATACGATCTGTGATTTCCTCAAAGAGGGAAAGACCTTCTCCGAGGCGCTCGCAACGCGCGAGTTCGAGCCGGACGCGCCGAACCTCACGCCCCGCATCAGCGCGATTCTGCATTTTGGCAACGGAGATTTTACCTACGAAATGAGTATTCTCAAATCAGCGGACGCCCAGGGCTCGGCCTGCAATCGTTATACGTTCTCCTACCGTCCGCTGCCCGGGCTCGGCCATTTCCTCCACACCTACGTCTGCGACGGAAACCCGATCCCCTCCTTCCAGGGAGAGCCGGAGCGCATGACGGTCGACGATGAGATCGACGTCTTTACCGCCCGCCTCTGGAACAGCCTCGATCCGGACAACAAGATCTCGCTTTACGTCCGCTATATCGATCTTGCAACGGGCGAGACCGAAAACCGCCTCGTCAACAAGAACGTCTGATAAGGAGCCGAACATGGACAGAGACAGCTATATTTCTCCGCTTTCCACCCGCTACGCGAGCGACGAGATGCAGGCGGTTTTCTCCGATAATTTCAAATTCCGCACCTGGAGAAAGCTCTGGATCGCGCTGGCAAAGGCAGAAAAAGCGCTCGGCCTGGAGATCACGCAGGAACAGATCGACGAGCTCGAAGCGCACGCCGAGGATATCAACTACGAAGAAGCGCAGGCGCGCGAGCGCATCGTCCGCCACGACGTAATGAGCCACGTTTACGCCTATTCGCTCCAGTGCCCGAAAGCGGCGCCGATCATCCATCTCGGCGCGACGAGCTGCTATGTCGGTGACAATACCGACGTGATCATCCTGCGCGAAGGCTCGAAAATCATCCTCAAAAAAGCGATCCAGGTCCTCAAAAATCTGCGCGCGTTCGCGGAAAAATACAAGGACCTGCCTTGCCTTGCTTATACGCATCTTCAGCCCGCGCAGCTGACGACGGTCGGCAAGCGCGCGACGCTCTGGCTCAACGAGCTGACGATCGATATCGAAAACCTCGTCTACCAGATGCAGAATCTCAAGCTCCTCGGCCAGAAGGGTACGACCGGTACCCAGGCGAGCTTTATGGAGCTCTTCGAGGGCGACGAGGAAAAGATTCAGCAGCTCGAGGACCGGATCGCGCAGGAGATGGGCTTTGCGAAATGCGTTCCCGTATCCGGCCAGACCTATTCGAGAAAGGTCGACGCCTATTTCCTCGCGGTGCTCTCCGGATTTGCACAGAGCGCCCAGAAATTCGCCAACGATCTGCGCATTCTCCAATCGTTCGAAGAGATGGAAGAGCC
>JAEEGL010903469.1_pt1 | contig 12420 bp, 10 predicted proteins | sample 9134231 | NCBI WGS metagenome assembly JAEEGL01 (sample SAMN16246548, study PRJNA631951) | gut metagenome | biome: gut microbiome; feature: rumen; material: fiber-attached | host: Bos | place: Iran: Karaj | collected 2018-10 | reverse complement strand
TTTATTAACTGTTAATTATCGGTTAATCATAACGTTTAAAAAGGCAGGTATTATGGAAGTCGGCATCTCAACGGCATGTTTTTTCGGAAAAGCGCTTCTGGAAGATTCTCTTCCCATGATCAGAAAGACCGGAGCGGATCTATGCGAGGTCTTTATAAACGCTCCATCGGAATCCGAACCCGCGTTTATAAGTTCACTGAAAGGATCTGCCGACAGCCTCGGCTTAAAAATAGGGACTATGCATCCATTCGGGATACAGTACGAGCTCCAGCTTTTTTCAAATTACCCGAGAACTGTCGACGACGCCCGTAAGGTATATGAAAGGAATATCGCTGCCGCTCAGGCTTTAGGAGCAGAATACTATATATTCCACGGCGGGACTGCATTCAAGTTCAGATCAAAAAACACGCTTAACTATAAAAACATAGGTAAAAATCTTGATGTGCTAATGAGGATAGCCGAAGATCACGGAGTAAGACTCGCATATGAGAATGTTTACTGGTGCTGGTATTCCTTCCCCGAGTTCTGTGACAGGATACTGAACGAAGTTACAAATGATCAGCTCTGTTTCAACCTGGATATAAAGCAGGCCGTATTCTCCGGATATGAAATAGGAGATTATATTAAGCACATGGGCTCAAGGCTTAAGAACGTCCATATCTGCGGCGTGAACCGTACTGATGACGAATTCAGGACCTGCATGCCTGAATACGGGGACTATCCGCTTTCAGCTCTGAAAAACGAACTGTCTCTTGTAGGATACAGCGGAAATATAATACTTGAGGTATATTCAAACAATTATGATTCACTGGACGATCTGAAGAACAGCTTCCTCACGGTAAGATCGTGCTTTTGCAGCTGAACGTTAAGGAGATATAACTATGACATATAACTTTTTTGCTTATCTTTCAAGGCTCAAAAATATAAACAGATGGAGCCTGATGAGAAACACACAGACTGAAAACGTTAAGGAACACTCGTTCGACGTCGTGATGATAGCACACGCCTTGTGTATGATCGAAAACAAGGTGTTCGGAGGAAATGTTAACGAAGACAGAGTAATAAAGCTGGCGATATATCATGAAGCGGGAGAAGTTTTCACAGGGGATATACCCACTCCGATCAAATATTTTAATCCCAATATCATCTCAGCTTTTAAGAACGTTGAAGACGAATGCCTCGAAAAGCTGGTCAAAATGCTTCCCGAAGAACTCAGGGAAGAATTCACTTCCATTCTTTTCCATGAGAACGATGAAGATTACATCTATGTCAAAGCCGCAGACAGGATCTGTGCATACATAAAATGCATAGAAGAGATAAAACAGGGAAACTACGAATTTGAAAAGGCGAAAAACAGCACCGAGAACAAGCTTGCAAATATGAATCTCAAATGCGTCAGATATTTTATGGAAAACTTCGTCGGCGCGTATGCGCTTTCACTCGATGAGCTGACCGGTGACGATGCCTGAATTTGCAATAAACGCTTCAAAATTGTATAATATCTAAAAGTTATTAACAAAGGAACTTATTATGAAAAAAAGGAATTCATCCAAGTTTTTCCAGGTCATTATCCTGATAGTCATGCTGGTAACGGCATGCTTTGGGTTCATATCCGGATTCCTTACAAAGAATGGTCTTTCCGGTAAGGCAGCCGGCTTCTATATCCTTGATTATAACGGTTCCGGCATGCCGATATCCAAAGGAAGCGGTGTTTTCGTTAAAGCGTCCGCAATGCCAGAAGTATATGATCCGGTCGCATATACTGACGAATCCGATGATTTCGGAGTGCTGTATGTGTTAAAGGATGAAAATGACACTATGGTACTTTGCGATGACAATATGAAAAACAGCATCTCTGTACCGAAATCCAAAGTCCTCGGAAAAGTCATGTTTTCTGTGCCTGTTCTCGGATCACTTATCTCATATTTTGAAAAAGTACCCGGCATCATCCTCTTTGCAGCTTCTCTGATAGTTATCCTTGTGATCATCGGAAGCCTTATAAGGTCATCCAGAACAGGAAATAACGAGATATCAGACATGTTAAGAGTTGATACCGATAAACCCGAATACGATCAGGAAGAGACAGTAATGTTCTCGGAATATGCGGAAAATACCGAAAAGAAGGAAAATCCTCTTAAAGTGATCATTCCGGATATTCCCTCAGCCGATGAGCCTGCTGAGACATATGATCTTTCCATCACTGTCGACAGCGGCATCGACGTTCTTAAAAAGGACATCCTTACCGTTCTCGACTTCAAGGGAACAGAGGCTTCCGTGCTTGTCGAGACGGAAGATGACAGTGTCAGAGATTATGTTACCGGATATCTGTCAGCCAATTCCTATACTTATGAGATCGTGGAAAGCAACAGGGGATTTATAATCAAAGCGGACAAGCAGGTGCTTATCCTGGTTTGTTCTCTGATAATCAAATTCAAGCAATCATAACGGGAGATTTGAATGGCAAAAAGTATTTTGATAGTTGATGACGAGCCGTCGATCGTGAAGGGACTAAGATTCAATCTGGAACAGCAGGATGATTATGAAGTCGATGTCGCTTATGACGGGGAAGCCGCACTTGATCTGTTTCTTCAGAAAAAATTTGATCTTGTCCTGCTCGATGTCATGCTTCCCAAGATAGACGGCATGGAAGTCTGTCAGCGTATGAGGCAGGTTTCCGATATACCGATAGTTATGCTCTCCGCAAAAGATGCCGATATGGATAAGATAATGGGCCTCGAATACGGCGCCGACGATTACATCACAAAGCCTTTCAACATCCTGGAGCTCAAAGCAAGGATCAAAACAATTTTAAGAAGGGCTGACAGTTCCAGGATCAAGTACACGGGCGATATGATAAGGGCAGGGGATATGCTTATCGATGCCTCGAACCGCAGCGTAACGATAAGCGGTGAAAACATAAATCTGACCTCGAAGGAATTCGATCTTCTGTATCTGTTCGCTTCAAACAAAGGCAAGGTATATGACAGGGAAAGCATCCTGGATATCATTTGGAAGCATCAGGGTGACCTTAGAGTCGTTGACGTACATATAAGAAGACTGAGAGAGAAAATCGAGGCTGATCCCGCCAAGCCTGAATATATAATGACAAAATGGGGGATCGGTTACTTCTTCTCAAACAGATAGTTTTTCAAGCAATATACAGCCTTGTATATTGCTTATCTATATCAGACAGAACCGGTTGAATTCTAATGATCCGTAATTTTCTTTTAAAGTTCAGAAGAATATTCCGCTCAGTAAGATGGAGATTTATTTTCATCTTTATCTTTCTCGTTGCCCTGGCCTTCACCATAACCGCTTTTATTTCCGCCAGGCTTACGGAAGAAAACCTTCTTACGACCAGGATCAGCGAGATGTCACAGGTAACGAGCAGATTTTCCAATGAGATAGCCGACGATCTGTCTGAAAGCAATGCGTCGAACCTGTATAACGCATCCATCGAATACGGTCAGGAGCATTCATGCAGGATTGTAATAGTCAATAAGGCCGGAATCGTTCAGGTAGACAGTTTTTCAAAGCTGAATACCATGAAGATATCATCAAGAGAAGCCATCGAAGTTCTTACCGGCAGCAAGGCCGATTCCCTCGGGTATCACAGGCTTGAGGATGACCGCGGAAACAGCTTCTGGGCAGTTTATTTTGCTTCGGCCGTAATAAAGAACACCGATACCATAGGCGCCGTGATAATATCTCAGAGCCTTCAGGATATCATTGAAAAGACTCAGGCCGCCACAAAGAACTATCTGCTTATATTTTCCATAATAACAGCGATCATAGTCATTTTATCCTATTATCTGACCAACCATATCTCAAGGCCCATAGACGAGCTTAGAAGAGCTTCTCTTCAGATAGCCGGAGGAGACTATAAGACCAGAGTCCTTCCAAAGGGCAACAATGAGATAACCGAGCTTGCTGAAACCTTCAACATCATGAGCAGAAGGCTTCAGAACGTAGATAAACAGAGAAATCAGTTCGTTTCCAACGCTTCACATGAGCTGAAGACCCCGCTTGCCTCTATAAAGCTGTTCGTCGAATCTCTTATATATCAGGATTCCGAGCTTTCCCAGGAAGTCATGAGAGATTTCCTTAAGGAAATAGACAATGAGGTGGACAGGCTTACAAATCTCGTAAACGATATGCTTTACCTTACCAAAATAGACGCCGAGACCGACATCATCGACGTTGAAAATGTGGATATAGGCAATCTTATATCACAGATACTGGTCATGCTGCAGCCCATAGCTGCAAAGAAGAATATCGAGCTTGAAATGGAGCAGATATCTGAAGCCTATGCCGAATGCAACCCTGTCATGATAAGGCAGGCGATAAGCAATCTGGTAGACAATGCCGTCAAGTATACGAACGACGGCGGAAACGTTAAGGTATCTGTCGATACGGATGATACATCCGTATATATCAAAGTCAAGGATAACGGGGTAGGCATAGCTAAAGAACACATCCAGCACCTGTTTGACAGATTCTACAGAGTAGATAAAGCAAGATCAAGGTCCAGCGGCGGTACGGGCCTCGGTCTCGATATAGCCAATACCATCGCCGTAATACACGGCGGGAAAATTGAAGTCAGGAGTGAGCTTGGGGTAGGCACCGAATTCACTTTCATACTTCCTAAAACATATTCTAAGAAGAAGAACTGATATGAAAAAAAGATCGATTTGTATTCTCATGATATTGATGCTGCTGGCAGCACTGATCGGCTGTAAGGATGACCCTGAAACAGGTACAGCAGATCAGGTCGTGATCAATCCCATATCCGATGCCGGTTCCACGCAGACGAAGAATGTCACCCTTTACTACAAATATGCTTATACCGATATGCTTGCCGGGCAGTCCAGATCGATAATAGCGCCTGTCAACGAACGGATAGAGCTTGTCGTCCTTAATGAGCTGATAGCCGGTCCGGGACTCAGAAGGACTGAATTCGTGCAGATACTCAATTCATCCACCAAGGTACAGAAGATCACTAATGACGGTTCCGTCCTGACCATTATTTTTTCCAAAGATCTTCTTAACTTCATAATTCCTGACGGTCTTACTACACGTGAGATCAACATCAACAAGCGTCTTGCCTTCTATTCGATAGTCAACACCATGATCGAAGTATCTGACTGTTCCAAGGTGCAGATCCTTGTTGATACGGACGGAAACGGGAAAGGCGAGAGGATCTCGCTTATAAAAGCAGGATTCGAGCAGGAGGGCTTCCTCGGTCCTTTGGGCTTTAATGCCGACAACATACTGACCCCTCAGAACACTATGCTCACAGTATTCGATGCGATGCTGAGAAAAGACTATGAGGAGATTTACTACTATATTGCATTCTATGATATAGACAACAAGTCCAAGCCTGATGAAGGAGTATTTGTTTCAAGGATGTTTGAGACACTTCCGACACTTGAGAACTTCGAGATCCTGAACACCATAATAAGCAACGACGGACAGACAGCTTATCTGCTCTCGAATTACAGTCTCAGATACGCCGGAAATCTGCGCCAGTATACGGATATCCCCATCAAGCTGATAAAGGAAAACGACACCTGGAAGATCCGGTACAGTCATTTTGAAAAACTCTTCCTAGAGGTCTGATAGATCTGTGAAAAAATATCTGTTGATCCTGCTTACCGTTCTTATCCTTACGGGATGCAGCCAAATTAAAGAGAATAATTATATCGACGACCTGCCCGAACCGGAGTATACGCTTGATATCGATGAAGGAAGACCTCAGACGATCACTCCTTCTCTTTACTATGTGAATCTGCAGACGGGCAAACTTGATGTTGAATCAAGGAATCTTATAATCCCGGAAGGTATGGCCGTTGAGGAAGTTATTGTAAGGACTATGCTCGTAGGTCCTGCAGCTTATGAGTTTTATATTCCCTGTGAAGGGCTGGACCTCGATTATATAGAAAAGACCGGCAGTCTTCTTAATGTATATCTCACGGGAAAACAGCTGAGCGATTCCGAAAAATTCTATTCCGCATGCTGCCTCAGTGAGTCTGTCATAGAATATACTTCCATCAACTATGTATCCGTATTCTTCAACGGGTCAGCGCTGAGCATAAACGGCGAGCCTGTCGGCCCCTTAAGCAGGATAGACGCTGACGTAGAATCGCTTTATAAGGAATTATCGTCAAGATACAGCAGCGACCGGCCGGGAGGCAGATCCTCGACGCAGGTCATCTCTGTCGATGTACCCCTTTATTTCCCCAGCAATGACGGCAGATACATCCTCAGTGAGGTCAGAAACGTAATACTTACAAAAGGAAGCTATATACAGGGAATACTTACAGAGCTTGTCAACGGTCCCAAGTACAATTTCTCGCTTCTACAGAGCATGAAGAACGATACGTCATGGATAAGGGATATAGAAGCGGAGTATGACGAAGGACTTCGTCAGCTCACGATCCATACAGGTCACAATCCGTTTTATAACGAGGGATATATCGATATGGTCGACGCGTCCTCTGTTTTCTATTCCATCGCAGGCCTGATCCCTGATGTGAATTCGATAATTTTTGATACCGGGGACAGCGGACAGGTATTCCTGACGAGAAGCAATACCAGAAAATATCTAGGGAACAATATAACCATTTTCACAGCAGACAGTTCTTTAAGATCGGTAAGATCTTCTCTTATAACGATCGAATGCCAGAATGCTCATCTGCTTACAAGAAGGCTCAGAGCACTGCTTGAATACTATGACAGTGACACACCGGTCGATATCAGTCCCGAAGCCCTGATCGGAATATCTCTTGACGGATCCATATGCATAGTCAATATGAAAAGAGCCTTTTATGACAGCATGGGAAGATTCAACGACCAGCAGATCTCTGTTTTACTGCAGTCTTTCGTCAATACGCTTGTCCAGGATTCGAGGATAAAATCGGTATTGTTCCTGTGTGACGGGGAAAGGATAGACCTGATAGGGCGGAACCTCCATCTTATGTATCCTATTATTCCCAACGTTGGCATTATCAGCTGATTTCATGTTGATAAATGCAATTTTTAAACTTATAATTATTCATGGGTTTTTGATGGATCATGTTCGGTGAAGATCTTTTAAAAGTATTGGGGATAAGTATTTCCAATGAAAAGCTCCTAAAAAAGGCGCTGACACATTCTTCATACAGCGAAGACAATTATGAGCGGCTCGAGTTTCTGGGTGACTCGATACTTGAATTCTGCGCAAGCGAATGGCTTTACGATTCATTTCCGGAACTTGACGAAGGCGAGCTGACCAAACTCAGACAGAAACTCGTGTGCGAGGAATCGCTGTACACCTATGCCTTAGAGCACGGTATTGATAAGTACATCCGGCTGGGGGAGTCAGAGATATCCAACAACGGAAGGGGAAAGCGGTCCATAATTGCAGATACGGTCGAATCCCTGATAGCAGCTGTCTATCTCGACAAGGGGATCCTTCAGGCAAAGGCTTTTGTAAATGATATCTGTTCTTTTTTATTCGGGCTTATCCTTGAAGGACGGATAAGCAACGATTACAAGACGCTGTTCCAGGAGCTGATCAGAGCCGATGACCCCGATGCCTTAATAGAGTACGTTATCGTAGACAGAAAAGGTCCCGACCACGCTCCTGTCTTCACTTCGGAGCTTCTGCTCAACGGAGAGGCAGTATCAAGGGGAACAGGGACCAGCAAAAAAGAATCAGAACAAAATGCAGCACGTGCTGCATGTAATATTTTCACAAAGGAGAACAGGAATGGTTGATTTTTCAAAGGTAAAAAGCACCGATCCGGAGATCTATGAGGCCATGGAGCTTGAGCTTAAGCGCCAGGAGGAGCATATAGAGCTCATCGCTTCAGAAAACTTTGTTTCAGAAGCAGTAATGCAGGCTATGGGAAGCCATCTCACGAACAAATACGCAGAAGGCTATCCGGGCAAACGTTACTACGGCGGATGCGAATTCGTTGACATCGCGGAACGTCTGGCTATAGAGAGAGCAAAGGCGCTGTTTGGAGCAGATCACGCAAATGTACAGCCTCATTCCGGCGCGCAGGCCAATATCGCTGTCTATTTCGCAATGCTCAACACGGGAGATACCATTCTTGGTATGAACCTCTCACACGGAGGCCACCTTACTCACGGCAGCCCGGTCAATATCTCGGGTAAGTATTTCAACGTAGTTCCTTACGGCGTCAGCCAGGATACGGAAACGATCGACTATGACGAAGTTGAGAGGCTTGCAAAAGAGCATAAACCGAAAATGATCGTCGCCGGAGCAAGCGCTTATCCAAGATTCATAGATTATAAGAGATTTTCCGAGATCGCAAAGGAAGTAGGCGCTTATTTTATGGTGGATATGGCTCATGTTGCTGGACTTATAGCCGCCGGACTCCATCCGAGTCCTGTTCCTTATGCTGATTTCGTGACCACGACGACCCATAAGACTCTTCGCGGTCCCAGAGGCGGAATGATCCTCTGCAAGGAAGAGTATGCCAAGGCGATAGACAAGGCCATATTCCCGGGTACTCAGGGCGGACCTCTCATGCATGTCATAGCAGCTAAAGCCGTCTGCTTCAAGGAAGCTATGGAGCCTGCTTTCAAGGATTACCAGAAACAGATAGTCCTGAATGCTAAAGCTATGTGCGGAAAACTCATCGAGAACGGCATCAGGATCGTTTCGGGCGGCACGGACAATCATCTCATGCTGCTTGACGTTCATGAAAAAGGAATGACGGGCAAGAAAGTCGAGACACTTCTTGACCTTGCCAACATTACGGTCAACAAGAATACGATCCCCTTTGAGACTCTCAAGCCTACCGTCACAAGCGGTATAAGGATAGGGACTCCCGCCGTTACGACGCGCGGTTTCAAGGAAGAGGAATGCGTCAAGGTCGCCGACTTCATAACAGATATAGTTCTTAACGGTGAAGCCGCTGTCGAGTCTGTAAAAGCCAAAGTTATAGACCTTTGCAGCAATTATCCGATCTACAGCAAATGATAAGATCCTTTTTAGTCATCTCTGACTCATATAAGGGATGTCTGACATCATCAAGAGCAGCAGATATAATCAAAGCTTCGATCCTTAAAATAATACCTTCCGCTTCCGTAAGGACCTTCTCGGTCGCCGACGGTGGTGAAGGGACAGTTGATTCATTTCTTTCTTCAATGAAAGGGAAAGAGATAACCGTCAACTGCAAAGGTCCATTATTCGGGGATATGAAAGCGAAATATGCTGCTTTTGATGATTTTGCTGTTATAGAGACAGCTTCCTGCGCCGGACTTACTCTCATGGGTGACAGGAAAGACGTCAGGAATGCTACCACTTTCGGTATCGGTGAACAGATCAGGGATGCGCTTGACAGAGGATATAAGAGGATCCTTCTGGGCCTGGGCGGCAGCGCGACCAATGACGCGGGATGCGGGATGGCATCGGCGCTTGGCTACAGGTTCTTTGACAGTTACGGAAAAGAATTCATCCCCACTGGAGGAACATTAAGAGATATAGCGGCTATCGACAGGTCACGGGTGGATAAAAGGATATCCGTCACCGAGTTTATAGCAATGTGCGATATATCTAATCCCTTATACGGGCCTAACGGAGCAGCTTATGTTTTCGGCCCGCAGAAGGGGGCTGACAGAGATGATATCCTTATCATGGACGAAGGCTTAAGAAACTTCGAAGCGTGCATAGGGATGGAGCTCGACTCAATAAGCGGCTCGGGTGCCGCGGGCGGTCTCGGAGCTGGGATAGTTGCATTCCTTAACGGAAAACTCAAAAACGGGATAGACACCATCCTTGAAATGACAGGCATCGTACAGGAATTCCCCTCATATGATCTTATAATCACAGGGGAGGGGAGCTTTGACGATCAGAGCCTTTCCGGAAAGGTCCCCATAGGTATCGCAAGGAAGGCTAAAGAGTTTGATGTTCCTGTAATAGTGATATGCGGGAGCAGGAAAGGCAGGATTGAAAGTGCTTATGCGGAAGGAGTTACTGCCGTATTCGATATCACTGAAGCTCCTCAGCCGTTAAGCGACGCTTTAGACAAGGCTGAAGAGAATCTTGCCTATACGACAGAGAATATTATAAGACTGATCAGTCTTAAGGATAGCAGGTGATAGACATGAAAATTATCAGAGCCCTTAAAGGGGATGAAGTTTTTTATGCTGAACTCAAAGAAGAAAAAGTATTAAAGCTTACGGGAGAACCCTATAACGGTATTTCCTATTCCGGAGACGTTTTCGAACTTTCCCAGGTGAAAGTGCTTGCACCGTGCGAGCCTTCAAAAGTCGTAGCCGTGGGACTGAATTATTCAGAACATGCCGAAGAGATGAAAAATGACATGCAGAGAAGACCTGATCCCATACTTTTCATTAAACCTTCCTCGAGCGTCATAGGCCCCGGAGACGACATAGTAAGACCTCTTGACATGTCAGAAAGGACGGATTACGAAGCCGAGCTAGGCGTCGTGATAGGCAAGAAATGCAGGAACGTCTCTCCTGAAGAAGCTTCCCAGTATTTCTTCGGATATACCTGTGTCAACGACGTGACAGCCAGGGATCTTCAGAAAAAGGACGGGCAGTGGACCAGAGCCAAGGGATTTGACACCTTCTGTCCCGTAGGACCTCATATAGAGACCGAGCTTGATCCCGATCATATAAGGGTGCAGGCGGTCCTTAATGGCAGGATAATGCAGGACGACACTACAGACAGCATGATCAACGATATATATGAGCTCACTTCATTTATCAGCAGGATAATGACTCTGTATCCGGGTGATATAATAGCAACAGGCACTCCTAAAGGCATTGCTCCGATGGAGAACGGCGATACGATAGAGATCCGTGTCGAAGGCATCGGAAGCCTTATCAATACAGTTCTATAGACTATAAACGATATAAGGAATCATTTTATGGATCTTTCTAGATACAGTGACGCTCAAGTACAGGCCATTACCACTACGGAAGGGCCTGTACTTGTATTAGCAGGTGCAGGCTCGGGCAAGACCGGGGTCCTGACAGGAAGGGTGGCGTATCTCATAAAAGAGAAAAACGTGAGCCCGTTCTCCATACTTGCCATCACATTCACGAATAAAGCAGCCGACGAGATGAAAAAGCGCATCAGCTCCCTCATAAGCACCGACGTAAGGAATATGGATGTCTCCACATTCCATTCTTTCTGTGCCAAACTGCTGAGATTCCATGCCAAGACTATAGGATATACATCATCATTCACCATCTATGATACAGATGATTCCATAAGGATCATAAAGGACCTTCTTAATGAAAACTCATACAATATCGAGATGACTCCCTCTGCGATCCTTTCAGTCATTTCAAGGGCTAAAAACACATCCATGAGCCTCACATACAGCGACTTCTTCGAACAGATGGGGGCAGGCGATGATTTTCTGAGGCTTTTCAACGATTATAATTCAAGGCTCAAAAAAGAAAACGCCATGGACTTCGACGATCTGCTTCTTAACGTCATACTGCTTTTTGATGAGGACCGGGATATCAGGGAATTCTATCAGAACAAGTACCGCTATGTACTGGTAGACGAATTCCAGGATACGAACAGCGTACAGTACGAGATAGTCAAGATCATCTCGGATAAGTATAAAAACATCTTTGTGGTAGGTGACGACGACCAGTCGATATACAGCTGGAGAGGAGCGGACATCAACAATATCCTGAGCTTTGAGAAAACATACAGGAACGCTGCGGTCATAAAGCTTGAACAGAATTACAGATCGCACCAGCGCATACTTGACGTGTCAAATGCAGTAATAAGCAAGAGCCTCATGCGCAAGGACAAAATGCTCTGGAGCATGAGGAAGGACGGAGACAAGCCAAAGCTCAGAACTTTTGAGAATGAATACCAGGAAGCGGAATTCGTTGCAAGAGAGATCTCTATAAAAACACAGACCGGCAGCTCATATTCACAGTTTGCCGTGCTATACAGGTCACATACGCAGTCAAGAGTCATAGAGGAAAAACTGAGACAGCTCGGTATCCCGTATACCGTTATAGGCGGAGTAGGTTTCTATTCAAGAAAAGAGATAAAGGATATAATCGCCTATATGACTCTTGTCGTCAACCCGGACTCAAATACCGCATTCAAAAGGGTAGTCAATACACCGAGACGCGGCATAGGCGAATCATCCCTTGCAAAAGTACTTAGCGCTGCCGAGAGCAGGGGAGTGTCCGGCTATGATATGTTAAGGTATTATGACCAGGAACTTGAGCTTCCGCTCCGCAAACGGTTCTCTTCCTTTACCGATACGATGTCAGCCATAGAACTGGCGTCACAGGATAAGGGCGTAGCGTCTTTAATAGAGGATATACTCGAGATAACCGGATATGAGAGGATGCTGATGGAGGAAAAGGACTCCGAAGCCAGGCTCGAGAATATAGAGGAACTGA
>JAEEGL016340791.1_pt1 | contig 12421 bp, 13 predicted proteins | sample 9134231 | NCBI WGS metagenome assembly JAEEGL01 (sample SAMN16246548, study PRJNA631951) | gut metagenome | biome: gut microbiome; feature: rumen; material: fiber-attached | host: Bos | place: Iran: Karaj | collected 2018-10 | reverse complement strand
GAACCTGGTGTATGCGATAAGTTTAAAGATAATTATGTATTTTTAGCTAAAACTCACAATGATGAAAGAGAAGAGCTAGTTAAAAAACTTATTGAATATATTGATGGTGATAAAGGAACTTTATTTGCTCAGAATGTTCCGTTTGAAAAAGGTAGAATAAAAGAATTATCCAAGATATTCCCAGAGTATAAAGATAAACTTATGAAAATATATAATAGGGGATTTGATTTACTTTGGCTTGTAAATACATCTAGTAAAATGTATGAAGACTTAGGTTATAGTGAAGAAGATGCTAAAGTGTTTAATTATTATCATCCTGATTTATCTGGATCATTTTCTATTAAGAAAACACTTCCAGTATTTTCAGATTTAACTTATAAGGATTTAACTGTTAAAAATGGTACTGAGGCTATTGTTGAATATGCTAATTATAATAAAATGAGTAAAGAAGAATATAATATTAAGTATCAAGCGTTAATAGATTATTGTCAGCAAGATACATGGGCAATGGTTGTAATTTTGGATGAATTACGTAAACTTGTCAAATAGTTGTATAAATTTGACATATCACTTGTATAGTTTACATAACATTTAGTATATTATTATTGTAAGGACGTGATTTAAAATGTTATACCCATCAATTGATAAATTACTAAATGTAGTTGATTCAAAGTATATGCTTGTTCACATTGCTTCAATTAGAAGTAAACAAATGCACGATACAAATCATTATCAAATGCTTGAAAAAGATTACGTAAATAAAAAAGAACTTGGACGTGCACTTGAAGAAGTTGATAAAGGGTTAATAAAAGTCATAAAAAAATAAAAAGGGGAAGACTTTTATATAAATGCAAAAAAAGACTTGAAAAAGTCTTTTTTACATGTTATTATTAACTTGTTCTTTTGGGGAATTAGCTCAGCTGGCTAGAGCGCCTGCCCTGCACGCAGGAGGTCAAGGGTTCGAATCCCTTATTCTCCACCATTTAGAATTTAACTAACTAGAAATAGTTAGTTTTTTATTACAATAATTTAAAAACTTGACAAATGTTCGATAATATGTTATATTTATATCACTTAAAGGGGGATATAAAATGAGTAAATTAAATAATGATGATTTATTTGAATTAGGTGGAAAAATAGTATTTGTAGGTGCAGCGACTGCTATAATGGTTTGTGCACACGAAGCTAAAGAAAAAATCAGTCGTGATGAATATAAACAAAAATATCATAAATGTAGTGTTATTTCTGTTTGCGATGGAGAAATAAATATAGATTCAAATCAAGATACAAATAAGCTTTGTAGAGAGTTAAGTTACAAAATAGCTCAACAAGACGATGATGAACTAGTTATATATATATATTCTCAAGATAAAAATGAGAGAGATCTATATACAAAATATATTGAATCTAAAATTTATGTTACAGAAGATGGTAGTGTGTTATTTGATGAAGGCACAATTAGTGAAAATGATTATAACGAATACATTACAACTCTTGTAAAAGATCAATCAAGTAATGGGCAACGTGTAAGAGTTAATATTGGAAAAGAGAAATAATATTAAAGAAAAAGAGGTTAATTAAGCCTCTTTTTTTTATTCATATTTAATATTTAATATATCATCAAATTTATATGGTTTTTTATCAACAAATACTAATTTATTGATTGAATCTAGTTTTGTAATTATTCCTGTTACAAAACTATTTTTATACTTTCCATATATTGTTAATGTTACTATTGAATTACTATTATAAGCTTCAACTATTAAGTTTTCTAGTTCCATGATTTGATCTTCAGAAAATTCAGGTTTACTATTCTTTGTATTTTTATTTATGTATGTGTTTATTTCATCTTCGGAAATAACAGAGTGAAATGCTGCCCATTTCATCATTCCACGATCTTCATTTTTATTATTCATGATGCCCTCCTATCTTTTCATTTCTTTCCAATATAGTTGAATCTTCAAGTAGTGCAGATGCTTTAACTAAACTATTTTTTCCAAACCTTGCTTTTACTATATCAATAGAATGATTTAATTTCTCATCCCTTTGTTCTTTTTCAAAATCTTTAAATAAGTTAAGTTGAATAGAGTTATTTTGAGAAAGTTTACCAAGTGATATCATTATCTTTCTTATAGCTGAACCATCATAATATTGTTCTATCATTTGATTACATACTTTGATTATTTCTTTTGGATCTCTAGTTGGAGCATCAAGTTTCATAGAGTGATAAAAACCTCCAGTAACATATTTATTGTAGCCAAGGCCAAAACCTATTAGTTGACAATCATAATTTGATGCTCTAAGTCTTGCACAAACAACTTCTACCATTTCTTCGACAAGTATTCCTATATTTACTTTATAGTAATCTTTATGAAGCATTTGACTGTGTGAAAAAGACTTTTCTTTTGGTGGAACTTTTAAATCGCTAATAATACTTTCATCAAGTCCATTACAACTTCTCCAAAGCTGTACTCCCATAACACCAAATCTTTTTCGAAAATCTTCTTTATCATGCTTTGCAACATCACCAACAGAATACATTCCTAAATTGTTTAATTTTTTTTCCATTGCATGTCCAATTCCCCACATATCAGAAAGTGGTGATATTTTCCATAACTTCTTTTGCACGTCATCCATAGTCCATTTAGCTATACCGTTTTTATATAGTTTTGCTTCAGTATCCATAGCTATTTTTGCAAGAAGCATATTAGGACCAATTCCACAGTTTGCTGTAAGGCCAGTTTTTTGTTCTACTGTTTTAAGTATTTCTTCAGCAAGTTCTACATCTGTTTTGCCATAATATTTTAAATAACTTGTTACATCTAAAAAGCATTCATCAATAGAGTAGATGTGTAAATCCTTAGTATCAACAAAATCAAGGTAGATACTAACAACTTTCATACTCATTTCAGAGTATAGTTTCATTCTTGGATCAACAATCATATATTTAACACCTTTAGGTATTTCATATAGTCTTCCTCTTGATTTTATACCTTGTTTTTTTAAACATGGCGTAATTGCAAGAGTAAGTGCACCCTGACCTTGAGTGGTTGATGCAACTACTAAAGGAACTTTAAAGGGGTCAAGACCACGATCAATACATTCACAAGACGCAAAGAAACTTTTTGAATCAATACACATAAATGTTCTTTTCATCTTGACCACCCTCTAACTATATATATTATAGCATATTTATAATATATATTTTGTTAATAATATGTTAAAATATTTTTGTTATTTGGTGATTGTTATGAATAAAAAGAAACTAGATATAATTTATGAAGATAAATATATTATTGCAGTTAATAAACCTACTAAATTATTAACAGTATCAACGTTAAAAGAAAAAGAAAAAACTTTATTTCATGAGGTTAGTTTGTATGTAAAAAAGAAACATAAATCTAATAAAGTTTTTATTGTTCACAGACTTGATAAAGATACATCTGGCATTGTTATATTTGCTAAAGATATAGATACAAAAAATATTTTACAAGATGAGTGGAATAAATATGCTCAGGAAAGAAAATATATTGCTTTATTAAAAGGAAAAATAACTCCAAATAAAAAAGAACTTAGAAATCGTTTAAGTGAGACTAAAACTAATTTAGTTTATATTGATGATGATAATAAAAAAGCTAAAGTTGCAATAACTAAATATGAACTTATTAAATATGTAGGTAATAACTCATTAGTTGATATAGAAATACTAACTGGCAAAAAAAATCAAATAAGAGTTCAACTAGCAAATTATGGTTATCCTGTTATTGGAGACTATAAATATAATAAAAATAAAACTTTTTATAATAGATTAATGCTTCATGCATCTAGAATTACATTAATTCATCCAATTACAAAAGAAGTTCTTACTTTGGATGCAAGATTACCTAAAGAATTTAATATGTGATAGAATATAGTATATTTTTAGGTTAATTCAATTTTCAATTATATATTTTTATGAATATTATAATTTAGATTATAAATATTTGTTTTGGAGGTGATATATATGAATAGATCTGATTTTCCAATGCTTGATCAAGATTTAATATATTTTGATAATGGAGCTACAACATTTAAACCTAATACCGTAATTAGTTCAATTAATGAATATTATACAAAATACTCAGCTAATGCACATAGAGGTGACTATGATATATCATATAAAGTAGATTTAAAATATGAAGATGTTAGGGATAAAGTAAAAGATTTTATTAATGCCAAAGAAAAAGAAGAGGTAGTTTTTACATCAGGGACAACGATGTCTTTAAATTTAGTTGCATCAGCTTTTTTTGAAAAATATTTAGAACCTGGAGATGAAGTTTTAATAACAAAAACAGAACATGCATCTAATGTTTTACCTTGGTTTAATTTAGCTAATAAATTAGGAATAAAAATAAATTATATAGATCTTGATAGTGATTATCACGTTACAATTGATAATGCAAAAAAAGCTATAACTAATAAAACTAAAGTCATATCACTTGCTTATATTACAAACGTAATTGGTGATAAAAGACCTATAAAAGAAATTACAAAGATTGCTCATGAAAACAATATCTTTGTTGTTGTTGATGCTGCTCAAGCAATCGCACATACTAAAATTGATGTTCAAGATTTAGATATAGATTTTTTAGCGTTTTCTGCACATAAAATGTATGGACCAACTGGAGTTGGAGTTTTATATGGTAAAAAAGAATTACTAGATGAAGCTAATCCTTATATGCTTGGTGGAGGAATGAATGAATCATTTGATAATGAAAATGAAGTTCTTTTAAAATCTCTTCCTTATAAATTTGAAGCTGGGACACAAAATATTGCAGGTGTTATTGGACTGGGAGCTGCAATAGATTATATAAATAATATTGGTGTTGAAAATATTTCAGTTTATGAATCAAAACTAAGAGATTATTTAATAAATAAGCTAGAAAAAATAAGTTTTATTGATATTATTAATTATGAAGCTGATGGAGCAATAGTATCATTTAATGTTGATAAAATATTTTCACAGGATGTTGCTTATTATTTAAATAAATATAATGTATGCGTTAGAGCTGGTAATCACTGTGCTAAGCTGGTTAAAAATGTAACAGGAGTTACAAACTCTGTTAGAATTAGTTTAGCTTTATATAATACTGAAGAAGAAATTGATGAAGTTGTTAATCTATTAAGTGATTATGAAAAGATTAGAAATGAGATGATTTAAATGGATGATGAAGTAAGAAAAGAAATAATACTTGAAAACTATTCAAATCCATCTAATTATCAAAAGATAGATGATGAGTCATACGAAAAATACAACACTAATAATGAATCTTGTGTAGATAATTTAAATTTTTATATAAAGATTGAAGATAATATTATTAAGGATTTAAAATTTGAAGGTGAAGCTTGCGCTATTAGTAAAGCATCTTCATCTATATTTACAGATAATGTTATTGGTAAATCAATAAATGATGCAATTATTTATATAGGTGAATTTGAAAATATGATAGATCAAAAACCTTATAATGAAGATACTTTAAAAGATGCTTGTTGTTTTTGCAATATATATAAACAAAATAATCGAAGAAACTGTGCATATCTTCCATATAGAGGTTTAAAGAAATATCTTGAAAATTATATAAATAAATGATATATTTTATCTTGTAAAGCGATTTAAAATGAGATAAGTAATATAAATTTTTTATTTATAGAGATCTAATGGTTGGTGTAAATTAGAAATAAATATTTATATGAATCTACTCATATAGTGAAGTTAATAGCTTCCGGCTATAATTTAGTCGTTATTTAAATAAAGATAATAAAAGGATGGTACCGTGTTTATTAAAACACTCCTTAGGGACCATTCTTTTTTTATTTATCAGGAGGTTCATTATGGAAAGGAAAGAAGTTTTTAGTTTTAGATATCATAGAGATTACTCGGGCAGTCATAACGTATTTAAGGTTTCTGAAAGAGAACCGTTTAATGAAAGACGTAAACATGAATATGAAAAACCTGAATTAATTGAAGGTGAAATTGTTGAACATAGACTTGGAGGAATAGATAAAAAATATGATCCAAGAATTTATGGTGTTATTAAGTCATATGATGGAAAAGCATACGCAGTAAGTTTTAATGATTCATACAATTATGACAAAATAATAGCTCATGAAGGATTAAATAGTGGTGATTTTGTAGATACAAAGGTAATACCAGTTAGTGAGTTGTCTGATGATTATGAGCTTACTCCATCAAGAGAAGTAACAGATGGTTTTAGTGGACCAGCTAATCGTAAGTATTCACCATATGATCAGTGCCATAATTATATAAGTCCAGATGAACCAATGTATGAAGTTGATGAAATTTATTTAATAGTTATGAGACTAGTTGCATATTTTTACTCACTTCAAAAGTTAGGTATTAAACAGCTAGTTGTTACATCTGATTCTGAATTTTTACATCAGATAGAAATACACTCGTTTACATTATTTAATCATACTATGTATAATAACAGTAAATTTGATTTTAGAAGAGTTGGCGTATATAGTCCAGATGCAAAAGGTATTGTCCTTGTTAGAAGGGAAGTTGCAGCTGAATATAAAAGAATGGGTTATGAAGTATTAGAATTTGGTAGTCCAAAAAAAGATAGACAAAGAGGAAGGAAAGATAGAAATGATCGACATAAAATTAATTAGAGAAAATAGAGAATTAGTAAAAGAGAATATTAAAAAGAAATTTCAAGATGAGAAATTACCTTTAGTTGATGAAGTATATGAACTTGATATTAAAGCCAGAAATATGCAAACTGAAGGCGATAATTTAAAGGCTGAAAAAAATAGATTAAGTAAAGAAATTGGTATTCTAATGAAAGATGGTAATAAATCCGGAGCTGATGAAGCAAAAGAAAAAATTGCATCTATGAGTGCTAGAATTGCTGAAATTGATGAAGAATTACCTCAAATTCAAGAAGATATTAAGAAAAAAATGATGGTTATTCCTCAAATAATTGATGCATCTGTTCCAATTGGCAAAGATGATTCTGAAAATGTTGAAGTTCAAAAATTTGGTGAACCTGTTGTTCCAAGTTATGAAATTCCACATCATGCAGATATTCTTGCACGACTTGGTGGACTTGATAAAGAATCTGCTGGTCGCACATCTGGTGAGGGTTTTTATTTCTTACTTGGTGATATAGCTAGACTTCATGAAGCTATGATAGCTTATGGACGTGATTATATGATTGATCATGGATTTACATATGCTATACCTCCATTTATGATTAGAAGCGATGTTGTAAATGGCGTTATGAGTTTTGCAGAAATGGAAGCAATGATGTATAAGATCGAAGGAGAAGATTTATACTTAATTGGTACTAGTGAACACTCAATGATTGGTAGATTTAAAGGTCAAATGTTAAAACCTACTGATCTACCAGTTAGTTTAACTGGATATTCACCTTGTTTTAGAAAAGAAGGTGGAGCACATGGTCTTGAAGAAAGAGGATTATATCGTGTTCATCAATTTGAAAAACAAGAAATGATTGTTATATGTAAACCAGAAGAAGCAATGTCTTGGTATGAAAAAATGTGGAAATGTACAGTTGAAATATTTAGAAATATGGACATTCCAGTAAGACAACTTGAGTGTTGTAGTGGTGATTTAGCTGATTTAAAAGTTAAGTCTTGTGATATTGAGGCATGGAGTCCTAGACAAAAAACATATTTTGAAGTTGGATCTTGTTCTACTTTAGGTGATGCTCAATCTAGAAGACTAGGCATTAGAGTTAAAGGTGACGAGGGAACATATTATCCTCATACTTTAAATAATACTGTTGTTGCAACACCAAGAGGTTTAATTGCTTTACTTGAAAATAATTATAATGAAGATGGATCTATAAATGTTCCAAAAGTATTAAGACCTTATATGGGCGGAATAGAAAAAATAGAACCAATCAAATAAAAATACTAAATATGTATAGTAACTGCTCGACAATACTATACATATTTTTTTACATTATTTTATTGAACTTTACTTTTTTATATATTATAATTAATTCAAGATAGAAAGAGGATATGGAGGAAATTTGATGAAAAAATATTTATTATTTTTAATTATGTTTGCAATGATGTTTATTGCAATTGGAAAAGTATCTGCAGCTGATCCTATTATGATTACACCAGATGTTTATGATACTTATACTGGAGAAGCTGATAGTAAATCTAAGTTAACATTTAACTTTACAACTGACTATAATGCTGATTCAGAAATCGTAGTTTCTTTTACACAAGAAGCTGGAGTTGATCATTTTACTTTAGATTTTAAAGAATCAACTCAATTTGAAGTTGTAAAAGGTAAAACTCAAGTTGAAGGAACAACAAACCAGTTTTATGCAGTATTAAAACTTAAAAGTGCTGTTACTGCAGGTACTAATTTAGAGTTTACTGATATTTATGTATATCATAAAGAAGGTGCTTCAGAAGACTGTGAAGTTGGTGTATCAGCAGCCATCAAAAATGATGAAAAGACTTGTGCTGATTCAGTACCTGAAAATAATATTTACTATAATGATTTAGGAGAAACAATTTCTGCTGAACAATATGATTATGAATGTTTACCTCATGTTTGTGGTATTGTAAAAGTTGGAGAAACTACTCACTATTTTGATAATGATGGTAAAGAAGTTTCAACTGAAGAAGAAATGATAGCTTCATGTAAATGTCGTTATGATTCTAATACTGATAAATATTATGATTTAGAAAATAAAGAAATTTCTAAAGAAGAATATGAAAAGATTTGTTTATGTAGAACTGAAGATGGAAAAGACGGCAAAATTTATTATTGTAAAAAAGGTGAAGTTTGTACTGCTGAGGAATTTGAAAATCAATGTCCTCCAGATGTAAAAACTGGTGCATCTATTCCATATGCTGCTATTATAAGTGGAACTGTTCTTGCAGGTATTTGTGTAGTAGTTGCTTCTAAACGAAACAAATTCAGAAGAATATAATTATTAAAAAATAAAGAATAAGATTTAAATCTTATTCTTTTTTTGTTATAATCTTTTTATGTTTTAAAGAGGTGATTATATATGAAGTTACCAAATTTATCAGATGCAAGAAAAAGAACTGATAAGAAAACTGAATATATTTATTTAGATAAAGAATATGATAAGTCTATTTTTAAAGGTAAAAAGTATTTTATTAAGACTTATGGATGTCAAATGAATGTTCATGATAGTGAGGAAATATCAGCACATTTAGAAAATATTGGTTTTTCTAAAGTTGAAGAGATGGAAGATGCTGATATTGTTATTCTAAATACATGCGCTATAAGAGAAAATGCTCATGATAAACTATTTGGTTTTTTAGGTAGATGTAAACATGTTAAAACAACAAGTAATCCAAATTTAATTATCGCTATTTGTGGATGTATGGCTCAAGAAGAAAGTGTATGTAGTACTATAAAAGAAAAATATCCGTATGTAGATTTAGTTTTTGGTACACATAATATATGTGATTTAGAAGAACTATTAATTAATAAATCTGAAAAACAAAATATAGAAGTTTTATCTTGTGAAGGTAATGTATACGAAAATATTAAATATAAGAGAGATTCTAAATTTAAAGCTTGGGTTAATATTCAGTATGGCTGCGATAAATTTTGTACATATTGTATTGTTCCATATACAAGAGGAAAGCAAAGAAGTAGAAAATCAGCTGACATATTAAAGGAAGTAGAAGAACTTGTAAAAGATGGATATAAAGAAGTAACTTTACTTGGGCAAAACGTTAATGCTTATGGGAAAGATTTAGAAGGTGAATTATCTTTTGCTGAACTTCTTCAAAAAGTTGCTGATACAAAAATTGAAAGAGTTAGATTTGTAACATCACATCCTTGGGATTTTACTGATGAAATGATTGATGTAATAGCAAATAATGATAATGTAATGAACTATATTCATTTGCCACTTCAATCAGGATCAGATAGAATTTTAAAACTAATGGGTAGACGTTATACTAAAGATGAATACATTAAATTATTTAATAAGATTAAAGATAAAGTTAAAGGTGCATCCATAACTACTGATATTATTGTAGGTTTTCCTAATGAAACAGAAGAAGATTTTAAAGAAACTTTAGATGTTGTTAATACATGCAAGTATGATAGTGCATTTACATTTATTTATTCACCAAGAGAGGGAACTCCTGCAGCTAAGATGGATGATAAGATTCCTTTAGAAGAAAAAGAAAAAAGACTTTATGAACTTAATGAATTAATAAATAATTATTCACTAATGAATAATAAGAAGTATGTTGATAAAGTAGAGAAAGTACTTGTTGAAGGAATTAATGAAAAAGATTCATCAAAATTATTTGGTTATACTGAGACAATGAAACTTGTAAACTTTGAAGGTTCACAAGATTTAATAGGTATAATAGTAGATGTTCAAATAACAGATGCTAAAAGTTTTAGTTTAGATGGTAAATTAAAAAGGTAAGAATTATTTCTTACCTTTTTTTAATTTACTAATATTTGTACTAACAAGTGCTAATATCATAGCAATTAATATTGCAATGATATCATAAAACTTGTTAATGTTATCTAAGAAAGTATTCTTTTCTTTTTTTATCGTATGTTTAGTTTTTTTAACTTTGCTTTTAGCTTTATCATTATTCCAAATGTTAAGTTTATTTAATTTTGCATAATTTTCAAATTCGATTAGTTCAGATGTATATTTATAATCACTATATAAATATGCAACTTTAGCATATCCATTTTTAACTATTTCATTTTGAACTAATTTTTTGTCTGCCCAAATCCAAGCAATGTCTCTTTCATATTTATCTTTTTTATCTGATTTTGGATCATATTCTATATATAGTTTTTTTGCATTTGTTAATAACTCACAAGTAAACTCTTTAGCTTCGTTTGCATATAATTCGTTTTTATCTATTTCTGGTGAATCTATTGCAATAAATCTGACTTTTTCTTTCTTTTTATCTATTATTAAACTTGCTGTATCTCCATCAATACATTTATTTAGTTTTACTTCGATTTTTTTAGCATATGTAATTGTTGGAAACAGTAAAAGAGTAATAATAATTAATATCTTTTTCATTATATCAATTCTTTCACGAAACTATTATAACACAAAGTGTGTTATAATAAAGATGTAAAAAGAGGAAGTTGATTTATATGGTTACTGAAGAAGCAAAAACACACATGAAAACGTTTTTGGTTTTAATGATTATTGGTGTAGTAATTTTTATAGTTGGTGTAGCAATATCAATTAATTATATATTTATATATCCAAAGAACAAAGGTAAAGTAGAAGCTGTTATTACAGATATCTCACATGATACCACGACAGTTAATTATGAAGTTAATGGTAGAATCTATAAGAAGGTATATACTGTATATTCTTCAAATTATTATGTTGGAAAAAAAGTAAATGTGTTGTATAATAAGGCACATCCACAGAAATCTATGATTTCTAGTTTTAGGTATTTATCATTAATAGGACCAGGAATTGGAATAATATTTTTAGGTGTTAGTGGTATAGGACTTTTATTTATATATCAAAAATACTATAGAATTTAATTTATTAACGGGGGTATTAATATGTTAGTAGAAAGTATAATGAGTTAAGAAGTAGACTTATTAAAGCGTATTTAAAATTTCTTCAAGATACTATTTTGCAAGATTATTTAATAAATATGTATCAATATGAACTTAGACATGGTGAACAAGATCTAAGAGATAAATCAAGAAATTAATTAAAAAAGATAATCACTAGTGATTATCTTTTTTTACTTAATTGGTAGCGACGGTGTGATTCGAACACACGACCTGCCGGGTATGAACCGGATGCTCTAGCCAGCTGAGCTACATCGCCATTTCTTTGCTTGACAATATGAATTATAGCAAAAAAAAATTAAGAATACAACAATTTTCTTTCTATAATTCTTGATATATTCAGTTAAATAAAGTAAAATTATGAAAGTGAGGTAGGAAATATATGAACAAAGATCAAAAAACATTAATAATAATTATTGCAATAATTGCTGTATTTGCAACTGCATTTGGTATATATGCATTTAAACATAATAAAAAAGAAAATTGTCGTATTAAAGAAACTGATGCTGTAAAGTTTAAAAAAGAATATGAAGAATATAATGGTAAGAAATATGATAATTCTGATATTGAATATTTTACTGTTAAATTATCTAATAAAAATTTATTTAAATATGTATCAAGTAAAAAAGCAATTGATATTATGGAAAATGGTACTGGTATTATTTATTTTGGTTTTCCACAATGTCCATGGTGTCGTACTTTAGTTCCTTATTTAGAAGAAACTGCAAAAGTTAATGGAATTAGTGAAATATATTATTTAAATATTCTTGAACTTAGAGATTCATATAAAGTTGAGAATAAAAAAGTTGT
>JAEEGL016171392.1_pt1 | contig 12421 bp, 13 predicted proteins | sample 9134231 | NCBI WGS metagenome assembly JAEEGL01 (sample SAMN16246548, study PRJNA631951) | gut metagenome | biome: gut microbiome; feature: rumen; material: fiber-attached | host: Bos | place: Iran: Karaj | collected 2018-10 | reverse complement strand
TTCTCGTTTCCATAGTTTTTCCTTTCCGGGTCAGTCCCACTCTTCGAGGAAGCCTTCGCCCATGGCCTCGTCCACGTCTCCCACTACGAAAAATGCTCCGGGATCATGTTTTTTGACTATATCCTTGATATATACAAGATCTTTCTTGGAACAGATACATAAGAGGATCTTCTTATCCTTGCCGGTATACATCCCGCTTCCGTAAATTGCAGTGACACCACGGTCCAGATCCTTCATTATCTCTGCAGCTATCTCCTCGTTTTTGTCGGAGATTATTGTTGCCATCTTGGCGCTCTTACCCTGATGAAGCACCAGGTCAATGACCTTGCCCATGATAAAGACAGATATAACGGCATATAATGTATGCTCTACGCCGAAGGTCAATAGTCCCGCAGCCACAACGAATCCGTCAATGATCTGAATCAGACGTCCAACACTTACACTGCGCACTTTCTGATGAATGGACTCACCCAGAAGATCGGACCCGCCACTTGTTGCATGAGCTGTAAGAAGAAGTCCGGAGCCGGTACCCATTATGATACTTCCGTAAATTGCCACCAGCAGCAGATCATCCGGAAGGATTGACATTTCCGGAAGGAAAAAGAGTTCAAGGGTTAACAGTGCCCACGCAAATGCGGTGCGCAGAACTCTCTTGCTTCCAAGTCGTCTCAAGGCGTAAAGGAAGATGGGAACGTTGAACACAAGGCTTCCCAGCCAGAGAGGAAAGTCCACATCAAAATACCTTGAGCAGACAGACCTTGCAATAATAGACAGTCCCGTTACTCCTCCCGTTACAAGTCCTGCGGGATCATAGATGTATTTAACCGCAATGGCGGTAAGCGTTGAACCTATAAGAAGCAGGAACAGCTCTTTAAAAATTTGTTTTATCTTTTTTCTGCGAAGCTTCTTATCGGGTTTTGCAGCTTTAACTTTTTTCTCTTTTATCTTAGGTTCTTTTTTCTTCATTTCTTTTTAAACTGCAAATGATTGAAAAATGCAACTTTTTTGTATTCTTCCATGGTGCAGGTTCTTTTTTCAAATTCAAGCATAGAACTGTACCACTCATCAGTGAACTTAATGTCGTTATTTGAGGACAGACCGTAACAGGTTCTTATGCCATATACATTAACAAGATCTGTCTTTTCGGAAATGCAGCTGATAAGATCCTCGTTACTGTAAACGTTTCTGTGTCCGAACATGCAGTCATCTTCTTTATCCTCGAAAAGAAGATCAAGAGCGGCCTTAGGATTATCGTTCAACACAGCCAGAGCCAGGGCTCTTCCGTAAACGTTATGCTTTACAACAGACAATATCCCGCCGGGCTTCAATATTCTCACAAGTTCATTCAGGATCTCTTCCTTATCCTCTACATATTCAAGAACATTGTGACAAAGAACAGCACCAAAAGAGTCCGATTCAAGAGTCTTAAGATAATCAAGACCTTCGGTAATGAGAGTATATCCGTTATGATCAAAACGTCTGGAATACATCTCCTCATTGGGTTCAAGGGCCGTTACATCAAAATCCAAAGCCAGGTAGTCTGCCGTAATGCAGAAGCCCGCACCAAAATCCAGGATCGAACGGGCACCCATTAATGCATCAAACTGTCCAAACAGCACATCGTAGAACATCCTGCCCCAGGGCTGTTCTACGGATTTTCTGTAATCTTCAATGGTTCCTGCCATATTCTTCAATACTCTCCCAATCCGTACATCTGATGTAATTTCTTCCGGGCAATTTGTGATTTCTATTCCAGGGTCTGTCATAAACCAGAACCTTTAAATCCGGAAGATGATCAAAAAAGCGAAAAGCTGTGGGCGAGTCCTCCACCGCAAGATCAAAAGGAATCTTTACGTAATCTTGAAGCTGAAGACTGTACGCACAGTTCTTATATATATTGTCCCGCCCATACTTGTTGAGACAATAGAGTTCTGCTCTTTCCAGGCCATGCAGATCCAGCCATTTTCTAGAAGCCTCGAAGGAACTGTAAGGACGACCTGTGATGATATAAACTTCATGACCTTCACCGATCCAGCCGTTAACCGTTTCCACAGCCCCCGGAGTCTCCTCATAGGAAAGAAGAACTTCCGGGCTATGGGCTTTTATCATCATTTTTTCATACTGCTCATCCGTAAGAGAAAAGGACTTCTTCAGATCAAAAAATTCTATATCTTCATACGGAACATCTATACCGTACATGTCAGCCACAAGGCCTGAGAAATGTCTTGCAGTCTCACACAGGCAGTCATCAAAATCCACGTATATCTTCATATGATCAGATAAGTTTTCCAATTACTTCGTTAATAACCTTGCCGTCTGCCTTACCCTTAAGTTCGGGCATTACGGCCTTCATGATCTGGCCCTTGTTGCCGGTGGCAAGAACATCAGCAAACTTCTCCTTAATGATCGCTTCAACTTCCTCTGCAGAAAGCATCTTGGGAGCATATTCCTCAAATACTTTAAGGCGTGCTTCATACTCTGCCTTAAGCTCAGCTCTTGAATCAGGGCAGGTATCGATCTGCTCCTTAACACTCTTAATCTCCTTAAGAATGGCCTGGTCAGTCATATCATCGGGAATATCCTCACGGCATCCCGCATCTATAGCAAGCTTCTTTGCTGCGGATACAAGAGTTGAGATTGCATCCTTTCTTACTTTGTCATGATCTTTCATGGCCTGTATCATGTCTTTTTGTAATGTTGCAAACTGCATTGTTTTTTCCTCCGTATATATGTTTAAAGCTAAGTACTTATGTTCATTTATCACTCTGTTAATTATATCCCCTATAGACGAAAGTGTCGATTAACAACCTAATTATGAAACAAACGAATAATCATGTTATAATGTAGCGGTTGAATGAATTTCTATACTAAATATCGATCCCGGGAGAATAATTATGCTTTTTGCTTTAGCACTGATACCTGTAGTCATACTTTTGATCTTCATATACAAAAAAGATAAAAAAGAAAAAGAGCCCATGGGACTCTTGATGGGATTGTTTTTTGCTGGAGCGGGAACAGTTATCTCAGCTCTGATATTAGAGTCTATAGGAGAGCTGATCTTCGGCCTGATCTTCCCATATGAATCAGCTTTAAAGGTATTCCTCAGTGCCATGTTAGTGATAGGACCTGCCGAGGAATTCGGAAAATTCATGGTCCTCAAACTCATCACCTGGAAAAATAAGAATTTCGATTACAGCTACGATGCCATCGTATATGCTGTTTTTGCTTCTCTCGGATTTGCAGCGGTAGAAAATATCTTCTACGTATTCGGAAACGGCTGGGGAGTTGCGATCCTCCGTATGTTCACCGCCATTCCCGGACATGCTTCCTTCGCAGTGTTCATGGGATATTTCTACAGCAGGGCAAAATACGCAGAACTTACCAATAACAAAAGCGACCGTTCGAAGTACCTTTTCCGTGCATGGCTCATTCCTACCATTATCCACGGTTTATATGATGCCATCATACTCGGAGGAACTTCCACGGAAAGTCTTCTCATGGTAGGATCAAGCATAATCCTGTGGGTGGTCCTGGTCATCATCCTCTTTGTAATGTCCATCATCACTGTCATCAAAGCTTCCAGAAATGATTTCTGCATCACATGGCTTCCCGGAAATGTACAGACCGTATATGTACCTTCCGTTGCAGGCATGTGGGTATGCGAATGCGGAATGAACAATCAGTTAAACTTCTGCCCCAAGTGCGGAAAGATGCGTCCCGTAAGCAATGTATGGACCTGCCCCAGATGTGGAATTCCTTCCGCCTACAATTTCTGCGGACAGTGCGGATGCCCGAGACAGTAAAATAGTGGAACGGGGGGGACGGTTCTTTCGTACCATGGGTCCTGCCGCTTTGTTTAACCTGTCTCGCTTTTCGATTTCAGGCGGAATTGCTTCACTAAGCTAGTTTACGCTCATGACGCGGAGCCACTCGCTTCGCTCGGGCATGAGCGGCCGCAATTCTCGCAGAAATCGAAGTCTCGACAGATTAAACTATCGCGTCACCCCTGGAACGAAAGAACCGTCCCTTGAGTTTTGCTTTATTCGAGAATGATGTGTATTTCTCCAGCCAGTTTGTCATAATCTGACATTAAATTTTCGTGATTTTCTTTTATGAAATCTACGTTTCCGCTTGCGGAAGCTTCTTCAAGGAGGCGAGCCTGTTCGGAAATGCTGTCTGCTCCGATGGAACGAGAAGTACTCTTCAGGGCGTGGACATAAGTCTTGTAATCTTCCCAATTTTCCTCTTCGTAACATCTGCGAAGCAATTCGCTCTTCTCTTTATGTGAGTCGGAAAATTCTTTCAGCATATCACGGTAAAATGAAACATCCTTCGCACAGAAACGAAGTCCCTCTTCTGTGTTGATCCCCAGATTACCTGCCTGCAGGACAATGTCTTTGCCCTTTTCTTTTTCATCCTCTTCATCAAAATCTTCGGGAGAAAATTCCAGGATCTCAGGCTCATCATCTGCCTCGGAAACCGCTTCTTTCTTTTTATCCTCCGGAAGATACTTATCAAGAGCCGCTGTCAGACGGTCCATTTCAAGAGGCTTGGTAAGATAATCGTTAAAGCCCGCAGCCATGTAGATCTCTCTGGAGCCCACTATTGCGTTGGCGGTAAGAGCGATGACCACGGTATGTTCCGGAACCAGATTTTCTTCACGAAGCTTCTTCAGAGTTTCGATACCGTCCATCTCAGGCATCATGTGATCCATGAAAACGATGTCGTACTCTTTTTTTCTCATGGTGGAAATAGCGTCTTTGCCCGAGGATTCAAGGTCCGATCTGATGCCGAAAAGTCCCAGCAGATTATCGATGACCTTAAGGTTCATCTCATTATCATCTACCACAAGCACCCGGGCATCCGTAGCCGAGAACATGGGGGTGTATATATCATAGTCATCGGAATCAAGTGCCTCACGGGCATTAACCTGCCCCAGGGGCGAGCTGTCAACAATGGTCTGAACCAGCGAAAAATAAAATTCCGAACCTTCTCCGTATTTACTCTTCACTTCAAGTTTGCTATCCATCATCTCAAGAAGTCTTGTGGTAATGGCAAGGCCGAGACCGGTTCCCTCTATGGTCCTGTTTTTATTCTCATCAAGTCTTTCAAAGGAAGTAAAGAGTTTCGGAAGATCCTCATCCTTTATTCCTATGCCGGTATCAGTCACCTTGACTAAAAGCGTTATCTTATCCTCTTCTCTTGACTGTTCCGTTATCTCAAGAGTTACAGAGCCTTCTTTGGTATACTTAACCGCATTTGTAAGAAGGTTGATGATTACCTGGCTTATACGAAGATCGTCACCGTAAAGTTTGCAGGGAAGATCCGGATCCGGTTTGATGATCAGGTCAAGTCCCTTGTCCTTTGCCCTCTGTTCTACGGCAATGCGAAGATTATTGATGATATCCTTCAACTGATAATTAACGGGAAGTAATTCCATCTTGCCGTCTTCAATCTTGGAAAAATCAAGGATACTGTTGATAAGGACCAGAAGCGTCTTTCCGGCTTTTTTGATATTGGAAGAATATTCCGTTATTTCTTTGTCCCTGGATTTGTGAAGGATCATCTCATTCATTCCAAGGACAGCATTTATGGGAGTTCTGATCTCATGAGACATCTGAGCAAGGAAATGGCTCTTTGCCTGATTTGCAAGTCTCTCGCTTTCTGCCATCTGAAGGCTTTCCTGTTCACGAAGAGTTTTTTCCTGAATGCTTTTTTTCAGATAATCCAGGACGGACGCGAATCCGAACAGGGCCATACACCTGGGGACCACATAGAACAGTACAAGACTTACAACATCGTCATTGATGGAAAAAGAATTCGAAAGAAGTTTCGCAGCTTCATTTTCCGTGGTACTTACCGTAAGGATAAGCATGTTCGAATCACACAGACCATACTTAAAACCAAAAACCACGGACACTAAAAATCCTATACATGTCAGGATGAAAGTATACGTAACATATTTATTTTCATTATAGAGGATCGCACATACCATGGGGAACAGCATGAACAAAGTACCATGATAGGCAACTTCCACATTTGCGAAGGTGATCATGCCTACCAGAAGAGAGATCATAAGGTAATTTGCCACTATCTTGTCAAAACCGATAATGTACTTTACCAGATAACCTGCAATGGCAAATGAAGTGATTCCGATGAAAGTATGATCCATGATGCTCTGGTCGAGTATGAATATATGAACGACATTAAGCACCCATGCTATGATCATAACGATCCAGGTTACGCGCATACATCTGAGACAATACGCATTAGCTTTTTTATAATCTTCCAAACGTTCCATTATGCCCCCTCATGGCCTTTACCACACTTCTCCGTGCTCTCCGCCGGAGTTTTCGCCGTCATTTCCGAAGCCGTAATAATCTTCGTAGAACTGTCTGTCATCCGCTCTTTCACCCTGGTTTTCATCCAGCTGTTCCTGAATGTGTTCCATGATCTCATGTTCATTCATGGTATCATCGGGAGTTATTTCCTGAACATCTTCACTGCCGTCATCTCCATCGTCCGGTTCATCCTCCGGTTCTTCTTCGGCAGGCTCCTGCTCTTCAGTCTGTTCCGCCATTTCAAGGAGCTCGTCTATCTCATCCTTTAATTTCTGAGCCGCTTCGTCATGCCCGTCTTCATCATCTTCATGTGCACACCCGTCGGCAATAAGAACTTCCCTTGCTTCCTTAAGGATCTTCTCTACCTTTCTCGAAGTGGCATTCGTCATGTTTAAACTGCAGCTTAAATAGAACATGTCCCACTCGTCCTCGGTGATCTCACTCAACATTGCAAGAGCAAGGTTCACCTTCACGGGACATTCTTTTCCGTAAGGGATATCACACTCTATGGCCTTCAGATATGCATCCTTAGCTTCGTCATATTCTTCTTCGTCGAAATAGTAATTTCCCAGGTTATACCAAACGATGTATTCATCAGGCAGTCCCAGTTTTATCAGAAGTTCCGCTATCTCGGGATGGTATTTTCCGTTACGGGCTTCGTTCACGTAATAAGCATTAAGTCCCCATCTTCCGACGAAAAAAAGAGCGGCAAGAAGCGTTACGATCCATGTAAGAAGGATCGCATACCATGCAGGCCTTGATATTCTTATCTTATTTTTTTTCTTTTTCTTTCCTGACATGCTTTCTGCGTGCTCCAACACCTGCCCTTATACTCATGAACAGCTCAAGTGCAATGAGCCCTGCAAGATAAGGGGTGTATTTAAAAAATGTATCCTCATAGTAGGTATAATCACTGTTGGTCTCGGTAACCGTACCGCTCAGAGCCTTTATTTCATCCAGGCAGTCTTCAAGGATAGTCATAAGGCCTTTGTCTGTTCTGTGAACATACTCAACTCCCAGATCATCTGCAATCTTCTCCAGATTATCCTGATCTATATAGCTGAGAGCTATGTCATAAGTATCGGAAGAACGCACGTTAAATCCGTTTTCATCGACCATCTCACCACCCTTACTTGAGCCGTATCCGATGACCGCACCGCCGTCCACAAGACACTCCAGAGCTTCATAACTATAGGGTTCTTTATTGGAACTGGTATCCTCTCCGTCCGACAGGAAAAACACAATGGTCTGTCTGTTTTCTTTTCTGTCGGAGGAAATGAGCATGTTCTCAAGATCATAGTAGGGTACGTCCATGCGGCTTCCGGTAACGTAGTACTTATCGGGAGTCTGAATGTTCTTAAGAAATCTCAGTACAGTGTCCGCATCCTGGGTAAAGGGTGCCGCCACTTCGGAACTGTTTCTGAAGGTTATCAGTCCGAAATTGGCTCCTTCCAGCTCCTCCATTATCTTCTCTATATCTTCCTTAGCTGCGGCAAACCTGGTGGAATCGGGACCGTCCGTAGCCCACATGCTGAGGGTTGTATCAAGTACAAAGAGCACGTCAAGATTAGAAAGCTGCACATCCGTACCGTGAGTTTCCCTCATGGGCCTTAAGGCGATAATGAAGGTAAGGGCAATGATCGCGGCTCTTACAAAAAAGACAAAGGCACTCAGTATTCTGTTTTCCCTGCTTCTTATCCAGGCGATGAGGATCACAAGTACCGCCACCGCAGCTGCTGATATAAGAGCAGGTACCGGGATGACCGGATTGAAGATCATAATCTTATTTTCCTTTTAAAAACAGTAAGCATACAAAGGATCCGCCAATACTTATGAGAAGTGCAAGCATCGGTATTAAAGGTGTATCAACGATCTGTTCCGTGATTATATCGTCCACGGCCATGGCTTCGTGGGACCTGATCTCTTCAACAATGGAAGAAACAGTTTCTTCTTTACTCTGAACATAAAGTTCACCGCCGGTGTATTTCACCGCGCTTCTCAATTCTTCCCTGAATCTGTCGTAATCAGCCGTGGTGTATTCGTAGAAATACGCATCCTCTGAGGGGAAGATGGCAAATACCGTAACATCATTTTTATTACAAAGGTAACTTGCTCCCTCAAGATCCGGAATTTCCTGAACCGAGGAAGCATTTGCATTATCCGTTGCAAAGATCATGATCCTGGTCCTGGACTCGTCTCCCAGAGAGGGGAAGCTGTAAAGACCGGAGGCCAGTCCCTCTCCTATGAGGGAACTTCCTCTGAAACTGTTATTTACAAGAGTGCCTGCCTCTATATAGTTAAGCTGATTATCAAGCTCGTAGTAAGCATCCCATTCCTCGTCGGTTTCGAAGGTTATGTAGGGACCATCGGGGATCATTTCCTCGTATTCTTTTTGCAGGGTGAAATATTCCTTGAGTTCTTCCAGCCTGGTTACCACATAAGAATAATCATCAGTCAGAGGAACAAATACAACTGATGAGGTGTTAAATATGGTGATGCCGAACCTGTCACCCTGAAGTTCCATTACCACCTGTTCCAGGTAATCCGTCAGCTCATAGTTAAGTTCATAAAGGGAATAGGAAACGTCCAGGCACAGCATGATATCACGCTTCTGAACACCGATCTTGATCTTTTTGGTTTCATAGGGTCTTGCAATGAGAAACAGTGCGGAGATCAAAGCTGCGATAACAAATATTTCGTGAAAGAACAGCAGCACTTTGCTGCGTATATAGATCCTTTTGTATATGGGAAGATTATAGATCAGGGAAGCCGCTCCGGACCTTAAACCGCCGGTGTAATCTTTTTTCCTCGGAGAGGGAATGACATGAAGAATAAGCACTGCAAGAAGCAGCACCGGTATCCCGATCTTTATAACTTCAGGATGCATCAGTTCCATGTCTTCACCATTCTTTTAGCCTGTTTGGCATCTCCCATAAAATCAGCCTTTGTCTTCATGGCAAATTCCGGAGCGTACCATTTTTCTATCAGTTCAGCCAATTTGGTCTGACCGTGTTTTTCAAGATCCGTAAGAGTAAGGGCAGTAACATCTTTGCCTGTAAGTTCCGTCACAAAGATCCTCATGACCATACTCATTCTCTGATAGCTTTCTCTTATATCGATATTTCCGTGGGACAGTTCGAAGATTATCCTGTCGATGGAATTGATGGCTTTATTCCTTATCATTGCCTCCGTGGGAGGAATGGGAGGTTTGGGAGGCTTGGGGGTTTTCACTTTTTTCTTTCTGGGATTTTTTCCGAACTTAAAAAGAAGTACGAAGAAAAAGACGGACACAAGAAAAATACAGCCTCCGATAATGAGCCATACGGGTTCCATCATCTGTTCCGGTTGTACATTAACCGTAAATTCCACTGTGTCCCCTCTCAAACATATTTATTACACTGTCCACCACATGGTCGGACTTTGATATCATTTCAAATACAACACGGTGTCTTAACGCATCGTTTTTAAAGCTTCCCAGGATTCTTCCCCTTTCGGCTTTTTCCGCTTTCTTAAGAGCACGGCTTCCCGATAAAAATCCGTCAAGATAGTTTTCCCTGACTCTGTCATATGCTCTTTTTCCAATGACCGGAGCATCATCAATGCAGATAAAATAGACATCATTTCTTCCCGACATTTCAAGAAGAGTCTCTGCTTTCATGGTTGCAAGACCGAGAATGTCGGTTATGACAAAGATTATCATTCGGCGCATGGGAAATGTACGGACCATATCCCTGACCAAGGTATTCATATCTGAAGAGGGAGCATTAAAGATGGTATCACCATATAAATGAATAAGCTTCTCCGCGGTAATACCGCCGGTACTGAAGGGAGAATATATATTTCCCTTTTCACCGGAGCATGCGAATGCAATGTCTGCACCCTGTCTGCCAAGAAGATAACTGATAACTCCGGTAGTCATAAGTGCGACTTCTGCTTTTGAATCACGTGCGGAAGTATCGGCATCCATCTTGAGGCCGGTATCTCCGATGATCAGAACGCTGTGTCTTTTTTCTGCAATGTATCTGCGTACCAGGATGGAATCGGTTCTGGAAGAACATTTCCAGTCAATGGAGGTAATGTCGTCTCCGGGAGTGTAATCCTTGAGATCAAGGAATTCCATGCTTTTTCCCATGTATACCGAACCATACCCTCCGTCCAGGATATTGGTGGTCTTACGGGTGGTATAAAGAACCGCTTCTTTACTTATGGCAGCAAGATGATCGTAATCGATTTCCATATTAAGGGGTCTTCAGTGTTCCTATGATCTCATCAATGATCATGTCTACGGTAACCTTATCGGCTATAGCGGAATAGTTAAGTGCTATGCGGTGGCAGAGAACGGAATGAGCCATCTGCTTAACATCATCGGGGACCACGTAGGTTCTGCCGTTAAGAAGTGCAGTGGCCTTGGCGGTACGAAGAAAGGCGATGGATGCTCTGGGGCTTGCTCCCATTTTCACATAAGCAGCTTTTTTCTCTCCAAGAAGTCTTGCGGGACCGCGGGTTGCGGTAACGATGGAGGAAATGTACCACTTAACGGCTTCATCGACATATACCTTCTCGGTGATCTTCTGAAGCTTATCGATATCAGCTATGCTCATGACAGCATCACGCTTTTGGAATGCATGGTCCTCGATCCTGTTAAGGATCTCAACCTCTTCGGCAGCAATGGGGTAGGAAATGACTTCCTTGATCATGAATCTGTCTGTCTGAGCCTCGGAAAGAGGATATGTACCTTCCTGCTCTATGGGGTTCTGGGTTGCGATGACGATGAATACATCCTCAGGCATGTTGTAGGACTGGGTACCGATGGTAACCTGGTGCTCCTGCATGGCTTCAAGCATGGCTGACTGGGTCTTTGCCGAAGATCTGTTGACCTCGTCAAGAAGCACGAAATTGGCAAATACGGGACCGAACACGGTATCAAACCGGGAGGTCTGTCTGTTGAATACCTGGGTTCCTATGATATCTCCGGGAAGAAGGTCCGGAGTACACTGAATTCTGGAGAATTTTCCGTCCACTGCATCGGCAATAGCCTTGGCTGCTGTGGTCTTGGCAAGTCCGGGGACGGATTCGATCAAGATGTGACCGTCTGCCAGGATTGCGGTAAGAAGCGATCTTTCAAGCTGCTTTTGTCCCACAACAACGGTTTCGAAGTAATTCGTAAGTTTGCCTATCATTTCACGGCTGTAGTCGAATTCTTCCTGTGTTACCTTTGACTGATTTGTATCGTAAGCCATTTTTCCCTCTTTCAAAAATCACGGTTGGGCATGCCATTTCATGCCGCACAAACACAACAATTTATTATATCAGATTTGGGGCCGGCAGTCATGTATGAGAGCTCCGTTATTCCTTGACGATTTCCCCGTCCCAGTCAATGATACCGCCAAATTCATAAACGTATGCATATCCCATATCGGCAAGTTTCTGAGCAGCTTCCTTACTGCGCCTTCCGCTGCGGCAATATACAAGGATGATCTGATCAAAATCGGGAAGTTCTTCGGGAGGCTCCGTTTCGATGCTTTCATTCGGAATAAGTATGGCTCCGGGAATGTGCCCCTCTGCATACTCATCTTCGCGGCGGACATCCACGATGATATGGCCGTCGTCCTTCTCCATCATTTCCTTAGCTTCTTCCTGAGTTATCTGAGTATACTCAAAAGTCCGGACCATTCCGTCTCCGTCCATGATCATGCCTCTCTGACTGTTAATGAACAAAATGCAGGCAACGGCAATAATACATATGATCACTGCAGCGCCTATTAATATCTTTATCATTTTCATTTCTTCTCCCCTGAACATTAAAAAGTGAACGAAGGAGCAGGTCCTTCGTTCACTTCATAAGTTATACCAACTGCATTGTTTCTTTTGCTTTTAGAACAAGAGAAAGGTCAACCCCGCACAGTTCCGATATTTCTTCAACGGTTTTACCTTTGTTAAGCATTCTTTCTATTATCTCAAGTTTGCCCTGTTCTATGCCCTCTTCAAGGCTCATTTTCTTTTCCCAGTCTATTCTGTCCCCGAATGTCATATAATCACCCCTTATCTCCGGATCCCGGCGCACATTACCGACATATTCA
>JAEEGL013962102.1_pt1 | contig 12421 bp, 8 predicted proteins | sample 9134231 | NCBI WGS metagenome assembly JAEEGL01 (sample SAMN16246548, study PRJNA631951) | gut metagenome | biome: gut microbiome; feature: rumen; material: fiber-attached | host: Bos | place: Iran: Karaj | collected 2018-10 | reverse complement strand
ATAGCAAACTATACTATGAACGTTTTCAATTATGAAACAGTAAAGCTATTAAAGGACCTAGGAATCTCAAAAATAATACTATCTGTAGAATTAACAAAAGCTCAAATAAATGAACTTTGTTCTATGATAAAAAGTGAAGATATGGAACTTGAAGTATTAGCTTATGGAAGTGTTTGCGTTATGACATCTGAGTATTGCCCAATTGGATCAACCGTTGGGGAATTTAGTAAGAATCATCCTTGCACAAAACCATGCTTAAAAAATGATAAATATTACTTAAACGATAGAATGAACATTAACTTTAGGGTTATACCAGATAATATTGACTGTCAGTCAAGAATTTACAATAGTAAGATTACTTCAATTGAAACATCTTCTCTTAAAGTTGATTCTATTAGGTTAGATTTTTTAGATGAAACTACAAACAAAATAAATCAAATAATAAAAACTCATCTTGATGGAAAATCGCTCGAAGGAGAAAAATATACAAAAGGTCATTATTCAAGACCGGTATAAAATAAAAAACAGGCTGGAATCCCAGCCTGTTTTTTTCAGTAATGATAAACATTCCCGCTTCGTTCAGTGGTAAATGTCCTATTCTCCGGATCAATCTCAGTGATGTGACTCGTAAACCGTCTTTTATGATTGACGACAATTATTGCCGAAACATCATAGCATTCGTCATGTACCCAGTGCTTACAGAGCTGACCTTTTTTTGTTCTCTTGCCTTCGATTTCGTTGAAGAATGCAATCAGTCTACCCTTGTACTCCATTGAGCCTGCTCCTTTCTTTCTGAACGGTCGATATGCTAGCCAAAAAAACTAGCTAAAGTAATAATAGCAACTTTCATGATTATAGCACCTTTATGGCATTATGACAACCTTTTTTAATAATATAAAATAGGACCTAGTAAAAAACTAGGTCCGAAAATATTAGTCTAATTCATATTTTTCAATTTGTTCTTTAACTTTCTTCATGAAGTCCTCAAGAGGCATAGCACCTAAGTCGCCTTCTTTTCTATGCCTTACTCCAACGCTTTTTGCTTCAACTTCTTTATCTCCAATAACAAGCATATATGGTACTTTATGAACTTGTGCTTCTCTAATCTTGTAGCCGATTTTTTCATTTCTATCATCAAGTTCAGCTCTAATATCTAAATCTCTTAATTTATCAGCTACTTGTTTTGCATAATCTAGTTGCTTATCCGTAATTGGCATAACTTCAACTTGTACTGGCGATAACCAAAGTGGAAGAGAACCTTTTGTTTCTTCTAAGTAGAATGCCATAAATCTATCAATACTTCCAAATACAGCTCTATGAAGAACAACTGGTGTCTTCTTTTGTCCATCTTTATCAACGTACTCTAAGTTAAACCTCATTGGTAAACAGAAGTCTAATTGACATGTAGAAAGTGTATATTCGTTTCCTACAGCTGGTTTAACTTGTACATCAAGCTTTGGACCATAGAAAGCAGCTTCACCTTTCTTTTCAACATAGTCTAATCCAATATCATTTAGAACTTGTCTTAGTCTATCTTCAGCATTGTTCCACATATCATCATCAGGATAATACTTTTCAGTATTTGCAGGGTCTCTTAAAGAAAGTTCAAATCTATAATTCTTAATACCTAACTCTTTATAAACTCTTAAGATTAAATCTACAACACTCTTAAACTCTGACTCAATTTGTTCAGGAGTTACAAAAAGATGTGCATCATTTTGACAGAAAGTTCTAACTCTTTCAATTCCCTTTAATGTACCACTTGCTTCAAATCTACAGTCTCTTGCGATTTCACCAATTCTAATTGGCAAGTCTCTATATGAATGAATATCATTTGCATAAATCATCATGTGATGTGGACAGTTCATTGGACGAAGAACAAATTCTTCTCCTTCAACTTCCATCTTAGGAAACATTCCATCTTTATAATGTGCCCAGTGCCCAGATGTTTTATATAGTTCAACATTTCCAAGAGGTGGTGTTAAAACGTGTTTATATCCAATTTTCTTTTCCTTAGCTTTAATATAGTTTTCAAGTTGCTCCCAAACTATATATCCATTTGGTAAATATAAAGGAAGTCCTTTTCCTGTTAAATCTGAAGTCATAAAGATTCCTAAGTCTTTACCAATTTTTCTATGGTCTCTTTCTTTTGCTTCTTCAAGCTTTGCTAAGTAGTCTTCAAGCTCAGATGCTTTAGGAAAAGAAATCGCATATACTCTTTGAAGCATTTTGTTCTTCTCTGAACCTCTCCAGTATGCTCCTGCAAAATTAATAATCTTAACAGCTTTAACTTTACCAGTACTCATTAAGTGTGGACCAGCACAAAGGTCTGTAAAATCACCTTGTTTATAAAAGCTAATCTCTTCGCCTTCTGGCAAATCATTAATAAGTTCAACTTTGTATGGTTCATCTTTCATTAGTTCTAAAGCTTCGTTCTTAGGAAGAGTAAATCTTTCTATTGGAATATCTTCTTTAATGATTTTCTTCATCTCTTCTTCAATTTTTGCTTTTTCTTCTTCACCAAAGTTTTCTACTGGATCAAAATCATAATAGAATCCTTCATCTATTGATGGCCCAATTGCAAGCTTGGTTTCAGGGAAAAGTCTTTTAACAGCTTGTGCCATTATATGAGAAGTTGTATGCCAATATGCTTTTTTACCTTCTAAATCATCTTCTGAGAAAGTATGGATTACTAAGTTGCAGTCTTCATTAAGAACATATCTTAAATCTTTTACCTCTCCATTAACTTCACCACAAGTTGCATTTCTAGCAAGTCCTTCTGATATTTGTTTTGCAACTTCTAAAACTGATTTTCCTTCTTCTACTTCAAGAGAAGAACCATCTTTTAGTGTAATCTTTAACATTTTATATTCCTCCTTAAAACATTTTCTTTTATCAATTCTTGGTATATTAGTATATTTCTTCGAAAACGGCTTGGGCTCGCAGGTTCTAAGATTTTCGAGTTCCGCCCGAGAATATGATACTAATAGGTTCTTAAGTACTCGAAAATCTAAGAACCTGTACTCGTGCAGAATGTTTTCTTAAGAAATATACTAATACACCAAGGATTACATACAAAAAATGCACTCCCAAAGCATTCTTTGCTTTAGGAGTGCATAATATCACGGTTCCATCCTAAATTTAACTTAATTAGTCATCTTAACGTGATGAACTCGTCTAGCTTATTCACTAGCACCATGAGAAGGTAGTTTTTCGAAACCGTTTTCTTAAAGCACCTTTCAGTCTAGTTGAGTGCTTCTCCCTATAAGAAACCTTGAATCTACTTTGTCTTCCATTTGGTTTTCTAGAACGTATTCTACAACCATAGCCATATTTTGTCAAGTTTTAAAGCACAAAAGGCCTTATTTTGAGAAATATGCAAGTGCCTTTTTAATAATATCCTCAACACTAAGTCCAGTTGTATCGATTGAAGAAACTGCCTTTGAAGCCTCTCTTTGTGGATATCCAAGAACTTGAAGTGCCGAAACTGCTTCAGAAAGAGTATCATTTGGAACAAACGAGTCATCTGCAATAGGCATATTTGAGTCTTGCATTGACTCTTCCGTCTTTAGTTTATCCTTAAGTTCTAGAATAATTCTCTGAGCAGATTTAGCACCAACTCCAGGAAGTTTTGTTAGTTCCTTAACATCATTTGTAATAACTGAAAGCGCAAATCTAGAAGGAGAGATGTTAGCTAATATTGTATTGGCAGATTTAGCACCAATTCCACTCACTCCAATTAGTAGTTCAAACATTCTAAGTTCTTCAGCAGTTGCAAAACCATATAGAGAAATATTATCTTCTCTAACATGATAATGTGTATGAACCATTGCCTCTTCACCTATTTCTCCTAGTTTATTTATTGTAGATGTCGGTGCAAAAATTTTATATCCAACTCCTCCCACATCAATTACAACATAGTCTGTACTTTTGATTGCTAATTTTCCTTTTATATATGCAAACATTTTTATTCTCCTTTAAAAACATTTTTACTTTGTATTTCTTGAAGTTCAAATCTGTACCTTTGTCCGATTTTTATTTACTTCATCGAAAAACATATTATAAGGTCTACACCATAATTTATTATCTCCATAAAGTGCTCTATATGCAACCATTTTTTCTCCAGTTTCACTATTAAATATTATATCTTCTACTAAGTATAGGTCTCCCTTGTAGTGTTTATATACTCCCTTTATTTTAAGCTCTTGCATATATTTTCTCCCTTCCAGTAATTGAGAATTTGGATTCGAAATAACATCTTGAAAATAATACAAAAAAGAAGAACTTTCGCTCTTCTTTTTAATCCATTATTTTAGTTTATTTGGTTCAGCATATGATACACCAAATGTCTCAACTGTCATTGATTCAATAACAGGTGGATCAAGTGGTCTGTCAAATGCTTCACCTGCTTGGTATGCTTTAATAAGTTCTATTTCAGCTTCTGTAAATTCTGCTTCTTCATCTCCTAGTTTTGGATAAAGAGCATATAGATCATCTGTTTTGTATTTTACAGGAGAATTTACTATTTTATAAACTTCATCCATTCCCTCTATAACTTTACCAAAACCAGCATACAATCCATCTAAAGATTCCTTAGAAGATTCAGCTGTAACAATAAAGAATTGTGAACCGGCTGAGTCCATTGGAGTTGCTCTAGCCATAGAAATTACACCAATATCATGAGATAAATCATTTTTGAATCCATTCTCGTTGAATTCGCCAACAATAGAATATCCTGGTCCACCAGTACCAGTTCCTTGTGGGTCTCCTCCTTGAGCCATGAAATTAGGCATAACTCTATGGAATATTACTCCATCATAAAACTTTTGATTAATAAGCGCTATAAAGTTTTCTACAGAAGTTGGTGCTATTTGAGGGTATAACTCAATCTTAACTACACCACCATCTTTCATAGTCATAGTAACTATTGGATTTTCTGTAACATCTTTATATCTATTTACATCACCAAATTTGTTTTCAGCCACTTTAGTTTCCTCTTTCTGATTAGTAGTTGTTGAATTACTAGATGTAGTTTTTGTCTCCTCACCACAAGCTATAAGTGATAGAGTCAAGACAACTAGTAATATACCTAATATTATCTTTTTCATAAGATACTCCCCTTTATAGGCCAAAAGATATTTTTAGCACTTTGAATTTTAGTACTTCGCCATTGTCTAAAACAGCTTCAGCAATTTCATTTTTCTTTTTACCAAGAAGTGCTTTTCCTATTGGTGATTCGTTTGAAATCTTATTTTCAGTAATATCTACTTCTGTTGGTCCAACAATTGTATACTCAACGTCTTCGTCGAATTCCATATCATGTACTTTTACTTTATTACCAACTTGAACAATTTTATTATCTACTTCTTCTTCATCAATTACTTTTGCATTTCTAAGAGTAGTTTCTAGTTCAACTATTTTCATTTCTACTTGAGCTTGTTCAGTCTTAGCTTCATCATACTCAGAGTTTTCTGAAAGATCACCATAGCCAAGTGCAACTTTTATTCTTTCAGAGATTTCTTTTCTCTTTTCTGTTTTTAAATACTCCAATTCCTCTTCTAATTTTTTTAGTCCTTCGTATGTCACCATTACTTCGTTATTTTGTGGCATATAATAGCCTCCTTTGTTATTCAATGTGTGAAATAAAGAAAATATTAAAGGACAAAGAATCCTTTAATATTTTTATATCGTTTTATATCATAAACATATATATATTAAAAGTCAAGAAAAATTACAAAGATTTCATGTTTAGAAGGCATTCCAAACATCTTCACTTTCAAAGCCAAGCCTCCAACAAGCAAACCCTCCAAGACCATATTCTTCAATAAGTTTAAGCTTCTCCGCAATTGACGTCTTATCCTCAATCCATAAATATTCATTGTTCTTTTCGTAGTAATATTGTTTTGCATCATTATCCCACTCAGACTTAGCGATATATGTCTTGGCTTTTTCCATATTAATTGTGTTAGAAGTAAAATTACCAGATTTATTTGACCACAATCTTGAATAGAATGCAATCCCAAGAAGTAACTTACTTGGTTCAACATGATCCCTTGTAATTAACTTCTCTAAATTACTTGCAACCCATTCATAAGAAGCATTGGGTCCAGCAACCTTTGAACTTGAGCCATATTGATCATAAGACATAAGGGCAATATAGTCTGCTGCCTCACTTAGTGCCTTGTGCTCATAGCAAAGAGACCACGTATCACTACCATCAGGAACATTAACATCAACAGATAGTATAAGGTTGTTTCTTCTAGTTTCTACAGCTAATTCCCTAATAAACTGAGAAAAAACTGTTGCATCAGATTTATACATATTTTCAAAATCTACATTAATGCCTTGAACATCATACTTATGTGCAAAAGAAATTAATTCCTTAATTGCTGTATTTCTATGATTCATATCATTTAGAAACTCAGATGTTTCTGATATTGAATTGCTATCATTTTTAAAAGTAACCCAAACTTTATAGTTAGTACCTTTTACCCAATCTTTATACTCATCTACAGTTTTAATTCTATATGTCACTTCTCCATCTGTGTTTTGAAGATATAAAAGAGTAGGTGCAACTATATCTAATTTTGACACTTTTCTTCTACTTGATTTATCTCCAATCCCTTGAAAATCAGGATTTAAATAGTCCCAAGCGAGACTGATAATCCCTTCAACTTTGTCAGGCACATTCCTATCAACTTTCATTTCTATTGGATCAACATCATTGATATCTGCAGTTCGAACATATCCAATTTCACCATCATAGCTTCTTGCAACATTATAATCTTTTGAATTATCATAGTTAAAAATATCAATATAATTACCTGTACTAACTTTTTGAACAACTTTGGCATTATCTGATGTCGTATGCTTTAATTCTATTCCACCATCTTTTTTCACAACAAACCTTTTATAATCTAAAGATTTATCAGTGATAATAATTTTATCTTTAAACTCAACATCAATATTATATACTTTTGCTAGTTCTTTAATTGGAACATATATAACTTCTTTTGTAGCTATACTTCCATTATATCTATCATCATTATTATACTTATACGTTGATTTTACGGCTGGAACTTTAATAGCTTTTTCCTCTCCATCTATAAGTATAGTTCTACTATCAACTTTTATATCTGCCCTATGATCATAGCAAGTTGTAATTAAAGTATCGTGTTTTTTCTCATAAAACAAATCTTTATCAAACAAAATATCGATTGTATCTTGAGATAGCATTACTTCTCCATTAAGCATGACGGCTACTTGAGGTAATTTTGATGTTTCTCTTGTTATTTCTTTATCATTGTAAATAACTCGCAAATCTCCATTTTTAAATTTATACACCAAATCATATTGTGGTGCAGTATTTATACATATCAATGCTATTGTAAGAAACAGTGCTACTATTACAATCCTAATTATTATATTCTTCAATTTTTCCTCCTAATATTACATAAGAATTCTCTTAAGATTATAATTTATATGCCTTTTTAATTCAAGTTTCATAAAAAAATAGTGAAAAGTGCATCACTTTTCACTATCAATATGTGGTGACCCCTACGGGAATCGAACCCATGATTCGACCTTGAGAGGGTCGCGTCTTAACCGCTTGACCAAGGGGCCACAAAAAAACTATGTCTTGCTATCAAAGCAAGACATAGTATAGCACAATTTAAAAATATATACAATAGAAATAGTTAAAAATCGTTTACAATCTTTTGCTCCATATTTGCATAATTTCCGACCGAATCATCAATTCTGGCAGTTACATAGAATGTTCCTCTTCCTAATCCAACTGTAGTACTATATTCTTTGTAAGGATTCTTTACTACAATCTCGTCTATTGCTTTATTAAATGTCTTATTGCCATCAGAATCTGCCTTGTATACATTAATTGTTAGCTTTTTTGGGCCAGAGCCAATATCACTTATATTTTTAATTCTTATAGTGTTATCAGCATGTTTCCTAATGTATATCTTATGTGGTTCACTTACAACTTGATTTCCAGCAATGTCAGTTGTTGTAACAATTATTTCGTAATAACCATCTTCTGTCAAAGGATCAGGAGCAGTCATATTTCCAGAGCCATCTGGTTCAAAATTATATGTTACAGGTCCAGAAATAATCGTGTTCTTAGACTTATCACTATAATGTGTAAGTGTATAATAAGAAATATAATTAGAACCAGAATATCTATTAATTTTTACACCCGATTTAACATCTCCATTATCTTGTGGAGTCTTAGGATAAATATGAATAGTTTTATTTACAGGATAATCTTCCTTATAAACGTAATCTGCACCATTTCTACGAAGCTCATACAAGCCTATCGGTGTATCTATTGGATCTGTTTTATCAATTTTTATAGCAATTGGAAGTGGCTCCGATTCATTTCCAGCTTTATCACAAGCTTTATACCAAACATTACCGTTAAAATTATTTGAAATAACATTTCTGTTATTTGTCAATTTTGAATATGAAATACCATTATCCATAGAAATTAAATAGTGATCAATAATACCATTTGCAGCCCCAATCTTATCACTAGCATTAATAGTAATGTATATGTCTTCCTTAGCCCATCCATCGTGCCAAGAATCAAGATTTGAAGGATAAATTTTTGTTGAAGTATAGTTTTCAAGTCTTGCATCAAGAGAAGTTATAATTGGCTTCGTATTGTCAGCTATTATATCTTGATTTCCCATCGTTTTAAGAGGAATAGTAGTTGAAACATTTTTATTACCTGCATCATCCTCAACTTTGCCTGCAGGAATAACAACTGATATTATCCCATCTCCATCTATATTGCCAAGAATCAAATTATATATGTATTTGTTATTAATTTTTGTATCATAACCCAAAGTCCTTGAGAATGTTCCTACTGAAACTCCGCCTGCAGTCAAAGAGATATCACCTGAATCAAATGAATTGGTTTTATATTTGCCAGCATCTTCAACTGCTAAATTAAGATTTAGTGTTCCATTTTTATTAATATATACAGTGCTATATCCATCTATCAGTTCATATAACGATATTACTGGATTAGTATTATCTATTAATATACTTGTATCATGAGTTACCTGTGCACTTCTGTTTCCAAGTTTATCTTTAACAGCATTAGTAACAAAGTTTAGTGAAAGAAAACCGTCCCCGGTAACATTTGACAAATCAACATTATATTTATAGTCCTCACCAAACTGACCAACATAATGAATTACTTTTACAGCAGAATTTTGAACTCTACCTCCAACATAAATATCGATATCCGAAGATGTTAGATTGGTTGCCGGATTCGTTTCTTCGTATCCCTCTCCTTGCTCCCTTACAATTACTGGAACAGTAACAACACCATCTTTATTTATAACAATGTCATTACTAATTTCTCCGATCTCTATTGTAGGTTTTGATACATCAGAAACTACTTTAGCATAATTTGACCTTGTAATGTATAATGTTCCTCCACCAGGAAGATTATTATACACTTCACAATAGTACCAATCTGTTGAATTAGTAGTTGGTGTAACAACGTACTGGGTATCAGTTGCTCCAATGATTCTTGAACCAGCACCTCCAGATGAACTTGCTTTAAACCATTGGTATGTATAATTATCAGTATTACCATCCGTCTGAATAACAAGGTTTAATGTATAACTTCCGCCATGAATAATATCATTACCTGTTATAGTTGCTAGTACTGGTGCATAATATATTGTCAATTTTGCGACTCTGCTGTATGCAGAACCAAAATTGTTAGTTATCTTACAATAATAATATTTGCCATCAAGATTTCTCTGCGCAGAAGAAATTGTGTATGTGCTATTTGTAGCTCCTTCTATAATCGTTCCACCTGTTGTAGAATTACTTGTATTTGTGTACCACTGAAATGATAGCGGTGCCGCACCTGTCGCACTAATTGAAAATGTGGCGTCGTCTCCCTCTCTTACTTGAACATCATATGGTGATATTACTTCTTCTTGGCCATCTACAATTCTTGTGGCAGGTTGAGGAGGATTGCCTAAATAAAAACGTACTGGTTCACTAACATTGCCAGACCTATCTTTTGCAAACATGTAATAAGTACCTTCAACCTGAAATGATGCATTAATGCTTATAGGTGAAGTAATCTGATTTACAGGAATATATCTTGGAGGTTCCTGAATTGAAGAAGTTGATACTCCCCATGAAGCAACTGCATCATTATCGGTTACAGTTGCATGTACATAAGATCCAACTGCAACATATTCTGAATCAAGTGTAATAACTGGCTTTTCAAAATCTCCAGCAGCAATAATAGTTACCGATAATTCCTCACCATTTCTTGACTGTGCAGATGCACTACAAGATACTTTTGTAGTTCTTGAAGTAATTGTAACTGTAAATTCAAAATGGTCTGGTGTAGTTCCTGCTTGCTCTGACTTAACTAATACACCATCTTTATATATCCAGTATGTACCGCCGCTATAACTTGTATACGCATAACAATTTAACGTATCCCCAACTTTATATGATTCATCTGATGTTGCATCAATTGTTAAATTATCTGGCCATAGTCTATTATATACACCAACTGCATACTTACCTGTTCTAGTATTATAAACTGACATATAGCACCCACGCCTATCGGGTGGGTTCCACCATCCTTCAGTACCAATCCATCCCTCTGGATGATATCCCGTTTCCCATGTTGCTTCTTCAGCATATGAAATTGACATGAAAAAGCACAACAATGCAATTGATATCAGCATCAAATATTTAATTACTCTTTTACTTTTATCTTTAGAAAAAAACATGATTTTCTCCTTTTAAAGCATAATAAGGCACAATAGTCCTATCCTATAAAAATTTTATCAATCACTACATACTATGTAAAGTTAAATTATTGTTACATTCTGGTAGCTTTAGGCATAAAAATAAAGGGCTTTCGCCCTTTATTTTTATATTATTTTAATGCTACACCAGGTATTTCATAATCATCAGTTATTTCTATCTTTTCTGGAACTGTTGCACTTGTTGCAACACCAGTTTCTTTATTATATGGTTGCATTTCTCTATACTTAAGAAGTCCTGTTCCAGCTGGAATTAGCTTACCAATAATAACGTTTTCTTTAAGACCAAGTAGCGGATCAACCTTTCCTTTAATAGCAGCTTCTGTAAGAACTCTTGTTGTTTCTTGGAATGATGCTGCTGCTAAGAATGAATCTGTAGCAAGTGATGCTTTAGTAATACCAAGAAGAAGTCTCTTACCTTCAGCTGGTCTTAGTCCTTCAGCTTTAACCTTATCGTTTTCTGCATTAAATCTGTTATAGTCTACTAATGTTCCTGGAAGCATAGTAGTATCTCCAGCATTTTCAACTCTAACTTTTCTAAGCATTTGACGAACTATTGCTTCAATGTGACGGTCATTGATATCAACACCTTGGCTTCTATATACCTTTTGAACTTCAGATACGATGTATCTTTCAACACCATCTGCGCCTTTAATACGCATAATGTCTTGTGGGTAAATAGAACCTTCTGTAATAACATCTCCGGCTTCTAATACGTCGCCTTCTTTAACAGTAAGTCTTGATCCAAATGGAATTAAGTAAGTCTTTGACTCACCATCATCATTAGATACAATAACTTCTCTCTTCTTCTTAGAGTCTTCAATCTTAACTGTTCCTCTAATATCAGAAATAATAGCAAGTCCCTTTGGTTTACGAGCTTCAAATAGCTCCTCAACTCTTGGAAGACCTTGTGTGATGTCTCCACCAGCAAGTCCTCCTTGGTGGAACGTCTGCATGGTAAGCTGTGTACCAGGTTCACCGATTGATTGAGCTGCGATAATACCAACTGATTCACCGATATTAACGTCGATTCCTTTACCTGCCAAGTCATTACCATAGCATTTTGCACATACACCTTTTTCAGCTTTACAAGTAAGAAGTGTACGTATTTTAACTTGTTTAACTCCCGCATTAGTAATTGCAGCAATTTGTGCTTCTTTTAAGAATGTATTAGCAGGTACAAGTACTTCTTTAGATATAGGGTCTAATACATCTTCAGCTGTATATCTACCATAAAGTCTATCTTTCAAGCTTTCTACTACAGAGTTACCATCTGTGATTTCACTTACATAAACACCTTCTGTTGTTCCGCAATCTTCTTCTCTTACGATAATATCTTGTGAAACGTCAACAAGTCTTCTTGTTAAGTAACCAGAGTCAGCTGTACGAAGAGCCGTATCAACTAGACCTTTTCTAGCACCATGGGCAGAAATGAAGTATTCCAAAACGTCTAGACCTTCTCTAAAGCATGAACGAATAGGAATTTCAACTGTTTTACCAGATGTATCAGCAAGAAGTCCACGCATTGCGGCAAGCTGACGAATCTGCTTCATGTTACCACGGGCACCAGAAGTAGCCATCATGTAAATTGGGTT
>JAEEGL013478865.1_pt1 | contig 12421 bp, 5 predicted proteins | sample 9134231 | NCBI WGS metagenome assembly JAEEGL01 (sample SAMN16246548, study PRJNA631951) | gut metagenome | biome: gut microbiome; feature: rumen; material: fiber-attached | host: Bos | place: Iran: Karaj | collected 2018-10 | reverse complement strand
CCGACAACAAAGGCAAGTTGACTCTCTCTGTTAAGGTTGACTCAAGCATCCCCGCCGACGGCTACGAACTTTCCATAGGACGCGGGAAAATCACGGTTAAGGCCTCCGCCCCCGCCGGCGCTTTCTACGGCGTGTGTACTTTGAATCAGATTTACGCCCAATCCGGGGACAGCCTCCCCTGCCTTGAGATAAAGGACTCACCGGATATGCCGGTTCGAGGCATTATGCTGGACATCAGCCGGAACAAAGTCCCCACCATGGAGGCTCTCAAGGAACTCATAGACAAAATGGCGGATCTGAAAATGAACCAGTTCCAGCTGTACACGGAGCACACCTTTCAATACAAGAACCACCCGGCTGTGTGGAAGGACGCCTCGCCCATGACCGCGGAGGAGATTCGGGAGCTGGACAAATACTGCAAAGACCGCTTCATCGACCTGGTTCCCAACCAAAACTCCTTCGGCCACATGGACAGATGGCTGAGCCACGAAGAATACCGGCATCTCGCCAACTTCCCGGGCAGCACCTACTGCCTCTGCCCCACGGACCCGGAAGCGAAACAACTCATCCGCTCCCTCTACGACGAACTGCTGCCCAACTTCACATCTAACCTCTTCAACGTGGGCTGCGACGAAGTGGGCTGGCTCGACCACGAGACAAGCCGCTGCAAGTATCGAACCGACGAAATCGGCGCCGGCGGCGTCTACCTTGAGTATCTGAAATATCTTCACAACCTCGTCACCAGGCGCGGCAAACGAATGATGTTCTGGGGCGACGTGATTTTGCACCACCCGGAACTTATCAAAGAGCTTCCCAAGGACGTCATCGCCCTCAACTGGGGCTACGAGGCCGGCCAGCCCTTCGCGGAGGAATGTCCCAAGTTCGCCGAGGCGGGAGTCGACTTCTACGTCTGCCCCGGCGCCTCCAACTGGAACTCCATCGCCGGACGCACGGACAATATGATTGCCAACATCACAAACGCCGCCGTTGAGGGCAAAAAGAACGGCGCCAAGGGTATGCTTATCACAAGCTGGGGCGATTGGGGCCATCAGGAGCCCCTGTCCGTGGCGTGGCCGGGCTTCCTCACCGCCGCCATGGCCTCATGGAACACCGAGGGAATAACCGACCTGCCGGAGAGCCTTTCCGCCTGCGTCTGCGGCGACAATACCGGCGAAACCGGCAGGATTCTCTTCGACATGGGCAGAGTATGCAACCTCTTTCACGAGCAGCCGCAAAACTCCACCGTACTTTGGAACGCCGTGTACATCAGCAGAGACTACGCCGCCCAAAGCATCACCCCGGAGGAACTTGTTGCCGCGTCGAAAGCCGTGGCTGATATAAAAGCCCGCATAGCGAAGCTCGATTGCAAGGACGAAATCCTCCTGAAAGAGATAAACTTCACCGCCGACATGTTAGACTTGGCGATTAATACCGCCGCAGCATATCACGAGGGTAAGGACAAAGCATCCCTGGGCTACGACTACGCGAAAATGACCGCCAGCCTCATGGAAGTCTGGCTCCTCCGCAACCGCCCCGGCGGACTGTATGACTCCCTGCGAGTTTTCACCGCGAACTTATGAAAAAACTATCCCCCGTTCCGAAAAGAACGGGGGACGTTTTTTAGGTTTTAGGGGTTAGGTGTTAGGGGTTAGCGATTAATCCCGCAATGTAGGTTGGTAGAATCCGTCGGCTTCGCCGACACATTCCCTGGCACCCGGCACCTGACACCTATTTAAGTCCGATTTCGGAAATGAGACTCTCGTCCACGGGAGCGAGGGATTCGTTTCCGTCCACCTCGCAGTATTTCAGCATATTCTTGATGAGGTACTCGCTGACGGGGCTGTCGAAGAGCTCTTCCCGCACCCGGAGGGTGTTGAGGATAAACTCGCCGGCGCCCAAGTCGTGGGTGGAGAGCATAATACCGGACTCGTAGTTGGGCACGATATACATAGCCCCCGCCACGGTGCACTTGGGCTTGCTGATGCCCTTGTAGCAGTTGGCCTGAATGGTCTCACGGTAGAAGGTGTAGTCCATAAGACCGGTCTGCAGTCCCTCGGTAAGCGGATGCTTGCGGATCCACTCGTCCTTGTGGTAGACGCAGCTGTCTATCCACTTGACTGTGCCCTTTTCCTTCAGGGGCAGATAGGCGGTGGGGTTTCCCTCTTCCGCGAACACGCCGTTACAGAGGAAGATGGCCTTGGAGCCGCCGGCGATGTGGCGGGCGAGGTTCGCGAAGTCCGCCTTTGTCATGTCGCCCCGGCTTTCGCCCACGATTATGGTGGCCCGCTTTGTTGAGGAAGCGTCGAAGGGCTTAACGGTGACGCCGCGGCCTCTGAGCCACTCCGCCAGACCGTCGTCCTTGCCGAAGAGAACAACTTCCTTGCCCTCGATACTCGGCATCTTCGTCCAGTCGAACACGTTGAACTCGGCGGTTCCTCCCGCGGCGGCGGCGCCCTTCTCGAAGGTTGCCACCATGCGGTACTTACCCGCGGGCCAGTTGGCGGCAATCTTCTTGTCGAAGGCGCTGAAAGCCATGGGAGCGGGCTTGCCGTTCTCACCCTCGGGGAAATCAACGGTTATGCGCTGATAGAACACTCTGTTGTTGTTTGAGTCGAAAACCTCAATCCGCGCCGGCAGGCTTGTTCCGGGAGCGATAACGTCCTCGTTGGCAACCACCGCCTCAAGGCGAACCTCGTTCCGGGGATCGGTGCCCTTAAACACGTTCACCGGCTCAACGAATGTGCACCAGCGCACCGGGGCAAAGCCGTCGGCCATGGCGTCCACGGTACCGGGCTTCATCTCCCGGAAGAGAGTAACGAGACCCTCACCGGAGAGACCCTGGTCCGTGGTACCGGTGAGGTTGTAACCGCAAATTTGCGGGTTGGAGCGAATAGCGTTGAGACCCATAAGCCGCTGGCTCGCGTTGCGTGCTATGGAAGCGGCGAAGAAGTCCTCGGGCCTGCCGAACACGTCCGACATGTCGTAGAATGCCCAGTCGTTGTCGAAGTCGGGGATGTGGGCGCCGTAGTACTTGGCGAGGGCGCCGTCCTGGGTGCCGTACATCTCGAAGTTCCGCTGAAGTCTGTAGAAGTCCACGTCGGTGGCAACGCCGTACTCGCCCACGTAAACCGGGTTGGTGTCCTTGCCGATAGTTCTGAATGTGGCGATGGCGTCGGCTCTGTGGGGAACCTGCGGGTAAATGTGGAAGTGGCCGGCGCCGGGCTTGGAGGGATAGTCGGGACCGGTGGCGTCGGGAGCGTCGGGACCTTCGGCGCCCCACTGATATTCCCACTTGTCGGAGCCGGGATTGCTCACGGTGCCGATGGAGAGGTGCTGGTCGAATCTGCCGCCGGAGAGAACCAAGAGTCTGGTATTGTCCAGCTCCCGAATCATGGGCAGGCAGTCTTTAACGTGTTGGAACAGGTTTCCGTCGTGGGTCTCGTTGAGCACGGCGTAAACCACCACGGAAGCGTGGTTGCGGTCACGGCGGAGCATGTCCTTAACGGAGTTGTCGAAGCGGGTTGCCATATACTCGGAGTCCTGCAACTTCCAAGAAGCGTAGGGTTCCTCGTAGACAAGGATTCCCAGTTCGTCGCAGAGGTCAAGCTGGAAAGGAGTGGGCAGACCGGCGATGAAGCGCATGGCGTTGAAGCCCATGGTCTTGGCGTTGGAAAGGTCCTTCCGGGCCCACTCGTTGTAGGCGGAATAGTGGTAACCCACCGGGTTCTCGTTGCCGTTGTGGGAGCAGCGGAGGAAGATCCGCTTGCCGTTCAGCATGAAGAAACCGTTCTCAACCTTGAACTCCCGGAAGCCGAACTTCACGCCGTAGGTGTCGTAGCCTTCGGAGCCGTTTCTCGTGGCGGTGACGGCGGCCTTGTAGAGGTTGGGAGTCACCGTGTCCCAAAGCTTGAAGCCGGGAACTCTGATTTTGGTTGTAACCACGTTGTCGCCGGGCTTAAAGGTAACCTTGGCGGAATCGGAAGCGCAGACGCCTCCCTCGGCGGCGGGGCTGATGGCGAAATCGATGTTGCCCTTCACGCTCTCGGAGAGGTAGTTGGTGACAGTGGTCTCAACAGTGGCAACGCCGGTTTTGATGTCGGTGGTAACGAACACGTCGGATACTCTGACGGCGGGGGAAGTGATGAGCTCCACGTTGCCCTCGATGCCGCCGTGGTTGTAGTCGTTGCCGAAGACGAAATCGTTTGTCTTGTTTCTGTGGGGAGTCTGCTCCAGGACGATGCCGTCGATGCCCTCGGGAGTGGGATTCAGAACCCGCACGGCGAGGAAGTTGTCCTTGCCCACCTTAACGGCGTCGGTGATGTCCAGAACGAAAACGCCTTCCGCGCCCTCGTGCTCGCCCACGAACTTGCCGTTCACCCAAACGTCGCCCTTGTAGTCAACGTTCCAGAACTTCAGCAGATAGCGGCCCTTGGGGTCCGGATTCTTCGCGCAGGTGAAGTCCCGATAGTACCAGGCGTAGCCGTGGTAGCCGGGGAATACTTCCTGAATGACCCAAGGAACCTTTGTTTCCCGGGTCTCAAGAGTCGCGACCTTGGCCTTGTTGAACCAGCCCTGATTCTTGCCCGCGTTGTCCGGGTCCACGGCCAGAGTCCAACCCTTTTCGCCGTCAAGACTGACGGTGGTACCGGCGAAGGACTGAGCGAACAGTCCCGTGCCCAGCGCCAGAAGCGCGAGACACATCAAAAGTAGTTTCATAGATACAGCCTCCTTAGCTATAAATTAATCGCGTTGTAGAGAAGTCTCTCGGCGGGCGGACGCTTGCCCAGCTCGTTGTATATGCCGAGAGTGGTGAAGATGATTCTCCCCCTGCCCCGTCGCACTTCGCCCAGGGACACTCCGGCACCGCCGCCGCCTCCGGAGTTGTCGGAGGCTCCTGCGTAGGCAATCACGTCATCTTCCGCGGAGAAAACCGTGGGGGATATGATGCCCCGGTAGTATATTCTGTCGGCGATGCCCGTGGGGAGTCCGGCGAACATGGGAGAGTTAAGGTACCAATCGTCCTTGGTGAAGAGCCAAGCGTTCAGGTCTTTGAAGGCGCCCTTAATCGGCGGGTTGTCGACAAGGACGGAGTGCTTCAAAAAGATTACCTTCGCCCCCTCTTCCGCCGCCTTGTAAAGCTCTTTCACCTTTTCGGGGGTCACGTTCTCCCCAACCAAGACGGCGTCGGGACTAACGTCGCCGATTTTCGCGCCCCGGGAGGTGAGGAACTCGGAAAGCTTGTCGTCGGGAGAAGCGAGAGATACGGTGACGCCTGTAAAGTCGCAGGGCTCGCCCACGAAGAAGTATGTTCCCATGCTCCCCGCCGCGGCGCCGTGCTCAATAACCGCCTCGAAGCGGTACTTGCCAGCCGGGTAGTCGAAAGCAATCTTGTCGGTGTAGACATGAACGGCGAAGTCCTCGGTGACATCCGCCTCAACGTGCTTTTCGAGGACGCATTTGTTGTTCTCGTCGAAGATCGTAATCTTAACCGGGTACTTGCCCGGCTTCAGGTCGTTGTCGTGGGAGAGAGTCACATCCAGACCTATTTCATCGCCTTTATAAATGTGCGAGGAACTGACAAAGCAGGCCAGGTGGACGGGGGCCCAAGCGGCGTTGAAAGCGTCGATGACGTCTTTCTTCGGGTTGCCGAAGGGGTCGAAAATGCCGTCGCCGCCGTCGGGATCTCGTGAGCAGGTAACGAAGTGCCCCGCCATGTCCTTGCAGGAGCGGATGGCGCTGGTGCCGAAGTAGCGGATTTTGCTCATTTCCCTGTCCGCTGCGGCGAAGTAGTCTTCCGCGTTGGCGAAAGTGGAGCCCAAACCGTATTTATACCAATTATTGTCGAACTTGGCGGCGGTGGCGGCGTATTTAACGCCGGCGTAGGTGTAGTTCCGCATAAGGAAAAGGTTGTAGGCTCGGGGATAGTTCATGCCGTCCCCCACGCCGTACTCGGAGAGGAGAATACCCCTGCCGCCCAGATTCATTGTGCGGAAGAAATCGAAGTCCCAGTGGAAGTGGGGAACGCCGGGATAGTGGTGCATGTCCGCCATGCCCATGCCCCAATCGTTCTCGCCGGGGTTGCAGTAGGCGCCGAAGGTGTTCCGCCTCGTCTCCGAGTCGTAGGCGGTGAAGCCCTTGTCGTCCAAAAAGCCGTAAGCGGGGTTCTCGAGACCCGTCACCGTGAGTTTAACCACGTCGTTCAGGGTGCTGTCGAAGTCCGGGAACCAGTGGCCGTAATTCACGGCGAAATCAAGGGTGTCCCCCGCCTTCAGGTCGAGAACGCCCTTGTATTCCGTCCGGTTTCCGCCGCCGTCAAAGCCCAGGTTAGAGTTGAAAATCTCCTCCCCGTTCAGGTAGGCGAAGGTGCCGCAGGAAGAGGGAACGATGGCGGTTGATTTGCCCTCGAAGGCGGCGGTAATGTCGTACTTGCCGTCGGCGGGGACGGTGTATCTGGCACAGGTCCGCTCCTTGCTGCCGCCGGGAATGAGCATAACCTCACCGCCGGCAAATAGCGCGGAACCGTTGGCGTCGGATTTGTATTTCTCGACGAAACCCTCCGCCTTGTCGCCGATGCCGTCGCTGCCGCCGCTGTTCATGATAACCATTGTGTTCCGGTCGAGAGCGCGGAGATCCGGCAAACAGTCGATGGCCGCCCGCATATGGACGCCCACGCCGGTTTCGTTCAAAAGACCGTACATAACCACGCTGGGGTGATTGCGGTCCCGGCGAACCATGTTCAAAAGGTCGTTTTTATACCGCGCCGGAAGCTGCCCCCTGTCGCGGAGAAGCCAAGACGCCCGGGGCTCCTCAAGGACCAACATGCCCATGGCGTCGCAGAGATTCAGCTCATCCCTCGTTGCGGGATAGGCGATGAAGCGCAAGGTGTTGAAGCCCATGGTCTTCAGATTCGTTATCTCCCGGCGCAGAACCTCCCGGCCGGACTTCGCGTCGAGACCGGCGGTGATGTAGGGAGTGGTGAGAATGCCCCGGAGGAAAATCTTTTTGCCGTTCAAAAGGAACTTGCCGCCCTCAAAGCGGAAATCCCGAAAGCCGCAACTTGAGTGCTTCACAAATGAGTTGCCGTCAACGGTAGTCTTTACGGTAACATCATAGAGAGTGGGCGTGTCAACGTTCCAAAGTTTGTGATTTTCGACGTTCAGGGTGAGCGTCGACTCCGTAACACCCGCGGGAACGGTGAGGGTTTCGGAAGCGCTGTCACACACCGCGCCGTCCATGGAGACCGTTGTTGTAACGGTAACTTCTTTTACCTTGCCCGAGAGATTCTCAAGGTCGGTGTGCACGACAATTCCGCCGGTTTTGGCGTCCGCCTCGGCGTAGACGTCTTTGGGGCGGACGACGGGAACAATGAGCAGAGAAACGGAGTCCTCAATGCCGCCCTTGGGAAGCATACTGCCGCCGGGGACGTAGGGAGAGTAAAGCTCGTTTTCCTTGTTGTCCGCGCCGCCCAGGGGCCGGGTCACCCGGACCTCAAGGTTGTTGGCGCCTTTCTTAATCGCGGAGGTGGCGTCGAACTCAAAGGGAGCGTCGCCGCCGTCGTGGGAGCCCAGAGAAACGCCGTTCAGAAACACTTCCGCCCGGTAGTAGACGGACTCGAAGCGAAGAATATAGCGGGCGGAACGGGATTTGCGGGGAAAATCGAAGGATTTCGTAAAACGCACGGGACCGCCAACGGAGACGGTATCGACGATACAGCCGGGAACCTCTATCGCCAGCGTCCGAGGTTCCTTCTCCTCCGTCGTCAGCGCCCACTCGCCGTCCAGGGGAACGGCGTTGAAGCCGCCGCAGAAAGCCGCGGCGGCGCAAATCATGAGGAAAATGATAGGTAATACTTTTTTCATGGGAAATAGGTGTCAGGTGCCGGATGTCAGGAAATGTGTTTCGCTGTCGCGAAACGAATTATATAACTCGCATCGCAAGATTCATTTTATAATCCGTCGCCGTAGGCGACACCTCCATACCGCGTCAGCGGTATATCATATCGCGAAGCGATACATCATTCATCATACCGCAAAGCGTTATATCATTTAATAATCCCACGCGTTGGCGTGGGATTATTATCAATGGTGGTGCCAGGTGCCGTAGCAGTCGCCTTCGGGCTTGTAGTGGAGTGTGTCGAAGTCCTTTTCGAGAACAACTTCCGCGTGGCCGTCGCAGAAGGCCACGGCGCAACCCCGACTGTGGAGCGGAATCATCTGGTCAACGTCCGGGTCGAACCATCCGTCGAACATACCGCCCCACTTCTCGCCGGTGCTTCTGGTGATACAACCGGCTCCCTCGTCGATGAGCAAGGGACACTTGGCGGGGACTTTAACGTCCGCTTTGCGCACGCCGGTGGAAGTCTTGGCTCCGTCATAGTGGTAGTACCAATCCAGATAGGCGTTCATGGCGTAACTGCCGTTGGACTTGGTCTTAACCCGCCACTGGTCGGAGGGGCACATATAGGCGCCGGCGGACTTGACGTAGGGGAAGAGAGCGCCCTGGGTCACGTCGCAGGTGAGCTTCTGGGGATGGACTCTGTTGGTGGTGTCATATTTGAAATAGACCCACTCGGATTTGACTTTGGCGGGGCCGATGCCGGCGCCGAATCTGCCCGCGGGACCGCCGCCGGGATATTTCTGGTGGTCCTCAAGATAGGAGGAGAAAGAGGTGGCCAGCTGACCGAGGTTGGAAAAACATCTGGTCTGGGCGCCCCGTTTCTTCGCCATATTGAGTGTGGGGAAAAGGATGGCCGCCAAAATGGCGATAATACTCACAACGGTGAGCATTTCCATCATAGTGTAACCTTTTTTGGACATATGCGTAACGACCTTTCGTATAATCTACTTTTAATATAACCGAATTCGGCCTTAATGTCAATAGTTTTCGTTGAAAGCGCGGCGGAAAACCGGTATAATATTATATATGAAAGCGACAAAGATCGTCATAATCGCGATTATCACCGCTCTTCTCGCCTCTTTCGCCTCCGCCAAGGAGACAATCACCTTCTGGTACGGCGCCACCCAGGACGAGCGAGCGGCATACGAAAAGATGATCGCCGATTTCGAGAAAGAAAATCCGGATATACACGTTAAAGGACTTCTCGTTCCCCAGAAATACATCGAGCGGAAACTCCTTCTCTCCGTGGCCGGCGGCGTTCCCCCGGATGTGGTGCGTTTCTATGCCCACATCGGCGGCGAACTTATGTCCCGGGGCGGAATAGAGAGCCTTGATGAAATGATTAAGGCGGAAAACTTCGACACCTCCGACTTCTTCGAGGTGGGCCTTAAACAGAACACCTACGAGGGCAAACTCTACGGTATGCCTTGGATTCTCTCCCCCAACGCCCTCTTCTACAACAAAACAATGTTCAAAGAGGCGGGACTGGACCCGAATCGTCCTCCCCGCACCCGCAAGGAACTTGAGGAATACGCCCTTAAACTCACCAAGAAGGACGCCAAGGGCATCCTCACCCAGGTGGGCTACGCCGACTTCCTCTACAACCCCAACAACTTCATGATGTACCTGTGGCAGAGCGGCGGCGAGCTCCTCTCCGAGGACGGCAAGACTCCCACCTTCGACTCCCAACTCGGCATCGACACCTTCGCTTGGATGAAGGACTTCATCGACAAAGAAGCCGGCGGCGTGAAGAACCTGCAGCTTTTCACCGCCAACTTCAAGGGCGCTGCCCAGGACCCCTTCGGTCAGGGCAAACTGGCCATGCGGGTGGACAGTCCCTTCCGCATTCCGGACCTTAAGAAGTACTTCCCGAACCTGGATTACGGCGTAGCGCCCATGCCCTACGACAAGATCCCGGCGGCGGAGGTTGTGGGCAACTCCCTCATTATCCCCAAAAACTCCAAGCACAAAGAAGCGGCTTGGCGGTTCATCAAGTTCGCCTCAAGCGCGGAGCAGGTTTCGGCCATCTGCAAAGTGGGCGGACGAATCCCCGCCCGTATCTCCGCGGCCCACAGACCGGAGTTCTATTCCGACGAAAAACTCCGAGCCTTCGTGGACTCCATTCCCGACGGCCGCTCCGTTCCGGTTGTTCCCGGCTGGCAGGAAGTGAGCATGCGCATCGGCTCCGCGGCGGAAGTCATCCTGAAGGGCTCCGTCACCCCGGAAAAGGGCCTCAAAAACGCCGCCTCCATGTCCGCCGCCATACTGGAGGAAGCCAACAAAGACATGTCACCCTACCCCACGGTTAATTGGAAAACCGCGGGCGTAATCGCTTTCCTCATCCTGGCCGCCGTCATCGCTCTCGTGACGATTTACGTGCGCCGCAAAACCGCAAGCAGCGTCCGCAAGCGCAAAGAAGCGGCGGAGTTTTACACCTTCCTGCTGCCTTGGATAATCGGTTTTACGGTGCTCACCTTCGGCGCCACGGTTGCGTCTCTCATCATCAGTTTCACCAAGTGGGATGTAATCAGCGACGCGCACTTTGTGGGCTTTGCCAACTACAAAGAGATGTTCACCGCCGACCCGCTGTTTTGGAAGTCTCTCGTTGTAACCCTCTACTACGCGGTGTTCAGCATACCCCTTTCCATCATCGGCGGCATCGCGGTGTCGGTTCTGCTTAATCAAAAAGTGTTCGGAATCAAACTTTTCCGCACGATTTACTATCTGCCGGTGGTTGTCTCCGGCGTGGCCACCTCCGTTTTGTGGCTCTACATTTTCAACCCCACCACCGGACTTCTGAACACAATGCTGACGGCAAACATCGTGCCTTGGTTCACCGCCGAAGGGTTCAAATTCGTTCCCCTTTGGTCCAACCCGCCGGCCTGGCTTCTGGACCCGGCCTGGTCCATGCCCGCCTTCATCATCATGGGTGTTTGGGGCATCGGCTCCTCAATGGTGGTATATCTCGCCGCCTTGCAGGGCATTCCGGAAGCCCTCTACGAGTCCGCAATGATTGACGGCGCCTCCCCTTGGAAGCGGTTCACGAGCATCACCCTGCCCCTTATGACCCCGGCCATATTCTATCAGCTGGTGACGGGCACCATGTACTCTTTGCAGATGTTCACCCAGGCCTATATGATGACAAACGGCGGCCCGGAGGACAGCACCCTGTTCTACGCCCTCTACCTCTTCAGAAACGCCTTTGAGCTCATGAAGATGGGCTACGCCTCCGCCATGGCTTGGATACTCTTTATAATCGTTCTTATTATCACTCTCATTCAGTTCAAAGGCGGCTCACGCTGGGTCTACTACGAAAGCGACGCGGAATGAAAGCAAAAAACGCTCTTACAACGGCTCTCGCCTACATAATCATACTTGCCGGAGCGGCGCTGTTTATACTGCCCCTGCTGTGGATGATAACCGTGTCTCTGGCCCGGCCGGAGACAATCGCCCAGCCCGGCTTCCACCTGATTCCCCGGGAGTACATCTGGGAAAACTACAAAAACGCCCTGACGCTGATGCCCTTCGGCACATACGCCATGAACACAATCAAGGTAACCTTCCTGGCCCTCGCCGGCAACGTAATCACCAGCGCTTTGGTGGCCTTTGCCTTCGCACGGCTTGAGGCTCCCGGCAAAAACGTGCTGTTCATATTCGTTTTGAGTACAATCATGCTTCCCTCCATGGTAACCATGATTCCCTCCTTTATCATCTTCAAATCCCTGGGGTGGTACGACACGCTGCTGCCGCTCATCGCTCCCGCCTGGTTCGCCAACGCCTTCTACATTTTCCTCATGCGCCAGTTCTTCATGACCATACCCAAAGAGCTGGAGGACGCGGCGAAGATCGACGGCTGTTCCACCTTCGGTATATTCAACCGCATAATAATGCCCCTTTCCAAGCCGGTCATAGTTTCCGTAGCGGTATTCTCCTTTGTGGCCCACTGGAACGACTTCATGAGCCCGCTTATCTACCTCAACTCCATCGAAAAGCGCACTCTGGCTCTGGGTCTCGCCACCTTCACCGACGTGTGGGGTGTGGACATTGTATCGCTTATGGCGGCCTCCACCGCCGTGCTCATTCCGGTTCTCATAATCTTCTTCTTCTCGCAGAAATACTTCGTGCAGGGCGTGGTTATGACCGGAATCAAAGGTTAAGGTAACAACATGAAACACAAACTTCCCATCAACGCGAAACCCCAAAAGGCAAGCGCCATTCTCGAAGTTCTCGAAACCCGCTCCGACGCTCTCTACGAATACCTGGGCGGCGACGTCTACGTGAATCACAACAGAAAATATCTGGACGCCCAAATCGACAGATTCATCGCCGCCGTAAAGGCACATATCGAAAAATTCGGCGACGAGGACGTGCGCCTTCTCCGAGCGCCGGGACGATTGAATGCCTTTTTGGAATATCTGGATATGTGCCGGGGCGACCATATGTCAACCACCATCGACGGCGACATTCCCATGGTCTTCGCTCCCCGCAAAGACGGTTTCATCCACGTTCAGAACTCAAACCCCCT
>JAEEGL012877063.1_pt1 | contig 12421 bp, 10 predicted proteins | sample 9134231 | NCBI WGS metagenome assembly JAEEGL01 (sample SAMN16246548, study PRJNA631951) | gut metagenome | biome: gut microbiome; feature: rumen; material: fiber-attached | host: Bos | place: Iran: Karaj | collected 2018-10 | reverse complement strand
AATTTTGATGTAATTAGAAATCATCAAAAAACGATAATTGAAGATGGGGAAGATATATCTATATTTAATGATAAGAACGGATATTCAAGACAATATGGTGGCGATCAAAATGCTTTTGAACGTAGTTTTAAATCATTAATAGCTGACCCTATTATTTGGAGAATGATGCAAGAATACTTTCCAGAAGAAGATTTCATTTCACATGATGTTGCTATGGACTTTTATCGAGAATATTTTAGAGAACTTACATTATCAGGTTGTGGTTATGTTGCGGTTGCTAATAAAGTTTTTGAAGCATTTAAAAATAAAGAAGAAGATTTCGAAAAGATTTTTGGTTACCCAATGTATATTATAAAAGAAGGTAATGTCATTGATTTTAACTATGAATATTTTATTTTAGATTTTGCTAATTATTCTCTTGCATCACTTGGTAGAATAACTAAAGTAAAAACGATGTTTGATAAAACTTTAGCAGGTATTGATTTGAGAAGATATCAATATAGTGATGAATATAAAGAAAGACCTAAAATTAATCATAATTTAACGATGGAAGAAGTAGAGTTAATAAGAAAAGTTAATGATAAATATCATGAATTAAATGATCGATATAAAAAAGCTACTGATACGGAAGTAGATATATCGCTTCCTCTTAATCCTAATCTAGGTAATCTAAAGAAGTTTTTAGATGAACATGGAATTGATGCATCAATTAGTTTAGTTACTAATATAAATGGTGGTTATAAAAGTGGTGATATTATCGCTAGTGAAAAATTTAGTATTCAAAAAGAAAAAGATGGGGAAGTATATGCTCAATATGATGATGTTGGAGCTCATTATATGTATGTTGTTGAAGCAACCGGTGAAAAGATAATTGTTTCTTCATGGGGAGAAAAATATATCTTTGATGATAATAATGCCGAATGGGTTGATCGTTTTGATATTAAAATTAAATATAAAAGTTTAAGAGGACAATAGTTCTCTTTTATATTACAATAAATAGTGTTATACTATGTTAGAGGTTTTTATGAAAGATAAAAGAGAGAAAATAGTTATTAAAACAAGTATTATTAGTATTATATCGAATGTTTTATTAGCAGGATTCAAAGCTTTTGTAGGCTTACTAGCTAATTCTATTGCAATTATTTCAGATGCTGTTAACAACTTAACAGATGCCTTATCAAGTATTATTACAATAATTGGTACGAAATTAGCTGGACGTGCTCCTGATAGAGAACATCCATATGGCCATGGAAGAATTGAATATATGACATCCCTTGTGGTATCAGGTATCGTTTTATATGCTGGTATTACAGCTCTTGTTGAATCATTTAAAAAGATTCTTAAACCAGAACCTGTTGATTATAGTGCACTTACTTTAATTATTTTAGTAGCTGCTATCTTTGTTAAATTCTTTTTAGGAATCTATGTTAAGAGAAAAGGAAAAGAAGTTAATTCCGATTCACTTGTTGCAAGTGGATCTGATGCCTTTAATGATGCTATTTTATCTATTTCTGTTTTAGGATCAGCTATTATCTATTTAGTATTTGATATTAGTATTGAAGCATATGTTGGTGTTATTTTATCATTATTTATCATTAAAGCAGGTTTTGAATTGATTAAAGAGTCTGTTGATAACATGTTAGGAGTAAGAGTAGAAAGTAATCTTGCTAAATCAATAAAAAAAGAGATTTGTAAAGAAGAAATGGTAGAAGGCGCTTACGACTTAGTACTTAATGATTATGGACCAGATAGGTATATAGGATCAGTTCATATTGAAGTACCTGATACTTTATCCGTTTCTGATGTTGATAAGATATCACGAAGAATAACCAAGAATATTTTAAAGAAATATGGTGTCATTTTACATACAGTTGGAGTTTATTCTATTAATACTAAAGATAAGAAAATAATGGAAGTAAGGAAAGATATTACTAAAATTGTTTTCTCTCATAAAGGAATTCTTCAAATGCATGGCTTCTATTTTGATGAAGAAGATAAAAGTATTAGTTTTGATATTATAATCGATTTTAGAGTAGAGAATAGAGAAGAGTTATATAAACATATATTTGATGAAATTAAAGAAAAATATAATGATTATAAAATTGATATAACCCTTGATATTGATGTTAGTGATTAATTGGATGTGATAAAATGATTAATAAAGACTTAAAGACATATATTGAAAATAATATTTTCCCTTTATATGAAAAGAATGAGCAAGGTCATGGCATTAATCATATTAAATATGTTATTGAAAGAAGTTTTGAGCTTGTAAAAGAAAATAAATTAGATGTAAATTTAGATATTATTTATACAGTTGCTGCTTATCATGATATTGGTCATCATATCGATCCCAAAAAACATGAAATAATCTCAGCAGATATGATGATTAAAGATAAGAATTTAGAAATGTTTTTTAATAACGAAGAATTAAAAATAATTAAAGAAGCGATAGAAGATCATCGAGCATCAAATGATAAGGAACCTCGAAGTATTTATGGTAAAATAGTATCATCTGCAGATCGTAATATAAGTATAGATGCTTGTTTATTAAGAACATATACTTATGGAAAAAAATTGGATTCAAGTTTAACTGATGATGAATTATATTTAAGAGCATACGACGCTTTAGTAAAAAAGTTTGGTGATAATGGTTATGCAAAATTTTATTTTAAAGATCAAAAATATGAAAAGTTTTTACAAGAAATTCGTAATTTATTGAAAGATAAAGATAAATATTTAAATACACAAAAAGAATATATTGAGAAGTTAAAAGAAGAAGAAAAAATATCATAATGATTATGATATTTTTTTATATATGATATAATTAATAATAGAGGTGATATTATGATAGAAGTTAAAAGTATTGTTTTTACAAGAAATAATAAAAGTTTTATCATTAATATTAACGAGAAAGCAAGTCTTAATTATAATGGTTTAATAACAACAATTAATGAAAAACAAATTATTAAATATTTAAGTTCATTATATCGTATTATTGGTAGTTGGGAACATAAATATATTAATAATAATTATGTTGATGGTGATAATTGGAGTTTAGTAATAACATATCCTGATGGTAGTAAAGACGAATATAGTGGTAGAAATAGTTATCCATATAATTTTGAATCATTGGAAGACTTAAACCATAACTTTGTTGATGAGGTGTTAAATGTATAATATAGATATTGATTTAAAAGATTTATTACCTCCTGTTATAGAAGCTTATTCCCATGTCTTTGGTGAAGAATATCGTTCCATAATTACTGAAAGATTAAATAAAGCCCTTCTTTTATATTATGTTGACCCAAAGAATATAAATGATTATGTTCAATATTTAGAAAGATGTAAAGTGCGCGAATTATCCATTCGTTTTCTAGAACAGATAGGTGAAGATACCTCTAAATTAAGAAAAGATAATTTTGCCAAGTCATTTGATATCGATACACAAGAAAAATTAATGTATATTTATGGCGACTTTTTAGGATTTACTTCTGATGCTGATACTTTTTCACCCCTTAGAGCTTTTGATTCTAATAATAAAAAACCAAAACCATGGTTAATAAGTAATATGTTAACAATAATTAATTATTTACGTGGTAAAGATAAAGACGAAATAAATGAAAATAATTTTGAAGAGTTTACTAATACTGATGAATTCAAAGAATTAATGAAAACAATTTATGAATATAAAAAAATATATGAATCTTTATTAAAAGAATATAATGGATGGAAAAAGAATCTAAGTGAACTTGAAAATTATATTACAGATGAGAAAAAAAGAAAAGAAATGTTATTTCTAAAAAAGAAAAAACAATTATATCTAAAAGTATATAATTTCTTACCAGAAGCTATTAGAAAAGCATTAGATGAACTTCCATTTATTGAGCAAATAAAACTTATTTTAGGAGAAAATGATTTAGGTAGTGATTCTAATATTGAATTCTTTTTAAAAAAGAATATGAATATTAGTAAGAGTCTTTCCAATACATTCTATAAAGTTAATATTGGTTACCAAATAGAATATTTAAGAGGTTTAGGAGTTAAACTTCCAAAATTTCTTCAAGATGTAACAGCAGAAAGCTGTTGGGAAAAGCATGTTTTATCTAAAGAAGATATTATTAATTATTTCGAATTTATAAGACAAGAGGATATTAAAAAGTATATTCCTACTAGTAGTGTAATTACAACTGTTATTAAAGCTCGTAAAAGAATGTATGAAGAAGCTATTAAAGAGTATTATGAAACACGAGATGATTTTTGTGATATTATGAATCATTTTGGTAGTGATCCTTATAATAAAGAAGTCAATTATAGTACAATAAAGGATAATTTAATATGTATTATTGGTGGATATGATGATAAAGGAGATTGTATATCAATAATGTTCTTTGGAATGAGAGATCCAGGTTTACTTGCTCATGACTTTATTCATGAATGTGGTCATGTTATCGAAAACACTGAAAAAGGTATTGGTGGTTTTGAAGCAAATAAAACAACTACGAAAAACCCGTATGATGAACGAAGACGTGAATATGAAGTATTTAATGAAGCTATTAATGATATTTTTACAATGGAAGCTAATCAATATTTGCAAGATCAAGGAATATATTTAATGGAACCAAAAGAAGTAACTGATTTAGATCCATCAAGTGTTAATACCAATAATATTGTAAAGGATTTATTAACACCATTAATTATTAAGTTCAGAAAACAAGTAATAAAAGCAAAAATTACGGCGACTCCAAGTGAACTAACAGATTATATTGGGATTAACAATTATAACGAGTTAGTTGATGCTATTAACAAAGTTGATCATCTAGCTAATAATGGCTTATCAGCAACCCTTAAGGCAGATCGTAATCATCCAATGATTAAAGAATTCTTTGAACAAGTAAAAAGAGTAGAGAAAATATATTTAAATATTAATGAATATTATCAAGCACATTTCGGTAATAATAGTAGTGATATTATAGAAGAAATTAAAACAATATAGAAGATTATTTTAATCTTCTTTTTTGTGTTATAATCTTATTGGAGAGTGAATAATGGAATTTGAAGATATAATTAGAAGAAGAAGTGCAACAAGAAAATTTAGTAGTCAAAAAGTAGAAAAAGAGAAAGTAGATAAGATTCTTGAAGCAGGAAGACTAGCTCCAACAGCAAAGAATAATCAACCAATTAAAATTTATGTTGTTGAAAGTAATGAAGGGCTAGCAAGTATTGATAAAGCATCAAGATGTCGTTACGGAGCACCACTAGTACTTATTGTATGTGGTAATAAGAATGAAGCTTTTCAAAAGGGAGAACATAATACATATGAGATGGATTCATGTATTGTAGCAACGCATATGCTTCTTGAAGCAACCAACTTAAATGTTGATAATATTTGGGTGGAACTATTTGATGAAAATATCTTGCGTGAAGAATTTAATATTCCAAGTGAAATTGTGCCAGTGTGCATACTACCTATGGGATATAAAGATTCTGATTGTCCTATTAATCCAATGCATAATATAAGAAAAGATATTAATGAACTTGTGGAGTATAGATAGTATATATGAAGAAAGTATTATTAAGTATCTTTATTTTACTTACAATCATTTCTTTTACTGGTTGTGGTAATAATAAAGAAGATAGTGATCAAAAAAATAATAAAAAAGACGATATCATAAGCAATGGTAATTCCGTTGTTATCTATTTTTCAGCAACAGGAACAACTAAAAAGATAGCTGAAAGAATCGCTAATTTATCAAAAAGTGATCTTATTGAAATAGTTCCCGAAGAAGCTTATACAAGTAAAGATTTAGATTATAATAATGATTGTAGAGCAAATAGAGAACAAAATGATAGTAAAGCAAGACCTAAGATAAAGAATAGTATTGATATTAGTAAATATGATACCATTTATCTTGGTTATCCTATTTGGTGGGGAACTAATCCCAAGATTATTTTAACGCTTCTAGATTCTTATGATTTTAGTGGTAAAACAATAATTCCTTTCTGTACTTCAGGTAGCTCTGGTATAGAAAATAGTGTAAGTAATTTAAGAAGTTATAAATCTAGTTTAAATATAAAAGATGGAAAAAGATTCTCATCAAATTCTAGTGATGAAGATATAATAAAGTTTATTAATGATAATAATGAGGTTGTTAATTCAATGAAAATAATAATTAATAATAAAGAATATCAAGTTAATTTAGAAAATAATGAAACCGTAAATAGTTTAATTAAATTATTACCTATGGAACTAAATATGAGTGAATTAAATGGTAATGAAAAATATTTCTATTTAGATAGTAATCTACCAACTAATTCATATAGTCCTAAAAGAATTAATAAAGGCGATATTATGTTGTATGGTGATAACTGTATAGTAATATTCTATAAAGACTTTGATACTAGTTATAGTTATACTAAAATAGGACATATTGATAATTTAGATGATTTAGGTAATGGTAGTATTCTAGTTAAATTTTCTAAAGAAGATAATCATTCATTTCGTGGTACTATTGTTGAATGTATGGATAATTCAATGATTGTAAGACCTAATGAAGATGAAATGGAATATAAGTCTTCTGATAAATTTAGTGTTCCTTTTATTAGTGATTTTAATTCTTGTAAGGTAAATGATTCCGTTTTAATTACATATAATGGTGATATCAACGAATCATATCCAGCTCAAATTGATGTAATAAAAATAGAAGTTATTAAATAAAAAGATGGGAAACCATCTTTTTTATTTGCTATTTTAACTAATTTATGCTATAATACTCACTCATGTGAGGGGGATATATGGAAAAAAGAGAAAATGAATTAAATAAGTCTTCTAATGTAGAAAAAATCGATGCTTATATGGCTAAATTAATTAAAGAACAAGAAAAAAGAATTAACGATCGAAAAGAACTTTTTTCAAATTATGATTATGCTGATTGGTTAATACAATTTACAAGACTTTATTCTGAATTTACAGATAATAGTTGGTTATATGCTGAAGATGAATTAAGTTCTGAAGATAGAGAAAAAATAGCTAAATTACCTTTATTCTATGAAGGAATTAAGTTATATGCTAATAATAATTATCTTTATCCAAAATATGAAAAAGGAGCTAGTAGCTATTTTATTAAAGTAGCTGACTGGGGATTTGAAATTGGACAAATGATACAAGGACCAGAAACAATTTATTATTGCAGTCGTACAGAAATGGAAGATACAAAAGGTTATATTGATATTATTGATATTGTTAACAATAGAAAACAAGTTAATACTGATTATATAAAAAGTGTCTTAGATTCTTTATCTAAAAGTATTGATGATGCTTATGATAATGGAGTTCCAGCATTAGCTATTATGAAAATGTTAAATTTTAAAGCTACTGAATTATCTAATAGAGATATTATTGTTAATTCTAACCAAAAAGCAAAATAAAACAGGATTTCCTGTTTTTTTTGTCAATTGACGAACTAATTAGAAATAAAAAATTAAATATGATACTATTATAATGGAGCGAGTAATATGGTATATATAACAGGCGATACACATCGTGATTTTGTTAAATTTAAATACTTTTATTTATATAAAGAAGATTTAGTAATTGTTTTAGGAGATGCTTGTATCAATTATTATTTAGATAATCGTGATAAAGCTCTAAAAGACAGTTTAAAAGGACTTAATACTAATTTCTTTTTAGTAAGAGGTAATCATGAAGAAAGACCTGAAAATATTTCAAGTTATCATGAAGTTGAAATGTTTGGTGGTAAAGTATACATAGAAGATGAATATCCCAATTTAATTTTCGCTAAAGATGGTGAAATATATAATATAGATGGTAAAAGAATATTAGTCATTGGTGGAGCTTATTCCATTGATAAAAGTTATCGTTTGTTTAATCAATTAGAATGGTTTCCAGAAGAACAATTAGATGATGTTGAAATGAGTGAAATCTTTGATAAAGTTAAAGGACAACATTTTGATATTGTCTTAACACATACCTGTCCTTATAAGTTTGAACCTAGAGAAACCTTTATTGATGGTATTGATCAAAGACTAATTGATAAAAGAACCGAAATGTTTCTTGATAGTATTGAAGAAAATATTAGTTATGATAAATGGTATTGTGGTCACTTTCACACAGAAAAGAAACTTGGAAATATCGAATTTTTATATGAAAATATTAAACCATTAGATAAAGTTAAAGAATATGTTAAAGAATGAGATAACTCATTCTTTTTTATTGTATAGAATATTTTCTAGTGATAAAATTAAATTATAGTAGAAAGAAGAGGTGTTTTATGGCTAAAGAAAAAAAGGATGTTGAAGAAGAGTTTAAAGAAGAAAATGAAGTAAAAGAAGAACCAAAATCTAAAAAAGGATTAATTATAATTATTATCGTTTGTCTATTAATAATTGGAGCTCTAATATTTATTTATTTCAAATTTTTAAAAAGTTCTGATAAAACAATTGTCTATTATCGTTATCAAGATAAATTATTTCTTAAAGACGGTTCTAAATCTTGGAATAGTGTAGATTATACTAAAGACTTAAAAGAAACAAATTTTAAAGAATATAAATATCAATGTCGTTATGATTATTGTCATCCTTATACATTAGAATACCAAAAGAGTGGTTTTGATAATAGTATCAATGGAACTTGGGTTTTAATATATGATATGAATAAAAAGGATGAACATCCTTTTGAAAGATGTGCAAGAGAAGATAGTGAATATGTACTATATAATGTTGAAACTAAACAAAAATATGTTTTCCCAATTAAAGAGGAGATTTGTATTACAGATGTTTTAGTTGATAGTGAAGGTAATCCTAAAGGATTAACAGCCCTTCAATATGGTACAACCGTAAGTCATTATGTTGTTGATGTTAATAATGGTAATATCATCTTTAATACTGATGATACCATTTATAGTGGTACTAATGACTATGAACGTGATATTAAAGTAGTTAATACAGGTAAAAAAGATTTATATATGGTAGAACCTTCCAAATATTCTAATTTGTTCTTATACGATGAAAACTTTAATTTTATTAATGACATTGTATCTATTGATTATTTTGATCCTAATGGAAATATCATTAAAGTTACTCGTGATGTAAAAGGACAAAAAGATCAATTCTTTGTATATGATTTAGAAGGTAAAATTATTCATTCATCAAAAAAATATGATGAAGTATTTGTTGATAATGGCTATATCATTGTAAAAGAAGATAATAAGATTAATATTCTTGATAGTAACGAAAAGAAGTTAATTGAAATACCTGTTGATACTAAAAAATATGAATATACAACAATGAATAATAAATATCTTCCAAAAAAAGGATATGTTTCGATATTAGAATATAAGGATGGTAGTAATGGATATTCAAGTACATTCTATCGGTATAATATTAAAGAAAACAAATTAGAAAAAGAAAAAACTGAGTTTGATAATGTTGGCCCAGTTAACGCTTTATCAAGATATTATGTTAATGGATATACGAAATATAAGATTAAGAATACAACAGTTTATGTTGATAATGAATTAAATGATAAAAAGAAAGAAGAATTAAAAGGTAAATTAGAAACCTTATCTAATGAAAAAGCATCAAAGAAAATGTTTGAAGCTAAACAAAATATCTATTTATTTACAAAATACGACTATTCTTCATATAATGTAAGAACTTATCAAGATAATATCTATAGCCGTGAAGCTATTCCAGTTAATGATGATACGCCAATCTTTAAAATTGTTAAAAAGATATCTTATAATTATTTCTCAGATCATTATGAAAAATTAAATAATAGTTCATTTAAAAAGTTATATGATAAATATTATAAATATTTAGATAGTTCAAATACTCATTATTATGATGAAGAATATTATGAAACAGGATTCTTTGGTAATATTATGGCTTCTTATAAATATGAACAAGTTAAATATGATTGGAATACTGTTGATTGGCAATTTAAAGACTTTTTAGACAAAATTGAACGTGATGGCAAATTAGATGAATTCAATAAAGAAGTTAAAAAATATATAGAAAGTTATGTAAGTAAATAATAAGGTGATAATATGAAGAAGAATAAAAAATTATTAATTATTATTATTTCTATAGTATGTTTAATTATAGCAGGATTACTAGTATATTTCTTAGTAATTAAAAAAGATAAACCAGGTAATACTCCTAAAGAAAGAGTATTAAGATTTTATGCATATGATGTTGATCGATACAAAGAATATAAATATAAATGTAATGATAAAAATTGTGGTTCAACACATTTAGTTGAAAACAACTATTTATTAAAAGATGATGGAAATTATCTTTATAATCCAGTTGAAAATAAGAAGACAAAAATTGATGTTGATTTAGATAAAATATATGAAACTCTTGAAGATAAAGATGGTAATGTATTTGCGTTAATTTTATCAAGTGATGGCAAATATTCTGGTACTAAGACATTATATGATATTAATGAAAATAAAACATATTTCACAGATAAAGAATATGAAGATATTAAACTTTTAACTTATGAATATTTTAAAGATAATGAAATGGAGGCTACACCTGTTATTGTTAATTACGATTATGTTGTTGCTACAGGTGAAAGAAATATTTCAGTAATAGATTATAAAAAGAATGAAGTATTATTTGATAGTAATAATTTAGATTTCAAGACGAAAGATGAAGATCCATATATCGATTTTGAAGTAATTAAAGTAAAAGAAAATCAATATTTCTTTAATGTTCGATGTGATACAGGTGTTTCTTATTTATTAAATGATCAATTTAAAGTAATTACATCATATAGTTCTAAAGGTCAAGGAAGTCAATTTGGAGCAGGTGATCAATATACGATATATAAGAATTTAATATATGTTGTTGATACTGATAATAAGACATATTCTGTATATGGTTTAGATGGTAAAAGAGCTATTAAATCAAAAGAATTTAATGAAGTTTTCTGTATTGCAAACAACTATATTTTAGTTCAATATGAAATTGATGGTGTTTTATATGATATGGTTGTTGATGATATGGGTAGAGATTTATTTAAAATCGAAAGTCCAACTAATTTAGAAGCAAGACTTATGTATATTGATTCTAATAAAAATATTCTTGGAATAGAATATGTAACTGGTATGGAAAGTGGTTTCTTCTATGAATATAATTTAAAGACCCAAGAATTAAAAAAAGTTCCTTTTGATCATGATTAAAAAGAGAGATTTCTCTCTTTTTTATTTGTCATTAAATGTCAAAAAAATTATATTAGGAAAATATCATTGTATCATTTCCGTTTATTTGATAGAATGAAATTAAGGTAGGATGTTACCCAAAAAGAAAGAAAGGAGACTTTTTTATGGCGGAGAAAAAAGAAGTCAAAAAAAGAAATGTTGCAATTGAGTTTTGGCGTTTTTTTGCTGCAATTGCAATTGTTGGTTTCCATGTAGGTTGGATTATTGCTAGAGGATGCAATGAAAAAACTGGTTATTTTATGGAAACATCTAATTGGTTCTTTGGCGCAAGCGAAGTATTATTGTTGTTCACAATTACAGCTGGATATTTCATGGTAGCACACTATAAAAAACTTGCTAAAGATCCAAAATATAACGAAAGGAGTGCGATGGCTAGAGCTGGTGAGTATACTTGGTCTAGAATTAAAGGATTAATTCCAGTACTAATTCTTGGATATATTCTTGGTATTGTATTTAGTACTAAATTCTTCTATCCTGATTATGGACTAAAAGAAACTCTTGGTATGATCGTTAATAGCATTTGGGAATTCTTAGGATTCCATGCTGCTGGATTACGTAATACAGCTGGAGAATTCTTCAACTTAAATGGACCACTATGGTTTATCTCAGCAATTATTATTGTTGGATACTTCATTTATTGGGGTCTATGTAAAAATGAAGATAAAACTGCTGGATTTGTTGCTCCATTATTAACAATCTTCTTAGCAGGATGGTGGAGTTTCACAGATACTCGTGCTGCTCAAACAGCTTGGAGTACATTCGGAACACAATTAGCATCAACTAATGGTATGGGTGGTAGTGCAACAGGTGCAACTGCTACAATTGGTTTCAATAACGGTTTAATCTTTGTTATGCTAGGTATGTTAATTGGTGTAATTATGTACTATGTTATTGAAAAACTTAAAGAACGTGAATTTAAGTGCCCTTGGTGCTTAACAATCCTTAACTTAGTATTCACTGGATTACTTGGATGGTATATTATTTATCAACCAACATACTTTGGATTACAAAGATGGCCAGTTGCCTTCTTATGTATTATGGTTGTAGGATTATCTATTTTAAACAAAGACGGATTAACAAAAGTATTGAATAATAAAGCAACTAATGGTTTATTATCATACTTAGGAGGTTTATCATTATATGTATATATGATTCACTTCCCAATCGCTATT
>JAEEGL011098549.1_pt1 | contig 12421 bp, 7 predicted proteins | sample 9134231 | NCBI WGS metagenome assembly JAEEGL01 (sample SAMN16246548, study PRJNA631951) | gut metagenome | biome: gut microbiome; feature: rumen; material: fiber-attached | host: Bos | place: Iran: Karaj | collected 2018-10 | reverse complement strand
ATAAACCTGTCAAGGATACGCTGCTAGCGGCTCCCACGGTTAAGATAGGCGATGTGTCCGACACATATATGGATCTGACACTCACAAAACCGGGCAGCATAGCAAACTATGCAAATACGTACTTTGTGATCACGGCTGAAGCGGCGTCCGCGCTTCCGGACGGATCACCGATGGCAACTAAAGTGACCAAGGTCATCCCCGCCACACAGACAAGCTACAGGCTTATGCTCACCCAAAATGCCAATGCATCTCTTGGCAGCGGGGCAAAGCAGGCATACAACATCAAGGTCAGGGCTGTACAGATCGATGATGTTGGCAATTACAAAGAATCCACACAAAAGTTTAAGACCGGTGTCACAAGAGTAACAGAGGGCGCTTGGACCACATTGAAGAACAAGTCCACCAAGGCTCCGGCATATGAGACCAAGTTTGCCCTTAACAAAAAGACCACGACGTTCATAGAGGGTCAGGAGGAAATTCTTCTTGCCACTGCCAGGTTTTCTTCTCAGACTTCGTACTTAAGAATAGGCAGTGCTTCTCTGATTGATTCGGATGGGGATGTGCAGTTATCGGCGGAATCCGGGAAGGAAGATGAAGAATTTTCCATTACGGATGACGGCCTTGGGATCATACTGCATTCGGGATGGGCTATAGATCCCGGAACATATACGCTTGTGGCATACCCTCAACTTCCGGAATGGACCGAAGCGTCCCCGGCCACCCTGACGATCACAGTCAAACCAAGAGTCAGAGAGATAAATATAAGCGCACCGTCAGATACGATCTATAAACCGGACGGCAAGGCCGCTTCCATGAAACCGTCGGTTTCGATAAGAGGCTTTTATGATCCCGATGATCCGACGTTTAAGGAAATAAAACCCGCAGACAGCAGGCTTGACTGGACTGTCACAAGCGACACCATAGATAATGTTGAACGATACGTAACATATAAGAACGGCATAATAACCGTTGCAAAAGACTATGTTCTGTCGCCGGATCTTGAAGGCAATAAATTCACCCTGCAAGCCAAGGCTAAGGATCTTGGTGATGACGGTTGTGAATCGGATCCGGTCGAGTTTACCATCGTCTCTGACTGCGCTGTTCCTGCATCGATGATGATCGGGGATGTACGGGGTGAGACGGGCAGGTCAGCTCCCGAAGCGAAACTGTCAGGCGAGCTTGACGGTAAGTACTTACAAGTATCCCTGATAAATCCGGATGAGACTCTTACAGGTCCACAGATAAAGAATATGACCATAAGCGTAACGCCGGGGACAGGTCTTAGTTTTGATGAAAACTACATGGCAAAAGTAACCAAGCCCGGTACTTACACAGTTAAGGTTACATATAATGACGGAGGAAATAAATCGCTGACTGCCAGGTTCAGTGTAAAGAGTGACACGCTTAATGCAGATGAACCTTATAAACTTAAGGCAATAAGCGTGCCGATGTTTGGCCCCGGAGCATCAGAAACTAAAGATCCGTCTGACATAGTATGGACAGAAGAAGATGACGGGATAAAGTACGGAGAAACAGAAGGCTGGTACCTGCTCGGTCTCCTGGTGGAAGCCAATACGCTTAATAACGGCGCTGCAGATATGAAATACAAGATTGAGCTTCAGAATGCCAAGATCATTGATGTGAGCGCGATGACGAAAATGTCCGGGCATATGACCGGAACCGTCTATGGTGTTACCGCTCCTGAAGGCTTTACATATGTGATGCCGGCAGCAGGCTCAGAGAGCGTCACGATAACGGTTAAGAGCACAGACTCAAAACTTAAGTTTTCGAAAACTTATGTTGTGAACTTAAAAGCCGGTATAAAGAAACTTTCCGCAGCAAAGCAGTATACGCTGTATGAGTATTCTGCCGGCCTTCAGGAGTTTGGATTTACGCTTGATGAGGCTGTTTCACCAAGCGCCGGGAAGATGGCCCGCATGCAGTTTGTTCCCGCAGAAGGTTCATGCTCGAATACGGCGAAGTATCACAACGCGGTAATGCTGTGTCATAGTCTTAATAGTTCCCTTAGCGGTGAAAACGCCTATGAGCCGGATTCTACAACTGTGCTTGATGGGACGAACGTGACAGTATCAGGAAAATTAGACATCCCTGCGGGAACGTATACGGTATATGCGGCTCTTTATGAGGGAGAGATCAAGACTTATTACGCTTCGGACTATACTACTTATCTTAATTTCTTGGTCCATAATGCTTTAACTACACCCGTAAAAGTTACGTTCAAGGTAAACAAAGCCCCGGCTCCGAAAGCAGCGCTTGCCAAGAAAGAAGCTTCAGTATATGACGGTGAAGATGAAACAGTGTATCTGCCTTTCGGACCCCTTACAAATACAAACCGGATCATAGATGCTGCATCCGTAAATGCCAATGTAAACGGTTATGTTAATCATTTCGCGGATTACTATACCGCTGAAGTCAATTTTGATGATGAAACGGGCAAATGGAATCTATTACTTACAAGAACAGACAAAAAGTTCGATGACAGAGATGTTACGGTCAGGACCGTGAACGGCAGGCAGGTAAAGACCGTTACGGGATATGTCAGATACGGCATTGTTCCTCTGAATGGAAATGAAACATACGCCGTCACAAAGACCGAGAAGGTCACAATAAACCTTTGCGGCCTTGTTCCCGTAAAGATAATAGAAGACTTTAAATGCGAAACTCCCGGACATGGAGCGCCCTATGGTGAATACTGGACCGGTGTTGATTCAGATAAAAAAACGCGGGGAAATGGAAGCGCGGTCTCCTTCTATATTAAAGCAGGAGACGGATGTTCTTCAACGAACTGGTATGCGTGGTATAAGATCGGAAATGGTGGTTATGAAAGTGTTATTGTTTATTCCGTGACGCACGTTGTAATTCCTGCTGAGGCCGTAAAAGAAGCTGAGGCATCAGGAAAAGATATCACGATCAAGGTACGTCCCGAGTTCCCGAATCATTGATCCTGACGCAGCCCGGTGATCCTTAGAACAGATTTTAAAACTATAATATGAAGTATTTCCGCTTCGGCGGATGTGCCAAAGGGCTATGCTTAATGCATAGCCCTTTCCAACGACTCACAGTCTGCCAGAGCTTCTGAAAGGATGTCACATTATAGGTGCTTTGGCTTGAATATGACTGCAAAGAATGATATCATCTATACAATATGTTCATACACATGATTAGATGATATCCCATATGTTTGGAGGTAAAGACAATGGTCAATTTTAAGGAAGATGAGGAACTTCACGTACTGAACCATTCATGCGCGCATCTGATGGCTCAGGCTGTAAAACACTTATATCCGCAGGCCAAGTTCTGGGTAGGACCTGTCGTGGATGAAGGGTTTTATTATGACATGGATCTGGGCGGAGAGGTCTTGAATGAAGAAGACATCGCTGCCATCGAAAAGGAGATGAAGAAGGTCGCCAAGACCGGCGCAAAGATCTACAGGCGCGAGATCACCAAGGCTGAGGCCGAAGAGATGTTCAAGGATGATCCGTATAAGCTTGATCTGATCTCCAATATGGAAGACGGGACCATCACCTGCTATGACCAGGGTGATTTCACCGATCTGTGCCGCGGACCCCACGTGGATAATGTTAAACTCTGCCGAAATTTCAAGCTTGTTAAGCATTCGGGCGTTTACTGGAAAGGCGATGCCGAACTTCAGGTACTTCAGAGAGTATACGGCGTATGCTTCCCCGATCCCGAGCAGCTTGAGGAACACTTAAAGCTTCTTGAGGAAGCCAAAGAGCGCGACCACCGCAAGATCGGCAAGGATATGGAACTGTTCATGGTTGACGATCTGGTAGGCCGCGGACTTCCGATGTATCTGCCCAAGGGACAGCTTGTATGGCAGGAACTTGAGAATTATATCCGAGAGAAAGAGCTTAAGCTTGATTACCAGCACGTCTTAACACCCAGTGTCGGATCCGTTGAGCTGTATAAGACCTCGGGCCACTGGGATCACTATAAGGAAAACATGTTCCCCGCAATGGAAGTTGAGGGTGAGAGCTATGTGCTCCGTCCCATGAACTGCCCTCACCATATGCGTATATATGCAAACAAACCGCATTCATACAGGGAACTGCCCATACGTCTGGCTGAGATAGCGCATGACTACAGATTTGAGGCCAGCGGTACCCTGAAGGGAATCGAAAGAGCAAGACATTTCTGCCAGAACGACTCCCATATCTTCTGTACACCCGACCAGATCGAGGCGGAAGTTAAGGGCGTATGCGACCTGATCTTTGATACTTATGAAGATTTCGGCATCACCGATTACAGATGTATCTTAAGTCTGCGTGATCCTGCAGATACCAAGAAGTATCATCCAGACGACGAGATGTGGAATACCGCAGAGGATGCTCTCCGTAAGGTTCTTAATGACATCGGCATTGAATTTACGGAAGAAATCGGCGAGGCTGCATTCTACGGACCGAAACTCGACGTAAATGTTAAGCCTGCGATCGGCAATGAGATCACTCTTTCAACCTGCCAGTTAGACTTCTGTCTGCCTGCCAAGTTTGAACTTACCTATACTGACACTGACGGATCCAAGAAGACTCCCGTGGTACTCCACAGAGCGATATTAGGTTCGCTTGACCGCTTCATGGCATACATCCTTGAAGAGACCAAGGGCAACCTGCCTCTCTGGCTTGCTCCCGTACAGGTCAAGGTACTGCCGATCAAGAATGATGATGATGACTTAAATGCATATTCCAAGTCGGTAGTGGATGCGCTTAAGGAAGCAGGCGTCAGGGTTGAGTTCGATGACAGATCCGAGAAGTTCGGATACAAGATGAGAGAAGCACAGATCGCCAAGGTTCCTTATATCGTAGTGCTCGGCAAGAACGAAGAAGAGGCTAAGCAGATCTCCTACAGACTGCACGGCGAGCAGGGCACAACCACGGTGGGATTCGACGAGTTTGTGACACTTGTCACATCCAAAATCGTTAACAAAGATCTTGACTGAAATTGAAAAGCGGAAGATATGATACATCTAAGCAGGCAGTCGAGAGCCGTCACTACTTGGCGAGGTATTTCACGAGCCTAGTAGAGTTTCGCGAAGCGAAACGTTCGGACTCGCGAAGCGAGTTCAACTGGGCGAGGTTTTTTCGAGCGTAGTAACGTGACGAGCGATCGTCTAGCGAAAGCGTGCCTGCGAGATGATCATATCTGACGCTTTCCTAAGATTTGTTAGGGGGATTTACACATGGTATACGTTTTTCTTGCAGAAGGCTTTGAAGAGATAGAAGCTCTGACTGTCGTAGACCTCGGACGCAGAGCGGGACTTGATGTACAGACGGTATCGATTACGAATGACAGAAGCGTGAAGGGCGCCCGCGGTATTCCCGTTGAGGCAGATACCGTGATCAAGAAGGTTGACTGGGATAATGCCGATATGATCGTTTTGCCCGGCGGAATGCCCGGAACCAAGAATCTTGAGGCGTGTGAAGAACTTGTGACACATGTAGACGAAATGTCACATTCTGGCAGGAATGTCTCGGCAATATGCGCTGCTCCGACTATCCTCGGACACAGAGGGATCTTGGAAGGAAAGAAAGCATGCTGCTATCCCGGACTTGAGGCGCAGCTTGCTGGCGCGACAGTATGTGCGTCGAGCGTATGTGTGGACGGCAATATAATCACCTCGAGAGGTTTGGGAACTGCCATAGATTTTGCATTGGCTATCATTACTAAGCTGGTATCCAAAGAAAAAGCTGATGCGATCGCCAAGTCTGTAGTATATAAGGGAGAGGCTTAATGAGCGTCAGCTATAACGAGATCGTCAAGGTAAACGAATCCGGTACGTTCACGGCGGACTGGGAATCGCTTACAAACTATGTCATTCCGAAGTGGTTTTCGGATGCCAAGTTCGGTATTTTCATCCACTGGGGTATATTCAGCGTTCCCGCTTTCAATAATGAATGGTATTCGAGGAGTATGTATGTACAGGGTACTCCTGAATTCGAACATCATATCAAGACCTACGGTCCCCAGAAGAAATTCGGATACAAAGATTTCATCCCCATGTTCAAAGCAGAAAAGTTCGATCCCGAGTATTGGGCAGAGGTGTTTGCCCAGTCGGGGGCTAAGTATGTCGTGCCCGTTGCGGAGCACCATGACGGATTCCAGATGTACTCAAGCGACCTGTCTGATTTTAATGCATTTAAGATGGGCCCCTGCCGTGACGTCATCGGCGAACTGAAAGCAAGCGTTGAGAAGAGGGGACTTGTATTCGGAACTTCAACCCACAGGGCAGAGCATCACTGGTTCATGGGCGTCGGCAAGGAATTTGACTCGGATATCAAAGAGCCTCTTAAGAGGGGCGACTTCTACTGGCCGTCCGAAAAGACGCAGCCCGATTTCCAGAATCTGAACGCCGAGCCTTATCCGCCCGAGGAATTCTTGATCGACTGGGTTGAGAGGACCTGCGAGATCGTTGATAAGTATTCACCGAGGATCCTTTATTTTGACTGGTGGATACAGCATGCGGCATATAAACCATATCTTAAGCAGATTGCCGCATATTACTATAACAGGGGCATCGAGCGCGGATTCCCGACGGCGATATGCTACAAGCATGACGCCATGGCTTTTGGCAGCGCAGTGGTAGATATCGAGCGCGGCAAGTTCGCGGAGGCTAAGCCCTATCACTGGCAGACCGATACTGCGATCGCCCGCAATTCATGGTGCTATACGACTTCACTTGAGTATAAATCAGCAAGGGAGCTCATCTGCTATCTGGCTGACGTTGTTGCCAAGAACGGAAACCTGCTTCTTAACGTGGGTCCGAAGTCCGACGGTACTTTTGCTCCGGAAGATTTGTCGATCCTGCTCGACATAGGCGAGTGGATGAAGGTAAACGGCGAGGCCATATACGGATCGAAGCCCTGGAGATATGCGGAGGAAGGCCCGACCAAGGAGACCGAGGGACAGTTTAGCGACGGAAGCGCGACCGACTATACCTCGAAGGATATCAGGTTCACATCGGGTAACGGAGCGATATATGCGATAGTTCTTAAGAATCCCGAGGACGGCAGGTTTGATATCTGTTCGGTGTCCGAGTCCAAGGATGCCAATAAGCCTGCATTCCACGGAATAGTCAAAAGAGTATCGATCCTCGGACAGAAGAATGCTGAGGAATACACGGTTGACGCGGACGGGCTTCATTTTGTCCACAAGGGATTAAAGACCAAGATGCCTGTAGTTGTAAAGATTGAGACGGATTGATCCGTAGCGGCGGAGGGATATTTATGAGATTTGAAAAAGACAATAATGCGCTGATAGCGTTTAATAACGGAGAAACCCTGAGGATAGAGCCTTGGGGCACTGATTCGTTCAGGGTTCGTTCCACGATGTTTTCTTCATTCAGAGATCTGGACTGGGCGCTTACCGAAGAGCCTGCCAAGTCCGATGTGAAGATCACGGTCGAAGAAGAGGACCACTGGGTAGGCGACGGGACAATTGATAAGCGTGAGATCGCGACTATAGTAAACGGGCGCATCAAAGCCGTAGTCAATTTCGCGGGCATCATTACTTTTTATAAAGATGATAAACAGATACTCAGAGAGTATTTCCGCACATACGACGGCACGCTGTCCAAATCCAGCCGTTGCTTAAAGATCGTTAACCGCGAATGGAAAGGCGTGATCGGCGGAAGAAACTATAAGCTGAATCTTAAGTTTGAAGCAAATGACGGCGAGAAGATCTTCGGTATGGGACAGTATCAGGACGGATGCCTTGACTTAAAGGGCTGCGTGCTTGAACTTGCTCAGAGAAATTCACAGATATCGGTTCCTTTCATGATCTCGTCGCTTGGATACGGAATGCTTTGGAACAATCCGGCTGTCGGACGCGTGACTTTCGGCAAAAACTATACCGAGTGGATCGCAGAGAGCACTACCCAGATGGATTACTGGATCACGGCCAAGGATACTCCCAAGGAAATCCTTAAGTCATATACGGATGTGACGGGACGCGCACCCGCTTTCCCCGAAGACCTGATGGGACTGTGGCAGTGCAAGTTAAGATACCGCACCCAGGAAGAGGTTTTGGAAGTTGCCCACGCTTATGCCGATAAGGGCATCAAGATAGATCAGATCGTTATCGACTTTTTCCACTGGACTGTCCAGGGCGACTGGAAGTTTGACACGAAATACTGGCCGGATGTAAAGGCTATGGTCGACGAACTCCATTCGATGGGCATCAAGGTTATCGTATCCGTATGGCCCTCCGTTGACAGGAAGAGCGAGAACTTCGGCCCGATGATGGAAAAAGGCCTTCTCATCAGGACCGAGAGAGGCGCAGCGCAGACCTATGATTATCAGGGCGACTGCGTTGAGATAGATCCGTTTAATCCCGAGACCAGAAAGTATGTCTGGGAAGTATGCAAAAAGAATTATTATGACTACGGAATAGACGCGTTCTGGCTGGACAACTCCGAGCCCGATTACGGCGTTTATGATTTTGAGAATTACAGATACCATGACATGAGCGCGCTCGAGTGCTCCAACATGTATCCCCAGATGTATTCACGCGTATTCTTTGATCCGATGAGCAAGGATAAAAAGGATGTGGTGAATCTCTTACGCTGCGGATGGGCGGGAAGCCAGAAGTACGGAAACGTGATCTGGTCGGGCGATGTTCCGTCCACATTTGAAGCTTTAAGTGATCAGATCAAGTGCGGCCTTAACATGGGTATCGCAGGCATCCCCTGGTGGACGACCGATATCGGCGGATTCATGACAGATGACGTGAATGATCCGAAGTTCAGGGAACTTCTGATCAGATGGTATCAGTTTGCTGTATATTCCGCAGTATTCAGGATGCACGGAGACAGAGGCCCTTACAACATCCCTCCGCTTGACGACAGGGACTGGGGCGGCGGATATCTTCATACAGGCCAGCCCAACGAGCTGTGGAGCTACGGTGAAGACAACTTCGCCATCATGAAGAAGTATTATGACATCCGTGTAGAGATGCACGATTATATTAAGAAACTTTACGATGAAGCATCGACCGACGGTTCACCCCTCATCAGACCGATGTTCTATGAATTCCCTGATGATGAAGAGTGCTGGAAACTGGATGACCAGTATATGTTCGGAGATGAATATCTGGTTGCTCCGATCCTTAAGCTCGGTGAAGTCAAAAGAGAAGTTTATCTGCCGGCAGGCAAGTGGCAGCTGACTTCCACAGGACAGACTTATGACGGCGGCACATGTGTGACCGTTGATGCGCCTATAGAGTATATGCCTGTATTTAAGAGGATTTGATAGGTGGATTCGGTAGCACTCAGAAGACAGGCCAGAAGAAATGCCCGGATCCGGGAAACTGTACTGTATTTAATAGAAGCGTTTGTGATCATGGCGGCCATGGGTTTGCTCATCGGTTTCATGCTGTGGCACAATTCATATACTTCGATACGCATTTCGGATTTTGTGAGTCTTAATCTAAGCGGATACGATCATTACGGAAGCGCGGAACTGTCGATATACGGCGAGCCCGAGTTTGCTCCGTTCTGGTCCACAGTTACAGCTACGGTTGATAAGACCGAAAACTTAAGTAACGGCGACGAGCTGACCATCAGCTATACCTTTGATGAAGCTGCAGCCAAGGAATGCAGGCTCAAGGTAGATGCCGCGGATGCTGTCATTACCGTTGAGGGACTGACCGAGCCGACTGTTGTCGATAACGATATGGTCTTTTCCGGACTTAATATCACGCAGAGCGGCATAAGTCCCAAGATCTCGCTTGAGATAGAGAATACGTCAGACGATCCTTTCGTATCGGCCCTTACATATTATGAAGAGAGCGGATCATCGTTTTTTGCAAACGGGGATAAGGCTCTGATAAAAGCGGAGATCCCGGAAGAACTGCTTGAATCGCACGCATATGTTCTCGGGCAGGATGAGTATGTATATGAATATGAAACGCGGACCGATGAAAGTTATGTGATGAGCGCGGATCTGATCACTGATGATGTGCTTAAGACTTTGGAACAGTTCGGATACGATCTGATATATGCTGCGGATGCCAATGAATACGGCCTCAGGATATTCCAGCAGGAAGCGCATATCCAGCCTGTGTTTAAGGGCAACAAGACCACGTTTGAATGGTCGGGGCCTTATGTGATATCCGCATATTTCCACAGCGTTACCGATTCGGGTATCGAAATGGTCGAGAATCACGCCAATGACGTGCAGATAGTGTACGGGGTGACGATCAGGCAGGCTGACGGCAAAAGCTGCATGGCGGAAGTGGTCGTTCAGTTCACTAACATAGTCGAGCGCGCCGACCATACCCTGGACTTAAGTGCGGATCTCGGACGTATCGTATCCGCAACATACCGCGACAAGAATATCAAGAAACTGGTATCGGTAGAATCAAATACCGATTATGACACCGTAAAACTGACTGATAACGGAGGATGATCCATGACAGTATTGGATAATGCGGCTCTGAAAGAAAAGCTCATGGAACAGTTTCATATCAAGGACTGCTTCGAGAGCCTGACCGGCCTTAGTTTTGAACTGGTCAATTTCAGCGCGGGGGAATACATGATCAAAGAGGGCGACAGCGCTGACTGCATGTATTTCCTGCTTGTCGGAAGAGTCAAGATGTATTCCTGCTCGGTTAAAAAGGATTTCGGCATCGTGTTTATGAGCAAGGGACTTATCGGAGATCCTGAATTTGTAACGGGACGCGCCGCAACCAGATCCGTTCAGGTAGTCAGCGACGTGCTGTGCATGAAACTGTCCACAAGAAACTGCAGACACCGTCTGATGAGCGACAGGACTTTCCTTAGATATATGACGCAGCAGCTGGCTGAGAAACTTACGCTTTCAGAAACCACACCGGCAGATTCAGGAGCGGAGATGAGCACGGAAGAAAGACTCTATGATTATCTGAAGCTGTCGGCTGAGGACGGACGCATTACTGAAAGTCTCGGAACCATAAGCCAGATCATGGGAGTCAGCTACAGACATCTGATCCGTATGATGAACGCGCTCGTAGACGAGGGCAAGATCAGACACGGCAAGAGAAAAGGCGCATACTTTGTGGACTGACCTGTCCGGTCAGATATGCTTATGAGCCGGCGGTTATCTGGATGCTTCCCATCTGCCGCATGCTCCGCAGGGGAGTATGAGGTCTGATCCGGATATCGGAAGCCCTATCTCATCTGCTGAAGAGGTCCCGCCCAGACGGGGAGTGATGACCAAATCGGTCATTGTTTTTAAGACACCGGGCTGAAGCCCCGTGGTATATGAATTTATAAGGAAGAACAACGGTGTGTCGGACATGAGTCCGGCACATTTTTGTATCAGATCAAATATCGCGTCTTCGATCTTCCAGGTCTCGCCCTTTGGTCCGCGTCCGTATGAGGGGGGATCCATGATTATGGCATCATATGTATTGCCTCTTCTGATCTCACGCTCAACGAACTTGACACAGTCATCCACGAGCCAGCGTACGCTTCTGTCGGCAACGCCTGAGGATGCTGCGTTCTCTTTTGCCCAGGTGACCATGCCCTTGGAAGCGTCGACATGTGTGACGTTTGCGCCTGCGCTTAGGGCAGATACCGTGGCTCCGCCTGTGTAGGCGAAGAGATTAAGGACTTTGACCGGATTAGTCAAATCAGGAGATTCCATTCTCTTCCTTATTAAAGAAGCCGCCCAGTCCCAGTTCGCAGCCTGCTCGGGGAATATGCCCGTGTGCTTAAAGGCAAACGGCTTTAAGTTAAATGTCATTTCCTTATATATAATGCTCCACTCTTCGGGCAGATCGAAAAACTCCCATTCGCCTCCGCCACGGTTGGAGCGGTGGTAGTGGGCGTTAGGCTTTCTCCAGCCGGGATGCTTTTTGTCCGTGTGCCAGATGACCTGGGGATCGGGCCTTATTAATAGGTAGTTTCCCCACCGCTCGAGCTTTTCGCCGTCCGAAGCGTCCAAAACTTCATAATCTTTCCAGTCTGATGCAGTGATCATTGTAATCTCTTCCTTAATATAGTACGATTATATTCCGCCGCAGGGATGACCGCCATGCACAGGTGAGCGTGATCGCTTTGATCCGGCATAAATAAGGCGGGTATATATTGTGTATTCCTGCGTCACAACCTACCATATATATAATACATGCGCGCGTCAAGAAAAAAAGGCAAAAAATAAAGAAAAAAACTCTTGCATTTGTCATTTTCTGCGTGTATACTAGTTCGTGCTGTGACATTGATAGCTATGAAGCGTGAGGTTGCTGCCTTCGTGGCAGGTTTTCCGTGGAGCGAATGTCAAGTTAGGAAACTGACGACAAGTCACTGTACGTACTAACAGTCCAGTATCATTATTGGAAACGACGTGTGAGTTTTATTTTTTTTAAAGAGTTATGACACACACGGGAGAGTGTACAGTCACCGCTT
>JAEEGL010622915.1_pt1 | contig 12421 bp, 7 predicted proteins | sample 9134231 | NCBI WGS metagenome assembly JAEEGL01 (sample SAMN16246548, study PRJNA631951) | gut metagenome | biome: gut microbiome; feature: rumen; material: fiber-attached | host: Bos | place: Iran: Karaj | collected 2018-10 | reverse complement strand
CTGCACCATGAAGCTGAACCCCGCCACCTCGATGTACGCCCTCAGCTGGCCTGAGTTTGGCAACATCCACCCCTTCGTCCCCGCCGACCAAGTGCAAGGATACCTTGAACTCATCGACGAGATGGAGAAGGACCTCTGCGAGATCACAGGCTTCAAGGGCATGAGCTTCATGCCTAACTCAGGTGCCAGCGGCGAATATGCCGGTCTGCTCACCATCCGCCGTTACCAGGAAGCCAACGGCCAGGGTCACCGCAACATCTGCCTGATCCCCGCCTCGGCTCACGGAACCAACCCCGCTTCCGCCGCTATGGCCGGTATGCAAGTGGTGGTGGTGAAATGTGACGACCACGGCAACATCGACCTTGAAGACGCCAAAGTCAAGGCCGAGCAATACAAAGACAACCTGGCAGCCTTCATGGTCACCTATCCTTCCACTCACGGCATCTATGAGGATGGCATCCGCACCCTCGTGAAACTCGTCCACGACAACGGTGGACAGGTCTATATGGACGGTGCTAACATGAACGCCCAGGTAGGCTTGACCAGCCCTGGTTTCATCGGTGCCGACGTGTGCCACCTCAACCTGCACAAGACCTTCGCCATCCCGCACGGTGGCGGCGGCCCCGGCGTGGGTCCCATCGGCGTGGCCGAGCATCTGAAGCCCTATCTGCCCTCACACATCCTGTTCCACTGCGGTGGCGACAAGCAAGAAGGTGCCGTCTCAGCCGCTCCGTTCGGCAGCGCACAGATTCTCACCATCACCTACTGCTACATCAAGATGTTGGGCGGTGAAGGCCTGAAGAAAGCTACTATGGGCGCCATCATGAATGCCAACTATCTGAAAGAAAGACTGAAGGACTACTACCCGATTCTTTATACGGGCAACCACGGCCATGTGGCACACGAGATGATTCTCGACATCAACGGCATCAATAAGACCGTTGGTGTAGCTGCCATCGACATCGCCAAACGTCTGATGGACTTCGGCTTCCACGCACCGACGGTCGCCTTCCCAGTACACGAGACCCTGATGGTGGAACCCACCGAGAGCGAGCCCATCGCCGAGCTTGACCGCTTCGTCGAAGCCATGATCCAGATCCGTAAGGAAATCAAGGACATCGAGGACGGCAAAGCCGAGAAGGGCAACAACATCATCAGCCATGCGCCTTACACTGCCGAGATGCTGATGGCCAACGAGTGGAACTTCCCGTTTACCCGTGAAGAGGCCGGCTTCCCGATGAAGAGTGATGTTCAGGACAAGTACTTCCCGCACGTCACCCGCATCGATGACGCTTACGGCGACAGGAATTTGGTTTGCAAGTTCAGCGCAGAATAATTTGGTTCACGCAGAACTCGCAGAATACGCAAAATGAAAAAATCGCAGCCTTCGGGTTGCGATTTTTTCATTAACACACCTAAAATCGTCAGTCCGAAGAAAATACAAAAAATTAATCCCAGCCTTCCACAAGTATTTCAAAATTCTCAAAAACGATGGTTTCCCCTGGGGTAATCTTTGCCCGCTTTCGGTATTCAACTTCGCTATTGCGGAGCACCATGCCCGCCGTGACAACTTCTTGAGCCTCACTGCCAGAATACACCACGCCAGTAGCTTTGAGCAAAGCTATGAGAGGGATATATTCGTCACCTTCCCTTAAGGTGAAAATGATTCTGTTTAGCTTCTGTGACATAATTCCATATTTTCAATTCTCAACTAAAAAAGCCGCCCCATGGACGGCTTTTTTGTTACGAACACACGAAGGCATTATTCTGCTGCGGGTTCATCCTTGGCGGCAGCTTCCTGCTTTTCAAGGTTTTCCTTCAGGCCAGCGAGAACCTCGAGGTCACCAAGGGTGCTATGCTCGATGGTTTCGTTGATCTGTTTGACAGCGCGTTTGGCCTGTTTTGTAGCCTTGTCGGCGGCGTTCTCAGTAGCGGCCTTGGCAGCGGCTTCCTTCTCTTCGAAGAGCTTGGAGTGAGCCAAGATGATCTTCTTGCTTTCCTTTGAGAACTCAATCACCTTGAAGTCGAGGGTTTCATCGACTTTGGCGGTGGTGCCGTCTTCTTTCTTCAGATAGCGGTTCGGGCAGAAGCCTTCGACGCCGTAAGGCAGGGAGACCACAACGCCCTTGTCAGCGGCGCTGATGATGGTGCCTTGGTGGACAGAACCCACGGTGAACACGGTCTCGAACACTTCCCAAGGATTCTCCTCGAGTTGTTTGTGGCCGAGGCTGAGGCGGCGGTTCTCTTCGTCAACGTCAAGGACGACGACATCGATGTTTTCGCCAACTTTGGTGAATTCAGCCGGGTGTTTGATTTTCTTGGACCAGCTGAGGTCGCTGATGTGGATGAGGCCATCGACGCCTTCTTCCAGTTCGACGAAGATGCCGAAGTTGGTGAAGTTACGGACGGTAGCCGTGTGTTTGGAACCGATCGGATAACGGTCTTTGATGTTAGCCCACGGATCCGGGATGAGCTGCTTCATGCCGAGAGACATCTTGCGCTCTTCGCGGTCGAGGGTGAGGACCTTGGCTTCCACCTCGTCACCGACTTTCAGGAAGTCGTGAGCGGTGCGGAGGTGTTGTGACCATGACATCTCAGAGACGTGGATGAGGCCTTCAACGCCAGGAGCAATCTCGATGAATGCGCCGTAGTCAGCGATGACGACGACCTTACCTTTGACGATGTCACCCACCTTGAGGTTCGGGTCGAGAGCATCCCACGGATGAGGAGTGAGCTGCTTGAGACCCAAGGCGATACGTTTCTTGTTGTCGTCGAAGTCGAGGATAACGACCTTGATCTTCTCGTCCAACTTGACGATTTCTTCCGGATGGTTGATACGGCCCCAGGAGAGGTCGGTGATGTGGATGAGACCGTCAACGCCGCCGAGGTCAACAAACACACCGTAGGAGGTGATGTTCTTGACAACGCCTTCGAGCACTTGACCTTTCTCGAGCTTGCTGATGATTTCAGCCTTCTGAGCTTCGAGTTCGTCTTCAATGAGCGCTTTGTGAGAGACAACCACGTTCTTGTATTCCTGGTTGATCTTCACGACTTTGAATTCCATCACGCTGTCAACAAACACGTCGTAGTCGCGGATCGGCTTGACGTCGATCTGTGAACCGGGCAGGAAGGAGTCAATGCCAAACACATCGACGATGAGACCACCCTTGGTGCGGCTCTTGACATAACCATTGACGATTTCGCCACTTTCGTAAGCTGCGTTGACGCGATCCCAAGACTTGAGAATACGGGCTTTCTTGTGAGAGAGGACGAGTTGTCCGTTGGAGCCTTCTTGGCTTTCCACATAGACTTCGACCTTGTCACCCACCTTCAGGTTGGGGTTGGTGCGGAACTCTGCGATAGGAATAACACCATCAGACTTGAAGCCGATGTTGACGACAACCTCACGGTCCGTCTTGGCAACCACAGTACCTTCGATGACCTCATGGTCAGCGACTTGGTTCATGGTGGCGGCGTACTTGTCCTCTAACTGAGCGCGCTCAGAGTCGGAGTAGTTGTCGAATCTCTTGTGTGATGAAGACCAATCGAAATCAGCCTCGGGGACGGGCTTCTGCTTAGGAGCTTTGGGAGCTTTGGGAGCGTGAGCCACAGGAGCTTGTTCGACTGGAGTTTGTTCAACCGGCATTTCAGGCATAGCCTCGTTGATGATGTTTTCGTTTTCTGCCATTATAAATTGTTGTTTTTACTTGTACCCGTCCAGGCACCGGACTTGCCTTTCCGAGGAGGTTTGACTTGTTCTTGCCTCAGACCGTGGGACATACATCTCCTCCGGGGCGGTCTGAAATGGGCTGCAAAGATACAACTTTTTTTGAAATAAAGGCCTTTATCTTGAATTTGCAAGACAAATTAATAGGTGAAGCTTGTTGAGGTATTGGCATTCCTCAAGTAGATGTAGCCCTCGCCTGGGACCATCGTGCTCAAGGCACCCGTCCAATGTCCCGTGGAAGCATTATAGGTACAGTATGAATGCTGTCCCTTAAGGATGTCACCATTGGCCGGAGTCAGATTTGACAACGCCTCCTCCACGGTCTTTTCCGTACCGAGCGGATAGCTGATCCAGTTCCATCCAGGATTGATTGAGATGGTGATTGACTGTGATGTCGCGACTTGGGCATTGTACGAAACCGAGCTATTGCCATTTCTCAAGTAAATATAGCTCTTGCCTGGACTCAATGCACCCAACGCACCCGTCCATTGACCTGTCGAGGCATTATAGGTACAATATGCCTGCTGCCCTTTAATCATGTCACCATTGGCCGGAGTCAGTCCCGTCAACACATCAGCTATCGACTGCTCCGTGGCAGAAAGGTTGCTAATCCAGTTCCAACCCGGGTTGAGAGTGACATTCTCCGTCACAGAAGGATTGACTGGAGACGAACCGCCTCTAACCAGTCGCACCGACTGTCCATAGGCTCTTCCTGATGGTCCCAGAAAGACCGATCCATCAAGAAACGTAACAGAATAAGCATTATCATAGTTGTAACTCGATGAGGTCCAATAATGGCCAAACTCGTTCACATTGCCCACCGTAGTTCCTAGACGCCAACCTGCCGCAGGGAGGAAGACAGCACCATGAGCTTCAAAATAAGTATTCCAACTCGAACTAGTGATGACGTTATCCGCAAATGAAGTCGCCTGCCCATTGGCATTCGTGACAGAATAATAGCTCGTGCTCCAATCGTCAGGGAACAGAATGACACCTTTGAAGCTGTTCACGGTAGCCAGGCAATAACGGATATTGGAAGGCGTGGTCCTAGATTCGATGATATAGTACCATTCCTCCTGTGACAATGTACGCCAATAGTAGGCGGTATTGCCTCCATTCTGGATTGGATTGCTTCCCCAGTCTTTTGAACCATCCTGGTCATAGAGATTATATTGATAATCGCCATAAGCATCGTAAAACGAGTGGGTGGTCTCATGATTCGCCGGATAAGTTGCAGTTGCCCAACCGAACAAATCAATCCAATGTCCCCAGTAGCTGCCTCCATACACAGAAGCGATCAGGTTGTTCGCTGTTCCGATGCAATCCCACTGTTTATCGGCGAATCGCCAAGTGTCAGTAGATGCCTGGTACCTTAGATTCCCTTGAGAGAACTGTACGCTTTGGTTATCACCTACCGAAAACGACCCTGGAAGGATGCCATTATGCCAACGTTGAGTGACGAAACCAACCTCGTTCCCATAACCGGCACCGCCATTGTTAAGTGCATAAGCACGGACATAATACGTGGTGTTAGCCGACAACCCATTCATCGTCAAAACATAGTGACTGTTGAGCGTGGGAGAGGCTGTTGCCACATGACTGTCATTGACGGTAGGATTCGGATGGGTGCTCCAACAAATACCAGTTTCATAAGCGATATCACCTTCGGGATACACATAACCGCCGCATGCCGCTGAGGTCTCCGTGACATACATGACATCGTCTGTGGTCAATCGAGGAACGACGGGCAAGGTAGAGACAATCCATTTCCCTCCATAGACAGTGACTCCGTTCCTTTTGGCATAGGCCTTCATAGTATAAGTCTGGTTCGCCGACAAACCCGAGACCACGACAGAATATTGTCCCGTTCCCGACCCAGCTGAAACATGATTCCCGTTAATATAAACTCCTTTCTCCGTCACATTGTTACCATCCACGGAAACAATTTCACCGAAACAATTCATGGAGGTCTGCGACAACGTGCCCGCTCCCATGGTTTTCACCTTCATGGTATTGTGTTTCACCAAACGAACGGCCTGGCCATAATGGTGATAGACCGTTGAAAAGCCATATCCTTGGGGCTCGAAGCTAATTCGCTGAGATGAAGCGGTCCAGTAGTCAGCATTGGAGTTCAACCCATACACAGTCGTAGCTTCTCGAATACCTGCTGCAGGAAGGAACACACCGCCATGGGATTCCAAGCTATTCACCCAATGGTATGCGGAAATCATATTCCCCTCGTAGGAGGCACTTTCGTCATTGGCATTGGCCAAACTATAATACGAAGTGTTCCAATCATCCGGGAGCAGTATAATGCCATCCACCCCATTGACGCAAGCTTTCACGAAACGTATTCCCGACGTGGTGGAACGTTCCGTGAGCAGATACATGAATTCGGCATAGGTCAACGTATTCCAAAGGTTCTGCTGGTTGCCTCCGTTGGTAATGGCGTTGTAACCCCAATCGGCAATTCCCGTATAGTCGTTCAATTCGTATTGGGTAGAGTTGTACGGAATGCAATCCTCGTACGACGTTGACCAAGGCTCATAATTGCTATCTGCGTGGGCAATGCCATTCGCGCCCCAGGCGAACAAGTCAATCCAGCCACCGTAGTTTTGTGAAATCTGGCTGTTGTCAAGTCCCACCACATCCCATTGCAAAGTGGCAAAACGCCATTGGTTCGACGTGGCCTGATACTGTAGGTTTCCTTGGGAAAAGCGGACCTTCTGAACTCCGTTGACGGAAAACAATCCAGGCAACAACCCCTCACTCCAATTCGAATACGAAGGGATGACAAAGCTCTGCTCCTCGCTATATCCAACGCCATAGCTATTTCGAGCATAGGCCCTGACATAATAGGTTGTATTCACATTCAAGCCATTGATTGTCATTGAATAACTGTTATTCACGGAAGAATTCTGCAAATGCGAGCTACTGATGGTTGGATTATGGCTAGTGCTCCAGCACACACCACATTCAGTGACAGATGCAGCTCCAGAAGTTGTGATACCGCAACTCACCGAGATGCTTGACGTGGTAAGCACGATCGGTTGGGCGATGGTGAGTTCGGGGAGCACAGGAGCCGTAGTAAAGTTCACACGCTCACCGTAGCTCACGCCTTGGCTGTTGATAGCATAGGCCTTGGCATGATAAGTGGTGTTGGGTTCGAGATTTGAAATCGTAACCGCATATTGTCCCAGGCCAGTTCCTGAAGCTGCATGGCTACCATTGATGGTTGGCGAATAACCAGTACTCCAACAGATGCCCCGTTCGGTAACCGTTGCACCTCCATCGCTCGAAACATGTCCTTGGACTGTGGCATTAAAGGCAGTGACATTACTCACCGACTCTGTGTGTACCGTCGGGACCGTGGCCGTGGGAGCCACGGGGTAAGCCAAGCGGACACTAGCCCCCATACATTTTCCGACATGATTGAAAGTGATGTAATTCATCGAGGGGCTTTCCGCCATAATCATGGCGTAAAAATCGTGAGAATTATAACTCGTGGTAGTGGCATAATAACTCATATAATAGCCGATAGACGCATTATTGTAATAATAGGTCCCATACCGATAGTTACCAAAGGGCAAAAATACTGCGCCGTGTTGTTCCAAGACTTGCCAATTCGATGATGAAATCACATTGACGTCGGTACTTACCTGTGTATCGTTGGCACTATTTAGGGCGTAATAGGAGGTGCTCCAATCGTCAGGCAACAAGATCAGCCCTTTTACCCCGTTGACCGTAGCTTTTGCGAACCGCAACCCTGATGCGGTAGTTCTTTGTGCGACAACATAAGCGAGTTCAAAGGCGGTCAATGTCTTCCATTGTTGAAGTTGATTGCCTCCATTGGAGATCCTATTATAACCCCAGTCAGCAGTTCCCGAATAATCCTCCAGACTAGCGCTTTCATAGCCGTAAGCGAGATAGTTTCCAGATTCTTCAGAAGTGGACCATGGTTGATAACACACGGCGCCATGGTTATACCCACTCGTCCCCCAGCCGAACAAATCAATCCATCCCGAATAGGAAGATGAGATGTTTTGATTGTCCAAGCCCAGGATATCCCATTGATGATCAGCGAACCTCCATGTGTTTGTGGAGGCCCGGTATTGGAGATTGCCTTTCGAAAAATAGACTTGTTGGTTTTGCGACACAGAAAAAAGGCCATTCACTGCGCCGGTAGGTTGTGCTTGGATGCTTGTCAGGCCTGTCACAAAAAGCGTTAAGACAACAATAGCGGCAAACAATGCCTTGAAGGATTGGGGGTGTCTTGTTCTCATAAGTATGGTGATGAATATCTTACTTCTTTGTATTTATGGACAAAGATAGTAAAATAATCATTCATCAACTCATTAGAAAAGGCAAAAACAATCTAGCTATTTTAATGTATGGGACCGAGCAACAACTTCAATGTAACCAGATGGGCATCCAAATTAGAGCGATAATATGAGAAGCCGTGCATCGACTCAATAGGTGAGAAGCCGTGCACCCACTCATACGAAAGGCCCATGTACTCACCGAACATCCTGATCGTCGCTCCCAATCTTGAATAGGGTCCAAAATAGTCGAATTCATCATCCACATTCATAATTAGGCCAAGGCCATAATCAAGGGTGAAATGTCTGGTGACAATGTATGCCGATCCCGCACCAGCACCGACAAAAACGCCAAACTGGCCATATTCAGATTCATGTGCAAACATCCGGGCATCGATAGTGTATGGGAACGAACGATAATCATAATAGGATGCGGTCAAGCACAACATGGGATCAAAAAAAGCAAGATTGACGCCTCCTCCCAAAGCAATGCCATCGACGTTTTTAAAAGGGTGATATCTACCGTTAAAACCCTTTGTAAACACAAGCCTGTTCTTTTTGACCTTATTGGATGCGATCTTTTGTCTTCTATCCAAGGCCCAAAAGTTGTCCGGATCCATCTTGAGCACTGCATCGATATGCGCATTGGCCTTATCGTAATCTCGGGCTTCAATAGCCTGGTCAATAATAGCAAATTCGTTTTTCAATGCTTTCGACATTTTGATTTTTTCTTTCAACACATCAGAGGGATCCATCTGATTAGCCTGTTCATAATACGATGCCGCCTCTCCATAGTTGCCTTTCATGAAGGCCCCGTCTCCCAAGTTCTCAAGGCTCTGAGAATGACCATAAACCATTGCGCCAACCAACGCCAAAATCAATAATAATGCTTTTTTCATGAGATATCTTTTTTACGTTACTAATATTTATTATTGGCAGAGTGCTTCATCAAAAATGCCACCATTGACCATTTTTTTCTTCTTCGAGATAGTTCACAACACCAACCATATCGGAATCATACTTGCCGGAATAGTTCAGTTCTCTCCACAACCATTTTCGAATACATCCACTAATGGTATTGGATTCGTATGCTGTGGGTTTACTGCTTCGGCTAGTGCCAAGGTAGTAACGCCCTGAATAGTGGCCTATGTAAACAATGGGATTGACGTTCCCATGAACAGTCACATACACTTTGCAATAGGTCTTCTGATAATAGTTTGAACCCCAATCGGAATATCTTTCCCAATCTCCCATCGAATATTCCGGAGTTGAACCATGGCTCAAGATATACGATTCCAATTGTCGAAACTTGCCTTCTGCCTCCCTACAACGCAGCTCGTAAACTCTATAAGCCGATTCTATTTGGTTCTGACATTTCGACAGGGCCTGTAATTTGTCCTTGACCTGGCCGACGTATGAGGTATTCCCAAAACAACTGACAAAGTCATTACAACATCTCAAGTTCTCTTCCACCCTCCCCTTTTCATTCGCTATATAATGTCTGCTGGGAGCCTGAAAGACATCTTCCGAGATTTTATCAGGAATCTTAGTTATATACTTATACAACTCATCAACCACTGTATTATACAAATCCGGATAACCAGTCACCACCTTTTTGGCAAGAACAGGATTGTATTTCCAATCATCGGTGACAAATTGTTTTTGCCTGTTGACGGCTTCCTTTTGTAGCTTTTGGCAAAGCTCTGGCGATAGGACACCGGACAGTTGATCCAATTCATTCATCACTAAGTCATACGACGACTGCGTCTCATAATACTTTTCGTCAAACTCAAAATCTATGATGGGATATTTCTTGATAGCCTTGACAAAGGATTCGAAATTAGAAGAATTATTAATGTATTCCGTTTTCAACGACCTCAGGACGTTTTTCCCTTCGTTATTGAGCGGCTCCTTCTCAACCAACTCTATGGTCTTTTCCAAAGAAGGGCAAAGACTCGGAAACTTGCTTTTGAACTCTGAAAAGGAAGAGTATTTGTTTTGAGCTACAGCTGCCTTGAACGACAATTCCTTAACCTCGTTCGAAGCACCGACCTTGGGGAACAGTTCAGCCAATTGCAAATAGCCATCATAGGTATTGGCACGTTTTGCAGCGTTAAGGGCCAACTGGTTCAATTCATCTGTACGATACTTTGGAAATGTTTTCACATATTCCGAAAAACCCGCGACCGTGTTTTCAGCCTTCTTCAGATCCAGCGCCTTGTCCCTTGCCATGTCGTTTTGCAAACTGTTGGGATATTTTCTTACATATCTGGCATACCCTGCAAAGGTGTTTTCTTGGACGCATTCTGCAAAAGCCCTGTTGCATATCAAATTATTGACATCGTTCAGCGCTTTTTCAGCACTGCCTAAGCTAACGCCATATTTCTTTGACAGTGCTTGCATCTGCTTATCCATTTGTGACATCCCGAAGAACGCAACTACTTTCTGGTAGTAAAACTGCGCTTTTTCGAGTTCGACATACTGAGGATTAAAATGATAAATTCGAGCAAGGTTATAGCAACTCTCCGCCTCACTACCCTGTGTCTTCAATGATTGCTCGAGCTTGTTTATCGTGTTTTGGGTAACATTATTGCCATTGATTTCGGAAAGTGCACTTGTTAAGTTCTTGTCAACATCACAAGAAACAACCATCATGGCCAAAAGAAGCAATATTGCTCCAATTACAATGCTAAAATTACTTTTCATAAAATCACATATTTTTATTTACTGGAATTATACTACCAATAATCATTAGGCCAAGGACGAGATTCGCGACAATGATACAGCCTGACAACGTCTTATCATGATTAGTTTCTGGGCCTACAGCCCAAACAAAAGAGAGCGCATGTACATTAGATGAAAAGTCTTGTTCAACATTCCGATAAAAGGTGTAATTCAAGCCTATCCATTCATCCCACATATAGGTTAGTCCAGCCCTGTAATAATAACCACGGCCCAAAGCATCAGGTCGAAGGTCAAATCGGCTCCATTCCACACCGCCACCATAATCCAACGTTAAATTATCATTGAAAAACAAACAAGAACCGCCACCCAATCCAACTACTATTCGGTTGTCTAACAGTTCTTTACTCAACTTTTTATAAGAAAACGCTGTTTGGAGATCAACAACTATGGGAAAATGCCGGTAGAATTTGAACGACACACGCTGAAATATCCCGTATTTTGGCTGACCGTAAACCGAAGGTGCGGTTAGGGCGAACATTCCTTGATCAAAAGAAATCGGGGAGAAAATATCTTGACGGTAATCATCACCAAGGAAGATTTGTCTCATGACATTGCCACGGTGAGAGGACTGTTGACTCTTCAGTTGCTGCCTCTTTTCCTCCGCAAACGGATTGCCCGGATCGACCATCAACACATTTTGGATATGCAATTCCAATTCTTCGGCATTTCGGTTGGCCACTGCCACATCCATAGCCTCAAACTCCCCCTTCAACAACGATGCCTTGTTCAGTTTCTCCAATAACGATGCTGAAGAACTTTCAGCGATAGCCTGATTATAATATTCAACCGCCCCGGCATAATCTCCCGAAGCCATGGCCCTGTCGCCTAAGGTCTCTTTGCTCTGTGCATACCCGACAATAAGCGATGCGAATAGAAAAGCGAGCGTAAAAAATACTTTTTTCATTTGACAACTTTTTTTCATTTTACATTAGTTCTTAAAAGCAGTATCAAAAATATGACTTGAACAGAAACGAATTGTTAAGTGGAGAGTAACTTCCTTTACCTATCCATCAAACAAAAACATCCAATAATTTGGAATATTTGTTCACACTACCCTTGACACTTGTTGAAACCTTTCACAGCCAAGTACGTCCTCCAAGACAAGGCCGACTTCACCTTCTTCGAAGGACTCGTCTCCACGGTTCTGGATGTCTAGGTGATTTTCCATGTGCTTAGCATTCAATCTTTTACAAGCTTCCTCATGGTAAGCAAACCTTTTGTCGTCAGCACGTTTACCACATATACACCGGCACTCAAGCTATTCAGCGGCAACACTACCTGGTCAGTGTTGCCGTACTCCTCGTGATACACCATCTGACCCAGCGTGTTGTACACCTTCACCGACTGGATTTCACGGCCTTCAATCCTAACTTGATCTTTTGCCGGGTTCGGGTACAGGCTCAGCATGTCGTCGTTCTCACCGACACCCGTCATGTTGAAGTGCATGCGCATCGGCTCTTTCATCGTGCCGTAAACAGCGTCGGACTGATAGCTGATACGTTCTTCGGCCACCTTTGCGTATTCCGTGCCCGTCGTCACGTCGTACAGGCGGAACACCACTTCCTCGCCGTCCTCGCCGCTCACCGTCAAGAACGCAATGTAGCGGCCGTTCACCTCTTGCAGGCGGGCG
>JAEEGL010201282.1_pt1 | contig 12421 bp, 10 predicted proteins | sample 9134231 | NCBI WGS metagenome assembly JAEEGL01 (sample SAMN16246548, study PRJNA631951) | gut metagenome | biome: gut microbiome; feature: rumen; material: fiber-attached | host: Bos | place: Iran: Karaj | collected 2018-10 | reverse complement strand
TTTGTAACATTCGTGATCTGCCTGACGGCAACAGTATCGAGCTTCGCACAGTACAACACAAGCTACTACAACCAGTATGGTAGCAGTATCGGTTCTTCAACCACCCGCTCGAACTATGGTGGCGGTTCCACCACCAACTACTACAACCAGTATGGCGGCAGCGTAGGTTCCTCTACAACCCGTTCAAGCTATGGCGGTAGCTATTCCACGAACTACTACGACCGGTACGGTGGCAGCACCGGCAGTGCAACGACCCGTTCGAACTACGGTGGCGGCTATACCACGAACTACTACGACCAGTACGGTGGCAGTACCGGCAGTGCAACTACTCGTTCGAACTACGGTGGCGGCTATACCACGAACTACTATGACCAGTATGGTGGCAGCATTGGATCGTCCACTACTCGCTCGAACTACGGAGGCGGATATACCACAACATACTACGACGCATACGGAAGCAGCATCGGATCTAGCTATGACTGGTAGAATAAAAGTACTAAAAAATAGTAGTCATTGGTTTGGTTACCAAGCCAATGACATGCTTTGTCTAAGTCCCATAATGGCAAAAATCATAGTAAAAACGGTCTCAAATTGCTAAAATTGTTAAAAAAATAGGTCACAAATGCTACTTCTTCAATATAATAAGGTGTAATATGGAAAAAAAACATTAAATTTGTGGTCTACTTTCAACTCTCTGAAACTGATTCCGCAGTTGAATGATGAGACCTACTATGTATTAATTTAAAACTTAAAAATATGATTTACTATCCGTTGAGTACAAAAAAGGGAGATGCCATAATAAGAATAGTGACATTGTTCTTCACATTCTTTGTCGCTATCAACATGAAAGCTCAGATATATACTTTGAGCGAACAATGGGTTGATTGTGGTAATTCATGTCAACTTCAGGATCCTTACTATTTTGAAGGCGCAACCTATAAATGGGATGGTGGATCTAAGGATGGCAAGGCACATGGTATTGGTAAAGAAGAAATATTCATGGACGGAGAACTCATTTCGACATATGAGGGAGATTTTAAAAACGGTCTGAGAGACGGCCATGGCCGTATAACCCTTCCAAACGGAACTATTAAGGAGGGAACATTTGTCAAAGGACAAATGACAGGAGAAGGTTCTTTAACAACAGAAGATGGCCACGCCTACTCTGGTCATTTCGTGAATAACAGAATGCACGGAGTTGGTAAACTTAAGATGGCCAATGGTTCATCTTTTGAAGGCTGGTTTGTTGGAGGTGATCCTTATACTGGCAAATGGACGAACTATGATGGTGTCGTATTTTACTTAGAGAAGGGAGAGCAGGTAGAGAAACTTTCTGACAGCCGGAAAAGTTCATATAAGCCTAAAATTGGAACTAGGGTAACGGAATACTTTGACAAAGACTGGAATCGTTGTCAGGCTAAAGGAGCTGCATATTACCGTTTAATCACATATTCTGCGCCTAATACACCCAAAGGAATGTTCAAAGATTATTTTATTAATGGAAAACTTCAGGGAACTTATTATGCAGCCTATATTGACTATGATGATGCGGGTAAGACTTTCCATGAGGGGGAAGCGACATGGTATTACGAGAATGGTCAACTCCAAAGAAAATGCTATTATTACAATAATGAGTTAAATGGTCCTAACACATATTATTATGAAAACGGGACTGTCCATGCTTCATACTCATATGATATGGGCGTATTAGATGGAAATGTCATCGAAAATTATGAGAATGGAAAGCCTCAGATGATTGCGAGCTACGATCAAGGGGTACTTAAGAATAACAAATACCTTCACATAACAGAAGATGGAACTGGTTTCCTTGTATATAAAGAGAATTTTGTTAAGAACAAGAAATATTGGGAGTATAATGGAGCAAACGGAACATTAAAAGTTAATTCAGATAACACTATCAGTCTCAATATTACTCCTAGTCGTACTGTGTCCGGAGGTATTTATGCAAACTTCTCTCCTAAAGGTGAGCATATAATCTCAATACTAACTCATAGGAAGGCTAAAGACGAGAACATCATTGGACTTTTATTTGGATTCAAGGATTGGGAAAATTATTGTGGCTTATATATATCTGGAAATACATTCGTTTTCCAGTATATTAAAAATGGCCGTAAGATGACCTCACAAGAATGGAAGACTTCTACTGCTATAGAGGCAGAAGTCAACCAGCTTACAATAGTAAGTTCTAGTAGCAAGACGAGTTTGATTATCAACAATAAAACTGTAGAAGAGTATGACCGAATTGACTATGCTGGTGCATTTTGTTGTGTTACAGGTGTAAATGAAGGGAATGAAGAGTGTTCTTTCGATGCAGCAGAGCTATCCGTTTCAGAACTTGTTGATAGTGACAATTTGCCAGAAGACTATCTTCCCAAACAAGATAGTGGCGATAACTGGACTGCAAGTGGCTCAGGTTTCTTCTTGTCTGAAGACGGTTATGTTGCAACAAACCACCATGTTATTAAAGATGCAAAAGTAATAGAAGTTTCTATCGTTCGGAATGGAGCATGGGAACATCATCCTGCAAAAGTAGTATTGTCTGATAAACAGAATGATCTCTCAATATTGAAAATAGAAGATTCCGATTTCAAGAATCTACCACCGATTCCATATAACTTTACAACGAAAATTCAAGATACGGGCAGTGAAGTCTTTACATTAGGCTATCCTATTGCAGAGATCATGGGTGATGAGGTTAAGTTTACTGATGGAAAAATCAGTTCAAAGTCTGGCATACATGGCGATGCTACAGTGTATCAGATTTCTGTTCCGATTCAACCAGGTAATAGTGGTGGCCCTTTATTTGATACAAAGGGAAATTTGGTTGGTATTACTTCCTCTTGTTTAAATAGGGACTATTTTAAGTCTGAGAATGTAAACTATGCTATTAAATCTTCCTATCTTAAGGCGTTGGTTGATGCAATGCCACATTCTATCCGTCTACAGGATAAAGCCGACATTGCAGATTACCCTCTAACAGAGAAAATTAAAAAATTCCAAAGTTATATGACTTATATTAAAGTAAAATAAATAAATCAAGCACATGAAAAAGTTATTTTTAGCAAGTGCCTTGGCTCTACTCACATCTGTAGTGTTGGCACAAGAGACAGAAAAGAAGCCGGAGTTAAAAGGAGAAGTGTCTTCATCTCTTTCGTCACTTCGCTTAGCGTCAGACCTCGTAAAGTACGGTTATGCTCAACAATCTGCATTACCACTTATTGAAGCTTTGCAGATTATGAATGAGAATCCAACTCAACCATTAAAAGCAGAACGTACTGGGGAAGATGCAGATACTTCCAATAAGGAAGGAAAGAGTAGTTTAATATCGTTGGATTATAACAAGATTTTGGCTGATGCTAAAGAATTTGCTGCTGACGATGAACTTCTCTCTAAACTTCTTGCACAAATCGAGACCGATGGGCAAAGTTCAAGTAGAGGTGCCGTCAATGGTCCTTCACGTCATTATGATACAGTGAAAGGCAATTGCACGGACACTTATCAGGTTAGTTTTATTGCTAATTATTTGGCAGAAGTTGCCATTTCTGGAGATGGTGACACAGATTTGGATTTATATGTGTATGATTCCAATGGGAATTTAATTGCATCTGATACAGATTATTCTGATGATTGTTACGTCAGTTGGGTTCCGAAGTGGACAGGCCGGTTTGTTGTTAAAGTTGTAAATCGTGGCCCTGTTTATAATAGGTATGTGATATTGACTAATTAATAATTTGAGGGGAGTGCCTTAACACTCCTCTCTTTGTCTAGTTACAGAAGTACTCATTTTAATCTCTTTTAAACTCAAACAGCTTTGCATTAATTCTTTTAAACGATATAAGAAACAATAATGAAGAAGTATTTCTTACTTTCTCTGTCTGTTGTCCTTTTTGCCTGTTGCCAAAAGCAGAAAACTCCAGAACAATTGTTCGAAGAGCGGGCTTCTGGTGTAGTGGTTATTTTAAACGAATACTATTATGAAATGAAGTTACCCAATGGGAATAGCGTTTATTTTACAGGATTTGACAAGGACGGAGACTTGGAGAACTTTACGCCAGATATTGACGAGATAAAGAAGAATCGCCAAATCCTGACAGGGACTGGTTTCTTTATCAACGAAAAAGGTTCTATCATAACAAATCGTCATGTGGTTCGGCCTCTTTTAGATATGGCAAAGGCAAAAGGCGCATATATGAACCTTGTAAAGGGGGTTAAAGAGTTCCTTGAGTATGGAAAGGCACAGATGCAACAGCAATATGCCGAACTTGAAAGACAAAAGAGCGATTGTTCGTACTACGACCTAAATACAAATATGTATTATTACGATACTGACAAATTAGATGAAATTAAGAATCAGCAAGATGAATTAGAGCAAAGTTACAGCGAGACTTCTAATATACTGGAAGGACTAAACGGAATAGATCCTTCAAGTTTGAAAATTAATCCTGTATGCAAGATAGGTCTAGCCTATAATAATACCTATGTGACAAGTGAAGAAGATTTCTTCGGTACTAATGCTTGTGTGGTTACGAAGATATCTGAAAAAGAGGACGTAGATTTAGCTCAAATCCAACTTAAGAACCAGACGACCCCTGAAAAGGCATATATTTTTGATGTGTCAGGAGAAAAGAAGCAAGAAAAAACATTTACAGAAAAGATAAATGATTTATTTAATGCAGATAAGGATGATGGACAATTGAAAATTGATCAGCAACTATATATGATTGGATATAATGCTGGTCTAATTTTGGGAACAACAAAGCAAGGAATAAAAGTTCAGATGACTAGTGGAAAGCTAACGCAATTACCAGATGGTCAACGACTACTATATAGCATTCCTGCCGTACAAGGTTCTTCTGGCAGCCCAGTAATAGATGCTAACGGAAACCTAGTTGGAGTTAATTTTGCGAAGTTAAATGGTACTGACAATTTCAATTTTGGTATTCCGCAAAACAAATTGGTTCAGTTCCTTGATGAATGATTAATGCTGATTTACATAACAATATTGTATTAAATGTTTGATATGAAAAAGTTCATAGCTGTCTTTATAGTCATTAGCTTTTTATGCACATTTATGGTTCTTGGTTCGGAAGCTAAGAATAGGGCATTACTCATAGGTATTTCTGATTATAGTCCTCAGTACAACTGGAACACCATTAGCGGAACCAATGATATTGATTTAATAAAGGGAGTTCTTAAAGGCTTTTCTGTTAAAGAGTTACGGAATGAGAATGCAACATATAATAATATTATTAAAGAATTTGAGAAACTAATTCAGCAAAGCAAGCCTGCCGATATAGTATATATCCATTTCTCTGGACATGGACAACCTGTAGAAGACTATGACGGAGATGAAGCTGATGGTTGGGATGAAGCTTTTGTCCCATATGATGCAGGAGAAAAATACATCCAAGGAGTGTACGAAGGAGATAAGCATTTCATTGATGACACTCTTAATGGATTGTTAGAACAATTGCGTGTTAAGTTGGGACCCTCTGGAGCTCTTTATGTTGTTATGGATGCTTGTCATGCTGGTGAACAATTTCGAGGAGAGGAAGACGATGATGAAGCACCCGTAAGAGGTAGTATTATGGGAATCAGTAAAAATGATAAACAATTCGTTGCAAAACTGAATACGGTAAAGCACTATCCCATAACACAAGAGCCAGCAAAGTCTAACATTGTGATGATGGAAGCCTGCCGTTCTTACCAAGTAAATAGAGAAATCAAACGAGACGATAAATTTTATGGGCCACTATCCTATAGTGTTTATCTTGTCTTAAAAGACATGCCAATTCAGTCTGGTGGAAAATGGTTCTTAAACGTTGAGGAGATGTTTAATAAACAAAGGCCTGCAGGTAGTTCTCAACGCATGGTGATAGAATCTACATATGAATAATTATTTTGGATACACTAACAAAAAAGAAAGGATGTCATGGCAAACCATGGCATCCTAACTTTAGAGAAGGCATTTTCGCTCATTTAGAAACTACTTGAGTAGTGCGATGAATGAGACGAATGCGAACTGTGAGAGCTGTGCGATGAATGAGACGAATGCGAACTGTGCGAATAATGCCCATTTGCATCCATCTGTACATTCGAAGGCTGCTCCAGAATTAGAGATTGTCCCTGCTCAGTAATAGATACCATACGATTGTTCGTCACCATTGCAATTACATCTTTGCTCAGGTTCGAAGCATACGTGGTTCCAGCTAAAAGAGCCGAGACGAAAAGAAATAGTACTCTCTTCATTAAACCTCCTTTTTTTAATTGGTTAAACATTAAGTGAACTATCTCTAGACACAGGCCGAAGCCGTGATGTCTTCTAAATTTGGATTGATGTGTGCGCTATGATGCTTTTGGTTGGAAGCAAACAGCCCTCCGCATTGCTGACGGAGTTTACAACCCTCACATTCTGGTAGATATGTATCTTTCCAGTCAGAGATTGCATTGACTGCAAATTCCCTGATTTCATGAGGCAACACACATAACTGAGCATTATAAACACGGGTGCAGACACCTCGATTAGCCAACAGCAAAACAGCCTGCTTCAATTCCTCGTTGTAGTCAAAGGGATCTATCCACAGTTCTTCTAAGTTTCTATCAGCCATTCCTGTTGTTTCCATTTGCAGAAATGCCACTTGGCTTACAAACGGGAAATTGTGGTAGATGTAGTCGGCAAGTTGTGGCAGACGCATGTATGTCTGCTTATGCACTACAATTCGCAAGCCAATTCGTTGATGGAACAATGCTAGATTGTAAAGCCCTTGCACCGTCTTATAGAACGTCTTGGCTCCTACAATGCGATTATGTTCTTCTGCAATGTCTGAGAATATTGGCACATCTACCTGTAAATCATGATGCCTGCACAATGCCAACTTCATAGCGTAAGATTTATCAGCAAACTTTACCCCATTCGTAAGCAAGCTGATACCCGCTTTTGGCTGATACTTCTGTATCTGCCTTATCAAATCAAAGAGTTTGTCACCAATCAACGTCGGTTCCCCACCCGTGATACCGACTTCCTGTGTATTCTTGTCTATCAGCGAAATCAGTTTCATATTGAATGGTGTCTTGTCTTCCTCTTCTGCAACTGGCGGCTGCGGACACATAATGCAGCGATGATTACAACGCTCTGTCGCAAAGATGGAATTGTGTTGCGACTTGATTTCATAGAGGAAAACGATTTCGCCTTTCTTGTTGATGAGTACGACATCCCCCTCATTGAATTCAACGAGGGTTGAAACATTCCCTATACAAGGTTTACCGCTATTAATAGCCTCGCTATTTGTAATTAATGCCGCATAGCCTGACGGCACATCCTTAGCATCTGACTTTACAAGTATTTCGTCCTTGCGGTTGAACAACTTGCCTTTCAGTGTAATTCGGCCAAGGATGTCCGCTTCGATATTGTATGGAGTTCCGTTAATCTGTTTCATACCGTAATCAATTTATCCAAGACCAAAATATTCTGTTTATCTCTGGATCGTGCTTCTTTAGCAACTCAAACAAGTAGTGCATAATCGCAGTATTCTTTTTGCACATATCGCTCGTAGGACGATGGCCCACTATGTCGCCCTGCTCCGAATAGTTTCTTACCGGGTCAGCCCCACAATAGGGCTGGAAAACGCACTCGGAACACATCGGCAAACATTCCGTGCAAGCATTCTCGATGATATGGTGCAACTTCTCGCCGTTGAACATCGACTGATAGCTGTCTTCATTCACATTGCCCAGCTTGAAGTAGTAGTCCTTGAATCTTGCAAGCATTCTGCCCTCGTCGGCCACATAGACATTGCCGTCCCAGTCATAGATTGCTCCTGCTATGCCGACACCTGCTGGCGATTGCAAGTCCACAAAGCCAGTGGCAAACGGAGTTAATATTCGCTTTAACAACAGAGCCGCATATCCTTCAATAAAGAAAGTTCCCTGCTTGTTCAATTCGATGATGTAGTCAAGACCTTCCTTGAAGTTCTCGATGAAATCCTCAACAGGATAGGCTATCTTCTCCTTGTATTGCTTGGCAAAGCCATACGGATTCAAAGCGCGGAGGAAAATATTGTTGTAGCCCATACGAACATATTCGTCGATTATTTCCTTGAAGTGTCCGAGGCTATACTTCGAGGTTGTCATCAAAGCAGACACGCTGTCTTGCCCACAAATCTCACGAATCATCTTGATGTTCTCCTCAAACTTCTCATGGGTATGCGTCGTGTCCTGAAGCGGGCGGTTTGTATTGTGCAATTCCTTTGGCCCATCAAGCGAAGTCGAAATGTCGCACTTGTGTTTCTTCAGATACTTCACCATGTCAGGAGTGAGCAAAGTAACATTAGTGCATATTACGAATCCCAGGTCTTTCTTCTTGAAAAGGTTTTGCCATTCTGCTTCCTCAATGATATACTTCACCATTTCAAAGTAAGTAGAAGGGTCACCACCTTGGAATTCTATCTTGATGCAGGGCGACGGTGATTGGAAAATGGTCTTCACCACATTCTTTGCCGTTTTCTTCGTCATGTCAGCCTCGTGATCATCCATATTCTTTCGCGCTACTTGGCAATAAATGCAACTGGAATTGCAGCGCAGAGTTGGTACCACCATGTGAAGGCTTGTGAAGTCCCGCAAGATGCTCTTTTTCGTTCTGAACTTCGTAGCCAGCATATTCACCACGTCTTCCACATTGTCTGTCGTGGCTATTTGCTTCGATGCAATATCTTGGAACACCGTTGACTTCGTATCCAACTCCCTATTGATAAATTTCTCGAAATCTTCATTGCTTAGGAAGATGTACTCACCAACATCATTTGTTAGCAAGTATTCCGAATCATTGAAGCGGGCGAAGCGGAAAGGGAGTATTTGATATGAGTTTTGTGACATATTTTTATCGGGAAGAATAATGTGAACGGTGAGAACTATGAGACCTGTGAGATGAATGCGAACGATGAGAATAGTGAGAAGAGTGACATGATTGTAATAATGAAAAAGAGATTTTGGCTTTTTCTAATACCAGCTTTTTCTTTGACATGCTGATGATTTCTTCATCAGTACTATTACTTAGTACTTCCTGCTCACTCTTTTCATCGTAGGAGATTAACAAGAGTAATGAAAACAGCCAAAGAATGCCTTTTTTCATTTATTTACTGGTCTAAAAGCTTCCTCAACTATCAAGTCACGAATATGACCAAACTGAAGACTCGTATTATATCGAACTTGTTGGTCAATTAAATCATTACAGAATTGCTTGGCAATCTGGTCCGAGACAAGATTACCATTCTTTGACTCTAACGTCACTTTTACCATGTATTCCTCTTCGGCAGATGATTGTTGGTGAACATAATAAGAATCTGTATATTTGTAGCAAGTAGCAGTAAGAGCTTCTTTTGTGTATAATTTCAGGTCAACCAAAACCTGAAACTTATCTTTGTCGATTTGAGTTACAAATGAATTCTTCATAAGCTTACATTAATAATTTGCAAAGTTACTTTTTTTTTCTGAATAAATTGATTTTTTCACTTGTTTTTTGTACTTTTGTAGCAAAATTGAGCGGTTATGTTAAGACTGATATATGTTTTTTTATTTTTTACACTGTATGTTATACCATCATATTGCTATAACACTGACGCTACCCATATTGATGATGATAGCTTGTCAGTTCTTCATGAATCTGCCTCTAATTATGCAAGCCAAGGGAATTATGTGCAAGCAATAAGAATCGAACAAACAATTGTTGATTATTATAAAGAGAAACCATTTTGTCAAGATTATGTAATTAGCCTTAATAATTTAGCAGCCTATCATTCGGATGCCGGCGAATTTGAAAAAGCATTGGCAATAGGATGTAAAGTAATAGAACTTGTGAATGACTCTATAGAAATCAATCTCAATGAGAAATATGAGATATTCCAGCATCAAGCAATATATTATGAAAATATTGGAGACCATGAGAAATCTCAAGAATATGGACACATAGCTTTGGGAATTGCGAAACAATTGCCATTGGACACATGGGCATATCCACGAAGTTTAGTGTTTCTTGGTTTTTCATACTCAGAATTAGGAGATTATGATAATGCAATAAGACTGTGCATTGAAGCTAAAAATATATATGAAAATCTTGACAAGAAACCTGAAGATTATGGATATGTCTTCAATGATCTTGGCGCATACTACTGTGAGAAAGGCGATATAGATAAAGCTTTGGATTATGGATGGACATATGTCAATTATTTAAAAGAAAGGAAGTCGCTTGATAAACAAAAACATATTGTGGCATTAAACAATTTAGCACGTTATTATGCTGTTAAGAAAGATAATCGAAGAGCCATAGAATTGAGTTGTCAAGCTTGGTCAATAATAGAAAAGAACGATATACCAAATGCATATTTAAAAGGCAGAACTATGGAGCATCTTGCGACGTTTCATGCCAACATTGATGAGTATGAAAAGGCAATGAATTATTGTGAAAACTCTATTGCCTTTTTCAAAGAAATTTGGGCAACTGACAGACCTGGTTTGATAAATGAATACAGGAGGTACCTGAGCTATTCGTTATTAACCTCCAATTTAACCATTCGTGAAAAAGAAATAATAGAGGTCGGGAATAATATAACTAATATTGTATTAACTGCTTTTTCATTTCTTCCGAACAGTGGGAGACATATGTATTGGAAAAACTATTCTTCATGGTATGAAAAAGAGCTGCCTATTTATATCCATAATCTTCATACAGATTCTTTAATCTGTTTTGGGTATAATTCCTTATTATTTAGCAAAGGGATACTACTTAATTCTGAAGTAGAAATAAGACAGCTAATTGAGTCAACAGGCGATTCAACACTTATGCGTAGGTTTGATGCTTTACAAAATTTGCAGCTCTCTTTATTAAACTCAAATGAAATACAACAGAAAGATTCGATTTTAAATTATTTAAATGAGCAAGAAGCTTATCTTGTATCATCATGCAAAAAATACGGAGATTATACAAAACAGTTAAAAGTGCACTGGCAAGATGTACAAAAACAATTGTTGGAAAATGAAATTGCAATTGAGTTTTCCAGAATTGATATAGCTGGGAAATTTATGTACGTTGCTTATACACTAAAAAAAAAGGATGCTGTACCACATTACTATTATTTGTGTGATGAAGATGATGTGAAGGGGGATTATGAAAAATTATATACTATAGTATGGAAACCCATTGAAAAAGAATTAGCAGGGATGGAGTCTATCTATTTTTCACCTATTGGCGAATTACATAGAATTGCTATAGAATCTGCCATATTGTCCAATGAAGAAACTATGGCAGATAAATATAAAATGTATCGATTATCTTCAACACGAGAACTTGTAAAAAACAAGCAGATTAGACAATTTAATAAGACAGCATTGTTCGGCGGATTAGATTATTATTCAACCCCTTATAATGTTGATTCGGTTTGTATTACAGAAAGATGGAAGTCGAATCCTAATCTTAATGCATCAACCAGGTCTGTAATAGATGTGGATAGAAGTGAAGTGGGACAGCTTGAAGGGTCAAAAGAAGAGGTTCTGAAAATACTTCAGTTACTGCCTGATGGTAATGTAGTGGAGACTTTTTTTGATCAAAAAGGGACGGAAGAAGCGTTCAAAACTTTATCTGGGAAGGATGTCGATTTATTACATATCTCGACACATGGATATTATTTACCTAAATCCAAATTTTATAATACAAAGAGGCCTTTGCAGATTAAACAAAATACTATTTCATTTGAAGATGAGTCTCTAATCCGTTCAGGACTTTATTTTGCAGGATCTAACGCTTTTTTATTAAGAAAAGAGTTGTTGAATTATTTTGAAGATGGCATTGCAACAGCTTCAGAGATTGCTAAATTAAATTTTCAGGATTTAGATTTGGTTGTACTATCTGCATGTGAAACTGGTTTAGGTGATCTTGAAGGTGATGGTGTATATGGTTTGCAACGTGGTTTCAAAAAAGCTGGTGCGAGATCATTACTGATGAGTTTACAGAAAGTTAATGATTATGCAACAAGATTGCTGATGGTAGAGTTCTATAAAAACTACTTTAGGGGAAGAAGTAAGCGTGATTCTTTAAACAGGGCTCAAAATTATGTTAAACACTTTAAAGATAATGATGGAAATGATGTTTTTTCAGACCCATCATATTGGGCATCGTTTGTATTGTTAGACGCAATAGATGATAAATAGCAATCTGTCTATTTATTTTATTGAATAGTAATATGATGGCTATTATAACATAACTTTTGTGCCAATCTTCACAATCTTCAATAAAATACCCTAATCTTATTTTTTTCATTTTTCTTGTTAACCATTGCCCTTAAGTTGTCATAAAGGGTAAAGAAACAAAATTAGTAACAATTTAAAAACAAGAAAAAATGAAAAAGTTATT
>JAEEGL016060138.1_pt1 | contig 12422 bp, 5 predicted proteins | sample 9134231 | NCBI WGS metagenome assembly JAEEGL01 (sample SAMN16246548, study PRJNA631951) | gut metagenome | biome: gut microbiome; feature: rumen; material: fiber-attached | host: Bos | place: Iran: Karaj | collected 2018-10 | reverse complement strand
CCATGATTACGCTTAATCCGCATATACCATAACTCCATCAACAAAAAGACCAGTGCGCCGACCACAGACCCTAACAAAAATTGGTCTATGCCCCACATACAATTTTCCCACCATTTAACGAACGGTTTACCGACCGGAATAAAATACACACTTGCCAACAAAGCAATATATATTAAGAAATTAATAACATACCAAATTTTTCTTCTAACCCCATGGGCATACATATAGTTTGCCGTCCATCCAATTAAAGATAAGGTTAAACCACCCGCCCATATTCCGGTAATAACATCTTTGACACCCATCATTCTCATACCTTCCAACCCAGCACCAATCGCAATTGTACAAACCGGGCAAACGGCAGATGCCGCAGATAAAATCAAAATATAACACAATGTGGCGCACACAAACGCCAAAGCAAATTTTCTCATAATTTTTTCCTTTCCTTTTTATATTTTTTTGTCATCTTACAAAAATCACGGGCGATGGGTCAATATGATTTTACAACACCACGCATATGTGCACTGCGCGCACGTGAATTTTGCTCAATTTCTTGCCTACCGGGGGTTCGCGCCCGCAACAATTCAAATTGCGGTATTGTCGTTTGTGGCATACGCGGATCGCCCGGCGATGTTGTCCAATCACGAAAAGTGTTTTTTACAATTCTGTCTTCCAACGAATGAAATGTTACACAGATACATTTGCCACCCACATTTAATAGTTTTGGAACGGCATTCAAAGCCCTATGCAATTCACCCATTTCATCATTTAATGCGATACGCATTGCCTGAAAGGTTGGGGCAACATCGTTTGGATTATGAATTAAACCTCGCAATTCAAATGTCGTCTTTGGAATAGTCTTTTTGATTGCCTTGGCTATTGCCGTTGCCGGTTTAACATCGCCATATTCGCGTAATATTTTTGCTATATCAGATTCAGACCATTGTTCAAACATATCACAAATTGTCGGTCCATTGCATGACATACGCATATCCAGTGGCGCATCGGCGCGAAATGAAAATCCGCGTTCTGGATTATCAATCTGCATAGAAGATATTCCAAGGTCAAAGACAATTGCATCAAACACATCATTTAATTCGCCTATGGTCGAGAACGGGCGCGCAATGAATTCAAATTTTTTCTTAAATTCATTTTTGACTAAATTAACATCATCTAATACATTTGGATCCCGATCAAACGCAACAACGGATGCCCCGGCATTTAAAAAAGCCCGCGTATAACCACCGGCACCGAATGTCGCATCCAAAACACGACGACCACGAATATCGCCCAATGCATCCAAAACAGAATCCAATAACACAGGTATGTGTTTTATCATTCTATTTCCACCTTTATTCCCAAACCCACAAAATCTTTGATAGTATTTTTTCCCAATGCCACACCACCTTTTAATTCCACGGTGGTTTTTTTGCCACCGGAATAAAGATTTAATGCAACCTTGGTTTTCCCAGCGGGCAGGGTACTTAACGCCTTTTTCACATCCGTCAATACAGACTGTTTGCGAATATCCAATATAATTTTATCCGCAATTTCCGCCACCCATTGGTTCAATGGTATAATAGAATCAACAAACAGAGAAACCCTATCATCACGATTAGACAAGCGCCCAGAAATCACAACCGCGGTTTCTGTGGCCAAAACACCCATCAAATTCGTAACCGCATCGCCGAACGCAACCGCATCGATATTTCCCGCGCTATCAGAAGCACTAATGGTTATCATTTCTTTTCCCGCCTTGGTCCGTCTATGCGAATAAGAATTTACATTTGCTGCAATTCTTACATTTGCGCGATCCGGCAATTCCGATAATTTCGAACTTGTCACCAACCGCGCCTTGGCGATTAGATGCTTGTATTGGTCCAATGGATGTGCCGATATATAGAAACCCAAGGCAGACAATTCATTTTCCAATTTTTGCCCAAATGTCCACGGCGCAGTTTTAACCAAATTCTTGGCAAGTCTGTCTTCGGCCACATCATCTTCAACCGTATTGGCAAAAAGCGACAACATATTTGCGCTTTCTTTGGATTTTGCAGCATAAGACAAAATCATATCCGCATTCATAAATATCTCGGCACGGTTTGGGTTTATTGAATCTAATACACCGACTTTTGCAAAAGCTTCCAGTATTCGTTTGTTCATTATCGGGGCACAACGTTTGGCAAAATCTGTAATGTTTTTGAATTTGCCTTTGGCGCGTTCCGCAATAATCGCATCGGTTGCCGCGACACCAACACCTTTGATTGCCGCCAATGCATAGATAATTTTTCCGCCATCAACCGTAAATAATGATTCACTTTTATTTATATCCGGAGCGACAATTTGAATTCCAAAATTTGATTTAGCATCATCAACAAACAATGCCAATTGGTCGGTATCGTTCATATTACTGGACATGGATGCCGCCAAAAATTCCGCCGGGAAATGCGCCTTTAGATACGCACACTGGTTCGCCACAATAGAATAGGCAATGGCATGCGATTTATTAAATGCATATTTTGCAAATTCTTTAAATTTTTCCCACAAATCTTTGGCAGTTGCCTCGTCCAATGTTCCTTCTTTTTTACAACCTTCCAAGAATTTAATTTCTAATTTCGCCAATAATTCCAATTTCTTTTTACCCATGGCCTTGCGCACAGTATCGGATTCGCCACGTGTAAACCCGGCCAAAGCGCGGGTTAATTGCATAACCTGTTCTTGATAAACAATAATACCATAACTTTCTTTTAATATTGGTTCGGCACGTGGATGAACATATTCAATTTTTTCTTCACCATGCATACGCGCAATAAATTGCGGAATAAACGCGATTGGCCCCGGACGATTTAACGCGTTTAACGCGGAAATTTCCAAAAAGTTTGTCGGACGCATCTTGCGCAAAGTTTGCTGAACAAACGGGGCATCGAATTGGAATATACCTTCGGTCATACCTGATTGCCAAAGCGCCAAAGTTTTTTCGTCATCAGTTGGAATATCGTCCAAGTTTATGTTTTGACGTTGAGTCTTTTGAATAAGTTTTGTTGCATATTTTAGTACAACCAATGTTTCCAGCCCCAAAAAGTCGAATTTAATCAACCCGGCTGATTCCAAATAGTGCCCATCAAATTGACACGATGGCAATGGATTGGCAGGGTCCCGATAAACAGGGGCAATCTTGGTTGTTGGTCGATCCCCGATAACAACACCACATGCATGTTGTCCAAGGTTTCTGAACGAACCTTCCAGTTCTTCCGCAATCGATACAACCTTGGCCATATCGGCATCTGTATTTAACACATTTTGAATTTCTTGCGATGTATCAATTGCTTCTTTTAACTTCTTGGCATCCTGTGGAATCATTTTAGACAATCTGTCTGATTTAGAATAAGGTATACCGTAAACACGTCCAACATCACGGATTGCCCCACGGGCCTGAAGACTGCCAAATGTGATGATGCGACAGACTGAATCATGACCGTATTTATCACAAATATACGCCAATACTTGTTCAATACCACTTGGTTCAAAGTCCACATCAAAATCAGGCATCGAAATACGATCTGGATTCAAGAATCTTTCAAACAACAGTCCATATTTCAATGGGTTAACATGGGTAATTCCCAACGCCCATGCCACAATAGAACCCGCGCCCGAACCGCGCCCTGGTCCGGTTAAAATATCATGTTTTCGACACCAATCTATATAATCCGCAACAATAAGAAAATATCCCGGAAATCCCATACCAATAATAACATCTAACTCATAATTTGCCTGTTCAAAATATGGTGCCGTATCGGTAATATTATGCTGTCTTAATCTCTCGGTCAAACCGGCCATTGTGTTATCACGCAACATCTTACACTCGTCATCAAAATTATCACCGAACCGTGGTAACAAAGGCTTTTCATGAACATTTACAAAGAACGCGCAACGTTTTGCTATATTAACCGTATTTTCTATCGCCTCTGGCAAATCTGAAAAAATATCAATCATTTGCTCGGCACTTTTAAAGTATTGTTCCGATGATTTTCTTGGGCGTTCCGGGTCAATAACCTTGGTTTGATTCAACACACACCCCAACGCATCTGCCGCCTCGTAATCCGATGCCCCTGCGAAACAAACATCATTTGTTGCCACAATTGGAATATTCGCCGATTTCGCTATTTCCAAGAAAGCAGGTTCCGTTTTAATTTCATCCTCCAATCCATGGCGTTGAATTTCTATATAGAAGCGATTACCAAATATTTTAACAAAACGTTCCGCATAACTGCGTGCCAAGTTATCCTGACCGTTCAATACCGCCATTCCAATCGGCCCCATGTGCGCCCCAGATAAACAAATAATACCATTTGAATACGATGCCAATTCATCAAAAGTAATATACGGACCCAAATGATGATTTTCATCACGCATATACATAATACGACTTAATTCACACAAGTTCAGATAACCTTCATGATTTTGGGCCAACAACACTATCTTGGACAAAGACGAAGCCCGCAACATTTTTGGGTCAGCATTATGATGATTTAAAGTTATTTCGACCCCGATAATCGGTTGAATTTTGGCCGATGGCATCACATCAGAAAACTCTGCGCAACCCGACATCATATTGGTATCGGTCAAGGCACACGCAAACATTCCGTGTTCCGCACAAAGTTTCGGAATTTTTTTTACTTCTATTGTACTTGCACCAATAGACAAACGGCTGTGCGCATGAAGATGAATAAATTGCTTTTCCATGTGTTAAACATTAGCAAAAACACCAAATAAGTGTAAAGCAAATATTTTTAAAAAAAGCATTTTTTTATACAATAAAAAACCCCGATTTTACGGGGTTTTCATTTTACTTTAATTTTCCACAACAATGTTTATATTTCAATCCCGAACCACACGGACAAGGCGCATTACGTCGCGCATCACCCGCCGCATTCAAAGACAAGTCATGTTCATTGCGTTGTTTTTCTGTTGCCTCAACATCCGCGCGTGTTAATTCCATACGAGAAATATATGCCACAGACATAATTTTGAAATTATTAATGGTATTTTTAAACAACCCCAATGCTTCACGTTTATATTCATACAACGGATTTTTTTGAGCATACCCACGCAACCCTATGCCGGTCTGCAAATAATCCATCTGTTGCAGATGCTGTTTCCACACAGAATCCAAAGCTCCTAACATCATTTGGCGCGTTGCATCCTGCATCATTTTTGGTCCGTATTTTGCCGTCTGGGCTTCATAACGCTGCATCGCCAACCCAAGCAACGTTTCGTATGCCTTGCGTTCGGTAATTTTCTCATCTTTCTTCCAATTCTCTATATCTGTAATATCCAAAGCAAATATACGAATCATTGCATCATGAATACCCTTGATATTCCAATCTGCTGGTTGAGCCTTTTCAGGAATATTATTTTCACAGATAATTTCCACAACATCGGCGATCATTTCACGTGCCAACGGTGCCAGGTCATTTGATGTCATCAAATCATCGCGTTGTTTGTATACCACGCCACGTTGTTCATTCATAACATCATCGTATTTAAGCAATTCTTTACGCGCCTCGAAATACCGGGCTTCGACACGTTTTTGTGCTTTTTCCAACGCCTTGGTTATCCAAGGGTGTGTAATTGCCTCGCCAGGTTTTAATCCCAACGTTGTAAGCATTCCACTTAAACGCGCTGCACCAAATATACGCATCAAATCATCATCCAATGCCAAAAAGAATTTAGAATCGCCCGGATCTCCCTGACGACCACTGCGCCCACGCAATTGGTTGTCAATGCGGCGAGATTCATGCCGTTCTGTTCCAATAACATACAAACCACCCGCATCCAAAACTATTTTTTTGTTTTTTTCTATTGTTTCATAGATTTCTTTCTTTTTTGCTTCAAAGTCTGGCGCATCTTTATCCAGATCAGCAATTAAATCTTCGGCGTTTCCACCAAGTTTGATATCGGTTCCACGCCCCGCCATATTCGTCGCAATCGTAAGCGCACCTGGGGCACCGGCCTGGGCAACAATTTTTGCCTCTGATTGGTGATGTTTTGCATTCAATACCGCTGGGTTAATACCCAATCTTTGGCGAACAACATCGGCCAATTCTTCGGATTTTTCGATTGAAACAGTTCCAACAAGAACCGGTTGTTTTCGTTTAAGACAATCAGATATCTGATTGATAATTGCGTTATATTTTTCATCTTTATTAAGATAAATTTCATCATGATGATCCACACGCGCCACCGGCCTATTTGTAGGAATTGACACAACACGCAATTTATAAATTTCATCGAATTCGGCTGCTTCGGTCATTGCGGTTCCGGTCATACCGGCCAATTTTTCATATAAACGGAACAAGTTCTGATATGAAATACTGGAAACAGTCTGATTTTCAGGCTGAACACGCACGTGTTCTTTTGCTTCAATTGCCTGGTGCAGGCCACGTCCAAAACGTCGCCCGGTCATAACACGACCAGTAAATTCATCAACTATTAACACTTCGCCATTACGCACAACATAGTTTACATTTTTCTGAAACAGATGATGCGCCAACAACGATTGCTGAATATGCATAACCAACGCAGCATTTTCCGGCGCATACAGATTATCGCCAACCAACAAGCCCGCATCCGCCAATAACCGTGTTACAGAATCCACACCGACCTCGGTTAATGTAACATGACGATCTTTTTCATCCTTTTTATAATCCGCCGGTGCCAATTTTGCGACAACTGCATCAACTTTGTTATACAAATCACTAATATCTTCGGATGGTCCCGATATAATCAACGGTGTGCGCGCTTCGTCAATCAAAATACTATCGACTTCATCGACAATACCAAAGAATAGGGGACGCAAAACCTGTTGTTCTTTGGAAAACTTCATATTATCGCGCAGATAATCAAAACCCAATTCAGAATTTGTAACATATGTAATATCGCAGGCATACGCCGCACGCCGTTCATCATCCGTCATATCGTGTTGAATAATACCGACGGTCAGACCTAAAAATTCATAAACTTGGCCCATCCATTTTGCATCGCGGGATGCCAAATAATCATTCACAGTAATCAGATGTGCGCCTTTGCCATACAATGCCTTTAAATACAGTGCCAATGTTGCGACCAATGTTTTACCTTCACCGGTTTTCATTTCCGCAATCTGACCATTATTCAGAACCATACCCCCAATCATTTGAACATTAAAATGCCGCAGTCCGATTGTTCTGATGGATGCTTCACGCACGGCGGCAAATGCATCCGGCAAAACATTTTTTTCTTTTTCACCACTTGCAATTCGGCCACGCAGCACATCGGTTTGCGCCCGCAATTCGGCATCACTCATTGCGTGATATTTTGGTTCTAAATCATTTATTAACGAAACCGTTTTATCATAAGATTTCACCAATCGGTCATTTGCCGACCCCAGTATTTTCTGAATAATATTAATAGCCATATCTTTTCCTTGTCTTTTTATCACATCTTGGTATAGCAATTTTATAGTTTGCGGTCAAGATACTTTATGATATAATGCATACGAAAAAATAAACAAGTAACAATTGAGGATTTTATTCTAAAATTGTTTAAATTCGGGGAATATGGGGGCCGATAAATATGAAAGAACAAGTTAAACAATTACAAACAAACAATATCACCAGTGAAATTTTTGTAATATCGCCGGCACAATTGGATTACATTGCCGGTGTTTTTGGTAAAAATTTTGCCGATGCGATGAACATGCGCACATTCGCGGACCGCATTACCGAGGTTGCCCGTGATTCATTACGCACCGCGTTGCGCGCTGCCAAAAAAATGGGTGAACAACATTAAATAACACATTAACACAACGCAATTATTTAAAAAAGCAACATACAAAATATGTTGCTTTTCTATATGCTTTTACCGGCTTTTTTAATGTTGTTTTCTACCCAAAATCGCCCGATTCATACCAATGGTATTTATAAAGTTAATCTGTTTGGCACGAGATTTTGAACCAGGATCACGCCATGGCTCATAGCCCCAACCGGCAAATATAGCACTATCGCATTCCGTCATACCCAATTTCGACATATTCAACGAATCTTCACATGGAATACTTGCCCCCCCATAATTTTTATTAACATTAATTCTGCCGCTACCGAAAACCTTATCAGACACAGCAAAACGCATTTTTAAACTGTCCCGTGGCGAACGAAAACTACTTGGTGTCCAACCACTTGTAAGATTTGGCGGAACATACCATTTTAATATAACAACTTTTCTTAACGCTGTTAATTTTTGTATCGTATCAACCGTGGGATAAATTATTCCCCCACCAATATTATCACGTTTTATAGGCAAAATCACCGTATCCCATGGTATATCCGGTGGTGTCGGAATAATCGTATCACCCGGTGTTGGCACGATTGTATCACCCGGCACCGGGGGTTCCGGCACAATTGTGTCGCCGGGTGTTATCGTATCGTTTGGAACAACCGGTGTAATTGTATCTGTTGGTACGTTTGGTGTTGGTGTCGGATTCGGTTCTGGAATCGGATCTTTCTTGCAGGCATTCACCAACGCCATTATCGCTGCGATATATACCATCAAAGCCGCAGGTATCAATTTCTTTCTATTCATGTAAAATCCTTTTTTCTTTACAGATATTATACAAAAATTATCGTTTTATGTCAAATGGTTACGCCATATTTTTATAAAAGAAAACCGGCATAATTTTCATGCCGGTCTGTTTGTTGTGCTTTATTATAAGTTATTGTTACATTGCGCTGTCATCATACACTGAAAATGTTTTATTATTATATTTAATCTTTAACTGTTTGGTAACATTCTCGGACATATTTACCGTGCCGGTGGACATGTTTCCAAAAAACACCGTATTACCAATCTTTACCTTCAACGACGGCGTGGTCTTTTGTTCACTGCGCAGGTACACGTGATTTGCCCCCAGATGTAACAACCGTCCACAATCACCCACTTCATCCGCGCCTACACCATGTCCAATTGTTATCAAACCCGTTGGGCATACGCCACAAGCCAATGTATTACCCTGGGCCACTGTACCACCGGTCGCCCAACCGCCAGTTCCAACATTTGCACATGCGGCACGCGCGGTCGCGATACACTGTCCAACCAAACATGTTGTTTTACATGATGTTTCATACGCATGATCCGTTGCATTTGGACCGCTGTTGGTATATCCATTGGTGGTCAAACACGCCGTACAAGATGCCGCAGCCGCATTTGAGTAAGTGTTTGTTGCACACACAAATATATCATGGTCTTCGGTTTCATTAAAACTAAAGTTACCACCCGGACAATAATTGCCGGCAATACAATCAACGCATACTAACGCCCCCGCCGGCAGGTATGTTCCCGCCGTGCATGTAACCATCGTTGCCGAACAAACTGGTTCATTGTTCGCATTATATGATAAATCATATCCTGTGTCACATTCCCAATTTGCATAATATGTCCGATCACCATGGTCATGGTTACCAATTGTAATTGCCTGACCCGCATTGACACATGTCGTCTGGTCATTCAGGTTTGTGCACCAACCCTTAAATGTTGCGTGCGCTGGTGGGGTTTGGTCTGCATTGCTGATAGCGGCCCCTCTGGTGTATGTATAACTGTCCGGCATATTGGCGGATGCGCCGCTGGACGGACTGGTTGCATACATATATTCAATATCATACTGTTTTGGCGTGTATATAGGTTGGACCAAGAAGGTATCATTTGCCGAATATGCCGCACACAATCCATTTGGATCTGTATCAATAATGCACCAATCCGTATTACCGGTCCGGCCCCACGGGTTAACAGCGGAATTTTCATTATGAATTATGGTCTGTCCCAACGCTGTGCTTTCTGCGTCAATTGTCCAACCGCCAAATGTAAAGCAATCTACGCAATAATCCGGATCTGTACTTGTCCCCCAAATCTTACGGCATCCCGCTTGGTCATTATACGGGTCACCCGCCAAGGTCACCGATTGATCATAATGCACCGGATTCGTTGCACTGGGTGCCGTTCCACCGAATGTATAATCCGCAGACCCATCACTGCAAACATATTGCATCGTGTAATCGTTTGTTGTCCACACGGCGGTAATTGTTGCGGTTCCCGATGCCACCCCCAGGTTCGCACTGTTACATACTATCGTTTCGTTTGCATCAAACCTATTACCCGCAACGCCCCACTTGCTGAAAGTATAACCGTTTGCGGTTACCGCCGCCGGCAAAGTGACGTTTTGGTTATATACACAACTGGCCGGTGCTTGCGGGGCTGTGCCATGTTCCGACACATAGGTTAAATTGATAGTATTCGGATTACACGCGGTATTACCATTATTCGCGGTATAACCGGTATTACATGTCCATTTCGCATAGAATGTTTTATCACCGGTTGCGGTTGTGGATACACTTTGCGGCGTTACGCAGTTATTTGTCAGACCGCTGTTTTCACACCAACCAACAAATGTACTGTTCGCACGTGTCGGAACACCGGTAATATTCGCCCCAATACCGTATGTATAACTATCCGGATACCCGCCAATGTATTCTGTATTCGGGCAGGTAAAGGCCGTGCCTACTGCCGCGGAAAAGACACCTGTCACTGTATCGTACATTCCACAAACATTTTCATAACGCACGGGCACATAATTACGAACAAGAACCCCATCATCATATAATTTTGCAGAATAAATCCTAGATTTATTTTTTACGATACTATTATTAGTCGTTTCATAGCCAAACAACTTAAATGTTGGTTTTGTTCCAGCGCGATTAGTTGTTGTCATCCCAGTCATATCTACAAGTGTTGCACCAGTTAAAACATTTTTTACCACAAACGTTCCAGCAGGTACATCCAAATCAAACAAATACCTAGTATTTACCGCCGCCTTTACAGTAGATTTTTTATCACCATTAGTGGCCGCTGCCAAATATTGATCACTACTCACACCAACATTAGGTCCACCAAAAGCACTGCCTGAAACACCGTGCATATTCCAACCAGAAAACGCGGTATATAATGTATCAACTATCAACTTTGGTTTTGTTAGATTTTCAAATGTATAACCTGTATCAATATATGAATTACCCGCACTCTGGATATATTCCACCGGCATATATTCAGACGGAATCGCAGAACCACCATTGAACACATAGTTTATATTATATGTGCTGGCGGTCCATTTTGCATATACTGTGCTGTCTTCTGTAAATTGGGTTGCCGGGGCAACTATTGTTCCAAGGTTATCTATAACTGGATCGCCAGTGCCATTTTCGCCCGTATAATAACCACCAAAGTCATAACCTGTCCGGGACGGCGTTGCATAGATACCGTTAACACGAACACCGGCTTCTAATTCCGTATTGTTCAATACCTGGGCCGCTATATAGAAACTGCCATAACGTTCATACAAACCCCACGCCGGATTTTCTGCGGCCTGGCCACCATTACCGCCTGCATCATTTAACGTGATACGATAATGGTTGTTTTTCCAATTCGCATACATTGTGTATGTCTTGGAACTGGTCCATGTTTTGTTCGTAAATGTGTAACTGTCGCCTTCATCATATTGTGTACCAGTTGCGCTACCCGCCGCCCATTTGTCAAATGTATAACCGGTCCGCGTAAATCCATTATTCGCCAATGTGCATGATGGTGTACTGCCGTTTGTCGCACCTGCATTAAATGTTTGGACGTCACAGTTCGTATTTACGGTACTACCACCCGTATTGCCATTACCGTTATATGCAATTTGCGGTGTACGGCTATAAATTGCATAATATGCCACGCCGGTACTGCTGCCGGTGCCTAATGCCGGACTTACCGTCGTTGTTGTGGCACCTGTTTGTGATGTGCTCGCACTGGTTGCACTGGTTGTGGTTGTCCAACCTAACGGAGACCATGCATAATCACTCTGGGCGTACAACGGATATGTATCGACACTGTTCACACTGGCCGCACTGGCCGTTGTGTTGCGATAGTATTGTTGCGATGTACTGGTTTTCTTGGATGTTGATGTTGCAGTTTCATAATACGTAAACTTCACATTTCTCTTCCAAATACCATACAGTGTGATATCACCATTACATAATACGTTACCCTGGTTGGCATAATTATTGGTGGTCGTGTTAACACTTGTCGCCCAACCGTCAAAAGACCATCCTTTATTGGCCGCCACCGGAATATTTGTCATTCCAGAAACCGCATTCAATGCCACATTTTCTCCGTATGCACACAACTGTGTACCCATTGTACCATTACCAGTCTTAAATGTTATCGTGTACGCTTCACACGCATCCGTGCCGCTATTATATCCATAACCTTCATTACAGCTAAACTGGGCATATAATGTGCGCGCCGTCGTCGTTACCCACTTGCCACCGCTCGTGTAACCACTTACCGCAGAACTCGTT
>JAEEGL015766862.1_pt1 | contig 12422 bp, 10 predicted proteins | sample 9134231 | NCBI WGS metagenome assembly JAEEGL01 (sample SAMN16246548, study PRJNA631951) | gut metagenome | biome: gut microbiome; feature: rumen; material: fiber-attached | host: Bos | place: Iran: Karaj | collected 2018-10 | reverse complement strand
TTTTTATTTGCATGGGGAACTGCCCGATTTCAACCATACCCCATGCATTTCCAAACCACACAAGTTCAAAAATGCATGGGATGAAGCCTGAATTCACTCTTTCCCATGCATGTCCTAATTCTATTGAAAGCATACAAGAAACAGGGGATGAGACAGGAGGTTTCCATACGCAGGCAATTCACGAGCGTCGCGAGGCCTGCGTTGGAAATTCCTGCCTCATCCCCGTCCCCTGTCAGCTTTTATGACAGAAAACCGTCCCCTGTCAGACCCTGTCAGCTTTTGTGACACAGGTCCGTCCCCTGTCAGCTTTTATGACAGAGAACCGTCCCCTGTCAGACCCTGTCAGAATTTAGAAGTCTCCTTTCAAAGGAAGGTTCACTTCCTCGTAGAAGCGCATCATGTTGTGTTCCATATTCTGGAGCGTATCCGCATAGATCTTCAATTCTTTGGCCAGTTCTTCCTTATTTTCAAGCTCTGATTTGTAAACCAGCTGGTGCTCCATGCTGGCCCAGAAGTCCATGGCTAGGGTGCGGATCTGTACTTCTACCGGATAGTACTCGCCGGACTGGTGAAGAGAAACGCCCAGGATCATGTGATAGGTGCGGTAGCCGTTGGGCTTTGGCTCTTTGATGTAATCGCTTTCCCTAAGGAGGATGGTGTTTTCCTGGCGCTTTAAGAGTTCGGCCACGGTATATACATCCTGGATGTAGTAGCAGATGACCCGGGTTCCGGCGATGTCGGTCAGATGGTCACGGGCACAGTCAAAGCTGGGTTCGAGACCTTTTCGTTTCAGCTTCTCGGCGATGCTGCTTAAGGACTTGATCCGGCTTTGGATGTTGTGGATGGGATTGTGATGGTACTGTTCTTTGAAATCCTTCTGGAGCGTTTCCAGCCAGACACGCACAATGGCGTTGGCATTTTCGTACGGTTGGATAAAGGATTCATATTTTTTTACAATTTGAGAGACATAATCAATGTTTTCCAGATCGGCCCCCGAGAGATCTTCGCCCGGCTGCCGTCGTAGCCGCCACGGCGGGATGACGGACAAATCTTCGGGATCCATCTCCGGCTGAGGAATTTTTATTTCATAGGAAGAAGTTATTTCCTTGAGCATAGGTCTCCTTCTATAAAAGCAGGAAAATCAGAGAAAGAAGCTGCCGTGAAGGACGAAAGCATCCTCTTGACTTTCTTGCTTTGGATAGCAGTGCATCAGCGCTGACTGAGTTTTTTTGATGAAAAAACAGGAAACATCGTCCTGCCTTATAGCGATATTCTACAATAGACTCGAAGAAAAGTCCATTACGTTTGTATAAAATGTTTGAGAGACTTTTATAAGAGGTTACTGTTCACAGGTCAATAAAAATAGGACTGCCGCAGTGTTGTGAAAAATGAGAGAAATGATGACATGCGTGGCGCGAAGCACATTTAACGGCCCGCGCCACGTAAAAAGAAATAGGAGTGCGAAAACAGTCACTTCCTAGACAATAGTATGTGTCTCTAATATCCTGACAGAAGTAAACCTAAAGGAAAAATAAAATTTGTAAAGAATGAAAAACATGCTTGACAAAGGAGTATACGGGTGATATTGTATGCATAGCTAAGATGTTAGCACTCAAAAAGAACGAGTGCTAATCACACAGACAGAGGTTTGATATGGAACTGGATGAGAGAAAATCAAAAATATTGAAAGCCATCATTCAGAACTATCAGGAAACCGGGGAGCCGGTAGGGTCCCGCACGATCTCCAAGTATTCGGATCTTTCCTTAAGCTCCGCGACGATCCGCAATGAGATGTCGGATCTGGAGGAGATGGGGCTGATTGTTCAGCCGCACACCTCGGCGGGCCGTGTGCCAACGGATCTGGCGTACCGCATGTATGTGGATCAGCTGATGAAGGAGGACCGGGAAAAGGAAACCGAGAAGGCTGAGCTTTCCGTTTCGGATCAGAAGAGCGACTTCCTTATTAAAAGGATGGACCGCATGGAGCTGATGCTGGAGCAGGTGGCCAGGATTGTGGCGGATAAGACCAATTACGCCGCCATGGTATCCTCCCCGAGGATCAACCAGACGAAGCTGAAATTCATTCAGCTTTCCCGGGTGGATGAGTACAAACTCCTGATGGTGCTGGTCGTGGAAGGAAACATCATACGGAATAAGATCTTCGATATTCACGAGGATCTGCGGGATCAGGACATCCTTTCCCTGAACCTCCTTCTGAACAGCAACTTAAACGGCCTGACGATGGATGAGATTAACCTGGGTGTGATCACACACCTGACCGAGCAGGCCGGTGTCCATAAGGACATTGTGAACCGGGTGTTAGAGGAAGTGGCCAAGGCCATCCGCCCCGATCACAGCGTGGAAGTGTATACCAGCGGTGCCACCAACATCTTCAAGTATCCTGAGTTGTCCGACAATGAGACGGCCAGTGAAATCCTGGATACCTTTGAGGAAAAGAAGCAGCTGGCCAAAGCCCTTTCGGAGGGGTTAAAGGCAGACGGGCATCAGGGCATCCGCGTATACATCGGCGATGAGACGCCGGTGGACAGCATGAAGGACTGCAGCATTGTGACCGCAACCTATGAGCTTTCGGATGGGTTAAAAGGAACCATCGGTATTGTCGGTCCGAAGCGAATGGATTATCCGAAGGTGATGAAGACGTTGGAGACGCTGATGCAGCAGTTAAACGCCATCTTCCCCAAGGTGCCGGAGCTGGAAAAGAAAGAACCGGATGCGGAAGGAGATGTTAACATAGTAGAGCCGGTGGAGGCTGCGGAAGAATAATCCGCAGCGAAGACATGAAATTCAGGCCGGCAACCGATCGCCTTTTAAGGCGAAGGATATATATCACACACCAGGAAGGGTGATAGCAGATGTCAAAGAAAAGAAACAGGCAGATCCGGAATGTTCAGAAGGCGGCCGCCGGAGCAAAGGACAGGCCGATGAAAGGGACGGAGGGATCAGATACGAACGCAGAAAAAATCATGGATCCGGAAGTAACGCCGGATGAAATGGAAGAGACCGAAGCCGAAACGGCGGAGGGCGAGGAGAAGGAAGATAAGAGCAAGATTTCCATTTTCTCGAAAAAGAAAGATAAAAAGGATGAGAAGATTGAAGAGCTCACCGATCAGCTGAAGCGCCAGATGGCAGAGTTCGACAACTTCCGCAAGAGAACCGAAAAAGAAAAGTCCACGATGTTCGACATGGGTGCCCGCACGGTGGTGGAGAAATTCCTTCCCATCATCGACAACCTGGAAAGAGGACTTCAGGCCAAGCCGGCCGAGGAGGTCACTCCTTTTACAGAAGGCATCGAGAAGGTTTACAAGCAGCTGGAAACCGTTCTGGAAGGAATGGATGTCAAGCCGATTGAGGCCGTCGGACACGAGTTTGATCCGGCTCTGCACAATGCGATCATGCAGGATGAAGAAGCAGACGTACCGGAAAACACCGTAGTGGAAGAGTTCCAGAAGGGTTACACCTATAAAGGAACGGTCATCCGCTACAGCATGGTAAAGGTTCGGAAATAGAAAGCCATCCGGAGCTTTGATCCGGGTTATAGATAACAACAACGCGGTTTAAAAAACCGCATCAGATGTATACAGGGAACTGAAAGACAGGTTCCCGGACAAAATAAAACAGGAGGCAAGCATTATGAGCAAAATTATCGGTATTGATCTTGGTACAACCAATTCATGTGTAGCTGTTATGGAAGGCGGCAAGCCCGTCGTTATCGCGAATACCGAAGGTATCCGCACCACCCCGTCTGTCGTGGCTTTCACGAAGAACGGTGAGCGTCTGGTAGGCGAACCGGCAAAGCGTCAGGCCGTTACGAACGCGGAGCGCACGGTCTCCTCTATCAAGAGACATATGGGCAGCGATTTCCGTGTCAACATCGACGGAAAGCAGTACAGCCCTCAGGAAATTTCCGCTATGATCCTTCAGAAGCTGAAAGCGGATGCGGAAAGCTACCTGGGCGAGAAGGTAACGGAAGCGGTTATCACGGTTCCCGCATACTTCAACGACGCACAGCGTCAGGCAACCAAGGACGCCGGCAAGATCGCCGGACTGGATGTCAAGCGTATCATCAACGAGCCCACGGCCGCTGCGTTAGCTTATGGCCTGGACAACGAGAATGAGCAGAAGATCATGGTATACGACCTGGGCGGCGGTACCTTCGATGTTTCCATCATCGAGATCGGCGATGGCGTTATCGAAGTTCTGGCTACGAACGGCGATACCCACTTGGGCGGCGATGACTTCGATGCCAAGATCGTGAACTACATGTTAAGCGAGTTCAAGAAGGCGGAAGGCATTGACCTGTCGAACGACAAGATGGCTATGCAGCGTCTGAAAGAGGCGGCTGAGAAGGCGAAGAAGGAACTCTCCTCCGCGACGACCACCAACATCAACCTGCCGTTTATCACGGCAAACCAGGATGGCCCTAAGCACCTGGATATGACCCTGACCCGCGCGAAGTTCGACGAGCTGACCCACGATCTGGTGGAGAGAACGGCTGTCCCGGTTCAGAACGCGCTGCGTGATGCCGGCCTGACCCCTTCGGATCTGTCCAAGGTTCTGCTGGTTGGCGGTTCCACTCGTGTACCGGCTGTTCAGGATAAGGTAAAGCAGCTGACCGGCAAGGAGCCCAACAAGTCCCTGAACCCGGATGAGTGCGTAGCACTTGGTGCTTCCATCCAGGGCGGCAAGTTAGCCGGCGATGCAGGCGCAGGGGAAATCCTTCTGCTGGATGTCACTCCGCTGTCTCTGTCCATCGAGACCATGGGCGGAATTGCAACCCGTCTGATCGAGAGAAATACCACGATCCCGACCAAGAAGAGCCAAGTGTTCTCCACCGCAGCCGACAATCAGACCGCCGTGGATATCAACGTTCTGCAGGGTGAGAGACAGTTCGCCCGCGATAACAAGAGCCTTGGCCAGTTCCGTCTGGACGGTATCCCGCCCGCAAGAAGAGGCGTGCCGCAGATCGAGGTTACCTTCGATATCGATGCCAATGGTATCGTAAACGTTTCCGCCAAGGATCTGGGAACCGGCAAGGAGCAGCACATCACCATCACCGCCGGCTCCAACATGTCCGAGGATGAAATCAACCGCGCTGTCAAGGAAGCGGCTGAGTTCGAGGCACAGGACAAGAAGAGAAAAGAGGGCGTGGATGCCCGCAACGAGGCTGACTCTCTGGTATTCCAGACCGAGAACGCTATGAAGGAAGTGGGCGATCAGCTGGATGCTTCCTTAAAGAGCGAAGTAGAAGCCGATATCGCTTCCTTAAAGACCGTTCTGGATGCGACCGCGAACGCCGAAACCATCACGGACGCGCAGCTGGATGAACTGAAGGCCGGCAGAGAAAAACTGATGAACAGCGCTCAGCAGCTGTTTGCCAAGGTCTATGAGAAGGCTCAGGGCCAGGGCGGCGCGCAGGCCGGCCCCGACATGGGCAACATGGGCGGCCAGAGCCAGACACAGAATGGAAACGATGATGACATCATCGATGCCGACTATCGTCAGGTATAAAGCATCGGCTGATCAAATGGCATCCCTGTTTGACAAGAGGAGCTTAATAGGCATCGTCAGATCAAATCGGCTTTCCCGCTTGACAAGAGGAGCCTAATCTGGTAATTTAGCGTTGCTGTTCAGAACAGACCATATGTGCATCGCACATCATGTGCTGGAGAACAGAGCGAATAACACATAAACTGCCACAGGCGCAGCGTTCGAAAAAGCGCAGTGCCTGTGGCTTTCCGTGTAATGATGAGATATAGCCCGCGCGCGGGCAATGAAAATAAAAGAGACTGGGCATTTTAAAAAGACCGTTTCTTTTTAAGTAAGAGGACAAGATCCAATATGGCAGAGACAAAAAGAGATTATTATGAAGTCCTGGGAGTGGGAAAGAATGCGACCGAGGACGAGCTGAAGCATGCGTATCGGCAGTTGGCCAAGAAATACCATCCGGATACCAACCAGGGAAACCCGGAGGCGGAGGCAAAATTTAAGGAGGCGTCCGAGGCTTACGCAATTCTGAGCGATCCGGAGAAGCGTCGCCAGTACGATACCTATGGTCACGCTGCCTTTGACGGAACCGGCGGATCCGGCTTCGGCGGCTTTGACTTTAACAGCATGAATATGAACGATATCTTCGGAGATATCTTCGGAGATCTGTTCGGCGGCGGGAGAAGTTCTTCGCGCCAGAGCTACAACGGACCCATGAAAGGGGCGAACATGCGGGCAGCCGTCCGGGTCACCTTTGAGGAAGCCGTTTTCGGCTGTGAGAAGGAGCTGGAGCTGACCAGCAAGCAGCTGTGTACAACCTGCGGCGGCAGCGGGGCCAAACCCGGAACGCAGCCGGAAACCTGCCCGAAGTGCGGCGGCAGCGGCCAGGTGACGTACACGCAGCAGTCTCTGTTCGGTATGGTCCGCAATGTGACCACCTGCCCGGATTGCGGCGGAACCGGTAAGATTGTGAAGGACAAGTGCCCGAACTGCCGTGGCAACGGCTTTACCCGGGTGCGCAAGAAGATCAAGGTTCCGGTGCCGGCCGGCATCAACGATGGCCAGAGCATCCGCGTGCGCGGAGAGGGCGATCTGGGCACCAACGGCGGCGAGCGGGGCGATTTGCTCGTCGAGGTGGCGGTATCCTCCCATCCTACCTTCAAGCGGCAGGATGTGAACATTTACTCGACCGTGCCGATTTCGTTCACGACGGCGGCGCTTGGCGGCGAAGTGGTGATCAAGACCGTGGACGGCGATGTGGCGTACGATGTGAAGCCCGGCACGCAGACGGATACGAAGATCCGCTTAAAAGGCAAGGGCGTTCCGTACGTGCGCAACAACGATCTGCGCGGCGATCACTTTGTCACACTGGTCGTGAAGGTTCCCGAGAGGCTGTCCAAGGAGCAGAAGGAAGCCCTGAAAAAGTTCCAGGAAGCCATGGGCGAGGAGCCGAAGGCGGAGAAGAAGAAACATATTTTCGGATAAAAATTATTTCGGCGTGAGACCTGGGTTTTTAGTAGATCTGATGAAAACTATTCGGCACAGACCTTCGCGGAACAATTATGACAGGTAATGATACAATGAAATGGAAAAAGTTCACCATCACGACGACCACCGCGGCTACGGATTTTTTAAGCGAGGCGCTGTCGGAGATGGGTGTGGAAGGCATTGAAATCGAGGATCATATCCCGCTGACGGATAAGGAAACGAAGGGCATGTTTATCGACATCCTCCCGGATTTAGGGCCGGATGACGGCACCGCCCGCATTTCCTTCTATCTGGATGAGGATGTGGACGAGGAGCCGATCCTGGAGGGAATCCGCAAGGAGCTGGAGGACATCCGGCTGTTTGTGGACACCGGCGCGGGAACGATCGAGAAGAGCGAGACCGAGGACAAGGACTGGATCAACAACTGGAAACAGTATTTCCATCCCTTTAGCGTGGATAACATCCTGATTAAGCCCACCTGGGAAGAGATGCCGGAAGATGCCGAGGGAAAGATGGTTCTGGAGATCGATCCGGGAACCGCGTTCGGCACGGGCTCCCATGAGACGACGCAGCTTTGCTTAAAGGCGCTGCAGAAATATGTGACGCCTGGCTGCAAGGTGCTGGACGTGGGAACCGGAAGCGGAATCTTAGGCATCGCCGCCATCAAGCTGGGGGCGGAAAGCGCCTTTGGAACCGATCTGGATGAGAATGCCGTTCAAGCTGCCATCGAAAATACCGAGACGAACGGAATTCCGGCGGAGCGCTTCCCTGTGATCTTAGGCAACCTTATCGACGATCCGGCTGTGCAGGAAGCGGTGGGCTTTGAAGCCTACGACCTCGTGACCGCGAACATCCTTGCCCCGGTGATTCTGATGCTGCAGGGAGAAGTGGCGGTTCACATGAAGAAAGGCGCCGTGATCATCACCTCCGGGATCATCGATACGAAGGAGGCCGAGGTGGTCGCCGCGTTTGAGAAGAATCCCGCGTTCCGCATTCTGGAGGTCAATCACCAGGGTGAGTGGGTCAGCGTGATCGCAAGAAAGGAATAGCGTGTATCTGTTCTTTACGGATGAAAGCCTCATGGGACCGGAAGAGGTCCGCATTGAGGGGGAAGATTATAACCATATCCGCAACGTCCTTCGCATGAAGGAGGGGGATCAGATCCGGGTGAGCAACGGGAAAGACCGGTGCGTCCGGACAAAGATCACCTCTTTTTCGGAGGGCGCTGTTTGCTGTGCCATTCTTTCGGAGGAGCCGGACGGGACAGAGCTGCCTGCCCGGATTCATCTGTTTCAGTGCCTGCCCAAGGCGGACAAGATGGAGACGGTGATTCAGAAGAACGTGGAGCTTGGCGTCGCGGAGATCATTCCTGTGGCATCCCATCGCTGCGTGGTGAAACTGGACGCAAAGAAGGCAGCCGCGAAAACGGAGCGCTGGAACAGCATCGCGGAAAGCGCCGCCAAGCAGTGCAAGCGCCTGCGCATTCCACAGGTGGCGCCGGTGATGCGCTTTGAGGAGGCCCTGCGCTATGCGGCGGGCTTTGAGCGAAAGGCCATTCCCTACGAGAACGCGGAAGGCATGACCGCCACCCGGCGCTTTGCGGAAAGCATCCGGCCCGGGGAGGATGTGGCGGTTTTCATCGGCCCGGAAGGCGGCTTTGAGGAAGCGGAAGTGGAAGCGGCGAAGGCGGCGGGGTTTTTGCCGCTGTCCCTCGGACGGCGGATCCTGCGCACGGAGACGGCCGGAATGGCGTTTGCGGCCATGCTGGTTTACGAGCTGGAGAGTCGGGAAGAAGAATAGAGGAAAGTATTGATTTAGCGCAGGCTTCATACCATCCGTCTGCGGCGCAGTGCTGAATATAGTAAGGAGCATATATGGAAGCATATCTGGACAATTCTGCGACCACCTTTGTCCTGCCGGAAGTAAAGGATATCTGTGTGCGCACGATGACAATGGACTTTGGAAACCCTTCTTCCCTGCACAAAAAGGGCATGGAAGCGGAACAATATGTCCGGGTAGCCAGGGAGACGATTGCAGGGACACTGAAGGTGGATCCGAAGGAAATCACCTTTACCTCCGGCGGAACCGAATCCAATAACCTGGCCCTGATCGGCGGCGCGATGGCGCACAGACGGACCGGGAAGCATATCATCACGACACAGATCGAGCACTCTTCGGTGGCCAATCCCGTGAAATTCCTGGAAAAGGAAGGGTTTCGGGTCACGTACCTGCCGGTCAGCCCCGAGGGCGTAGTGGATCGGCAGGCGCTGCTTGACGCGCTCGATGAGGACACCTCGCTGGTCTCCATCATGCAGGTCAACAACGAGATCGGCGCGTTGGAGCCGGTGGCGGAGCTTGGCAGGCTTGTGCATGAGAAAAATCCGGACATCCTCTTTCACGTGGATGCCATCCAGTCCTACGGGAAGTTTATCATCCGCCCCAGAAGGGAGAACATCGATCTGCTTTCGGTCAGCGGGCATAAGATTCACGGCCCGAAGGGCAGCGGCTTTCTGTATGTGCGCTCCTCAGCGCGGATTTTGCCGCAGATTTTAGGCGGCGGGCAGCAGCAGGGCATGCGTTCCGGCACGGAGAACGTTCCGGCCATCGCAGGCCTGGGCGTGGCGGCCGGCGCGATGTATCAAAACTACGAAGAACACGTGGAGAAGCTGTTTTCCTTGCGGGAGCGCCTCGTGGCCGGACTTTCCGGCATCGAGGGCGTTACGATCAACGGGCCGAAGGGCCGGGAGGGCGCGCCGCATATCGTGAGCGCCAGCTTTGAAGGAATCCGCGCGGAGGTTCTTCTGCACGCGCTGGAGGAGCGGGAAATCTACGTGTCCTCCGGGTCGGCCTGCTCGTCCAATCATCCGGTGTACAGCGCGACACTGACGGCGATCGGGGTCAGAAAAGACCTTTTGGACTGTACGGTCCGTTTTTCCTTAAGCATTTTCAACACGGAGGCACAGATTGATTACACGCTGGATGTGTTAAACGAACTGGTGCCGAAGCTTTCCAGATACCGGAGGAGATAAAAGAATCAGATGGAATACCAGGCTTTTCTTGTAAAATACGCGGAGATCGGATTAAAGGGCAAGAACCGCGGCATGTTTGAGGACGCGCTGCTGCGCCAGATTCGCAGATCCCTGCGAGCGGTGTCTGGCCGTTTTGAGGTGACTAAGGCGTCGGGCCGGATTTACGTGCACGCCAACACCGCCTACGATTATGATGAGACCGTGGAGGCACTGACCCGGGTGTTTGGCGTTTCCGCCATCTGCCCGATGATCCAGTTTGACACGCAGGACCCGGAGGAAGTGTACCGCCGCGCGGTGGCGTACATGGCGGAGGCTTATCCGGACCGGAAGAAGACCTTTAAGGTGGAGACCCGCCGCATCAACAAAAACTTTCCGGTGGGCTCTCAGGATATGAACGCCAATATCGGCGAGGTGCTGTTAAATGCGTACCCGGAGCTTTCCGTGGATGTGCATCATCCGGACATTTTGCTGCAGGTGGAGCTGCGCGAGAAGGTGAACATTTACTCGCACACGATCCCGGGCCCCGGCGGCATGCCCGTGGGGACGAACGGCAGAGCCATGCTGCTTTTGTCGGGCGGCATCGACAGCCCGGTGGCCGGTTATATGATCGCGAAGCGCGGCGTGGTGATCGACGCGGTGTACTTCCATGCACCGCCCTACACCAGCGAGCGCGCAAAGCAGAAGGTGGTGGATCTGGCGAAGCAGGTGAGCCTGTATGCCGGGCCGATCCGTTTGCACGTGGTCAACTTTACGGACGTGCAGCTCTGCATTTACGAGACCTGCCCGCACGACGAGCTGACCATCATCATGCGCCGCTATATGATGAAGATTGCGGAGAAGCTGGCCGAGCAGGATGAGTCGCTGGCGCTCATCACGGGCGAGAGCATCGGACAGGTGGCTTCCCAGACGATCCAGAGCCTGGCCGTCACAAATGAAGTGTGCCATCTGCCGGTCTTTCGGCCGCTGATTGGCTTTGACAAGAAGGATATCGTGGAGATCGCGCAGAAGATTGGCACGTTTGAGACGTCCATCCTGCCGTATGAGGATTGCTGCACGATCTTTGTGGCGAAGCACCCGGTGACCAGACCGATCTTAAAGGCGATTGTGAAATCGGAAGAGCTTTTAAAGGGAAAGATCGAGCCGCTGGTGGAAGAGGCGCTTGCCACCGTGGAGACCATCGAAGTGGGAATGTAAAAATTGAAAACCCGCATGCAGCGCATGAATGCCGAACGCGCTTGCAAACAAAAACGCGCATGCTTCCATTTAAGCATGCGCGAATTGCATTGCGAGTCGCATCGTAACGGTTCAGGTGCTGAACCGTTATGATTACTTGCGAATATAGGGTGCAACGGCTTCCTTGATCTTGGCGGCTTCGGACGCATCGTCCGTGTGAACCAGAAGTTCTAACGGCTTGGACAGGTCCAGACTGTAAATGCCAAGAAGGGATTTCGCGTCCACGATATAGCGGCCGGAAATCAGATCAAAATCGCACGAAAACGGCGTGATGGCCTGGTTGAACTGCTTTACCTGCTCGATGGTATCAAAGAAAATCGGAATACTCAACATTCTCTTGTCTCCTTTCATGTTGTTACAAAGATTATTGTAACAGGACTTAACACAAAGTCAATGGTGGAATAAGACGAAAGAGCAAAGGGAAACCGGAGGTTTTGTCTATGAAAAGCTGCGCGCTGCGCAATCTGGGCTGCAAGGTAAATGAATATGAGACGGAAGCCATGAAGCGGCAGATGCAGGAAGCCGGGTACGAGATCGTCCCCTTTGAGGAGGCGGCCGATGTCTACGTGGTGAATACCTGCTCCGTCACGAATATTGCGGACCGGAAGTCCAGGCAGATGCTGCATCAGGCCAGAAAGCGTAATCCGGAGGCCGTTGTGGTGGCCGCTGGATGCTATGTGCAGGCGGCCGCGGAGGATCTTTTGAAGGAGGGCTGCGCCGACATCCTTCTGGGAAATGATCAGAAAGGGCACCTGGCGGAGGCCGTGGCCGAGTGGCTGAGGAAGAAAGAGGACGAAACGACCGGGGAGGCAGCCTGCTATGTCTCGGATATCGGAAAGAGCCGGGCGGTGGAGGAGCTGGTGCTGGCTGACGCGCTGGATCACACGCGGGCTTTCATCAAGATCCAGGACGGCTGCAATCAGTTTTGCAGTTATTGCATCATTCCGTACACCCGAGGCCGGGTGCGCAGCCGCCGCCCGGGGGAAATCCTGCGGGAGGTGGAACGCGTGGTGGAAAAGGGGTATCGTGAGGTGGTTCTGACCGGCATCCACATCAGTTCCTACGGACTGGATTTCGCGGCGGAGGAAGAAGGCGCGCAGCCTGCAGCGGAAAGGGGCATCGCTCCCTACGATCCCAACCGCTGTGAGGCGCTTTTGGATCTTCTGT
>JAEEGL015375767.1_pt1 | contig 12422 bp, 13 predicted proteins | sample 9134231 | NCBI WGS metagenome assembly JAEEGL01 (sample SAMN16246548, study PRJNA631951) | gut metagenome | biome: gut microbiome; feature: rumen; material: fiber-attached | host: Bos | place: Iran: Karaj | collected 2018-10 | reverse complement strand
CCGCTAATCATTACACCTTTGCTGAATCCGGTGGTTCCAGATGTGTAGCTTATCATTGCAAGCTCCTGATTCTCACGCTCTGCATAGCAGATAAGATCAGAGGTGTAACCGTTAGGGTATGTCTCTTTGAACAGGGTGTCTAAATATCTAACAATTTTTTGAATGCCTATGCCGTCACGCTGGTGTATGCATCTGAAGTCATCAAGTGAGAATACTGCAAGCAGGTCCTCCATCTTCTCCTCCTCAAGACTGTCCCAGTTCTTGTCACTACAGAAAAGCATAACTGAGTCAGAGTGGTTCACTATGTGGTGTACGTCATTAGGGTTGAAGTCCTGTAATATAGGAACTATAACCGCACCGTAAGTTACCACTGCCACGTATGTTATGGCCCAGTTCGGAGTGTTCTTACCAATAAGTGAAATCTTGTCACCTTGCTGTATGTTTGCCTCTCTGAACAGAAGGTGCAAACGCGCTATCTGTGTAGCTGCTTCTCCGTATGTGTAAGTTTGACGAGTGGAGTAGTTAGTGTAAGCTGGAAGGTCCCAGTTTGACTTGAAACTGTTTTCAAGCAGTTTAATGAAATTTTGTTCTATCATAGTCTAATAGGTTAATTGTTTGTTTAAATCCCATACTCCTCCTTAAAGTAGTCTGGAAGTCCTGGCTCAAACGCAGGCAGATGTACTATCTCAAGTTTGAATTTCATGTTGAGGTATCTCTTAACTATTGCATCATAGTGTTCTCCACGCTCGTTTTGTCTGATGATACTGTTCACCTCACTATATTTCCATCCAAGATTGTCCTCGTCTGTCATGCCGCACATGCCGTCTGACGGCGCTTTATGTGTGAGGCTCTGTGGCAGCCCTATGTAATCACCTATAGCCACCACCTCCTCTGTTGTGAGACGGCAGATAGGAGCAAAGTCTCCCGCGCTGTCACCATAGTGGGTGGAGTAGCCCTGCACATCCTCGCTGCGGTTACAGGTGTTTACCACGCGGCAGTTGCCCATAATGGCTGCAATGCCGTAAAGAGTAACCATTCTTAGGCGTGACGGAGTGTTTGTCTTGTATTGTGGTGTAGGCTCCATTCCCGATAAGGCGTTTGTGAGCCCTTTGTACGCATCTGCAATGTTCACCACCTTATGTTCAATGCCAAGATGCTTCACCACACTGTGAGAGTCTTCTATGTCAGCCTGCTCTCCGTTAGGCATTAATACGCCAAAAACCCTATCCCTGCCAAGCGCCTTGACAAGTAGACCGGCCACCACTGTGGAGTCTTTTCCTCCGCTTATGCCTATAATGACCTTTGTGGAACTGTTACCGTTTTTTGAAAACCATTCCTGTATCCATTTGATACAGGAGTTGGTTACATCTTCAACGTTAAAAATATAAGGTGCCATTAACGCTATTATATTTTGGTTACAAGAAGTTCTGTACGGCGGTTCTCAGCACGTCCGGCCTCTGTCTTGTTTGAGGCTACAGGTTTGGTCAGACCATAACCCTTTGATGTAAGTCTTTCTGGTGCAATGCCGTGCTGTATCAGGTAGTCAACCACAGATTTTGCACGTCTTTCAGAAAGACCTTGGTTGTATGCCTTAGAGCCGCGGTTATCTGTATGTCCTTGAATTTCAATGTGCAGGGTAGGATTGTCAGTGAGAAGTTTGATAACATTGCTCAGCTCTACTATAGACTCATCACTAAGATCAGCCTTGTTAGTTTCAAAGAAGAGGTTCTTAAGAGCCACGTTCTTGCCTATGGCTATCTTCTTAAGCACGATGTCCTTCTCTATCTCCTTGTATTCAGTCTGCTCAGGGAGTTCAAAGTTCTCAGAGTGGAACAGATAGCCAGGGTAACTTACAGCGATACCGTAGTTTGAGCCACCTGGAATCATTATACGGTAGGCGCCGCTCTCCTCAGCCTCCTGTGTGGCTATAACCTGACCTAACTTGTTGTCAGAAAGAGCCACTTTTGCCTTCAGGTATACTGAGTCATCACCCATCACAATACCCTTGAGAAGAGTCACCTTGGTGGTGTCTATCAGGCTCTCATTCTGGATGTTGATTCCTGCAAGCAGTTTGTTTGAAAGCATGCTGAGCGGAGATGGGAAACCATCAGCCATCTCTTTGGCTATCACGTATGAAACTGCGTAAAGGTCAAAACCGCCCTTGCCGCCTTCACGTGAAGAAGAGAGATATGCGTAGCGCTCTGAATTTGATTTGGTGAAGAAGATATCATCTGCGGTTGAGTTTACTGGCTCGCCTACGTTCACAGGCTCACCCCACTCACCGTCTTTAATCTGGCTATAGTAGACATCATATCCGCCAAGCCCCTCACGTCCGTTTGATGCAAAGTAGAGAATAGAGTCGCCCACAAGCTCTGGAGCAATGTCATCTCCCTTTGAGTTGATCTTATCTCCAAGCCATACTGGTTTGCTCCATTTGCCTTTTTCATTCTTATGACTTACGTACAAATCCTGTCCGCCAAGACCTCCCTTGCGTTCAGTAGAGAAGTAGATTGATGTCATATCAGCGTTGAAACATGACTTCTTGATGGTTGATGAACATATCTTCATCTTGCCCACCTTTGTCCACTTGCCGCCTTTGTTTGCGTAGATGTATACTCTGCCGCTCTGATTCTTACCGTTGTAGGCATATACTGTATCCTCACTCTTCCATGCCACTACGTCAATGTGTGACACTTTCTTGTTGAGGGCGATCATCTTAGCGTCCTTCTCCCATGTAAAGCCCTCGCCTTTAGCCTGAAGTGCTGTCTCCTTGGTGTAGCCGTGGTTAAGCACTTTGGATGATGTGTAGGCCATTTTGTTGTTGTCCGAGTTTAGAACCGTGTTGTACTCGTGATCAGCGGTGTTAAGACTGTCAAGTGGAATAAGATAGCATTTGCTATCCACCGCAAGTGCTGCTGCTGAAATTAGTGAGAGTGCTGTGATAAATATCTTTTTCATAATTATTTGCATTGTTTAGTGTAATACTCCTGTGCATTTTTGGCTCCTAATTCAGCGGCCTTCTCCAAATCATCGCACGCCTTGCCAAACTCTCTCATATCCTCCTCTACAATGGCTCTGTTAAGGTAAGCATCGCCGTAGTTAGTGTTGGCGTCTATAGCCTTGTTGTACTCTTTCAGAGCTTCGTCAAGTTTCTGCTGGTTGTAAAGAGTGTTGCCCTTCCCAAGGTACGCCGATGCCATGTTCTTATTATTTGCAATGGCTGTGTCAAAGTTTGCTATTGACTCATCTGTCTTTCCTGCCTGGCTGAGAATGAATGCTTTGGCTGTATAATAGTCAGAGTTGGTTACGTCCTTCTCAAGGAGCTGGTCAATAAGGCGTATTGAATTTACTGTGTCTTTCTTAATTCTCCACAGGGCTGTGGCGTAGTTGAACTTGGCTATGGCGTTTGTACTGTCAGCCTTAAATGACTGTGTGTAGCAGTCAAAAGCCTTGCTATCCTCACCCATGGCCATGTAGCAGTTCCCTAACTCATTATAGGTAAGTGCGTTCCCGCCTTTAGTGAAGTTTATCTGGTTAAATACCTCTATGGCGTCAGTGTATTTGCCTGTTGACTCCAGAATGGCAGCCTTGTCAAGCAGAGCGTCAGAGTTGTTCGGGTCATTTTCAAGAGCTTTGTTTATTTCATCAACAGCAGCGCTGATATTTCCCACTCCATAGTAAATTTTAGCCTTTAGAATGTGACAGTCTGTTGTATTTTTTTCACCAAGCAGACGAATTGCGTTGTCAACGTCGCTCATGGCCTTGTTATAACTTTCAAGGTTGAACTGAGCCACAGCTCTGTTGTAATAGGCTTTTGCAAATGTAGAGTCAATTGCTATTGCCGCACTGAACTTGGTGGCTGCATCCTGATAGTTCCCCATTCTCAGATACGCAATACCATCATTGTAAGCAACCTCTTGTTCCGGCAGTTGTAACACGCTAGCAACCACCGCTTTTTTTCCGGCGGCCGATGCTGATATGGTGGAGCATACCGCCAGTAGTAAAATAAACGCTGTCTTTTTCATTTTTATAATGTTGTTTGCCATTTCCATGCTGATGCCAGAGTCTCTCTCATATCCTTCTCCGCCTTCCATCCTAATTCATTGTTTGCGTATGAGGCGTCAGCCCATACCTTCTCAATGTCCCCTTCACGTCTTGGGCCTACCTTGTAATTTAGTTTGACTCCGGTTACATCTTCAAAAGTCTTAATTATCTCAAACACAGATGTGCCTACTCCTGTGCCTATGTTGAACACCTCCACATTCTGCTTCTGCTTTCCAGATTCCATTCTCTCCACTGCCTTTATGTGGGCCTTTGCCAGGTCTGTCACATTTATGTAGTCACGTATGCAGGAGCCGTCAGGTGTGTCATAGTCATTACCAAAAACTGTAAGACACTCTCTAATGCCCGCTGCGGTCTGGGTCACGTATGGTATGAGGTTTTGTGGCACTCCAAGCGGCAGCTCGCCTATGAGGGCTGACTCATGCGCTCCTATTGGGTTGAAGTAGCGAAGCATGACAGCGTGCAGCGTGTTGCATGAGCTCACGGTGTCACGTATTATCTCCTCGCATATCTGTTTTGTGTTGCCGTATGGAGAGAGTGCAGGTTGTATTGGAGCCTCTTCTGTAACCGGCAGTTCCTCGGGCTGTCCGTATACGGTGCATGATGATGAGAATACAAGGGAGCTTGCTCCATAGCGTTTCATGCACTCCAGCACATTTATTATGCCTGTAAGGTTGTTCCTGTAGTATTTCAGAGGCTCTTTCACAGACTCGCCCACAGCCTTGCTGGCTGCAAAGTGAATTATGGCCTTTATGCCCGGCTCCGCCTCAAAAACACTCCCAAACGCCTCCAGATCAGTGCAGTCTACGTTGTAAAATGGAACTTTTCTGCCTGTTATTCCATAAATTCCGTCAAGCACACTCTCCTTGGAGTTTGACAGGTTGTCAACTATTACAGGTTCATGCCCGGCCTCAATCAACTCTACAACTGTGTGAGAGCCTATATAGCCTGTTCCGCCTGTTACTAAAATCTTCATAAGATTATGTTTTTCCGTATGAAATACAAAGTTAAACAAAATTCTTTATCTTTGCACCTGAAATGGGTAGAATTTTAGCAATTGACTATGGAAAAAAGCGAGTGGGGCTTGCAGTTACAGATCCGCTGAAGATTATTGCGGGTGGGTTAACCACTGTAGAGGCCTCTCAGGTACTTGATTTTCTGAAAAACTATGTGGCTCAGAATCAGGTGGAGCTTATAGTGGTGGGTTTGCCTAAAACTGTAAAAAACACTCCGTCAGAGTCAATGAACTATATACGCCCGTTTGTTGACAAACTGAAAAAGACGCTGCCTGACATCCCTGTCACCTTCTACGATGAAAGGTTTACCTCAGTTCTGGCACATAAGGCTATGCTTGACGCCGGCCTTAAGAAGAAGGACAGGGCAAACAAGGCGCTTGTTGACGAAATTAGCGCAACTATTATTTTACAAGATTATTTAACATCGGTGGAAATTATATGATTTACCCAATTTTAATTTACGGAAACTCAGTGCTGAAGAGAGTGGCTGAGCCTATAAACAAGGATTATCCTGAACTGCGGACTCTTATTGATGATATGTTCAAGACACTAACCAAGGCTGAGGGAGTTGGTCTGGCTGCTCCGCAGATAGGTCTTTCAATACGTCTTTTCATTATAGATCTCTCTCCACTTGCAGAGGATAACCCAGAGTTCAAGGACTACAAGAAGGTTTTCATTAACCCTACCATTATTGAGTACAGTGATGATGAGAAGACTGCCGAAGAGGGTTGCTTGAGCCTTCCAGGCCTTTCTGAGAATGTGCGCCGCTCAGTGTCAGTAAAGATAAATTACTTTGATGAAAACTGGAATGAGCACACAGAGGTGTTCTCTGAGTTCCCTGCTCGTGCCATTCAGCATGAGTATGACCATCTTGAAGGTCATGTATACACAGATAGGATTTCTCTCATACGCAAGCAGTTCATCTCCAAGAAACTGCAGGCGCTTACAAAGGGGAAGTTCAGTTGTCGCTACAAGGTAAGACAGTAGGGGCTGGAGTGAAAAGCTCCTCCTGGATTGATTTAAGCAGGGCAAAGATCTGACGGTTCACGTCATCATCTTGCCCGTTTTTTATTATTATGTCTGCACGGCGCAGTTTGCTGCTCTCATCAGACTGTGACGCCATACGCTTTTCTATCTCCTCGTCGCTCATATTGTCACGCTCTTTAAGGCGCTTGATTCTCACATTAACGGGAGCTGCCACCACTATAGTCTTGTCTACATATTTATCAAGCCCGCATTCAAATAAAATGGCGCTTTCAATAACGGTTACGTTTGACTCTTGCTTCTCCTGCCACACTTTAAATGCCTTAAACACAGCAGGGTGGACAATGGCGTTCATCTTAGCCCTCAAATCAGGGTCTGAGAAAATCTTCCTGGCCACAAACTTTCTGTCAAGTTTCTCCACGGGTACGCTGTCCTCGGTGTAGGCAACCACAGTGTAAGCCTCCTCGCCAAGCAGTTCAGTGATGGCGGTTTTAACGCTGAAGTCCTCATCCATGATGCGTTTGGCTTCAGTATCGCTGTAAAAAACGGGTAGGGACGCTATTTCAAGCAGTTTGCAGATGTATGTCTTTCCGCTGCCTATGCCGCCTGTAACTCCAATAACCATTAGTAGACTATATATTCAACGCTCTCAGGGCTGAGCTTGTAGTTTATAACTCCGTCTGGAACCTTCTTAACCATGAGGAACAGATTCTTGGAGTTGCTGTCTATAAGGTCCTCATAGTCAATGCAGATATTGAATCCTCCTGGTGTCACTTTGTTATAACGGCTCTTGCCTACATTATACTTTACCGTCACCTCGCTTGGAATGGTCTTCACCTTGTACTGCTTAGGCACGTTAATGACCTTTACAGGCACGCTGACTGAGCCTTCAATGTAGATTTCAACCGGAACCATTACATCCACCTGAGGGTGGTCTGTCTTAACCTGTGACGGAATGTTGAGGCGCAGAGTGGTGCGCAGTGTGTCAGAAAGGTTTTTGGCAGTGAGGAGTGATGTGCATATTGTGTCAATTGTGTCAAGGCGCTCCTGCGATGCGTAGATTGTAATCTTCTGCGGCTCCACTGTGCATGAGTCACTTATGCAGTATTGGTCATTGCACGTGACGCTGCGCTGCAGTTTTACAGGCACCTTCTTTGATTTGAGCACGCCCTTCTCTATAACTATGTCATCAGGTGAGTAGTCCACAATTACTGTGGTGCTTGGCATCTTGGCTCGCAGCTGCTTCTCAAACAGTGCGGCCGTAGGAAATGAAACCTTCTTGGACTTTGCTATTTCAGGGTGCTGCGCAAAGTCAAAAACAAGTGAGTCTGACTCGTTACGCCAGAGGCCTATGAGAATGTTCCCCTTGTCTTTCAGCTTGACATCTATTGAGGTGGCGAGGTCTGCTGAAAACTCTACATCGTTGGGGACATTAATATACTTTATGTTTATAGTGACTCGGTCTTCATACGTCTTGTTCAGCGATGCAAAGATCCAGAAGCCAACGGCAATGGCCACAAAGAAGAGGAAAATCAAGATGTTTGTTGAAAAAACAAATGACTTGGCTTTCCTCCCTAATTCTTTGAGTGTCTCTATAAACTTTTCGTTGTTCATTTACTTCTTCTCGGCTGTTACTGTGTTTGATGCGTCAGCAGCGGTGTCTGCTGCAGAAGCGTATACAGAGCCCTTGTCAATTGTAATCTTAACACCCTCTGATATCTCCAGTATGATGGTGTCAGGTTTTACAGATTTAACTTTTCCGTAGATGCCGCCGGCGGTGATAACCTTGTCACCCTCCTTGATGCTGTCACGGAACTTCTTAATCTCCTTCTGCTTTTTCATCTGTGGACGAATCATGAAGAAATAGAATACTACAAAGATAAGCACAAGCATTATAAGTGTGCTGTATGTGCCGGTGCCGTTTGGTGCTGCGGCTGCCTGTAAAAGGATTGTGTTCATAATTTATAATTTTTAGTTTGTATTACATTATTTTACTACTGCCACTTTCAGCAGTTTGCCCTCTTTTTTGAGGCGTGAGGCTATGGCGTCAAGCACGCCGTTCACAAAGTTCTTGCTATCAGCCTTGCAGTAGAACTTTGTTATCTCAATATACTCGTTAAGTGATACGCTAAGAGGTATGGCCGGGAATGTGGTTATCTCTGCAAGCGCCACAATAAGTATGGCCATCTCCATTGCTCCTATGCGGTCCTCATTCCAGTTCTTGGCCGTCTCTACAACCATCTTTGTATAATTTTCCTTGTTCGTGACAGTAGCGGTGAGCAGCTCTTCTGCAAATGTGCGGTCTGTATCATCGCGGTACATAGGAATGAGCTCCTGTTCCTCTCCCTTCTCCTCGGTAAAGTGCTTTATAGTCTTTTCTATGAAGCTTAACACGGTCTCGATGTCATCATTCCAGTAGATGTCCATGTCTTCAAGCTGACTATCAAGATTTTCTGATACTGCAAGCACCTTTCTGTAGAGCTTGCGCCACAGCATCTTGTCATCTTCATAGTTGTTTGAAGGCGCTGCCATATACTCTTTGTACACATCGCTCTCAGCAATCTCCTCATATATGGCCTTGATAAACTCGTTGTCCTCATCCCAGCCTATCTTCTTCTTCTCTACATACTCTGCAAGAGTTTTGTTCTTAAGCAGCTGTTTGTAGAAGCGGTTGTTTATGAAACGTTTGTTAGGGTTTGCCTCCTCTGCTGTTGGACGCAGTTTGTTGAGTCCGATTTCAATTCTTTTTACTGCGTATTTTGTAATTTCAATTGGAAGGAGCAGAAGCCAGAAATATAGTTCGTATGTCTTGTTAAGACTCAGATTTTGCTGTTTGAGGGAATACTGCAAGTCCGGCTGCGGATTGTTCTGCCAGGAGTACATGAGCTGTACTGTTTTGGTCCTGATAAGTGTTCTGTTAATCATCGTTATGATTTTTCATATACTATAGTTTGCAAAAATAGATAAAAATTTTGATTAATTTCACCTCTAAAGTTAAAATTTATTGATACATGTGAATTTAATACGTTTTTTATTTTGAGTTTTATGAAAAAATAATGATTTTTGTAACATCAAATTAATAATTCATATTAACTAAACGAGGAGAAATGATTAGTTTTTTTAACAGAACACCTAAAGAGGAGCCTCAAAGGGTGCAGAGAGAAGAGAGAGAGGACAAGGAGATTGTATTTTCTAAAACCGTGAAGGCGGGGAAGAGGGTGTATTATCTTGATGTCAAAAAAGACCGTCGTGGGGATTTGTTCCTTTCAATTACAGAGAGCAAGCGCAAATCTGTAACAGAAGAGGGACAGTTTGTATTTGAAAAACACAAAATATTCCTGTATAAGGAGGATTTTGACAAGTTTGAAGATGCTATGACAGAGGTTCTTGGCTATATGCGTCAGGCAATGCCTGCAGCTGAGGCTGAGAGCGCTGAAGAACCACAAGCTGAGGAGGCTAAGGCTGAAGAGCCTGCTACTGAGGAGTAAGGCTCAAAAGGAACATGAAAAGAGGGTGGCCGCAAGCCACCCTCTTTGTTTTTAGCGCCAGCACGCTTCAGCGTGCCGTGCGGTCAGTTTACTGGTATCTGACTATCGTCTGCTCTCTATCAGGTCCTACAGACACAATCTTGATAGGCACCCCAAGGAAATCCTCCAGGAAGTCAAGGTATGCGTTGAACTCCTCTGGGAACTCATCCTCAGATGTCATCTTAGTCATATCTGTCTGCCAGCCGTCAAGTTCTGTGTAGACAGGCTCAATCTTCTTATCGCATATCTCGTATGGGAAGTAGTCAATCTCCTCGCCGTCAATCTTATAAGCCACGCAAGCCTTGATTGTTGGGAAGGTGTCAAGCACATCACTCTTCATCATGATAAGGCGTGTCACGCCGTTAATCATCACGGCGTAGCGTAGAGCTACAAGGTCAATCCAACCACAGCGGCGGCGGCGTCCTGTAACGGAACCGAACTCATGGCCTTTCTCACAAAGGGTGTTGCCAATCTCATCAAAAAGCTCGGTAGGGAACGGACCGGCACCTACACGTGTGCAATATGCCTTGAATATGCCGTATACATCACCTATCTTGTTTGGCGCAATACCAAGTCCGCTGCAAGCTCCAGCGCATATTGTGTTTGATGATGTTACAAAAGGATATGAACCAAAGTCAACATCAAGCATTGTGCCCTGGGCGCCCTCACAGAGAATTGACTTGTCATCTGCAAGAAGTGCGTTAACGTAGTGCTCGCTGTCAATAAGGGTGAACTTCTTGAGGTACTCAACGCCCTCCATCCACTCCTTCTCTATGGCGTCAACATTGTACTCAAAGTTCATGCCTTTAAGCATGGCCTCATGGCGTGCCTTCGCCTTAGCGTACTTTTCTTGGAAGTTCCCTAGAATATCACCCACACGCAGACCGTTACGGCTAACCTTGTCTGTATATGTAGGGCCTATTCCCTTGCCGGTGGTGCCAACCTTGGCGTCACCCTTGGCTGCCTCATTGGCGGCGTCAAGCGCACGATGGGTAGGCATTATAAGGTGTGCCTTCTTTGATATATAGAGTCGCTTGGTAAGATCATGGCCTGAAGCGGCCAGGGCCTCGGCCTCAGCCTTGAAAAGAGCAGGGTCAAGCACTACACCGTTACCTATAATATTTATCTTGTTTCCTTGGAATATACCAGATGGAATAGAACGCAGAACGTATTTCTGACCGTCAAACTCTAGTGTGTGACCAGCGTTTGGACCGCCTTGAAAACGTGTAACTACATCATAATCAGGAGTAAGGACGTCAATTACCTTGCCCTTGCCCTCGTCGCCCCATTGGAGGCCTAATAAAACATCAGCTTTTGCCATTTCTTTATCGTTGTATTTTTACGAACTACAAAAGTACATTAAATAATTGAAAATTGAAAGTTGAAAGTTGAAATTTAAATTTAATTGTGTATCTTTGCAAACAAGAAAAACATTTAACAGTTTATTTTTATGGCATACGTTATTAAAGATACATGCATTGCATGTGGTACTTGCATCGGAGAGTGCCCACAAGAGGCTATCTCTGAAGGTGACATCTATTCTATCAACCCAGATCTTTGCGTTGACTGCGGCACTTGCGCTTCAGTTTGCCCAACAGAGTCTATTGTAGAGGGTTAATAGTAATTCTGTAAAAAAAGAGGCGGTGAACATTTGCTCACCGCCTCTTTTTTTATTGGAAGGATTTATGCTTTGTTCTTCTTGCTAAAATTGCGGGCTATCCACTTAGGTGCTATGATGGCGCCTATGATAAGGTAGTTGTAGTAGGTAAGCAGACGCCACATTGATGTGATGAGCAGGAGTACCACGCCGGCTGCAGGTACGTACTCTCCTAAATAGCTCTCAAACAGCACTTCTATGAAGCCGCTACCGCCTGGGGTTGGTGCTATCATCATCACCACCATGGTTATTATCTGGCGGCAAACCACTATGATATTGTCATAGAATGATAGGAAGCTGACATCGCCGGAGGTGCTGAATGCCATAATAAGTACGTTCACTATGCTGAAGCGGGCTATCCAGAGCAGGGCGCTTAGACCGCCTGTCTGGAGCCAGAAGGAGAACGGTTTCACCCTCATGCGGCGTGAACATACGCGTATGTCAGCTGCGGTGCGCATGGCGGCGAACTTCCAGCGGCGCAGAAACTTGATTTTGAATATTTGTTTTATCATCCAGGCCAGTGCGGTGGGCTTGATAAAGATGCCTACAAAGAGTATGGCCACCCATACCACCTTAAATATATAGCCTATAAGGAAGAGTGAGAGAATGCTTGCCATAAAGGTGCCGTTTACGTTGAACAGGTCCTGTATGGGCAGTATCATCAGCATTATTGGGAATGATAGTACAAAGAATAGCTCGTCAAGGAATAGTGACACAATGCAGATGGCTGTGCTCTCCCCAAACTTCACGCCTTCTTTGTTTATGAAAAGCATCTCAAGGGTGGAACCACCTGCGGCTGAAGGTGTTATGGCTGATGTGAACTCATATAGCATTCTTACGCGGAAGAGCCCCCAGAATGTTATTTTCTTCTCACTGAGCAGCCAGAGGCGCAGCATGCCGGCTCCGTCTCTTATCATTACAGTCAGTACGGCAAGTAGCAGGAACAGGGTGGTGTAGCCTGTTATGTAGTCTGGGAGCCAAACCTCTTTGAAGGAGCTGAACTCTGATGTGAATTGCCATACCACACCTGCCAGACCAAACATTATAGGAAGTATGATGTGTTTGGTGTGGAGTTTGCTCGCTACTGTATGTTCTGTTTTCTGTGCCAATTTATTTGCTTTGTTTGCGCTTTATGAGAGACCTGTAGCGGTCTTCCACCTCTGGCATAAGCTTTTT
>JAEEGL014983094.1_pt1 | contig 12422 bp, 12 predicted proteins | sample 9134231 | NCBI WGS metagenome assembly JAEEGL01 (sample SAMN16246548, study PRJNA631951) | gut metagenome | biome: gut microbiome; feature: rumen; material: fiber-attached | host: Bos | place: Iran: Karaj | collected 2018-10 | reverse complement strand
GGAACGGAAGCGGCGTTTTCCGACGCAGTTTTTTCCTGCGGTGGAGACTGTTCGGCGGGTTTTACCTCGGCATAGACAGAAGTTTCCGCCGGAGCAGGGCGAACCGCGGCACCAGAGATGGGGGTACCTCCGTAAGGGTCATCCTGACCGCTTTCCTGTTCCACCGTGACGACCGCCGCGGAAGGCGAGCCGGCGGAAACATACTGGCTGTAAACAAAGCCGTCTTTTCCGTCAATGTTTACAGAGGTCCATTCACCAGAAACGCCGGTAATCGTCAGTGTCTTGCCGCTGCTGTATGTCCCGAGTACGGTACTGGAAGTGTCCGGGCCGGAACGAAACGTTACATACATGGCATTGATGTAACCGGGCGAGGACTCCTGTGAAGCGGTAATGGCCGCAGTCGGCTCGGAAGAATCAAGAGCAAGATACTCAGAGGAGACGTAGCCGTTGCTTCCGTCCCAGCTGACAAGATACCAGTATGGGTCGGAACGGTTGAGAACCTCGACCTCCGTACCCTCCGGAATGCCTGTAAAAACCGCAAAGGACATGCCAGGACCGGTCCGGACGTTCACCTCGCTGCCGGTTACGGTCGCCTTCTCTGCAAAGGCTGCAGCAGGAAAGAGAGAGAATAACAGCAGGACGGTCAAAACGGAAAGAATACGATGACGCCGCATGAGCACACCTTCTTTCTGCAGGTCAGGAAGACAGTTATCTGCTGGCCAGAGCCCGCTCCAGCCAGACAGCGGCTACATCGATTGCAGCATACAGGCTGTCCTTTTCCGTCTTTTTTACGACACGGTCTCTGGATTTGACGGAAGCGTCCGTGAGCTGAAGCTGAACAGATACTTTTGTTGCAACATCCAGATCTTTTACCTTTTTCGTTTCAAGAATCTGCATCATAATGACGTATTTGTCAGCAAAACTGCCGTAGTATATAATGTTGTCCTTGCGCTGAAGGGGATGCCCCTTGTACTCCAAAGTCTTTGCCAAGTCAAACACCTCCAATAGTGTAATCAAAATGTAACATAATGTCACGATAATGTCAAGAATAAAAGCGCGGCAGTCTGAAAAACAAGCTTCCGGAGAGAGAAACGACGGCAGGCGTTCAGCCTTCGATGATTACAACGCCACCGTTGGCAGGAGTGGAATTTCCTCCGTCATAGATGTTGTCCCAGTAATAAGAGCTGTCAAAGTCATCCGTCGTAATTCCGCCTTCAATGAGATCCTGGTCACTGCGTGCGGTCTGCTCGGGCGCCTCGATAAACAGATGGGTGTCCGGTCCGAGATAGGGGTAGGTAAAATCGTCCCAGGCCAGCCCCGTGTGGATCTTGCTCATAACCTGACGCCAGACACGGGCAGCGGGATTGCCGTTTGAGTTAATGCGCTCAGGGATGTCAAAACCTGTCCAGACAACGGCAACATAGTATGGCGTCACACCGGCAAACCAGCGGTCTTTATATTCGCCGGAGGTGCCCGTCTTCCCTGCGACAGGCATGTTGTTAAGGCGGGCTTCGGTACCGGTTCCTTCATTCACGGCATTTTTCATCATCCAGGTAAGGCAGTAGGCCGTGTTGGGGTCAAAGGCGGCGATCGTCTGAGGAACATTGTCCAGAACAATATTGCCGCTGCTGTCCGTCACCATGGAATAGGTTCGGCTGTAGGTGAAGATACCGTCGTTGACGATGGAACAGTAGGCCTGAGCCATCTCCCGGACCGAGACACCGTTGGTGAGCTGGCCGAGGGCCATGGGTGCATAAGCGGCATCATCCGGAACAAGACTGGGCAAGCCGAGGCGCTGCGTCAGATAGTCCTAAGAGGTCCGGGGACCTTCCGGAAGTCTGTCAACGAGCTGCGCGGCGACTGTATTCAGGGACCATTTCAGGGCCTGGTAAATGGAAAGAACACCGTAGTTCTCATAATTGTCATTATGCGGATACCAGCTCGTTCCGTTCAGGACAATGTAATTTGCATCATTGACCAGAGTGTCCGGTGTGATGAGGCCTTCGTTCAGCGCCGGCCCGTAGCTTGCAAGGGGCTTGATGGAAGAGCCGGGGGAGCGCGTTGCACCGCCGTAGTTGACGCCCCCCGAACTGATGGGAACGGCACGGTTGAGACCGAAATTGATGGTCTTTTCTCCGACTCCTCCGCACAGGGCAAGGATCCTTCCGTCATACGGATTCATCACTACGATGGCGCTTTGAAACTGCTGTTCATAGCGGCCGCCTTTCGGCATCTTCTCCGGATCACTGTAAAGCTCATCGACAATAGCCTGCATACCGGTGTCCATGCAGCTGTAGATCTGGTATCCGCCGTTGTACAGGAGCTTTTCGGCGGCATCGTAATTCAGGCCTTTCGTGTTCATCAGATCCCGAATGACGTCCCGGCTCAGGGCTTCTTCATAATAGCCGTATATTTCCTGATTGTATTCCTGATTGGGCGTGCGGGTGAAAACCAGCTCTTCCGCAACGGCGTTTTTCCACGTGCTGTAGTCAATGTAGCCCTGTTCGTACATTTCCCGGAGAATCACTTCCTGCCGGTTCTTGTTGTTCTCCTCGTTATAGAAGGGGTCATAGTAGGTGGGCTTATTGGTAATACCGATAATGGAAGCACACTCAGCGAGGCTGAGCTCGGAAACTTCTTTTCCGAAATAGGTCTGAGCGGCGGTACCGACACCATAGCAGCCTTCGCCGAAATAGACGGCATTGAGATACCATTCAAGAATCTCCTGCTTATCATATTTCTTCTCCAGCTCCAGGGCGCCGAAAATCTCCGTCAGCTTGCGCTGAACGGTAACCTGGTCTTTTCCGGTGAGGTTTTTGAGAAGCTGCTGCGTGATGGTGGAACCGCCGTAGCTCGTCTCCATACGTGCAAACATTTCGACAAAAGCCCCGGCAGTGCGGTACCAGTCAACGCCCTTGTGATCATAGAAACGCTTGTCTTCAATAGCGATAAGCGCCTGCTCAAGATATTTTGGCATCTCCTCATACTCGACCCAGATCCGGCGCTGATCCCCGCCGATCGTGATCGCCTCTTCCCACTGACCGCTGAGATTCTGAACCCAGATGGTGCTTGCCTCGCTCAGCTGATAGTCCTCCAGCGAGAGATCCAGGTCCGGCGTCAGGCAGGTTTTGACATAATAAGCAAAGATGCAGGCAAAGAGAACGCCGGTAATAAGAAGAATCAGAAGAACGGAGCCGATAATGCGAAAAAGGGTGCCGAGAACGGCAGAGGCGGCTTCCGCGGTGAAACCCGTGACCTTCAGAACACTGCGGGCTCCGCGTTTTAACTTTTTCCGGCCGGCGGATGCGGGCTTCTGTTCTGCCACGGGCAACACCCCTTCCACAGTGACTTTACAAAAGAAGGAAAGAAAAAGATCCGCGATGAATAGTCGTAGTATTATAACACAGCTTGTCAAATTCGCATAGCGCTGAGAGGAAAGTTAACCCATTTTTAAGAAATCAGGTATTGCTTGCCTTGAAAAAAAGACTGTGCTATGATGAATCAAACAGGAAAAAGAGGGGAAGCGGATGAAGAGAAACAGATGGCGGCGTCTGCTGCCGCTGGCGCTGGCAATACTGATTCTCTCGGGATGCGCGTCTGCGGAGGAGATTCCGCCTGCGGAAACGGAACAGGAGGGTCAAACAGAGGAAGAAAGCGTTCCCACCCGGTATACCCGGCACTACGGCATTCAGGTGAAGGAACTCGCTGCGGATCATTCCGCAGTCCTCTTCCAGGACGGAAGCGAAAAAGGCTTTCTGGCGCTGATCAGCAGGAAAACGGGAGAGGAGATTCCGGAAGACCTGAAGAACGATCCGGATTTCTTCAATGACGGACGCTATGACGTTTATGAAAACGAACTGGTATTCGTCAGCAGAGAAGGCAGACAGAGAAGCCTGAAGGGATACAGCCCTTTGCATGCCCCGGAAAACAGCGGGGATCGCGATGAGTATTTCTCAGAATCAAGAGCGAGAGCATTTCTGCTGAGAGAGGACGAAACGGTGCTCGCCCTGGAGAGCAGCTACGAAGCCTGGCAGGATCCCCGCTCATCCCCTCACTATCAGACAGAACTGCGATATTATCTCCGTGTTCTTGAAAGAGACGGGAGAGAGCGGAGCTGTTCGGAACTGGTGTTCGAGTCAGAGGACAGCCCGAATTTTTCCGAGGCGGTTTCCATCGGAGATCTGCTGGCTTTTCCACAGGGGAAATCCGTGCAGTTTTACGGGACGGACGGGGGGAAACGCTTCTCCGTTGAAACGCCGTTTCCGGTTTCGGAACTCTGTCGTGCAGAGGAAAGAACGCTTGCCGTCATCCTTGAAGAAGGCAGCGAAAAATGGCTCAGCATCGTTGACGTGGATGCCAGAACGGCAACGGTTCCGGAAAATGTTCCGGGAAACGCGCATGCTTTCTGCCGGGGGGCGGAGACGGGTCAACTGTTGTTTTTGAGAGAGTCGGAACTGTTTTCCTGGAAGCAGCAGACTGCACAGTCAGAAAAACTGATATCCCTTTTCACTCTGCAGATTGATCCGATGTCTGTCGGCGCTTTCTATGCGGGCAGGGACGGCTCGCTCCATTTTCTGATCCATGACAGGATGGATACCGGAAGCGTTCACGAGGTGTATCTCGCTGCGATGCCCGAAGAGGTTCCGACTGACAGGAGAATTCTGACACTGGGCTTCTCCGGAATTTCAGGCAGCCTGACCGACCTGATTCTGCGCTTTAACGGAAGCAGGAAAGACCTGTGGATTGAAACGGTCGACTTCCGGAATCTGGATGGCCAGGTTCCTGCCTCCGGAGACAGCGTCACAGACATTGTGGTGATGGATGAGGCGCTTTACGGTGAACTGCTTCATGCGGGACAGCTTGCAGACCTCAGTGAAATGTTCCTCGACGACCCCAAATATCCGGAACGAAGCATGATTGCTTCAGTGCGGCGGGGCCTCAGTGACGGAGAAAGTGCGCTCTTTCGGCTTTCGGGGGTTTTCCGGATCGAGTCCATGGCCTGTGACCGGAGTACAGCCGGAGGGAAAAGCAGCCTTTCGATGGAGGAACTGCGGCAGATCCTTTCTGCCATGCCGACGGGAAGCAGTCTGTATGAGCCTTATTATACGTCGGACAGACTGCTGAAGCATCTGGCGGAGGCAAATCGCCTGCCCGAAGAAGAATACGGACGGACATCCCCGGAACTCCGGGGAAAACTCGAGGAGTTCTCCAGACTTCAGCCGGAACATTATGATTACCGCAGCTATGCTGCCGATACGGAGAGCATGGAGCGCAGAATCTACAGCGGCCGGCTGCTGATGCTGCAGGCGCATATCGGGTCTCTGGAAGAACTGAAATGGTACGATGCTTTCTTCCCGGGCGGCGCGAGTTTTCCGGGCTGGCCGGGAGAGACGGGGTCACAATCCCTGTTTCGTTTTGATGAGAGCCTCGGAATATCCTCAGATGCTCGTCCTGAGGTCAGACGTGCTGCCTGGCAGTTCGTGCGGGAGATCCTGTCCGAAACCTATATGCAGAGTCATTACGGATTTCCTGTCAGGGAAGCGGTCCTGAATGGCATCATAATAGGGGATATGGAAAACATCGAGTACCTGGTCGATGAGAAAGGAAAACCGGAACTGGACCGAAACGGAAACAGAATCGAACGGGCCCGGAGCACCTGGTACTCTCCGGAATGGAGACGGCACGGAGAGTATGCCCTGACAGCAGCGCAGAGGGAAAAACTGATGACCCTGATCCGTCAAGCAGTTTAGCACAGGGCAGATTGTTCACAGAAATGTCCTTTACAAAGAAGGGACGATATGGTAATTTAATGTCACGACGTTCATGACAGAGAATGTCAGGAGAGATTAATTTAAGGAGGCTAAACCTATGAAGAAATGGGTATGTCCTGTATGCGGGTATGTTCACGAAGGTGACACACCCCCTGAAAAGTGTCCTGTCTGCAAAGTTCCCGGTGAACGGTTCACTCTGCAGGCGGAGGAACTGACCTGGGCAGCCGAGCACGTGCTTGGCGTTGGAAAGGTTTTCGGCGAGGATGTTCCGGAAAATGTGAAAGAAGAAATCATTTCCGGTCTGCGCGCGAACTTTGAGGGAGAGTGCTCTGAAGTCGGAATGTATCTTGCCATGGCGCGTGTTGCCTATCGGGAAGGTTATCCGGAAATCGGTGAATACTGGACCCGTGCAGGACTCGAAGAGGCAGAGCATGCGGCAAAGTTTGCCGAACTGCTCGGCGAGGTGCTGACGGACAGCACCAAGAAAAACCTTCAGATGCGTGTGGATGCCGAAAACGGCGCTACCGCCGGAAAGTTCGAGCTGGCCAAGCTCGCGAAGAAGTATAACCTTGATGCCATTCATGACACCGTGCATGAGATGGCACGCGACGAAGCCAGACACGGCAAGGCTTTCAAGGGACTTCTTGACCGCTATTTCAAGTAAGCCTGCGGCCATTTTGACGAAAGGAGACTACTCAGATGAAATATGTCTGCAATCTTTGCGGCTGGGTCTATGACGAAGAGGAAGCCGGCGTGAAATGGGAAGATCTTCCCGATGATTTTGCCTGCGAGCTCTGCGGCGCCGGCAAGGACGACTTCTCTCCGGAGGAATAAGCAACTGCATCATGAAACGGCGGGTCGGACAGACCCGCTTTTTCTTGCGCATATTCTGGGAATATGCTATAATCCGAACGAAGAAAGACAGAGGTGGGAAGGCAATGAAGGAAAGAGTCAAGTTCTATACCGAGCGGAACAGTTTCGGCGTTGAGGCCATGATCATTCTCATGGCGCTGTCCGCTGTTTTCCGGATAATCGGCTGCTGGGGCCTCTGGACTGACCGTGATTTTGCGATCATGCAGATAGCGCTCCCTGTTTTCAGCGCACTGCTTCTGATTCTGCTCGTATGGTTCTTCGGAAAGCACGCACTCTGGCTGAGTGTCCTCCCGGTTGCACTCGGGGTTGTTTTCTTTATTGTAAAAGCCATCGGTTTTGAAAGCAGACTTCATACCGTTTTATGCATTCTACTCTATGCGGCTGTGCTTGCGCTCTACTTCTGTACGGTTTTCGGAATTTTGAAGACCAAATGGTTTCTGGTTCCGATTTTTGGGCTTCCGTTCCTGTTTCATATTTTTGTTGAGGATCTTGCCGCACTTCGGGACACAGCCAATCCCGTCAGCTTTGCCGCAGGCATGCAGGAGATGGGTGTCCTCTGTGTCATGCTCGGGCTCTTTTTCCTCTCTCTGGCGATGAAAAAGCAGGTCCGAGCTCAGGAACCGGATCTTCCGAAAATGAAGGCGCCGAAGGTGATCGTCCCGGCAAAACCTCAGCCGGATACTCAGAATACGCCTGTGACAGAACAGGAAGAGATGCCCGGTGAGACTTCCCTGCCGGATGAAATCATGAATGAAGAGCGGGCATCCGCTGCGGATACCGACCTGTCACCATGAACAGAAGAACGAATCAGACCGGCCAAAACAGAAAAAAGGAAAAGAAGAGGCGCTATCTCGCTGTGACCGCAGGTATGATTTTTCTCCTCGCTCTGGCGGCTCTGCTGATGCTCCACCGCGGGAATGAGAATCCGGCGGAAGAATACACGCAAAAGGCAAAAGAGAGCTATAATGCGGGAGACTACGAGACGGCGCTCCTTTATCTGCGCAGAATCCGGCCGGGTGAAGAACAGGCAGACAGCATGATGCTGATGGCGGACTGCTATGAAGCAATGGGAAACTACGCGCGGGCGCTGGAAACGCTGCGCAGAATGAATACCGCCGACCCTGCAGTGACAGCACGTATTCAGGCCATAGAACAGAAACGAAGTCAGATGAACAGGGAAGGACTGGTTCAGTTCGCAGGGATGGAGTTTGATCCTTCGGTCAGAAGCGCAGCGCTGGATGAAAAAGGAATCAACGATGAGCAGCTGAAGGGGATTTCCGTCCTTTATATGCTGGATACTCTTTCTCTCAGCGGAAACAGCATTACGGATGTCAGTCCTCTGAAAAACCTGGGAGGACTGGAACAGCTGGACCTTTCGGGAAATCAGATCCGCGACGTCTCGGCTCTTTCCTCTCTCGGCAGTCTTCGAAGCCTGAAACTGAATGACAATCCACTTACTGACTGTTCCCCATTATGCAGGCTGGGAAATCTTCGTTCCCTGCAGCTGGCAGGAACGCCTGTGAGCGAGGAGTCTCTCAAGATGCTCGCGGAAGCACTTCCGGCCTGTGCGATCCGTTATACCAGAGAGGAAACGGATGAAATCATCTATTCGGGAGAGAGATTCCCTGCGGATGTGAAGGAACTGATTCTCAGGCACAGATCCCTGCAGGATATCAGCGGGCTGGAGGTTTTTTCCGAACTCCGGGTCCTGGATTTGAGCGGAAATCAGATCAGTGATATCCGCCCGCTGATGAAACTGGCAGCTCTGGAGAAACTGAATCTCTCTGAGAACGAAATCTCCGATCTTCGCCCCCTGATCGGCCTTCCGGAGATTCGCATACTTGATGTTTCAAACAATCAGATCCGTGAGACAAGCACCGTCGGTGCGCTGAAGAAGCTGGAGGAACTGAATCTCAGCGGCAATCCTGTTTCGGACTTCACCGGGCTGGAAAAACTTGGCAGCCTGCGGATACTGAACCTTCAGAATACCGGAGTCAGGGATGCCGTTCTCCCGGGACTGAGTGCAATAAAAGGCCTTCAGAATCTGGATCTGAGAGGAAACAGCGGGCTCAGTGACAAAGCAATCGGCGCCCTGCAGTATGCCTTGAAGGGGTGTACGATCGTGACGCCGTCCCTCATCTACGAAATCGATTTCTGCGGGCATCATGTGCGCAGCAACGAGAGAAAGCTTTCTTTCCCCAAGGGCGGCATCAGCGATTTGAGCGGTCTGGAAAGAATGACATCACTCGAAGAACTGGATCTGAGCGGAAACGAAATCGAAGGATTGTATCTTTTTGAAATGAGTCCGTCCCGAACCGTCCTGAGAAAACTGAATCTGGAAGACAACCGCATTACCGATATTCTTCCGCTCTGCGGCTGCAGTATGCTTGAAGAACTGGATCTGAGCGGAAACCAGATCGGGGCAGTAATCGGGCTGGGACAGCTGACTGCACTGAGAAGGCTTGATCTGAGAGGAAATCCTGTTCTGCCGGATCAGCTTCAGGCACTGAAAGAAGCGCTTTCCCAGTGTGACATTCTGTATTCCGAATAGGATGGAGGGAACAAGGTGCGTTTGGATAAATATCTGAAAGTCTCCAGGCTGATCAAACGCCGAACGGTGGCCAATGACGCCTGTGATGCCGCAAGGGTTACGGTGAACGGAAGAGAGGCAAAGGCAAGCTATCAGGTGAAAGTCGGCGATGTAATAGAGATTGCATTCGGCAATCGAACCCTCAAAGTGGAAGTAACCGATATCACGGAAAATGCCAAAAAAGCCGACGCATCGGCTTTATACAGGGAACTGTAGAACAAAGGCCTGTTTAAACAGCTTTCGGAGAACAAAGCACCAGCTTTCCCCCAAAAGGGTTGGCTGGTGCTTCTGTTTTGCGTTAATATCAAGCTGTGAAAGCAATCAAAACGATGAAACAGTGTAATATTAGAGTTCAGATTGTCTTTTTACCGGCACAGACAGCCATGCAGAGATAGAGAGGGACACAGACAACGAACGAATAGAGATACCGGTATTCACAAAAAACAGGCGCTGCAAGAGTCGTTAACCAGACGCCAACAAGCAAAACTGAGGAGGAAGCCTCCGCTTTCCGTCCTTTCAAGAGCAGCAGGATGCATCCCGCAACAAGAATCCAGAACATGAATGCAATACTGTACAGAAAAGCAACCGGTTCCTGCGTGGAAAGACCATTATGCAATCGGAGCAGTGCGGCACGCATTCCCGGGATTCTTTCCGATGTATCGATTCCCAGAGAACTGCCGTCCTCTACTTTATCAAGCACGATCCAGGAGGATACATCCGGTGCCCAATAGCCATAGTTGTTCAGAAGAAATGCATCCAGATAAGTCCGAGGATACTTCAGCCCGAGTGACAGCCATGCTTTTGCATAGCGGGAAGGGTTCTGCTCATAGACATCCGCCTTGAAAACATCCTGCTGTTTGATTCGGTTTGCACTGATGGGATTGTATTGATCCGGCAATGCATCCAGATCCGGCAGGACTTCCTGCAGGATAGTAATGGATTCATCCGACGGATCAATTTTACACATGGTAACAACCCGGGCAATTTGCTGGAGCGGAACAGATAAAGATTCTCCGTGCTCGCTTTTTTTGACGTGAAGGACATCAAAGAGAATAGAGTGCCATGCTGCAACGGCGAGGAATGCCGTCAGACCGATAATCAGCCATCTTTTCCACTGTTTCCGGTTGAGAAGGATAAAAAACGGAAAAGTCAGGAGAAAAGCATACCACCCATTATTCCGTAAGGTGCAGAAAAGAAAGAGCAGCAGAATCAGCAGAAGATTATTCCACCGCACAGACTGTGTTTTCACCGGAGATGCTTTTTCCACCTCTCGGATCAAGCGCATCATCAGGAGAAGACAAATCCCTGCGAAGGGGATGTCCTTCCACATGGTAATGCTTTAAAACGGATTCACAGTAAAAACAGCATAGAAGAAAAAAACGATCCAAAGAATCTCTCGCCTGCAGCCATGCTCTTTCAGAAAACAGATACAGGAAGAAAAGCAAAATGCCATGAAGATCATCTGTGAAAATGAAAAACAGGCTACCCCGACAGTAAGAGAACCCAGGAAGTTTCCAAGTTTTAAAAACGGAAGTATCATCAGTTGATGAATATAAGGATGATGATTGGAAGCCTGGCCGAGAGAAAGCTGCAGTTTTATCTCATCCAGAGAGTCAACGCTTAAAAAGCCCGGATAAAAAGCAACATAGTAGGGAAGCCAGAAGAGCAGCAAAAGTCCGGCAATCAAAAAGAAGTCGCGATTTTTGAATTCTGTTTTTTCCCCCGGCTCAGAGAAGCCGTAGCGGAGAGAAAAGGAAAAGAAAGCCAAAGAACCGGCACTGAGCAGGAAAGACAGACCACAGAGCCGGAAAAGCTCCCGCACAGCGGTAAAATGCATATGCTGCCCGACGTAAAGAAGTTCGAATCTTGCATAGGTCTGAAGCTGCCAGCCAAAGAAAATGGAGACGGCGAGGAGCGTCCCGAAAGCTGCAGATGCAAAAACGGTGCTTTTTTCTGAAGGGACGAAGGAAAGACGATAGATTGCAACAGAAAGCAGAACAATGAGAATCAACCAAAACAGACTTTTCTCTGCCGGAACAAAAAACTGAATGGAGTCTGCAGATGAAAGACAGAGTATGAGGACAGAGAAGAGCATTTTTGTATGATCGGAAGCCTGAGTGATTCTGGACACAGAAAAAAAGAAGATAATACAGGTAAAAATGATTTCGAGTGATAAACTCCAGACCAAAGGAAGACCGGTAAAACAGGAGGAGAAAACAGAGAGGGAAAAAAAGAAAGAGCAGGGAATCAGAAAAAGACGGAAAAGGAATTCCCCGGAAGAGGATGCCTTCTCAGAAGAAACAGAAGGAAGAAAAGCAGCTTTCATTTCTATTCTCCATATGATGCGCGGGATCTGCCAATTGCGGAAGAATTGCTGGTACAACCCACGAAGTCAGCAGAGTTTTTTACAGGTAATGTACATAATTATATCATAGCAGGAAATGGCTTACAAGTCGGTCATGTCAACTGCCATTTCAATACCTGGTTCCGGATTGGAAGCTTTCTTTTGCTGTACGAAGAAGAGCTTCAATAAAAACCGAATATGAGCGTGCGTCCGAAGAAAATGATTCCCGGAAGATATTATTAAGCTCAAATTGCCAGATGCCGAAAGAAAACTGAAACACAGATGCAAATCTGAAAAAGTGCGCCCAGAATGCGGATTTATTCCACATTCTGAGCGTTAATGAATACCCTTTCTGTTTGCTGAGGACAGTTAAATGATGTACGGCTTCAGAGATTCCGGAACAGCATCGGGGTCAGAGGTAATCGAAAGAACAAAGCTGATTTTCTCCGCCTCGGAAAACTTTTCCAGCCAGGCAATAAAACTGATCAGAGATTCCGGACTTTTATCGTTGACAAGCTTATAGAAGTTATCAATAAAGAAATGGGTAATATCGTAATTGCCGGCGTGAACGCCGCAGATTAAACCTTTCAGAAATTCATAGCTGCCGATATCATAGGTACCGGCTTCGATCAGACGGGCCTGATAGGGAATATCATAAGTGAGTTTCCGCTCTTTTTCGATGCAGACAACATCACCGGTTTCTTCCTTTACCGCCTCGCGGACCATGTCTACCAGGCGCTTGGTCTTTCCGCTTCCCTTCAGACCCATGAGAATGCTGACCATGGCAATCCCTCCCTAAATAAATTGGATTTGGGTTTCCAGTTACAAACCTTGTTTCAAGCTT
>JAEEGL014554017.1_pt1 | contig 12422 bp, 14 predicted proteins | sample 9134231 | NCBI WGS metagenome assembly JAEEGL01 (sample SAMN16246548, study PRJNA631951) | gut metagenome | biome: gut microbiome; feature: rumen; material: fiber-attached | host: Bos | place: Iran: Karaj | collected 2018-10 | reverse complement strand
TTGTTTAGTTCGCTGAGCTTTTTCTCACTAATATTCATATTATTCTCCGCGCTCATCCCTTCAAAGCTCTTAACAAGATCTCCCGCTCTTTTCGCATCGTATACATCTCGTATTCATATATGGCTTTCCTGACATCAATGAGCATTTTCTGACTTTCCGCCGTCTCATTGCAATTGATCATGTTCTGGTCATCACAGATAAAGTGCAAAGAACGCTCATCGATCGGATAATAAGGCTCAAAATCCTTACCGTTATGTCTTTTATAACTCTCATAAAATCGTTCTATGTTCTCCTGCCTGTATCCGTACAAAGAAGAAATATACATAACGAAAGCTATAACTTTGTAGATTATGTCCTGCGTATATTCATTGTCCGCAACCCGGAAGCCTAACACCTCCGAAAACTTGATTCCCGAATAACTGCGGTTTGGACAATTTTCAGGATCAGATAACAATTCCTCCAGAAAAAGCAATCTAGCCTGCCACCTTTTGAAATAATCTATATCATACTTGCCAAAGGCATATATTATTCCCGTCTTTCCGTTCGAACACCCGGTAATATCCATGTCCCTTAAATACTTTATGAAATCGTATAATTGCTTTCTTTCCGCCTGCGCATAATCGTAAACTGAAAGATCTCTGACACTCTCATCGTAATCAATGTGAAGGTCATTGTAGTTGGTAGGGGTATTACGGTAGTACAAATCGTATAGCTTTTCGCCGAACTCCTCGAAAAATGTATCAACCAGCTCGGTTGTATCAAGTTCGCAAATGTAGTCTTTAACAGATTTCATATCTTTACTTACCCATACGGATCCAACTTCTTCCAGTTTTCCATGGAATACTGTAATTCCGGAAACCATCTTTCAGCATAGTCCCAGTCTATTTGGGAAGGAGGATTCATTACCTGCTTGTACGCCTCATACATCAGTCTCGCAATAACTTTATAAGACACATTTCCACATTCACCGCAAAATGCAGGAAGGACTATGCTTTCTATATTGTTTTCAAGAGCACACATAAGGCTGGTTCTTGTACACTGATAAACGATCATAGGGTCTTTGACAGCGAAGGGACGTCTCATTGTCGGAGTATGGATAAGCTTAATGTCATCCTTTCCCGTATCAATGATGAAACTGGTAGCAACGGGTTGTTCACCTTTGAAGTTCTTGACTATATATTCTTGAACTCTTTCCTGTAGTCCCCATCCGAAATACTCGGATAAAGCCAAATCAAATCCACCATCCATTAACCCATATGAATTGGCCGGAGAAACTACACAATCGACCTTTTGACGAGACAGAAATCCTTCTAAGTCTTCATTAACTACCTCAACGTCCGGTTCACTACAAAAATATGCGTTCCAGCAATCCTCCATTATTGCTCTTCGGTCAAGAATGTAAATTTTCATCTTCGTCATCCCCAAATCTTTCAAGATCCACTCTGTACAAGAGAAGTTGTCTAGCCTCTTCCTTTGTAATGTATTCCATCCTCATGGCTGCCATAACACAGAGGCGCTTGGTCTCAACATCTGTTTCCTTATCAGCCAGGATTAAAGCAAGCTTTGCAACCTTAACGATTGCAGGATCATTGATATAGTTCTCATCAGGCTTTTTAGCCGTAGGAATTCTTGTTAATTCTGCGTTTGTCATGGGGCACCTCCTTTTATCATCTAGCATCAACTTCTGTTTTCACTTTTATGTTAAAATCAGGAATGCACTAAATTTGTCACATCAAATCATATTTGTTCATCTAAAAATCCATCAGGCAGATCATCAATTACAGAAACTCAGACGAGATATCTCCTATTACTGTTGCCTCCATGTTCAAGGGAACCTGTTAACTGACCAGATATAGATACCATGTTCAAGGGTGTCCAGGTTATACGCGAACATATCCTGTTTACCTGCTCTGAGTAGAAGATATCCCTCTTCCATGAGCGATATGGAAAGCGTCCTGCTTTCATCGTCCGAAGTCAGTATCCACTTGTTCTTGGTCAAACCCCAGAAATTTCTGCTCGGTTCTGTCTGTTCGTAAGTGTAATGGTAAGAACTGCTTAAACCGGCTATATTCTCCTGTATTTCATTGATATCGAAGGGCGTGACAAGGTCTGTAAGCTTGCCGACATCTGTACAGAAAGCAGCGCTCATGAGCTGGCCGATATCCTGTGAAACCCTTCCGACATCGCCGTCGTACAGTTCAAATTGGTGGTCACACCAATGTCTGAATTCGTCATAAAAAAGCTCTAAGAGCTTAGTGTATTTTTCGTAGTAAATGATATTTCTTCTTCCAAAAGCCTTCAGATCTTTATCTTCGTCAATATAGGCAGATACTATTTCTTCATAAAATCTGTCAATAATGCTAATGATGTACCAGGGCACAAGGAGCTTTTCATCATCTATTTCAGAACATATGGGTTCGCGGTAGCCATTTGAATCTCCATAGTTGAAATAGACCATGGATCCTTCAAAATATACTTCATGGCACTTAATCGTCGAATTCTCGAATCTTTCGTTAAGCTTCGCCGTGAGGCACTCCTTAAATACTTCAAGAAAAACATCTGTATCGGACTTGGATTTGTCTGCAAATGAAAGGCAGCTTGCAATAGGATTTGCACAGTTGATATTTGAAAAGAAAAGCGAGCCTACAACAAATCCGCAAAACTCTGCCACTTTCCTTCTGTCATATATATCGAAATCACATATAGGAACATTATTCACTGCTTTGCATATCTCATTCAGACGCGCACAGGAACGGATACAGCCATCGTGTTTTTCGCTTCTCTGCTCATCTTTTTGCTTCATTATGTATGAATTGCGCTCATCAGCGGTCGTAGAAGAGTAATAGAGTTGCTCGCTTACAACCGTATGATAGTAATCGATCAGGCTGTTAATGCAGCATCCAGTCTCACGTTTAAGTTCTTCCCTTTCAGGCAGATCAGAGTCATTTAAAGCCTTGTATAATTCTTCAATTTGCTTATTTATGTTCATAGTAATCACCCAAACTTTATTCCTGCCTTTTCTGCCCATTCAAGAAGCATAGTCTGGAGTTTCGTTTCGTCTTCCGTATATCTATCTGCTTTGAAAAGACAACGATACACACCCTTATTCTTTGCAAATATATACCAATGTGAAACATCATAAGGATCTTTCGATTCCATAAACCAAACATCTGAACCAATCGGCAGATCCAGATTGGAAAACGTCATTACAGCATTAACGCAAAAACATCCGCGATCAAAGTAAAACCTCGGACGCATTGTCAATTCGCACTCTTCTTTTGAAATGAGCTTGATATCCAATACTTTTACTTCCAAATCGTAGTCTACTCTTTTATATATATGGGCTTTCATATTGCTTGCCTACTCATTCTTCGATCTTTATGCCGTTCTTTTCCGCCCAGTCGCGGAGTTTAACCTTAATTTTTACTTCGTCTTCTTCATACTCATCAGGACTGAATCTTATATGACACGCAGCCTTATTCTTCTTAATTACCTTCCAACCTTGGGAGTTTTCAGAAAAAGAAAATCTCCTGCCAACCGGAAGTTCAGAACCGGTGAATGTAAGAACAACAATAACAAAGAAACCGCTGTAAGGTCCCTTCGATACAAGTGACCTGTGAAGATATGGATGATTCCAACCTATAACAGGAGCAAATAACTTTGCCTCTTCTTCAGAAGCGGCATCTATATCAACTATCTTTATATCGGCTACATGTTCATTTGCTTTAGTAACGTTTACTTTCATCAGAACACCTCCCAAGGTATTACTCATCAAAACAGATACCGTGTTTCCTTGCCCACGCCTGAAGCAAAGGCTTAAATTCATAGTCAAAAGCATGATAGTCGTACTGCAATTCATCAAACTGCCTAGAATTAAGCCTAATAAGATAGAACGCCTTATTCTTTGCAAAGACTCTCCAGGATCGTGCTGTCACTGTCAGATTAGAAAATGACAGCCTAGCTCCTACTGGAAGATCAGGACCTGATAACGTTATGACAGCATAAATACAGAATTCATTAGTCATATGGTTAACGAAGTATCTTGTCCTAAAACCGCATGCCAGTCTCTCTTCTTCAGAAATAATGTCAATATCCGTTATCTTTATTTCGGCTTCATATTCATTCATAACGATTACGTCTGCTTTCATGACTGCTCACCTCCTCTGTATTCAGGATAAACAATACGATGGACTAAATATGGGACATAGATTGCCTCTGTTTTTTATCTCAGTTAACACAAAGTTTACGGGCGGTCATGTACCAAATTAATCACATGGACACAATTACGATTTATACTGTGGGAAATAACTCATAAGGAAGGATACTGCTATGCCTGCTGAACAACGCAAGAAGATGATCCCCTCCATGATCCTTGATATCCTCCGCGAACAGACGGACGAGAATCATACAATGGACCAGAAAGCAATCCTTGATGCACTTAACAAGGAATTCAATCCTCCTTTGGACAGGAAAACGGTACGCCGTAATATCGAATATCTCATTGAAATAGGAGTTCCGATCGTATACACGGAAAAACCCAGAAAAGGCGGAAATGATGTGTGGACCGACTTTTATCTCTCAAGAGACTTCACGGAGCCTGAACTTCGCCTGCTTATTGATGGCTTACTCTTCTCCAATCACCTTCCTTATAAACGTTGTATGCAACTCGTAGAAAAAATTGAGAGCTTATCAAGCACACACTTTAAGGCGCACGTTAAGCACATCAAGACTTTGCCGGATACTGAGATAAACAACCAGCAGATCTTCCTTACGATCGAGGTCTTGGACGAAGCCATTTCCAATGACAAGCAGGTTACTTTCCATTATGTTAACTTCGGGACAGACAAAAAGGCACATCCTAAGCTTGACAGTGACGGAAAGCCCAAGGATTACATAATAAATCCTTATCAAATGGTTGCCAAAGACGGAAGATATTATTTGATCTGCAACAACGATGATTACAACATTCTTTCCAATTATCGAATCGACCGCATCGCTGATATCCGAATTCTCGAGGACAAGCGCAAACCTTTTTCCAAGCTTAAAGATGCAAACGGAGATCGCTTTAATCTTGCAGAATATATGAAGACACATATAAAAATGTATGCTTCCGGTAATTGTCATGTTCGATTTAAGATAGTACCGCAAATGGTTTCTGACATAATCGACACTTTCGGAAAAGATATCAGATTCGAGGAGGAGACGGACACTTATGTCATCGCCTCTGCTGAAGTAACAGAAAATGCTATGCTTCAGTTTGCTAAGTCATATTCACCGGATGTAGTCATTTTGGAACCACAGAGACTGGTTGATGAAATGAAGGATTGGGCCAAAAAAGTTAAGAAAGCTTATGGCGCGTAATTCTATATATTCGTAACTCATTCATTGATGTCCTCTTTTTTCCCCATCGCAATCGTTAGTATAACTGTATAAAACTGACGTGACGATTGGAGAATCATTATGGCTGAGAAGGTAATAGATAGTTTCAAAGACAAATATCGTTTTTTGTCTAACTTTTACCAATGTGATTTCGTATATGAAGGTTTAACATACCACACCGCTGAAGCAGCCTTCCAGGCTCAGAAGTGCTCAACTGAAGAAGAAAAGATTAAATACACTGAAGTGAAAAATCCTGTTGTAGCCAAGCGCATGGGGAAAAAGGAACCCAATCTGCCTTCCAACTGGAATTGTATGAGAGATCACATAATGTATAAGATCCTTCTTGCAAAGTTCGCCAATCCGGAATTGCAGGCTAAGCTCCTGTCCACCGGTTATGCTCACCTCGTAGAAGGAAACAAGCATCATGACAACTACTGGGGCAAGTGTACCTGTGAGAAGTGTAAAGATAAGGAAGGCCGTAACCGTCTGGGGATCAATCTCATGGTTGTCAGGAATTATTATCGTGACGGAATATCTTGGAGAGCTGCATATGAAGATCCATGGAAAGATGTAGTAGATGCTTTTCGCGACTTCAGAAATGTAGACACTGACAAGCTTAAACATCTTATCGCTTATACATATTACGAATGCGAAGAAATGATGGCGGACGCCTTGGAGTTTCCTGGAGATTATTTGCTTATATATAAATATATCTGTCAGGCGAGCTTTTTCTTAAGAATGAACTGTCTGCCTGATAAACAGCCTGAAGTTTCTGCTGCTTTTGAGGACTTTATCGGTGGCCTTTGCAGTGAGATAGAAGATGGTTTTTTCTGCGGAGATACTACTCTGGAGCATCCCCTCCATCTTGGTACAACAAGGCTCACTCCGGATGGATATGATTACAGGTACGCGGATATGTCTTCAGACGAATCCTTCCTTAAGGCATTTGACAATGATGTAGAGTATTTTAAAAGCCTTGGCCAAGAGAATATCGCGTTCATAAGTGATTTGGAAATGGAGTCTGATCACACAAAGGCTTGGGGAGACGTAGTAGAAGCATTTAGCAAGAACGAAGAAATCAATATAGATACATTAAAGCGTCTTATATTTGATACACACAAAGAGTTTGAACGTTTATTTGATTCAGACAAACACTACTTCTGGTCTTACCTGCGTATATATAAGTTTATCTGTCAGGCAGGCTTTTATCTCAGCATGAATTATCTTTCAAAAGTCGCGCCTGCAGTTTCTTCAGCAGTTGAAGATTTTATAAATGGTCTGAGCTTCAAGATTGAGAACTGGATTTACCGAGAAAAAGATCCTGACCATTGCCTTCATCTGGGGACAGCAATGTACACGCCGGCAGGATGTTGTGAAAGGCATGCGGACATGTCTTCATATGAATCGTTTTTGAGTGATTTTGATGAGGATGTAACATTTTTTAAGGGGCTTGGTCACGAAGACAATGAAGAATAGCCTTCATGAACAGTGTCCCAAAAAGAGCACATTTGATTAGATATACTAATAATTTACCTTTTTCCGTAAACAATCTGATAATTACGGCATCGATGGGGAGAATTTTTCCCATCAATTCTTCTATAATATGGCTAAACGAGAGAGATATAAATATGGTTCCTTGTTCGGGAGGATACTATGGTACAACACAATACACGTATAGACTTGGTTTTCGAGATCATAAAGCTTTATGCCTCTGAAGAGAACCCGATAACTCCAACCGTAATTCTTAATAAGCTTATTAAGGATTACCCGGATTATGCATGCGATCGTAAAACTATTAAGAGCGCATTGAAGCAACTCATAGAAAGATACGGTGTTGATAAAAAAGGAAAAGTTAAGAATCCCCGCATCATTTTGCACTACGAGGTGCAGAATCGTACATCTTCACCTAAATACACAAATTACTGGCTCGACATCAAAGATGACGATGATGCGTTGTCAGACGACGAGCTGATGTTCCTGATCGATGCTGTACAGTTTTCCAAACATATCAGTTACAGAGATGCGGAAGACATAATCGAAAAACTTATAAAGCTGAGCAAAAATCCGTTTAGTGATAAATTCGAATTCTATAAAAACATAGACCAAGACTATCACACGGTAAAAAGAGATTTCTTTTTAAATATCGGAGATATCAACGATGCCATCCGTCAACACAAGAAAGTCTCTTTTTATGTTAATCAGTACAACACAGATAAAAAACTGGAACGTGTTGGTGATGCTCCGTTAATAGTCAGCCCTTATAGAATAGTTACATCTGAAGGAAACTATTTTGTTTTGTTCAGGGAAGATTCCTCTACAAAAATAAAAAGTATACGAGTAGACCGTATAAGTGATGTAGAAGTTCTCGATGAAGACTATGTATCTTCACCTGAAATGGGTAGGATTAAGTCTCATCCGGAAGAGTACATTACAGCTCATCGTTATATGAAATCAGGAAAGGTTGTTGACGTAACCCTTTCTATCGACAGAACTATTCTCGATGATGTAATTGATTCTTTCGGAACAGACATTAGAATTGATGCTTCAGAAGCCAACTCTAACAGCCTAACCGTTCATGTTAAGAGCAGCGAGATAGACATCGTGGAATGGGCTATAAGATACAGTAAATATGCCGTAGTACTTGAACCAACAAGTATTCACAATGAAGTTATGACCAGAGCACTGCATTTGGCTTACTACTTTATTCATGATGAAAAAGAAGAATACGAAAAAAGACTCAGTGCAGCAGTTTCCTCTGGAAAACTAACTCTACTCAACATCGATCTAAATAAATACAATTCATTCAAGGAATTAAAAAATCTTACCTATATTGTCTTAGGATGCAATTGGATCAAGGATTATTCCTTCTTGCTTTCATATCCTAAACTGGAAAACCTATATATTGAATATAACTCTATTCAAGATACTTCTGTCATTGCCAAGCTTAAAACGCTTTTAATACTCGGTTTATACAACACCGATATAACCAATCTTAACTTCCTAAAGGGACTTGACAAACTGACCCAGTTAGAATTGGATGAATATTACCTTGATGACGTCGAGGCAATATACTCAATACCGAATCTGAAAGAACTCTATGTAAATAAAGCAACAGCTGCTTTGATCGACGAAAAAAGATTAAAGAAAACCTATACTAATCCTTCATTCATATACGAAGTTGTTGACTTTGGCGGAAAACCCGGTCAGCCGGCTACTAAGCACTAGTTTATTTAAGTTCCACCGGAATATGAACATTTGCCCTTATGCCATAGATATCTCATTTACCAAAGATACAAAAAGATCTTCATAATCAGATATATCAGAAAGGATATCCCCATTTTGAAGAATTGAATCTATTCGATATGCTGATCCATCCTCATATTTGATTGTCCGTTTATCATCTGATAGTTTTTCATAATCTTCTTTTGAAACACTTCCAGGCAAAATAAAAATGGCGAATCTATAACATAACATGCATACAGGGTCAAAACTCCAATAAGGATTGCTATGAAATCTCGTCAGAAAATAGGAAGCCTGAATTTCTTCAGATCTTGCTTCAAATTCAGCGCAGAAATCATCTTCGTATTTTGAATGATAATTGGGGTCTTCTTTACCAAATCTTTCATAATCATACCAGCCTTCGAATTCCTCCCTTAAAAGTTTCGTCAATCTGGGTACAACATCAAAATCCAAAGCTTTTTCTGTATGCAGATCCTTGGATGAATCACTCCCATCATCAACTTTAGTAAGGAATATCTTCACGTCATAGTAATTATCATAAAGGATATGGTCTGAGTAACGTTCGTCTCTAAGGAGCAGTATTTTATCCTCAAGCAGCTCTCGTTTTTTGACTTCTTGATTTTCGTGGAAAAACATGAAACCAGATGCAAAAACCAACTCCTTGTCCAGAAGGAATTCCAAGAGTTGTTCAATTGTCATGTAATCAACAGCAGCTCCCCGTTTTCTCACAGATTCTATCTTCTCCTCAAACTCAGATGAGCTTTCAGGAACTGTTTTTCTTGCGTAATTCAAACAAAGATAATACTCACAATGATTATATTGAGTCTTATCTCCAATGTTCCGAATCGCACATACATGAACATAAGGTAAGACCGGGTGTCCGAAGACATCATACTGCCTGCCGATTTTCTCTGAAGGCATTTTCCCCAAAGCAAACAACCTGTCTCTCAAGATTTCCTTGAGAGCAACGGTTTGATCACCTTTTATAACTATTTCCATAGAACCAGAATCGTGATATGACATAATCAGTCCTCCCCCTCCACAGAAAACCCCGCTAACCGAAGAGCTTCTTTCGTATATAGAACAGGAATAGTCCCCTTTAGGTATTCTTCCATCATGATATGGTGATAACCTGCAAGCAGCAGATCAAGTTCATCATTTAGTTCTCCCTTAAGCCAGTTGCTTATTGGATTAAGCACACGGTTATATCCTTCAAGTTCATCGTGGTAATATTCAGCATCCATATAGTGATCCCATACTTCACGATAAGCACCGCGATATCCGCTGACCCATTCGGTATCGGCAGCATAGCCCCAGAAATTCATATCTGAAGTGTCCCCGTATTCTTTGTGTTTCTTTATATATTCCTCTTCATCCCACCCATCGGGAACGATAATACTGTCTATTACAACAGGTTCATAGTCTTCAGGATGGTAACGGCTTTTTAAAGACACGATATCGCCGCGCTTGAACGGGACCGGAAAGTTAAACCACAGTTCGTCGAAGAAAGTGTCCAGATAGAACCAGCGCTCGTTTTCTTCTTTTTCATATGCCGTTGATACATCCAGTATCTGTCCTGCTATATTGATCTCTATACTGCCGTGAATAATCCTGTCGTCCTGCTCATCAGGCTTTCTTCTGCTGATTTCATAAAGTGCTGCATCCTCTGCATCTTCAGTCTCTAAAATATGACTTAAGCACTTATCCCAGCTTGAAAAGAACCCCTCAAAATCTGATACAACTCCTCCGCGCTTAACCGATGGCGAATATCTTCTGTATTTATAGAGATAACCTCCGGAACTGGCTTTGAAATCTCTGATAAAGGCATTTTCCATTTCCATGTATTCTATAAGCAGCTTATGAATTGAACCATCTTTAAAATGGTAACCCCATCTTCCGCAGTCTTTAACTTCCATATCAGGCATATTATCTATTATCCACTGCCAGGCCTCATGCTTCTGTTTCAGAGTTTTGTTGTGGCACTGTGAAACAAGCCATGCCGCTTCAAGAGTGTTATACTCATAGCCAATTTCTCTGTGATACTTCTTTATATCTCTTGAATTAATAAAACTTGAAATATCCATAATCAATCCTCTTCCATAGCTTCCAGATCATATTCAATCCAGTCTTTGAATTCCGAAATATCAGAACAGATTTCCGTATTTATATGAATAGAGTCAATCTTATACTCGGTTCCATCCACGAAATTGAATGCACGTTTATCCTCAGACAAAGCCTTAGCATCATCAACAGGGACAATCCCTGGCAAAATAAAAACAGAAAACCTGTAACACAATCTGCCTTCAGGATCATGATGGCGTTCATGGTTATACCAATGAATCCCGTGAAACTGTTTAACGAAATAAGAAGCTTTAGCCATATCCGACTGTGCTTCCAAATCGAAGTCATAGTCAAAAGAACTGTTGCAATAGTATCCGGTGGTCTTTTCTCTGAGGTATTCATGAAGTAAGGAATCAATGTCGAAGTTGCGGACATCAGCAGCAGTCAGCTTATCCACAGAAAGCGACGGATCATTTCCTATTCTTGTTATAAATATTCTTACATCATAAAACTCATCATAGATAAGATGGTCCCGAAGCTTCGATGCCTTTATTCTCAGATATATGTCCAAGAAATACTTTCTGTATATCCCTTCGGTATCTCCGCCATAATCCCGGTAATAGTCATTAAAAACCAGCTCTTTATCTTCCATAAATGACAAGAATTCATCAATCACCGGAAAAGTCAGTTTCATTTCTATATTCGGTTTTCTCTCTTCAAGATCACTTCTCCTATAATCAAGAACACGCTGAAGATTCTCTTTTCCATTGCCCTCACGGTTATTTATACAAAGAAAGTAATCACAACATATAAAACGCTTATTATCAGCCTTGGACCTTATAGCACAAAGAAGTGATGAACAATCGACATAGCGTAATACCCGCTTGGAGGTTATCTCTGATCTTTCAGAAGATATTTCCAGAAGAGCAAACACTTTATCTTTAAGGATCTCCCGTATTACTGCTTTCTGATCACCCTTAAGGATGAGTTCCTGATTATTTAATGGTTTCAGTTTTCCAAATCTATCCCTTACAGCCATATTTTCACCTCATTAATCCAAGTGACACTTATAATGGTCACTTCCGTCTATATCGATTACCGGTTCTTCTGTTAATTCAAAAGCATCCATGATCTCTTTGATGAACTTCTCATCAACATGATGGTTCATGTATATCTTGGGCTTACCCTTGTTGGTATATTCGACTCTGCCTCTGGGATAGTAATCGAAAGGCTTTCTTCTGCAGCCTTCTGGTCTCACATACGGCCACTTGAGTCTGTGGTTGTAATTATCACCTGATTCGGACAGACCATATATGTCCCCTTCCTTAAAAGGGACTGCCAAAAGCTTGCCTTCAACTATCCAGAAAATTCCTCTCATATGTCTCTCCTTACAGCGGATCATGATCACCGGGATTAGGATTAAGCCAATAGTCTTCTCTTGAAAACTCATACTCCATAGTCTCCTGAGCCAAACTGTAAGATTCATCTTTATACCCGTTAGAGATTAGAGCAATAGAATTATCAACCATCCATTGGGCCGCCCTGCCGGCTTCCCTGCTTATGAAATAGATCTCATCTGCATTTTTCGTTATAGTCTTATACTTTTCTTTTCTTGTTTCAGTCCAATCCTCGCTAATACTTCTCCAGGGAAATGCAACTATCAATCTTAAACTATATCCATCCTTGCGAAGCAGCTTTACAGCTTTAGAAACCGCAATAGCTATACACATATCATCGCCATG
>JAEEGL014187737.1_pt1 | contig 12422 bp, 7 predicted proteins | sample 9134231 | NCBI WGS metagenome assembly JAEEGL01 (sample SAMN16246548, study PRJNA631951) | gut metagenome | biome: gut microbiome; feature: rumen; material: fiber-attached | host: Bos | place: Iran: Karaj | collected 2018-10 | reverse complement strand
TGTGCAATCAGTGTTGTACAAAGACGATCACCTTCAGCATTATCGCCGACGTTTCCTGCCATAGTGACTTTAAGGCCTGCAGAGGCTGCCGCAATGGACTGATTGAGGCCTTTACCCCCGCAGACGTGGGTCAGACTATCAGAACGCAGAGTCTCTCCGGGGGTAAGGAAAGCAGGGACACGATAGATGTGATCCATGTTGAGTGATCCGAAACTCAGACAGCGCGGAATATCGCGGCTGCGCTGGTAGGCAAGGCGCGGGTCACCGTTGGCAAGGTATATGATACCACAGTACTGGAAACCATCGCGTAGCACGGCATGCTGCATGATGATGTTATCCCTATGAGTATCGATTCGAAGCTCATCATAAAACAATCCTGCGTAACGTACGATCTCCTGCATGACGCCGTGCCTGCTTCCGTCGGTGGCTACACGATGCATTACGGCATACGGGCGGTCATTCAGCCAGGAGCCGTCGATTATGGAATAAGTGGGATCAGGCCCTGGGATCAGCGCAAACACGGCATATATGTGCCCGTTGTCTTCTGCCACACGACAGACCCCGCGGCGAATGTCTTCTTCTACGATTTCACGCGGCGGATGAGTATTGCCCCATTGGGTGGGGTTTCCAGCACGACGCATAAAATCACGAGCAGCAGCATATATTTCCATCAGACGGGGCAGATCCTCCCACACAGCCGGTCGAATGAACATTGCTTTCTTCCCCCTTTTTCCTCATTATATTCAAAAGTCTTTTGCTTCGCAAGATTGACGGTGTTAGTCCTATATCGTATAATTACTTGAACAGTATCCACAAAAAAGGGGGAACATATAAACATGGCTGATATCGAGCGTCTGCCTTCTCTGCCGCTGATTGCCAATGATCCTTATTTTTCATATTGGATGCCGGCAGATACACTGAATGGTGCAGTTCCTGAACACTGGACGGGTGCACCGAAGCCTATGACCGGTTTTCTGACGGTAGATGGCATCGAATACAGCTGGCTCGGCCAGACTTCACGCCGTCGTATGGAAACAGTATCCCTTCATGTTACGCCCACCCGTACAGTCAGCACTTTAACTGCCGGCGGTGTTTCACTGACTGTATGCTTTTGGTCACCGGCATTGCCGGATGACCTGGATGCATTGTCTACGCCGATCACCTTTGTTGATTTTTCTCTAAATGCTACGGATGGAAAAACACATCAGGTCAAACTGTTGCTGTCACTCAGCAGTGCACTGTGCCGCGATGGCGAAACAGAAAAGTCCATGTCACACGCATTGCTCTCACTTGATGGTATGCAGGCAGCCTATGTGGGGCAGAGCCAGCAGCATGTGCTTGGCAACTGCGGCGATCATATCACGATCGACTGGGGATACCTGTGGCTGGCGGCCAGGGACGGCATCAGCGTAAGCGCACGCGATTCGCTTGAATACCATCTGATACAGGAGCTTGCACCTGATACACCGATAAAATCATATGTGATGCTTGGATATGATGATATTGCATCCATCAATTATTTTGGTATCTGTTGCCGCGCATGGTATCAGCGTAACGGACGTACTCTGGCACAGGCACTGGTTGAATTCAATGTGCGGCATGATGTTCTGTTGGCAGCCTGCGAGGCTCTTGACGCACGTGTGATGAATGAAGCGCGCGCTGTGGGCGGGGACGATTATGCGCAGATCTGCGCTGCCGCATGGCGGCATACGTTTGCTGCACATAAACTGATAGCCACTCCGGAAGGGGAGATGGCGCTGCTCTCCAAAGAGAATGACAGCAATGGCTGCATAGGCACAGTGGATGTCAGCTATCCCAGTATACCGCTGTTTCTTAAATACTGCCCGGAGCTTGTTAATGCGCTGTGCCGGCCTGTGCTGTACTTCGCCTCCCTGCCGGTATGGGAGTTCGATTTTGCGCCGCATGATGTTGGCCGATATCCGTATGCAACAGGCCAGGTCTACGCTGCCGCACATACACCTAACGGATTGACTCCGCCGCCCTATTATATGTATCCGGCAGGTACCGGTGTTTATAATCTGCGCAGCCAGATGCCGGTAGAGGAATGTGGGAACATGCTGATCATGCTGGCAGCAGCCATTGCATATGGCGCCAAGGATGACCTGCTGAAAAAGTATACACCTGCACTTGAGAAGTGGGTGAAATATCTGGATCAGTACGGTGAGGACCCGGGCGAACAGCTGTGCACGGATGATTTCGCCGGACACCTGGCACATAACGTCAATTTGTCAGCGAAGGCTGTAGTTGGGGTAGCATGTTATGCTCGATTGATGGCTTGGCTGGGGCGTGATGAGGATGTTGGGCGTTGGCAGGCTCGTGCACACGAGCTGGCGCAGGGCTGGCTGAACCGCGTGCAGCGTGCCGAAGGCACTCCGCTTACTTTTGACGGAATGGGCTGGAGCATGAAGTATAATCTGGTCTGGGATCTGATACTGGAACTGAATCTGCTGCCGGCCGACTTCTACAGAGAGGAGAGCTGCAGCTATCTGCCGCGTATGAATACGTATGGCCTGCCGCTTGACAGCCGTGCGGATTATACCAAGTCCGACTGGATCCTGTGGACTGCCTGCCTGGCACAGGATGTGGATACACTCCGTGCAATCATTGCGCCTGTAGCACGTTATCTGCGGGAGACGCCGTCACGTGTACCTTTCTCAGATTGGTATGATACGAAGACCGGTGCTTATATTCATTTCATAGGCCGCAGTGTCCAAGGTGGGATTTATATGCCGCTTCTGCGCTGGAAAGCACAGGTATAAACCGAAATAAAAACAACGGCGCCTGCATTTGCAGGCGCCATTTGCTATGTTGTTAAACTGTGAAATTATAGATCGAGCAGTCCGGCATAGGCCTTAAGAGCACCTTCAGTTTCGCCCTTCAAAACACGGGTAGCAAGCAGCTTGCCCAGTTGTACGCCTTCCTGGTCAAAGCTGTTGATATTCCACAGGAAGCCCTGGAATGCAATCTTGTTTTCGAAGTGTGCCAGCAATGCACCCAGGGATTCTGGTGTGACCTGATCTCCAGTGATAATACTGGAAGGACGTCCGCCCGCAAAATACTTATTGGGGTTTTCATCATCCTTGCCGCAGGCAAAGGCGACGATCTGCGCAACCACGTTTGCACATAGTTTCTGCTGGCTGGTAGTCCCCTGAATGTTTACATCTACACCAAGCTGATTATTGCGATAACCAACAAACTGCAGCGGTACGATGTCAGTGCCTTGATGCAGCAACTGATAGAACGAGTGCTGCCCATTGGTGCCGGGTTCGCCAAAGATCACGGGACCGGTAGAATAGGCTACAGGTTCTCCGAAACGATTGACGGATTTACCGTTGCTCTCCATGTCTAACTGCTGCAGGTGTGCAGGGAAACGGCATAGAGCCTGAGAATAGGGCAACACTGCAGTAGAAGGATAACCTAAAACATTGCGCTCATATACACCGATCAACGCATCCAGCATGTCCGGATTGCTGCGGGGATCCGGATTCGCAGCCAGTTTGTCTTCTTCATGGGCGCCGGCAAGAATGCGGGCGAAGATTTCGGGACCAAATGCCAGGCTGAGAATGACGCCGCCTACACAGGAACTGCTGGAATAGCGTCCGCCGATATAATCATCCATGAAGAAAGCTGCAAGATACCCGCTGTTCTTTGCCAGAGGCGAGGTCTCGCTGGTGACAGCCACCATATGGCGAGCGGGATCAAGTCCCTGACGGCGCAGAGCATCCTGAACGAAAGTTTCGTTGGTCAGAGTTTCAAGCGTCGTGCCGCTTTTTGAGACCAGTACGAACAGAGCGCGGGAAATATCGATTCCCTGCAGTACAGCAGCAGCATCGTCGGGATCGACGTTACTGATAAAGCGGGCTTCCATTTTGAAAGCACCGTTTGTTTTGGCCCAATTCTCGAGTGCCAGATACAGAGCACGAGGCCCTAAATCACTGCCGCCAATACCGATTTGTACAGCGTATTTGAAAGACTCACCTTTTTCGTTGACTATTTCACCAGCGTGCACACGGCGTGCAAACGCGGCAGCTTTTTCCTGCTGTGCTACATAGAATTCCCGCTTGTTAACACCATCGGCTTCTACATCTTGACCGAGCTGTCCACGCGTCAGGTGATGCAGCACACGGCGCTTTTCGCCGGTATTGACAATCTCACCGTTGTATACAGCTGCAAATTTTTCACATAGTTGAGCTTCGATAGCGAGGTCGCAGAGACCAGCGAGAATTGCTTCATCCACCGCCTTGGCAGCATAATTATATCGGAGACCAGCAGCCATGGGTATTTCGTATGTGGCAACACGGTTTGCTCCGTCTTCTTTAGACAATGCGGTCTTAATGTTCACGCGAGGCAAAGCATGCATCTTTTTATAAGCAGCCAGTGTATCCAGATTTTTCCAGGAAATCATCTCACATACATCCTCTCTTATGGTGCGCCAAGGCGCTTTTTCTTTATTATACAGTCAAAAGTTAATATGCGCAACTTAAGAAATAGAAGGGAGAAATAAGTGGACAATTAATAGTATATGTGATATTATTTATTAGGTATAAAAAAGGGGGTTTCTCACTACGTAGTAGATAGTTTTGTGGTTGTGTTGTTCTTCAGTTTTGTTCCTGCTTTATAGGCTGGAAGAATATTCAATATAAACTCATAATCATTTGTTAGTATGATGGCTAGTAGTAGAAAAACTAACGAGGAAAGAAAATGTGTAAGCTAACTTTAGGAGGTTCATCATATTTATCAAGTAATAGTATTTCCTAGAGTTTAGATTATGTACTTAATTAATAAAGGCTAGGAGCATTTAGTGATTATCAGATAATAGGACTGATTTTTCTCCCTATGCGATTAAACTCTATTATCCTTTCAAGAATGCATTTTGAAGATTTATTTCTGCTTTATGATAAAAGTGAGAGGCGTCGCTAAGATGAATGAAATGAAGGCAAAATGTAAAAAGCCCATTCTATATACTTTTGTTTTCTTTACAATAGCTTTACTGTTTTATTGGCTAGTAAAAAATGACTGGAAAAAAACTGATTTTAGTTTTGATAGTGTTTTACGCGGGTATACAACACAAGAATTGACAGAAGACAGCATTCTTTCACAAACAATTACAGTTCCTATAGAATGCTTTGATAGTTTATCACTGGATATAAACTGTTTTTCAACGGAAGAGAATAAAAAACTATCAATTATTCTCAGTCAAAACAATAATGTATTATGTGATAAAGAACTCTCTTATTCAGAGATTAAACAAGATGAATTAACAACAATAGATTTTGATCCACCCCTGATTATCAATGGGCATTCTGTTACTATTTCAATTATTGGACAAGGCGGAGTGTCATTGTGGGCTGGTAATACACGTGCTGCGGGCCGGTTTGTTGTGTCAGCACAGGAAGACGGTTCGCTGAGTATAAATGGCAATAAACTTTCTGGCCAAATTGTTACTAGTGCACATGGTTATAATCGACTTAATGTGTTGCCGTATTATTGGTATGTCGTTGCGATACTATACGTATTGGGCCTTGGAATTGTGATTTGGAACTTGATAGATTCTCATAGCCTTCTGAATAGAATTCACGAACTGGCAAGGCGCTATGGATACCTTCTGCACCAGATGATCAGTAGGGATTTTCGCATTAAGTATAAGGCATCGATTATGGGTGTCTTGTGGAGCTTCCTTAATCCCATGCTGATGACTCTTGTTTATTATTTTGTATTCAGTTCAATCTTTAAAAGTTCCATGGAGAATTTCGTAGTCTATTTAATGAGCGGAATTATCCTGTTCAATTATTTTTCCGAAGCAACTTCTCTTGGATTGATTTCCATTGTATCAAACGCAAGTTTAATTAACAAAGTATATATCCCCAAATATATTTTTCCATTGTCTAAAGTTTTGTCTTCAGCGATCAATCTATGTGTCTCTTTTATTCCGCTCCTTATCTTGATGGCTATAACAGGAGTCCATTTCGCTAAATCGTTATTGTTGATTCCCCTGCTAATTGTTATTCTGCTTACATTAACAGTGGGTGTCAGCATGATTGTTAGCAGTATGTATGTGTTTTTTCGAGACATGCAGTTTTTGTGGTCGTTGGTAATGACGGTGTGGATGTTCCTTACACCTATTTTCTATCCGGAAACAATTATTCCGGAAAGGTTTATTCACTTTTATCATGCGAATCCATTGTATCAACTATGTATGTTTGCAAGGACGATTATTCTTGAGGGGAAAGCACCTTCTCCGCGCAATTTGTTGATGTGCTTTGTATCAGCTTTAGTAATGCTGATAATGGGATATACGGTGTTCCATAAAACGCAGAACCGCTTTACTCTGTATCTGTAAGAGGAGAGGTATGAATACAGTAATTACAGCTAGTAATATTTCCATGAGATTCCATGTTAACACTAATAGAGTTACAAGCCTTAAGGAATGGGTTGTAATTGGTTTACATGGCAAACTGAGATATGAAGATTTTTATGCGTTAAAAGATGTTTCTTTCAGTGTGGAAAAAGGTACTGTAATGGGCATTATTGGACAAAATGGATCCGGCAAAAGTACACTTCTGAAGGTTATAGCAGGTGTGCTGCAGCCTTCGGAAGGAAGGTGTTCAGTAATTGGCCGTGTTGCGCCTATGCTTGAATTGGGCAGTGGATTTGATTATGAACTTTCTGGTGTTGAGAATGTATATTTGAATGGAGCTATTTTAGGCTATAACGAAAAATTTCTTAAGAGTAAGTTCGATGAAATTGTGGATTTTTCAGAATTGGGGGATTTTATTCGCCAACCGCTGAAAACCTACTCTTCTGGTATGGTGATGCGGTTAGCTTTTTCCATTGCTACATTGGTTGAACCAGAAATATTGATTGTGGATGAAATTCTAGCAGTTGGCGATGAACATTTCCAACAGAAAAGCGGGAACCGAATGCGCAAGATGATGTCGGGGGGAACAACTGTGCTGATGGTTAGCCACAATATGAATCAAATCCAGGAATTATGCGATCAGGTCCTTTGGCTTGATCAAGGGCATGTTATGGATATTGGCAATACCGAAGATGTCTGCAATAAGTATCGAGCTTTTTTGGATATGAAAACGAACTAAAGGAGGAGAAATTACACATGAAAGGAATAATCTTGGCCGGCGGCGCTGGAACACGACTCTATCCTCTTACTATGGTTACCAGTAAGCAATTGTTGCCTGTATATGACAAGCCGATGATTTACTATCCTTTGTCAACGCTGATGCTTGCGGGTATTCAAGATATTTTAATAATATCTACACCCGAGGATACTCCACGCTTTGAGCACTTGCTGGGAGATGGACATCAACTAGGAGTCCACTTGAGCTATAAAGTACAGCCTTCACCAGATGGATTAGCGCAGGCTTTCTTGCTTGGTGAAGAATTTATCGGCAAAGAAGCATGTGCCATGGTATTGGGCGATAATATCTTTTATGGAAACGGTTTTAGCAAAGCACTGCGAATGGCAGCTGAAAATGCTGAAACAAAGGCACGCGCTACAATCTTTGGTTATTATGTGACTGATCCGGAACGATTTGGCATTGTAGAGTTTGATGAGGATGGCAAGGTCATATCTGTAGAAGAAAAACCGCAGCATCCCAAATCAAACTACTGTATTACTGGCTTATATTTCTATCCTTCAGGTGTATCGACTATGGCCCATGAAGTGAAGCCGTCTGCACGTGGAGAACTAGAAATAACTACTTTGAATGACATGTATTTAAAGAAAGGAATCTTGGACGTACAGTTGTTAGGTAGGGGCTATGCTTGGCTGGATACTGGTACAATGGATAGCTTGGTCGATGCAGCTGATTTTGTGCGAATGATTGAAAAAAGGCAAGGGATCAAGATTAGCGCTCCAGAAGAGATTGCCTATCGAAATGGTTGGATAGACAAAGCAACTTTATTGGAAAGTGCAGCTCGTTATGGAAAAAGTCCTTATGGGGATCATTTGAAAACCGTAGCAGAAGGAAAGGTGCGTTATTAATGGAGCGGATTGATACTGCTTTATCAGGCGTATACATCATAGAGCCTAAAGTGTTTGGCGATCAGCGCGGATACTTTATGGAAACATATAATAAACAGGCATTTCACGAGCTGGGTATAGATACAGTATTTGTTCAAGACAATCAATCATATTCTGCACAGAAGGGAATTCTTCGAGGAATTCATTTCCAGAATGCACCTTATGCTCAGGCTAAACTGGTCCGAGTGACTCGAGGCACAGTTATGGATGTTGCGGTAGACCTTCGAAAAGGCAGTCCAACCTATATGAAATGGGTGGCTGTAGAACTGAGTGCTGAAAATAAACGAATGCTATTCATTCCTCGAGGCTTTGGACATGGCTTTAAGTGTCTTACGGATGATGTGGAATTTTGCTATAAAGTAGATAATTTGTATAGCAAAGAATGTGATCGCGGGATTCGCTTCAATGACCCTGTAATTAATGTTGACTGGGGAGATGTAGAAATAGGCCTTCTTTCCAAGAAAGATACTGTTGCACCTTTATTAGAGGACAGTGATTGCAATTATGTCTATGGAGAAATTTGAGGAGGATACAATGACTATCATAGTAACCGGTGGCGCTGGATTCATTGGCAGCAATTTCATCTTTCATATGCTGAATAAATATCCCAAGTATCGCATTATATGCCTGGACAAGTTGACTTATGCAGGCAACTTAAGTACGCTGAAAAGCATAATGAATCAACCCAATTTCAGGTTTGTAAAATTGGACATTTGCGATCGGGAAGGTGTCTTTCAACTGTTTGAAGAAGAACATCCGGATATAGTGGTCAATTTTGCCGCTGAAAGCCATGTTGATCGTTCTATAGAAAACCCTGGAGTTTTTCTCCAAACAAACATTATTGGCACTGCTACTTTGATGGATGCATGTAGAAAATATGGTATTCAGCGCTATCATCAGGTCAGCACGGATGAAGTATATGGTGACCTTCCGCTGGACAGGCCAGACTTGTTCTTTACTGAGGAAACACCGATTCATACATCGAGCCCATATTCTTCTTCTAAAGCAGGGGCAGATTTACTTGTTCAAGCCTATCATCGTACATTTGGTTTGCCGATTACTATTTCTCGTTGTTCAAATAATTACGGTCCATATCATTTCCCGGAAAAACTGATTCCATTAATGATTGCGAATTGCTTGAACGACAAACCGCTGCCTGTATATGGTGAAGGGCTTAACGTACGAGATTGGTTATACGTCGAAGACCATTGCCGGGCAATTGATTTGATTATTCATAAAGGAAGAGTCGGAGAAGTGTATAATGTTGGCGGTCATAATGAGATGCGCAACATTGATATTGTTAAGCTGATTTGTAAAGAGCTAGGGAAACCAGAAACGCTGATTACCCATGTAACAGATCGCAAAGGGCATGATATGCGATATGCTATTGACCCTACAAAAATACATAATGAGTTGGGATGGCTGCCAGAGACGAAATTTGCTGATGGCATCAAAAAAACAATTCAATGGTATTTGGACAATCGTGATTGGTGGGAAGAAATAATCAGTGGTGAATACCAGAATTATTATGAAAAAATGTATGGTTCAAGAGACACCCTGTGATTAAGCAAGCAGGAATAACATGAGAAGTTTAATTATAGGTGTTGATGTATAATTGGGCTTTGATTATGCTAACCTATTATTAGTATGGGGACATGAGGTCGTGGAAAACGATCTTGCCCCCTCTTTTTCACACAAATATATGTTAAGAGCAAACTTCTTCATAGTGGATTAGGCCCTTTGCCAGATTGGCATGATGCATAAAACGATATTTGTATAAAGGTGTTCTGTAGCCTTTAATATTTGCAAAAGAAAAAACATAAGTGTAAAATGTTATAGCATTATTGGCTGCAGCGATAAACGGGACGAGGGAGGATAATGCTGTGGATCGACCATTGGTGAGTATTGTACTAACGCTTTATAATGGGAAAGCATTTATCGGTGAGACTATAAGAAGCGTGATAAATCAGTCATATACCAACTGGGAACTGATTATTGTTAATGATGCATCCACAGATTCTTCTTTGAGCATTGTTACATCTTTTGACGACCCTCGGATTCATATTGTCAATCTGGAAGAAAATGGTCAACTTTGCAATGCACATATTGTTGGTGATAATGAAGCAAAAGGAAAATACATGGCGGTGATTGATAAGGATGATCTATGGGAGCCGGAGAAACTGGAAAAACAAATAGATTATCTTGAAACTCATCCTGACACTGTAGCGTGCTTTACTTTGCCATCATATATTGATGAAAAAGGACAGCTAAAGGAAGATCAGTTTTTACAAAAGATATTCGTTGCTCCAAACAGAAGCCGTACAGAGTGGATTCATGAACTGCTGACAACGGGAAACCATTTGTGTCATGCGTCTGCTGTAGTGAGAATGGATGCCCTAAAAGAAGCTGGAGATTATCGATTGCTGTTTCTTCAAGTGCAAGATTATGACTTATGGCTTCGCTTGGCTATGAAAGGTGATCTATATATTATTCAAGAGCAATTGGTGCGTTATCGGCGATTCGATGAAAGTGATTCACTTTCTCAAAAAAGTCAGGAAAACGAAAGACGGCTGTTTTTTGAATATGCATGGATTGTTGGTAACACCATTCTAGAAATGGAAGCAACCCTTTTTAAGACGGTCTTTCGTGCCGAAATGAGGAATAGAAATGCAGAATCAGAAATAGATATTTTATGTGAAAAAGCGTTGCTGTTGTCATCTGATTTTTTAGTAACAAATTGCAAACGATATGCATTTGATTTATTCCAGGTGTTATTTCATAACACGGAATCTCGCAGAATTTTGAAAGAGACTTATAATATTAGCCAGCATGATATTTATAGAATGACAGGTCGTCCCATCAATTATGATCAATCTACAGAGAATGAAATACAAATACTTAAGCAAGAGAATCAGCTTAGAATACAAGAAATACAATATAGAGAACAAAAGATCGAAGAAAAACAACAAGTTATTAATCACATAAAAGACATGTTTGAAAGACAACAACAAACGATTGAGCATGCACAAGATTTGCTAGTGAAACAGCAGCAAACGATTGAGAAAAACGAGAGAATAATAGCAGATCAAACAAAAACAATAGAAGACTATGCCCAACATGTATATAATACACAGCTTCTACATCAAAATGAAATAACTGGGTTACGAAATCAAATCAATGAATTATCGATACAATATCGGAGAGTATCGACAGACTTGGCTTCCATACAAGGTGCGTTTTTCTGGCGAGTGACAGCACCTGCAAGAAAAGCAGTAGTTGCTGTCAAACATTATGCTGCCAAGCATGAGCGCCTGTATTTGGAACTTCGATTGGCGAAATATTGTTTGCAGCACGGTATAAAAGAAACCGCCAGAATGCGTAGCACTTATCACAAGGAAATGGCAGCATCAGCATTGCGGAGTAAAGGTAATAATGTAACGCTTAAGGCAGTAAACGAACAAAAAGCTTATGTTTTTAGTCGAAAAAATAAGTTCAGTATACTCGTTCCATTATACAATACACCTGAAAAATACTTAACAGCAATGATTGACTCCGTAGTCGGCCAAACATATGGGGATTGGGAGTTGTGTCTTGCTGACGGAAGTGATAAAGAGCATGCGTATGTTGGTAAAATATGCAATTCATATTTAAAGAAAGATCAACGAATTAAATATCAAAAACTAGAAAAAAATATGGGGATTAGTGAAAACACTAATGCTTGTATTGAGATGGCGACTGGTGACTATATCGGCTTGTTTGATCATGATGATTTGCTGCATCCATTTGCGTTATTTAAATACATGAAAGCTATTTGCGAAGAAAATGCAGATTTCATATATTCTGATGAAAACACATTTCATGATACTCCAGCAGATGCATTTTGGCCGCATTATAAACCTGATTTTGCTCCAGATACATTGCGTAGTTATAATTATATATGCCATTTTACTGTATTTGCAGCTTCGTTGCTTGAAGAAATAGGCGGAGGGTTCCGCAAAGAATACGATGGAAGCCAGGATTATGATATTATTTTACGTCTAACGGAAAAAGCAAAACATATCAAGCATATCCCAGAAGTGCTTTATTACTGGCGTAGTCATAAAGGTTCTACAGCTGCGGACATTGCGGCAAAGCCATATACAATGCAAGCAGCAAAGAAGGCAATTTCTGAGCATCTAAAACGAGTTGGGCTTGAAGGTACTGTTTTGGATTCTATAATTCCATCCACGTATAAAGTCCAATATGCGATTAATGAATCCCCATTAGTCAGTATTATTATTCCTAATAAAGACCATATCAATGATTTGGATAAGTGTTTGAAATCAATTCAACAAAAGAGTACTTGGAATAATTGGGAAGT
>JAEEGL013325287.1_pt1 | contig 12422 bp, 16 predicted proteins | sample 9134231 | NCBI WGS metagenome assembly JAEEGL01 (sample SAMN16246548, study PRJNA631951) | gut metagenome | biome: gut microbiome; feature: rumen; material: fiber-attached | host: Bos | place: Iran: Karaj | collected 2018-10 | reverse complement strand
TCATGACCGTGTCGTCCTCGACGGAGAACGTGATCTCGGCCTCTTCCACGCCCAGACCCTTCAGCACGGCGCGCAGGTACTCTTCCGCATGGACGAAGGGGGACTCTTCATATTCATAGAATGCTCTGACTTTTGCGGGACTGCCGCCGAACAGACCGAGCGTCTTTTTCTTCGGCAGATCCAGGATCTCCTGTTGAACTTCAACGTCTTCGGGCGCCGCAAGCGCGGCTTTCGCATTTTCAAGGGCTTCCTCGACCGTTGCGCCGACGCCGATTGCTTCTTTAATCAAAAGTGACACCACCTATTATCTTCAGTTCTGTGTGTTTTTGCGCTCTGCGACCCGCTTGAGATTCTGCTCGCGGGAGCGGCGCTGTACGGTTTCTTCGATCAGCAGCTTCGTCGTTGCCTTCTTGGGGCTGAAAATGTAGTTGAGCGCAAGCATCTGCACGAACGCGATCACGCTGGACGCGATCCAGTAAATGCCGATGCCGACAGGGAACTGGAACGTGAAGTACAGCGAGAACAGCGGCATGCCGAAGGTCATGCAGCCCATGGACGGATTCTTGGACATTTCGGGATTCTGTTCCTTCTGGCGCGCATACATGACGAGACTGCTCGCCATCTGCGTGACGAAGGAAAGGATCGGCACGAGCCACAGGATGTCCGGATGCTTGACGGACGGGACCTGTCCGAGCGAAATGCCGAGGAATCTGAAATCAAAACTGCTGATTTTTGCGTAAACTGCTTCCGGTACGGAACCGGCCAGTTCTTTGATGTGTTCGATGATCAGGAGCTCGATGGTACGGCTGTTTTTCGTGGTGACTTCGACCACACCGGAAAGCGCCTTCGTCAGCGTCTGGATCTGAGCGTCCGGGATATCCAGCACGTACTTCAGGGGGTGGTAGATGGCGCCGATCAGACCGTAGATGATCGGCAGCTGCAGAACCAGCGGCAGGCAGCCCATCGACATGGGGTTCGTCCCCTCGCGGGAGTACAGCGCCTGCGTTTCCTCCTGGATCTTCTTCTGGTCGCCGGCATATTGCTGCTGGATCTTGCGCACCTTGGACTGCAGCCGCTGCATTTTCGCGGTGCTTTTCTGCTGTTTGATCGACATGGGCAGCATCAGGATGCGCGCAAAGAGCGTCAGCAGAATGAGCGCAAGGCCGTAGTTGCCGACCCACTGGTACAGCGCGCGCAGCAAAAAGCCGAATATACTATACAAAAATGACATTGGATAACCTCCGCAAAGGCCGGTTTATCGTTTCTTTTTCCGCTCCTTTTTCGGCGGAACGGGATCATATCCGCCCGGGAACAGCACGTTGCAGCGCAGCAGGCGTCCCAGCGCGAGAAAGAACCCTTTGAACGCACCGTGCACCTCGATCGCTTCGATCGCATACTGCGAGCAGGTCGGGTAATACCTGCACATCGGCGGAAAAAGAGGGGAGATGCGTTTGCGGTAAAATCGGATGCACCCGAGTAAAAATCGTTTCATTCGGCGATCACACCCAGTTTCTGCAGCTGACTGCGCATGACCTGCTCCACGTCCGTGCTCTTGCACCGGAGCGTCCGGGTCCGCGCCACGAACACGATGTCCCATCCGCCGCTGCACTGCGGCAGCAGATGGCGGTACGCTTCTTTGATAACCCGGCGGCAGCGGTTTCTCTCCACAGCGCCGCCGAGTTTCTTGCTTGTCGTGATGCCGATACGACAAATGCCTGCGCGGTTTTTCAGACAGTACACAACCAGCGCAGGGCTTACACATGACTTGCCGCGCCCATAGACGCGGCGAAAGTCGGTATTTTGATGGATCGTTACCACCTTGGACAAAACCATCACCTATCCTGCATGGAAAAGCAGATTAATAGGTCAGCTTCTTTCTGCCCTTCGCTCTGCGGCGCGCGAGAACCTTGCGGCCGTTGCGGTCGGACATTCTCTTGCGGAAGCCGTGTTCCATCTTGCGATGGCGCTTTTTGGGCTGATACGTTCTTTTCATCTTTCGCAATCCTCCTTATTAATCGTTGACATAGGGCAGGAGAGCGACCTGACGCGCGCGCTTGATCGCTGTCGTCAGCGCACGCTGGTGGGCGGCACAGGTGCCGGTCACACGACGGGGCAAAATCTTCGCTCTGTCCGAAATAAACTTGTGGAGTCTGGCTACGTCTTTGTAGTCGATGTATTCCACTTTGTCGACGCAGAAAGAACAGACCTTCTTGCGGCCTTTTCTGTTCTGTCTTCTGTCGTTTTTCTCATAAGCCATGGAAAGTGAACCTCCTTATCGAAAATTAAAACGGAAGCTCGTCGTCGTCCTGGATGTCGTTGAAATCTCCCACGCTGCCGTTTGCATACGCGGGCGCGCTCTGCTGCGCTTGGGGACGCGCGGGCTCATCATAACGGGCGCCGTTGCCCGTGCTGCCGGATTCCGCTTTGCTGCCGCAGAAGCTGACGTTGTCCGCCACGATCTCCACTGCGGTGCGCTTGTTTCCGTTGCGGTCCTCGTAGTTGCGGGTCTGGATGGATCCCTGCACCGCGATCATCGAGCCCTTGCGGAAGTAGCGGCTGACGAATTCCGCCGTCTGTCTCCATGCGACGACGTCGATGAAATCCGCCTGGCGCTCTTCGCCCGAGCGTACGAAGTTGCGGTCAACTGCGACGCGAAAAGAAATCACGGAAATACCGGATGTGGTCGTGCGCAGCTCGGGGTCTGCAACCAGTCTGCCCATAATCACTGCACAATTCAGCATTATCCTTCCTCCTTTTACGCCTTTCTGACGACGAGTGAACGCAGAACACCTTCGGTGATCTTTGCGATACGCTCGAGCTCAGCAGGGAATTCGGGACCGGCTGTGTAGTTGAACAAAACGTAGTAGCCGTCCGGTTCGTCGTTGATCGGGTAGGCAAGCTTGCGGCTGCCCCACTCATCAACACTTTCCAGCGTACCGTGTTCCTCAACAAGCGCCTTGAACTTTTCGATCAGGGCCTGCACGCTTTCCTCGCCGTTGACGACGGAGAAAACCAACATGGTCTCATAGCTGTTGACTGCCATTCTGAAGCACCTCCTTCTGGTCTTTCGGCCGCGGTCTGACCCGCGGCAAGGATCGCAGATCTTCGCAAAATCTGCTTCGCCGCATGAGAAAAATTACACGGCAATTTATAATTATATCAGCAATTCCGGTAAAGTCAAGCTTTTTTTGAAATTACGCGGAATTTTCTGAGCGTCCACAAGATGTAGTACCTTTCTTTGTGTGTAAAGCGGATTGCACGGCTGAAGCGGCTGTGATCTGCAATACGGGCAGGTAGGAAAAGTGATAACGGCCGCTGCCGACGGTGAGCACGACGGCCGCAGTCCCGATGAGGAAGATCCCGTACAGGAACGAAAGCGAGCGCCAGTATCCCCTGCGCATGGAACGGATCACGCCCCACAGAAACAGCGCAAACGTCAGCATATAAAACGCCTGGCCGCAGCAGATCACGGCGTCGCCGAACGTCCACGCGCGTCCCCGTCCGCGCAGCATCCCGGCGATCTCCTGCACGTATTCTTTGCCGGACGTCGTTTTGAGATTGTCAAAATACACCTCGCCCGCATACGTGTCCGTCGCATACATATAAAACAGTTTCTTCGGCATGAGCGCAATATATCTGCCCGGGTTTTCGCGTATCCATTTCTTTGCCGCGGCGGAGTAGAACGCGTTGATCTCGGTGTACGCCATCGTCTTTTTCCGCGCGGGCGGAATATAGCCCGCCTTGCCCTCGGAGAACACGACGTCGCTGTAGCTGCCGTCCGCATCCGCGTTCGCGCCGATCAGCAGGTTGCCGCTGCCGATCGTCGGCTGGTAGACGAAGCGGCCGCTGCTGTGATACGTGAACAGACAGATCGCCGCCACCATCACCGCAGCGCCGGCCAGAAGCCGCGCGTATCCGTGCCACTTCACGCGGCGGTACAGGAGGATCCACAGCGCGGAGACGAAAAACGCCGTCCCCAGCGGACGCACCCAGTTGGCGTACGCGAGCAGCAGCCCCGCCAGAAACGGCAGTCCGCCGCGTTTGCCAAACAGCATCGCCAGCGCCGCAAAGGACAGCGCCGTGAAGCAAAGCTCCGTGCGCGCGATACAGATCTCCGACCAGTACGGCGCGCTCAGACAGAAGAAAACCGCCGTGCAGGCGCATACCTCCGACGATCCGGTCGCGCGATATGCAAGCCAAAGCACCGCCGCAAGCAGGATCTGCACGAAGAATACGTTCAGCACGTACGCCGACCGAACGCTGCCGGTTACGCGAAACAGCAGGATCAGAAGATTCACGTACCCCGTTCCGGCCGTGCCTTTGCCGATAAAGTCTGCCGCGACAGGATAGAAATGTCCCTCCCGCAGGCAGCGCATCGCCGTGCCGACGTACCGCGCGGCGTCGCTGATTGGTTCGCCGCGGAACGTCAGCAGCGTGTAGAGCTGCATGGCGAGCATCAGCACGTAGCAGCAGACCGCGGCGACGGTCAGAGCCCTGAAGCGCGTATCGCCGAACGCCCGCAGGCGTGCGGACGACTCGTCCCGCAAAAAGAACGACATGGCAAACCTCCCGTCATTGTAAAAAAGCTGCCTTGCACGAGGCAAAGCAGCTATGCAAAGCGTGTCTTATTCTGCCGTTTCCGTCGGATGGATGCTCTGCCGTGCGCGGCGGATCTCCGCAAGGCTGTCCACCAGCGCGATGTCCGCGTCCTGCATCACGCGATCCAGGAACTCGGACGTGGCGGAACGGATGTCCTCGGAATACTTGTTTGCCCTGTTGACGATATCCTCTGCCTTTGCCTCAGCCTCAGCCGTCACGTTGGCTGCCTCGGCACGGCGGATATCGACCATCTCCACGAGCTTCTTCTCGGCACTTTCTATCTTTTCGCGGCTCTCCCGATCGGCTGCGGCGCGCACTTCCTCGGCGTATTCCGCTGCGCGTCTGGCAACCTCGCTCGCCTCGATCATCTGCTGAGCTTTCGCTTCGGCATCCGCCACGATCTGCGCAGCCTTTTCCTCCGCCTCAGCCGTCGTCTTCTTGGAGAATTCGTCCGCCTGACGCACCAGCTCGCGCGCCTTTTCCTCGGACTTCGCCGCAAAATCCTTGACCTTTTCCTGTGCGCTCTGCACGATGTTGGCGGAATCCGCTTTTGCCTTTTCGATGATGCTGTTGCGCTCTGCCAGCACGTTGCGCGCCTGCGCGATCTCCACCGGCAGGTTCAGCCGCATATCCTCCAGACAGGTTTTGATCGCCTTCGTGTCCACCATCGTCTTGTTGGTGAACGCCACGTTGGTACCGGAATCGACCGCGTTTTCGATCTGTTCCAATAAATCCTCAAACGTCATGATACAACTTCCTTTCTGTCTCTATGTTACTTTTGGATCCTTTTGATGATCTCGTCCCTGACCTCCGGCGGAACAAAGTCGGTGATGTCGCCGCCGAGAGAGCCGACCTGCTTGACGATACTGGAGGACAGGTACGTATACTCGACCGCAGAGGAAATAAACAGGGTTTCCATCTCCGGATAGAGTTTTTTGTTGGTCAGCGCCTGCTGGAATTCCTGCTCGAAATCGGACATGGCGCGCAGTCCCTTGACCACGACGCGTACGCCGACCCGACGCAGGTAGTCCGCCAGAAGTCCGTCGCAGACGTCGACGGAGACGTTCGGCAGATCCTCGGTGCAGCGGCGCAGCATCTGCACACGTTCTTCGACCGTGAATGAACCGCCCGGCTTGCTGAGGTTGTGCGCAACGACCACGGTCAGGTGTTCAAACAGCTTTGAGGCGCGGCGGATGATGTCCAGATGGCCGCGTGTTACGGGATCGAAGCTGCCTGGGTAAACGGCTTGGCTCAATGCACAGCCCTCCCTTATATATCGGTGTCTCTGTAAACGGTGATCTGCGTCTTGCCGTAGCGGTACGTGCGGTAGAGCCGGTACGCGCCGATCGGATCCGGCATTTCCTCGCCCACAGGCGATTCGCAGACGATCACGCCGCCCGCCGCCATGCGGTTTGCGAGATCGGGCAGAACCTTCTGCAGAAGTCCGGAGCCGTACGGAGGATCGAGAAACGCAATATCAAACGTACTGCGGTTGTTGCGCACGAACGCGAGCGCGTCTGCCTCGAGCACCACGGCACGATCCGCAAGCTTGGTGGTTTGCAGATTGCGGCGGATGACGTCGATGCTGCGGCGGCTGTTGTCCAGGATCGTGGCGGACGCAGCCCCGCGGCTGAGCGCCTCGATCGCAAGCTGTCCGCTGCCGCCGAACAGATCCAGCACGCGCCGCCCCTCCAGCTCAAACTGGATGATGCTGAACACGGCTTCCTTGACCCGATCGACGGTCGGGCGCACGTCAGAACCCGCAAGCGTTTCCAGCGTGCGGCCGCGTGCGGAACCGGTGATCACTCTCATTACGAAACCTCTTTATCAAAACGTCATTTTATATTATTACATATTCAACGGCTTTTTGTCAACAAAAAAAGCATATTCTTTACAGCGTAGCCGCTTTGAGGATTCTTTCGATGTTTTTCAGGGCGTTCGGATGCATGTTTTCAGGGAAGAAAAACAGCCTTTCCGATTCGATGCTGCCGAGTTCTTCCAAAGACGGCGCGTTCCCCGTGGAATAGTGCAGGAGGACGTTGTATTCCATCGCGTGACCATCTTCGTTCTGCTGCGACGAGATCTGACCAAGCGCTTCGTTCAGTTCTTCTACGGAAGATACGAACAGATACTGTACGCCGGCGTCAGACGGATACGGCAGAATCTGCTGCGTCGTTTGCAGCGCAAGCGTATATCTTTCCACAAATTCCGGCTCTTTGGAAAACACGATCAGCAGCAGCGGCACGTTTTCGGAAAAGAGCTTCCGGCTGTAATAGGCGACCGTCTCCAGACCGTTCAGGTAGCCCTCAAGATATGCCGTTTCAAAGTCAAAGTAATCGGAATGTTCAATATCCAAAAGCTCTTTTTTGGTTTCGACAATATGAACAACAAGTTTTTCATGCGTAGTCTGTCTTGCAAAAAGCAACGCATCTTCTTTTCCCTGCAGATGCAGAAACGTCTCATGATCCGTGCTGTCCGTATTCCGCAACTCTTCTTCGATCATATCCAATTGTTCGTCAACATCTTTATTTCGCAGATATCGCTGCCCCGCATTGAAAACCAACCGCTTGTCGATACTCATATCTGTCTACTCCTTTCCGTGAAATGCATTATAAACGTTCTGTGCCGCCGTTTTCGGCATCCCCGGCACGGCGCAAAGCGCCTCAACGGTCGCCTCCTTCACGGCGGAGATCGTCTTGAAATGCTGTAAAATCGCCTTTGCCCGCGCGGGGCCGACGCCTTCGATCTCGGTCAGCGTCGCGGAGAAACCCGTCTTGCGATGCTTCGCGCGGTGGTAGGAGATCGCAAAGCGGTGCACCTCCTCCTGGATCTCGGACACGAGCGTGAACGCGCTGCGCCGGGAGGTCAGGGCAATCTCTCCGCCGTCAGCCGCGATGGCACGGGTACGGTGACGGCTGTCCTTGACCATGCCGAACAGCGGCACGGAAATCCCCAGCTCCCGCATCACGGGCTGCACCGCGTGCACCTGTCCCTGTCCGCCGTCAAGCAGGATCAGATCGGGCAGCTTGCCGAAGCCCTCGCCCGAATCCTTTTCTTCAAGATAATGCGTAAAACGGCGACGCAGCACCTCGGCCATGGATGCGTAGTCGTCCTGCCCGATGAAATCCTTGATGGCGAACCGCTTGTAACCGCGTTTGTATGGCAGCCCGTCGCGGAACACGATCATGCCCGCCACGTTGTCGCTGCCGGCCGTATGCGAAATATCGTACGCTTCGATATATTCCGGAATGTCCGCAAGCCCCAGCAGCTGTGCCAGCTCCCGCAGTGCAGTCGCCTGCCGGCTGACGTGGCCGGACGCCTGCATCAGCTTCTCGGCGGCGTTCTTGCGGCACAGCTCGACCAGCTGCATCTGCTCGCCGCGCTGCGGCACGGCGATCGTCACCTTGCGTCCCGCCTTTTCCGACAGCCAGCGCCCCATCAGCTCCGCGTCCTCCATCTCGCCGTCCAGCGAAATGCGCCGCGGCACGTTCCTGTCCATGGAATAGAAGCTGCGCACAAGCTCCGTGCGGCATTCCGCCGCGTTTTCCGGCGTGTCGATGATAAAAAACTCGCTCTCGCGCAGTCTGCCCTCGCCGAAGCGCAGCACGTTCAGGCAGCTCTTTTCCTTTTCCGATACGAGCGCGAACACGTCCTGCTCCTCCACGGCGGCGGAATAGACCTTCTGCCTGTCCGCAGAGCGTTTGATCGCCGCGATACGGTCGCGCAGACGCGCCGCCTTTTCAAACTCGAGCTTTTCTGCAGCCTCTTCCATGCGCTTTTCCAGATCGCGCAGCGCGTCCGCCGTACCGCCCCGCAGAAACCGCAGCGCATCCTCGACCGCCTCGCGGTATTCCTGCTCGCCGATCTTGCCGGCGCAGGGCGCGGAACACTGCTTGATGAAATAGTTCAGGCACGGCCGTCCCTTTCCGATATCGCGCGGGAACGTCTTGCCGCAGCGCGGCAGGCGGTAGATCTTCATCGCCTCGTCCACGGCGTTCATCACCGTAAAGTGGCTCGTATACGGCCCGATATACGTCGCGCCGTCGTCCGCCTTCTGCAGCACAGCGGAAATCATCGGCCAGCCGTCGTTCGTGACGCGGATATAGCTGTACCCTTTATCGTCCTTGAGCAGGATGTTGTACTTCGGCGCGTACTGCTTGATGAGGCTGCATTCGAGCACGAGCGCCTCAAACTCGCTGTCGGTCAGGATGTAGTCGAAATCCGCGACGTGCTCCACCATGCGCACGACCTTGACGCCGTGGTTTTTCTGGGAACCGAAATACTGGCTGACGCGGTTTTTGAGCGCCTTCGCCTTGCCGACGTAGATGATCCTGCCCTGCCTGTCCTTCATCAGGTACACGCCGCTTGAAAGGGGCAGGCGCATCGCTTTTTCGCGCAGCTCTCGCATCGTCAACGGCCGGATCTCCGGCATGGGGAATCACCTCGCTTTTCGGCAGTATCAACAGAAACAAATAGCCTCCGTGTTTGCACACGAAGGCCGTAAAGAGATCAGGTGATTATTCCGCGAAACCGGAATTCACAAGCCGGACGAGTTCGTCCACAGCCTGCTCCTCGTCGGAACCTCCGGCGATGATGCGGATCGTCGTACCGCCCATGATACCCAGAGACAGCACGCCCAGCAGGCTCTTGGCATTGACGCGGCGCTCTTCCTTTTCAACCCAGATGGAAGACTTGAACTCGTTGGCCTTCTGAATGAAGAAGGTCGCCGGACGCGCGTGCAGACCAACCTGGTTTTGAACCGTAACATCTTTTACATACATAGCCTTTATCTCCCGAAAACAGAATCAAGTTTCGTTTACGCTACATATTATAGCACAAAACCGTAGAAGGTCAATAATCTGCTTTCCGTTTTTGAAACTTTCGGATGGCTTCATAAAAAGCGGTCATTTACGCCCCGCGGTTTTTGTTGAAAATGACAATGAAGCAGCAACACTTTTATGCAACATTGCCGAATTTCCTCCATTATTCCGTACACGCGTTCAGGATTCGCGCCGTCCGTTCGACCGCAGCCGCATCCGCGTCGGGATCGACCGCGACGTATGCCGTGCGCGAAAGAAAGTCGAGCGCCGCCGGGCACATATCCGGCGCATAGTCCGTCTGCAGTCCCTCGTTCGCCGCCATGCGGAACGGGTCCATCGCCGGATGCAGCGCGCCGCGTTTTTCCATGATCTGCGTCCAGTTTGCGTACACGTGCTTGCCCGTGTCGATCGGGATCGTCAGGGGCAGGCCTCTTTCGGCACAGCGCGAAGCGAACGCGCGGCACGCGTCCGCCGTGTCGAAGCGCAGCGCCAGCGTCGTCGGGCAGCCGCCCTGCGGATCGTGGGACGGCATCACGGTCAACCGGTCGTCCAGAAGCGCACGCAGCGCATCGCGGTTTTTGCGCAGATCACCGATCAGGGCGGGCAGCTTTTTGAGCTGTTCGCGCAGGATCGCACCCGTGATGTCCGACACACGGAATTCCGTGCCGCCGAAAACCGGCTGCGTGACGTCTTCGAGCTGGTCGCCGAAAAATGCGATCGCGCTCGCGTCGTGGTAGATCAGCGCGCGCTCGTACGCCGTGCGGTCATCCGTTACGAACAGGCCGCCCTCGCCAGACGTCAGCACCTTGAAATAATTGAAGCTGTACGCGCCCGCATTTCCGAGCGTACCGAGATACTTTCCCTTGTAACTGCCGCCGTCCGCCTGACAGGCGTCCTCGACGACGGCGATTCCGTGTCTGTCCGCAAGCGCGCGCAAGCCGTCCATATCGCAGGGGAAGCCTTGGATGTGCACGGGGATGATCGCCTTGGTATGCGGAGAGACGTGCTTCTGCGCGTCGGCGACGCTCATCGTCAGCGTTTCATCCGTTTCGACGATCACCGGCACCGCGCCGACCGACGTCACCGCCAGCGCCGTGGCGATATACGTGTATGCCGGCACGATCACCTCGTCGCCCGGACCGACGCCCAGCGCGATCAGCGACGCCGCCAGCGCACCGAACCCGCTCGACATGAGGATCGCGTATTTTGAACCGGTCAGCGCCTTCCACTCCTCCTCGAAATGGTAGACCTCGCGTCCCGAGCCGTTGATTTTGAAAAAGTCTCTGCTGTTGATCGCGCGCGCGACCGCGTCGATCTCCTCCTGTCCGATCCTGTACATGGATTACTCCTTTCCGCCGATGATCCGGCGCACCTCGTTGATCAGATGCTGATCTGCGTTTTCCGTCAGGTTGTACGTCCCGCCCGTGCGGAAGCAGTCCACTTCGTAGCCGCCGCGGCAGATCTGATCCTGCGACGGGAAGTAGCCGTTGTAGCCGTTCGTGTTGGACAGGCAGAGCGTGTGCGGCCACGGCAGATACGCGCGCAGGCGCAGCGTGATCTCGGAAAAGATCTCGTACGGCGTCGGAACGAACAGCACGTCGCCCACGGACACCGCGCAGAACGGGAATGAAAAATGCGTCGGATGCTCCGTAACGCCGGATTGCAGAAGCGCATACAGATCCTTGAAATGCTTGTACGTCAGCTTTTGGATGTTGATGAGCTCGTCGGGGTTTTGAATGGATTCGAGCGCCTCGCGCACCTTTTCGATCGGCGGCGTCGCCGCATACGGCAGCTGCACGTCGCCCGCAAAGCACGCGAGCGAGCCGTCGTGGAAACCGCCCTGCCCGCGCACGGCGCGCATCGCGTCCGCCGCCGCTACGCCGCCCAGTTCCATAACGTGCGTGATGTCGCCGACCGTATCGCCGTTCGTCAGACGCGGCCCTACGTCGCCCACCGCGCCGTTCCAAAACGCGGTCAGCACGCCGGTCTCTTTTTCCACACGGTCGATCATAACGCCCGACCAGTCGCGTGTGATCTCGCGGTTGCAGCCGGCCGACGTTCCGTGGCAGCCGTAGTGGATCAGGTTGAGGATGCCTTTGCCGTCCGTATCGCGGAACGTGACGACCGTCATCTCGGGATCGTAGCACCCGAACGGGTTCTGCCCGAACTGTATCCCGCCGTGCGGCAGGATCTTCCGGCGGTTGACGCCGACGTCGCTGTGGGTCGTGCCGACGGCGATCTGCGCGTCGCGCAGGTTTTCCGCCGCCTCTTTTCCCGCACGGATCGCCGCGGGCAGCAGAATCTTCTCATAAAACGATCGGTCGATCTCGCCCCAGCCTTCCATGCCGGACACGTTCGGCGCGGAGTGTGTGTGCGTCGCGCTGATGAGGACGTGCGTCTCGGGAATACGCGATGCCTGTCCGATCGCGCGGCGCATTTCATCGCACAGCTCGGTATGGATATCGCCGACCTCGACCGTCATCAGCAGCGCGGCGTTTTCCCCCTGCCGGAAAGCCGCGGCTGTCAGCGTCAGATCATCGTGCAGCGACGTGCTCTCCCAGTTCGGCCGATAGCCGTACAGACACGTGCCGACCGCCGGCGTGATCACCGCGCGCGCCGCGCCCGCCTGAAACCGCTCGTTCATCGTTCGTCCTGCCTTTCGGAAATCGTTCTTGTGTTGATTATAAACCATGCAAACGCCGTTGTAAAGCCGAAGAAGGCAGAAAAACCGCGCCCGTCCCCTTGCGGGAGCGAACGCGGTTTCCAAAGAAAGGAGATGAAAAAGGTGAAAACCTGAAAACGGTCGGATCAGAACAGGCCCTTGAAGAAATCGTTGTAGAAGTCGTAGGGATCGACGTAATTCTGGGAAGTCGTCGTCTCTTTCTCGACCTCTTTCTTTTCCTCCACAAGCGTCACGGTCACGTTGAACTCCTTGGTCTGGTAGTTGTTGTCGACGCGGCAGATCGTCAGCGTCAGCTTGTCGCCGACCTTGCCGTTCTCGAT
>JAEEGL012182446.1_pt1 | contig 12422 bp, 7 predicted proteins | sample 9134231 | NCBI WGS metagenome assembly JAEEGL01 (sample SAMN16246548, study PRJNA631951) | gut metagenome | biome: gut microbiome; feature: rumen; material: fiber-attached | host: Bos | place: Iran: Karaj | collected 2018-10 | reverse complement strand
CGTCGAAAGTTTTTTTCGAAACATCGATGCCAATAAAGAAATTCTTCATAACTTTGCAATTGTGGTATTAATGGAGGAAATGACCTTGAGCTGTTGTGGGCTCTCACTCTAATTAGGCTCGCAGCCTGTAATATTCTATCAAGTCTCGGCAGCTTGGCAGGAGAGGACAGACACGAATGATAGTATCAAGTACTGGTTTAATTCTTTGTTTCCCTTCTCCTGCAGGTCATTCTTCCTAACTACAACAAAGGTAAGAATAACTTTCTACAATTAAAGAAAGTTGAAGAGAATATTAACGTTTATTCTAGATCTCTTTTAACCTTCAGTCTTATTGTGCTGCAAACTTAGAGTGTAATCCGTGTTCAATTATTTGTGAAATTCGTGTTCAAATAATTCCGAAAACATCAGAAACCAATCACTTTTCTTCGTAACTTTACGGATTAATACAGTTATGGGAGAAAAAATAATAATATCCTTCATGTATGAAAAGAAAAATCAGGACAAAACGGATGCTTCACCTTGAGCAGCTGAGCCAAAACAGAAAACGTAAAAAAGAATACGAGGATAACCTGACATTTCAGACCCGATTGAACGAGAAGTTGGAAAAAGCACTCAGTATGCATCCGTATATGGAGTTGGCAAACTCACCAGACAACATTTTCGTCTATATCAATTTTCATTGTGGGCGGGAAACAAAATCGCCCGTCAGCATGGGCTTCTATACGAATCCACAATCCACAAAATCAGCTATAGCAGCTGTCACTTACAAATGAAATTTAACGAGAATAATGATTTTTCATACAATCTATCATATCAATTGTTAGGAACCAGAAGTGTTGAGACGGATGTCAATGTTGACAATATGATAAACTGCAATCCTGTGAATGTGCCACGTTCTTATGACTCCTCCTTTTACTAGATCTTTTTCAAAAGCAAACAACACAAACGACTCATAATTATTAAAACGTCCAATCTCAATCTATATGAACCCTTCAAATGGATTATCAACTTCTTTCAAGATATAAATGCAGAAAAAGTCTGAATGAAAATAGGGGATTATCAAAGACCAAAAACTTCTAAAAACGTCTATTTTAGACAACCGGCAACAGAAATAAACACATGACGCAACTTCTAAAAACGTCTATTTTAGACAACCTGACAACAGAAATAAACGCATGACGCAACTTCTAAAAACATCTATTTTAGACAACCAGCAACAGAAATAAACACATGACGCAACTTCTAAAAACGTCTATTTTAGACAACCTGACAACAGAAATAAACACATGACAAAACTTCTAAAAACGTCTATTTTAGACAACCGGCAACAGAAATAAACGCATGACGCAACTTCTAAAAACGTCTATTTTAGACCCCACATATAGAAAAAAACACGAGAGACAACTTCTAAAAACGTCTACTTTAGACACCAGACAACAGAAAAAAACGCATGACAAAACTTCTAAAAACATCTATTTTAGACAACCGGCTACAGAAATAAACACATGACGCAATTTCTAAAAACATCTATTTTAGACAACCGGCAACAGAAATAAACACATGACGCAACTTCTAAAAACATCTATTTTAGACACCACCAATAGGGATCTTCTTCATATATATTCTCAAAAACAAAAAAAATAATCCTCTAAAATCTCCAAGAGTTCCCTAGGTTTTCTTGGAATTTCCTAGAATTGCCTAAAATCTCCTAGAATCTCCTAGGTTTTCCTAGAACTTCCTAGGTTTTCCTAGAATTTCCTAGGTTTTCCTAGAATCTCCTAGGTTTTCCTAGAATCTCCTAGGTTTTCCTAGAATCTCCTAGTAAATCAAAAGATTTCTTTCGTCAGCAGCACCCACCTCACCGATTACCTCAATGCCATTTCCATCAAAACTACAAACTAAAACCTCATCCAACAACAGATAAGTGTCTTTAATCGCTTCAAGGGAAGAGAGCATGATAGTTCTACGTCCTTCAACGGCATTGACAAAGGTTTGGATTTCGGTGAAGTAACCCTGAGTGTAGATTTGGTTGTTGGAGAGCATGGGGATGAAGTTATTTCGGACATAAAGGTATTCAATGGTCTTGTTCCGTTGACGGACTTTTTCTGACGGGACACCGATGATGGTGGAAGGATTTGGCTCAAAGGTTAGTTCATCCATCTGTGAGAGGCGGTAGATGCCTTTTGAGGTGCATATCTTGAGGGATTCTTCAGCAGCCGTCCAGGAGTATGCGGTGGAGAGTTCAAGGGTTCCTGCTATATGGGGATGACGCAGCATAAGGAGATAAGACGCTGAACCGACCCGTTGACAGGAGATAATTTCGGGTTTTCCGAAGAGATGGGTAATGAGGTCAAGAGGATGGATGAAAAGTTCAAGGAGAGCATCGCCTTCAGGGTAGTTGCCAGTGAGATAATGAAGGTCGTAACTGATAAGACGCTCTCTGCGCAGCCGTTTCTTCAGGATTTGTACGGCGGGGGCATAGCGTTGCTGCAACCCTACCATTGCAACAGGCGATCCATAAAGCCGTTGCTTGCCGATAAGTATGTCAAGCTCTTGCAACGACTGGCATGGCGGCTTCTCAATAAACAATGATTTTCCGCTTTGCAGTATGTGCGACGCAAGTAAAAAATGTGCTGAAGGCGAGGCTGAGACGAAAACGCCTTTGATTGTGTCATCGCTGAGGATGTCATCGAGCGAGGCCGTGGCAATCAGCTGGGGAAATTTACGTTCTATCAGCCTAGTCTTCCTTTCCGACCTGACACAGACGTATTTCAGCGGCACGCCAAGGTAATGGAGCACAGGATAGAGATTGGATAAGGCGTGCTGCCCCATTCCGACAAAGGCGTATGCATTTTGGTATGTTTGGGTGAGGTAATGCTCTGTACGCAGGCGTTTGTAGCGGTTTATCAGGTGCTTCATCATAAGTTTTTGAAATATTGGTGATAGGTGATATGAGGATCTTCTGTCCACTGGTAGGGACCGTAGAATCGTTCAATCAGCCTTTTGGGGAGAACACGCTCCATGTTGCGCATGAGAATGATGTCGTATTTACGGTGGAAGTTTATCCAGCAGCCGTTGCAGTTCTTTGAATAACGGCACTGGGTCTGGCATGACACCGGGCTGTTGAAAATCTCGTCGAGCGGCTGCTGATGGATATTGCCGAGAATAACACCCAGGTTCTGGCAGAGAGGCACGTCGCCGTTGCTGTGGATGACGAGGCTGCTCATGATGCTCTGGCAACGAAGCCGGAGATGCCCGTTACGCCACTGGTCATAAAGAGCCACAAAGTCGTAGTTCTCCTGCGTGTCGTGGATGTTTCTGGGAATTCGGGTAATGAAATCCGATGCCGTCAAAAGTTCGCTTGTCGTATCAAAGAAGTCCATCGTTCCGTATATGCCAATGCGTACGTCCACGCTGTAGTGCTTGGCCACATCAATCACAAAAGCCATATCATCGAAGCCGTTCCATGGTGAGAGACAGAACATCAGCGACAGCGGCACCTCATTCCTCAGCGCCTCCACAACCGTGATTACACGTTCATATCCGTCGCGTCCTCGCATCCGCTGGTATGTCTCACGGTCGCCGTCAAGCGAGACGTACAGGTGGCGTGGCTGATGGCGGCGGACGGCATCTATGACATGACGGTGGGCAAGACAATTCGACAGCAGCGTGTAGTTAGGATGATGTTTTCGGAACCACGCCATGATTTCATCCGCCTGGGGATGCAGGATGAACTCTCCGCCCTCAAGACCGACGGTAGTCCTCCTGGTTACGCATCGGCTCTGCATGACACGCCGAATGTCATCGAGGGAAAGATGCTCCACTTTTTTCTGCCAGATATTACAGTGCCTGCATCGCGACTGGCAGGCTGTTGTTGAGTAAATCATCAGTTGCGACAGCCGCTTGCGACGTGGCCACATGATGTTGTTCAGAAAGAGAAAGCCATTGTAGGCATAATCAAATAAAGAGTACATAGAATTTCGTTGCAGTTCTACTTATTAAGTATGAAACTGCGGCGAAAGACTGCACGACTACCATGTAAATCTGATGCCCAAAGGCAAAGAGAACGAGAACGGATGTTCCGTACGGTAGGTTTCCACTCCACTGCCCGTCGGAATGTAGTATTGAAGACTTGGCTCAGCAAAGACACCGATGTTGGGTGTGAAATTGTACTGCAGTCCCAGTCCTGTGCTGACCGACCACTGCCACGGCGCACGGATGGTGGACTTGTCGGAAGCCTTCAATCTTCCATGTAAGTAATAACTTGTGGTGAGTGGTGAGTGGATAGGGATTTCTGTGTTCACGCCCAGACTACCGTAAATGCTCCACGTCTTTCCGCCATGCAATACATAGTTCCCTTTGACGGGAATGCCAAGGTAATGGATTGTCTGGTGTTCCTGTATGGCATTGCCGTCGGCTCCCATCTCGAAATCGGATGTCAGACAGCTATAGATCAGCCCTGATTCTATGCCAAAGCGCTTGTCTAACCGATATTTCAAAGTCAATGCCCAGGCTACCGGCATAGAGTGATGACGTTTTCGCACAATTTTGTCATTTTCAGGATTTCCTGCATTGTTGAGGGCTATATTCATGATGATGCTACGGGTGTGGGAACCACCATCGTCTGGCAGTTCCGACAAATAGGATGCATAGTCACTCCAGTTGCTGAATGAGAGAAGCGAGGGTGGTTCTGCAGATGATGTGGAGTCTGTTATCGGAGTTGCCGTGAAGGCATACGGACCGTACAGATTCTGATCGTCAAAGCCTCCAGCGTATGCGAGATTCACAGACCATTCTTTCGGAGGAGTAACACCAACGGCTGGTTTGTTTGGAGATAAACCAGCCATATTATAGTGTGGTGTGTCTATATTCCGGATGGTGCGGACCGTGTCGGCTTGTTCCTTTTTGGTTATCGAGTCCGTGATTGTCTCTTGTGCTGTCAAATTTGTCAAGGTGTCGGTCTCGATGGAATCCGCAGCCTGCGCAATTACCGGCTGCAGCAGCAGAGTATCTGCAGTAACCGTGTTTGTATGGTACACAGGCACAGGCTGACACACAATCACCGGTTCTTGCGGTTCTATCACCCCTTGGGCTGCATTCGGCTTATGGCCATGCGGCTCGGTTGTCGCTTTTTTCGGTGTTGATGATGGTGTTTTTGCCTGTGGTTTTTGGGGTGTTTCTTGCCGCTTTGCCTTGGCTGGCTTTACTTCCGGAACAGCGTCTTCATCTTTCCAAAACAGGAAGAATGTGGCGGGAATGAGGAGAAGCAGAAGCACAGCTGCCCAATACTGCCTCATCAGCTTGCGGAGCATCTTCTTTGCCCTTGCCAGTTGCGAGGAAGACGAATGGGGCTCAATGTCCAGCATGGCGGCAATTTCATTATGTGTCATGCCTTCAAAGACCGACAGACGGAACACTTTGCCATACCCGTCGGGCAGACGGTCTATCAGACGGATGACCTCTTCCAATGGAACGCCTCTGATGTTCTTCTCGTCGGTTTCCTCTACTTGGAATTCCGGCTCATTCGACTCATCGAGCGAGATGGTAGGCAAAGCTGCAAGCTGGTTTTTATATTTTAATGCCACATTTCTCGTTATCGACATCATCCACGACTCAGCCTTGCTGTCGTTACGAAGTTTGTCGAACGAGGTGAAGATTATCACGAAAGCATCATGCAGCACGTCGTTAACAGCATCCTCATCACTGATATACCGGCGGCATACGCCCCTCATCTTCCGGGCGTATGCCTTATACAGTTGTCCGAGGGCTGACTCATCGCCCTGCCTGCACCGTTCTATCAGCTGTGTTATCTCCATCGCAAGTAATAGTGAAAAAATAAGTTGGAAAATTTATCTTAGATTTTTGAGCTATTTTTCAGTTGGTCAGAGGGAGTGATGCGGGCATCATGACCGATGAACAGCTGGAAAAGAGCCAAAAAGATAAGTTTAAATCTTGAATGATTGTCTGACATTAAATTTACTAAGTTATTTTTTTACTGTTACCAGGCATGATGTCTCTATTTGTTTAGTCCGGGAATTAACAAAAGGACTGCATGGAAATCCCGGTTTTTTGTTATTTAGCCAATCTTTTCGTCCAACATGATATGAACTGAATACAATAATACGGAAAAAACACCTAAAAAAGCCCAGACTGCACTCCAGAAAAAGTTTCCGATGGTGAAAGTCTGAACAAATGTTCAGATTTTTCAGCACATACTATTTGTGGGTTAACCGGTTTCATCTCGACCACCAAGTGCTCAACATCCGTATTTGTCAGAAAAAGGATTTAAAAATGATGCTTGAGGAGCCAAGGGAATCTATACATTCACATTCCGCCAAAAGGTCTGAAACACAGTTTCTACCAGTGTTTTTATCAGAATCCACACATATACAATTACATTTATGTTGTTGCAAAACCAGCAGACGGCCGTTGGAATGACTGCATACACTACAACACCCATTCATCGAAGGAAACAGTTGAAAGATACCCTGACGGAGGAAACTTGGAAAATATTCTATCATCCCACCATAGGAAATCACAATATGGCAACCTCATACGACAGAGCTGTAAGCACACATCCAAACGTAGTAGTGTCTCCTTCCCTATCCGATGAGATTGTGTGTATCAACTATTACACGCTCAGCGGAATAAGAATCCTTAAACCAATTAATGGTATTTGCATAAAGGAGGTTATATATAAGAACGGGCAGAAACAACATAGCAAAGTCTGCATAAGACCATTCTGACTTTGTTGAATCCTTTTTTATTGCGTTTTAAACACACATATCCAACCTGTATATGGTAAATAGAATTGAAAAGCAATAAAAAAAACGGCAATCTGTAAAATAATACCTTTATCATTTGCCTGTTTTCCCGCAAAACTGTAACTTTGAAAACATATAAGTTTTTACACACGCTTAACTGACTATCTACGATGAAAAGTTTTTCCATATTCCTGGCATTTGCATTGCTTCTGATGCCTGCCATCATGCATGCCGACCCAATCACGAGGGAGCAGGCAAAACAAAAAGCAGAGTCCTATCTGGCCAATTGTAAAGGAAGCCACAGACTAAAACCGGTTACCAACGAGAAAAAACTGGCCAGAAAGAAAATCAACTCCGTCAACAATAACACGGAGACTTACTATGTTTTCAACCGGGGTGAGAACGAAGGATATGTGATAGTTCCCGGCGACGACAAGATTGACGGGGTTCTGGGATATACAGAACGTGGAGAGTTCGACTACGAACGAATACCAGCCAACATGAAAGCATGGCTTGATAACGCGGAAAGCTATGTTGCCTATGTCCAAGAGCACAAAGAGGAAGCGCCACGGAAGATTTCCACTCATGCGGCCATTCCTTATATGATGAGAACAGTATGGGACCAGGGATGGCCTTACAACTATCTGTGCCCTTCCATCGACGGCAGTCTTGCGCCTACAGGATGTGTTGCCACCGCTTTGGCTCAAGTACTTTATTTCAATCATGACAAGTCGGTCGATGAAATTCAGGCTGATATTCCGGCATACACCACCGGGACCGCAGGAATCAGCATGCCGTCTATTCCCAAGGGCTCCAAAATCGATTGGGACAACATGCTCCATGGCTATGGTGGCTCTACTTCTGATGTGCAGATAGAGGCTGTGGCGAAACTCATGCTATACTGTGGCACGGCTGTTGAAATGGACTATAACGCGGCAGGATCAGGTGCAGCGACCATGCTCTGTGCAGAAGCGATGAACAAGTATTTCGGATATAGCTCTGCCAAGTGTGTGCATCAACGTAATTACACTGACAACGACTGGGACGCACTCATCTATAATGAACTGGTGGAAGGAAGAGTGGTGCTGTTAGGAGGATATACCAACACCATGGGCGGACATGCTTTCGTCTGCGATGGATACGACGGCAACAAGTGCTACCACATCAACTGGGGATGGAGTGGCGAGAATGATGGATTCTTTCTTTTATCGAATCTCAGACCTACAGGCGGTGACGGGTACAACAACGAGGTGGAGGCAATCATCAACGCAGCACCGAACATTCTGGACAGCAAAGAAATGGTGATAGGAAACGCGACAGTTAAAAATCTCTGTCTGGAAAATTTTGATGCCAATGGTGACGGTGTGTTCACATACGGAGAAGCAGCTGCCGTGACCGATGTGGCTGACGTCTTCAAAGGTCAGAAATTCAATGCCTTCACAGAGCTCTATTATTTCACGGGATTGAAGGAACTGTCTTCTTATGCCTTTTCCGGAAACACTTCTCTGACAACCATCACGCTCCCAAAACATCTGGAAAGAATTGGTGATTATGCTTTTGAAGGATGTACAAAACTGAAAACAGTGAATTGCTTCGGAGAAATAACGGTTTTCGGGAAAGGAGCGTTCAAGGACTGTAAGGCTCTGACAGACTTCAATCCTTCGGTACGGCTCACAGAAATCAAGGATTATGCCTTTGCCGGATGCCAGTCGCTCACCTCTTTTGTGTTGCCGGTGAATGTAACCACTATCGGCAACAGGGCGTTCGACGGATGCACCAGTCTCATGCAGTTCTATGTGAACAGTCCTCAACCACAGGAAATCATAATCGGTCAAGATGTTTTTGCTAATATAGACCTTGCTAATGCCACTCTTTCAGTATTGCTTGGAACTGAGGATTTCTTTGTGAATGCTGAACAATGGAAAGATTTCGGGAATATTATTCAGAAAAGAACGCTGACCGGCGGTGGTTTCTGCGAACTGCAGACCGACAAGACGTTGATGCTTTATAATGTCGGAAAGGAGAGTTATTTTTCTGCCGAAGACAGATTACGCATGATACCAGTCATGGGAGAAACTCCGATGAAACTTCAGTTGAAAAGAAACGACCAGATGCCCGCCGACACGTATTATATTTTGCTCGACAACGGCATGAATAACTTCAAGTATGTTCTTTATCGCGACGACCACAGAATGTTCAACAGCGAGGGGGCCATCAAGTCTATCTTTATGGATGGACAAGAGGAACGCATCGAAGATGGCAGCTCATGGTGGACAGTGACCCAAGTGGCGGAGGGAGTTTACACCTTCCAGATTCCAAAAGATTCTGAGGGATTTGAAGCGGACAAATACATGGGTGTTCATTTGCCGGAAAATGAAATTGTGCATTCAGGCTACAGTAATGTTTATTACAACGTGGAATATGGGGAGTTTCCTGAGAACTACCAATGGAGATTCGTGGAATATGACGGTGTGAACACAGAGAAATACCTTGAAGGGCGTATTCTTGCCAATCTACTGGAAATCGCGACAAGCAGGAAGGTGAATTGTGAGTTCGAACAGCAAGTGCATGATGACGTTGGCAGTACGTTAGAAGAATTGCTGAACGCTCAGAGAACCTTGAGAAAGAAATTAGGATTTATCAATTTCAAAGATCCACTGTTCAAAAACTCCATTGTCGGGACTTGGGATAGCGACAACAATAATGAAATGTCATATTCCGAGGCGGAGACGGTGTATTCCTTGATGTCTGATCTGGCAAGGACGGATGTGAGATCGTTGGCTGAACTCAAATATTTCAAGTCGGTTTATGAGATTTACGACGGCACATTCCTGGACTGCGAGATGCTTGAGGAAGTATCCTTCCCTGAGTACTTGAGGGCGATTTATTCTTATGCTTTCATTAATTGCAGTAAACTTGAAACCCTTGAATTTCCCGATGTCACTTATTTCGGAACAAATGCATTTGCAGGATGCAAGATGCTGAAGACGGTGAGCATCACGGTGAACAACCCTGCCGACATCACGATGGAAGAAAATGTGTTCGAGGGTGCTGACCTGAAAAATGCAACGCTATATGTTCCGAGGGGCTCAAAGGCATTGTATGAACAGGCGGAGCAATGGAAGGATTTTGGCAGAATCGAGGAAGTGAGGGGTAAGACCAGACCATCCGTGAGGCCGCTCTGTGTGGGTGTTCAGGGCTATTTATATAATTTTGCTGAGCATAAATACATAAACAAAGGCGAGGCTTGGGGCACTCAGGCTGTAGTTTCTGGAAAAGGCATGATTTACACGGTTGAGCGTGCGCCTGCACTTGCCGACGGACATTATTACCTTTCTTCTACCGAAACCGGCAGAGAAGGTAAATTCCTCTACAGGACAGACCAGGACGAAAATGTGGGAGTTGGCATAAAGGCATGTTTCGTTGATGGAAATATTAGCGGGGACGCCTATTGGAAGATCGAGCAGTCGGCTGGGAACAACTATTTCACGATAGCTGTTCCTGACGGATTCAACGGAGCCGGAAACCTTCTTGGAGTTGACCCTAATCACGAGACCCAGTATTCACGATCCACGTTGGGAACCTATTGGGACTTCCCTGCCGACGATGGAAGCGACAGGGTGAAATGGGGATTCGTGTTGAAGGAGGACATGGATAATGCTGAAAATTCAGACGCCTTGCTTCAGCAACTCAAACAACTGCTTGAGCTGGCAGAAGAGCAGCATATAGAAAAAACACAGGAACAAGCGGTTTACGATAACTTCAACAGTTCAGAGGAGGAAATCAGTGAGGCTGTCAATTCTCTCAGACACAAATTAGGCTATATCGAATTTGCCGACAGCAGGGCAAAAAGCCTTGCTACAGGTAACTGGGACGACAATGATGACGGTGAGCTTTCAAAAGAAGAGGCTGCACGTGTTTTGAATATCGGAGGCAGTTTCAAGGGAGTGTCGAACATGAAGAGCCTTGAGGAGCTACGCCATTTCACAGGTTTGAGCCACATACCGGCAGAGGCGTTCAGAGGATGTTCGTCAATGATGTCGGTCTATATTCCAGAAGGTGTTGATTCCATTGGAGAAAAAGCTTTTACCGGGTGTTCAGCACTCAAATACGTGGCAATTCTTGCTCCTCAGGTCGTAAAAGCAGACAACTGCGGTATTTCAAGAACCGCCACAATCTTCGTTCCCGAGGAACTGATTGATGATTACACGGCTGATCCCACCTGGGGAAAATGCAAGATAAAGCCTTATACCGGAGTACCCGAAGTGAAGGCTGACGACACGACTGTCATTTATGGTAATACTAAGTCAGGCTTTTCGTTCGAGGTGTCGGGAGCGCCAATCAATGGCGAGCCGGAAATCGTGTCAAGCACAGAACCCACCTCCCCAGTCGGAGAGTACGTGATAAAATGTGAAGCTGGTACGATTAAATCGCCAAATCTCAGCTGTAAAGATGGAACGCTTACTGTCACACCCGCCACAGTTACCGTTACCGCTAAATCATATACACGAAATGCAGGCGAGGAGAACCCTGAGTTTGAAGTCAGATATCGTGGATGGAAAAACAATGAGAATGATGGTGTGCTCATCAGTCCTGTAATAGTAACGTGTGAAGCCACCCGCCAAAGTCCTGCCGGAGAGTATCCTATTGTTCCGTCGGGTGCGGTGGCTCAGAATTATGTGTTCAATTATGTTAACGGCAAGCTCACTATCGTTGGTTCTCTGGCATTAAAGGGCGATGTCAACGATGATGGTGTTGTTAATATATCTGATGTCGTGGCTATCATCAATGTGATTGCATCGGGCAAACAGTCTGAAAATGCAGATGTGAACAACGACGAGGTTGTAGATATCTCCGACATTGTTGCCGTAATCAACATCATGGCAGGCAATGGATAAACCAAGCGGGAAAGATATTGAGGAGGTGTTAAGATGAAAACAGAGTCGCCCGTCCTAAAGAGAAATCCCACAAACCGAAACAGACTCCGCCAATCACATTGTTTTTCAACCTGAAAGATTTTGGATGGATTTGAAAGATTTCTGCGGCGAAGCACACTTCATCTATTTTGGCTCATCCTCTGAACATAAAAAAGGAGCCAGCTGGCTCCTTTTTTATGTTGTATATGTTTTTGGGAATTAATAGTACATCATGAAATAACGAACAGTCTGGCCGTTGAGTTTGTCGAGCACGTCTTTTGTGGTTTCAGCCTTAAGGGTGAGTTCAAGCTCATCTCCTGGCTGTGCTTTATTGAACTCTTCAAGATAGTTCTTGTCGTCTGCAATCTTGAACCTGATATTTTCCGACTTGTCACCATCTTTGTAACTCAAGTCTGCCTCAACGCCGGTAAGGTCTTCTTTTTCAAGCGGCTTATCCGTTTTCTTTAGCTTAAAAGGAAGAGTGACCACAGCTTTGTCTCCATTGAATTCCACCTGAAGTGTTTCTTCAGCCTCATTTTCGGTTCTTTCAAAAGAAGCATAATTGGTACCCGTGGAACCTCCATAGTTCTTTGTGATTTTATAAACCTGTTCTGCTGTTTCACTTGCTTCGGTGGTTTCAGCATTGTTTTCACCTTTGTTTTCACTTTTGTTGCCACAAGCAACCATAGCAACTGCAGCGAGTGCTAAGAATGCAAATTGAAAAAATTTCTTCATGTTAACT